>Ga0315910_10005698_pt1 | contig 10173 bp, 6 predicted proteins | sample EdamamesoilMG_FD_204470 | JGI IMG/M metagenome (GOLD analysis project Ga0315910, IMG submission 204470) | Garden soil microbial communities collected in Santa Monica, California, United States - Edamame soil | ecosystem: Environmental > Terrestrial > Soil > Garden | place: USA: California... | reverse complement strand
TGGGGGGGCAGGGCGAGGTCCTCGGCAACCGTCCGCCCGAGGGCGTCAGCTCTTTGCCGCGCGCCGGCCCTCGATCAGCCCGTATTGCCTCAGCCTGCGATAGAGCGTGGCCGAGCCGATCTGCAGCTGCTGGGCCGTGTGCGTCTGGTTGCCGCCGTTTACCTGCAGCGCGTGGACGATGTAGTCCTTCTCGACGTCCGCCAGCGGCCGCACCTGCCCGCTGGCGAGCGACGGGCGGGGACGCGCCTGCCGCACCTCCTCGGGCAGATCCTCGAGATCGATGCGGCTCGCTCGCGTCAGCGCGACGGCGCGCTCCATGGCGTTCTCCAGCTCGCGCACGTTGCCTGGCCATTCGTAGCGCAGCAGCTGGTCGGCGGCGGCCGGCGTCAGGCCCGAGATCTTGCGGTGCAGGCGCACGGCGACGCTCTCGAGCAGGATGCGGGCGAGCGGCAAGACGTCATCGCTGCGCTCGCGCAGCGGCGGCACGTGCAGGTCGACGACCTTGAGCCGATAATAGAGGTCCTGTCGAAAGCGCCCCCCGAGCACGCCGGTGGCCAGGTCTTGATTGGTCGCGGCCACGATGCGCACGTCGATCGGCCGGCTCTTGCTCTCGCCCACGCGGCGGATCTCCCGTTCTTGAAGCGCTCGCAGCAGCTTGACTTGCATGCCAGGTGAGAGCTCGCCCACCTCGTCGAGCAGCAACGTTCCGCCGTTGGCGGCTTCGAAGAGCCCCGTTCGGTCCTGCGTGGCACCCGTGAACGCGCCTCGCGCGTGCCCGAACAGCTCGCTCTCCAGCAGCGTCTCGGTGATGGCGCCGCAGTTGACGGCGATGAACGGCCTCGCGCGGCGTGACGATTCATCGTGGACCAGCCGAGCGATCCGCTCCTTGCCCGCGCCGCTCTCACCCGTGATGAGCACGGTGGAGTCGACCTTCGCGACGCGCCGACCCAGCTCCACGACCTGGCGCATCGGAGCGCTGATGGCGACGATGCCGAGCGGCTCCTCGACATCCGAGGCCACCCGCGTCAGCGCCTGGCGGTGCTCGTGGAGCTTTCGCTCGGCGGCCTTCAAGGTCTCCGTCACGCGCCGCAGCGAAGCATCCAGGCACTCACCGAGGTGATTGGCCTCGAAGTAGTAGAGGTCCTCGGCGCGGGCTTGACCCCACTCGTCGCGCGTGTGCCCGACCAGGTGGCAGGCAGCATCGCCACACGCCGTGCAACGATCCTCCAGCACGAAGATCTCCTGGCCCGAGCTGCGGCTGAGATACCCGCTACGCAGACCGCAGATCGTCCAGCACACCGGCGCATCGGCGCGCCCGAAGTGCAGCAGATGCTGCTCGGCCTCGTACGAGGCCGACAGCGTCACACGCCGCGCGAGCGGGCCCTCGCTGCCCGGCTCGACGCAGAAGAGACCCTGCAGGGTGTGAATACGAAGCCCGGCGCGCCGCCAATCCTCGTCACCGTCCCACTTGAACTCCGCGCGCGTGGCCTCGGCCATTCGCCAGCCATGGGCGAAGCCGAACTGCGTCAACACCGTGCGAGCGGCAGTGACACCGAAGCTCTCGACCAGATACTTCCGGAGCAGGCCCATCGCGACCGCGTCGATCAGGAGCCCACGCTGCCCCGCGAAGCGGATCAGGCCCCGCTCCGAGTCCAGCTCCAGCAGCTCCTCGTGGTCGAGATCGTCGGCGCGCACTTATCTCCACTATATCAAATTGACTTAACGGTACATCAATTTGATTGAGTGAGCGCATGCTCCGCCTCATCCCAGCGTGACAAATCAGCGTAATTGCTGGCTCGTCGGGCTGGCCCGGAATCTGCTTGAGCACCTTCGTGAGCGGCCGGGGTCAAGCGTGCTACGGGCCCCGCCGCTCGAAGCACCGCGACGCGACGGCACTCGAGGCGCTCTGCCCGCGAAGCGCGCTGCACGCGGCGGTTCCTACGCGAGCACGTATGCCAGGCACAGTGGTGCCGGTGTGCGGCCCCTCGGGGCTGCCTGCGCTCGGAGTCCTTGCACGAGCGTCTCGTCGAGCGCGCGCGCTTCACCGGAGAAGCGCGGCAGGTGGCGTTCATCGAGGTGCTGCTCGGGTGTTTCGAGCGCGGCAGCGCGGTCGCCCGCGTCCCGGGCAAGCGAGCGCTCCGGCGCTGGCAGCCCGATGATGTTGCGGAGGGTAGCTGCCCGCAGCATCGCGTCGGCGCGTTGAAGATGTAAGCTTCCGCCGAAGAGCCCCGCGGTCGATGCTGAGCGCATGAACGACATCACTCCGCTCTGCCCGCTGCTCGTGGTGCGCGGCGCGGCACAGGCCATCGACTTCTACCAGCGAGCCCTCGGCGCGCTCGTCCTCGCTCGCTACGAGCACGGCGTCGAACGCCGGATCAGCCACGCCGAGCTCGCGCTAGGCGGCGCGCGCTTCTGCTTGACGGAGGAGTTGCCTGGCTGGAACAGCGACGCGCCGGTGTCGCTCGGCGGCTCCGCGGTGGTGCTGCAGCTCGGCGTCGGCGACGCACAGAGCGCGGTTCAATCCCTGCTGGCCGCGGGCGCCAGCGTCGTGTTCCCGCTGCAGCCGTTCGCCGGAGAGCTGATGGCACGCTTGCGCGACCCTTTCGGCCACCTCTGGATCGTGCGCCAGCTGCTGGAGACCCTGCCCATCGAGGAAATCCAGCGACGGCGAGACGAGCTCTTCGCCCAGCTCGGCGCGGTCACCCCGAGGCCCACCCAAGACAGCGCGACCATAGAAGACGCACCCGCGGCGACGCAAGCACCAAATACGGCGCGGCCCGCCGAACCGCGCGCTGCGCGGGTCCACCTCGTGATCGGGCCGGTGGGGGCGGGAAAGTCGACGTTTGCCCGGCAGCTCGTCCAAGAGCGCTCGGCAGTTTGCTTCAGACTCGACGAATGGATGGTGACGCTGTTCCGACCGGACAGTCCAGAAGCGGACCGCGTCGCCTGGTATCGCGACCGCGCCCAGCGCTGCATCGACCAGATCTGGAGCATCGCGCTGCAGCTGACGGCGCGGGGGCACGACGTCGTGCTGGAGATCGGGCTCCTCCAGCGTCACGAGCGCGAGCGCTTCTACGCCCGCGTCGAGCACGCCCAGCTGCCGCTGACCATTCACGTCCTCGACGCCGCGCGCGACGTGCGACGCAGCCGTGTGCACGCGCGCAATCTCGAGCAAGGGCCCACGTTCTCCATGCTGGTGCCGCCGGAGATCTTCGAGCTCGCGAGCGACCTGTGGGAGCCGCCCGAGCGCGACGAGTGCGAGGGGCGCGACGTGCGCCTTCTGCGCACCGACGCCGAGGGGGCTTCGAGGTGAGCGCCAGCGTCGCGCGTTCACGCACCAGCGGGTGAGGAGCGCGAGCCACGGACTGGAGCGCGGCCTCGAGAAGCACGTGGCGAGCTCTCGCCGAGAAAGCGCGCTAGATAGCCGGCAGTGCGGCTGTTCGTCGCGCGAGCCAGCTCCGCCGGCGAGGCGGTGGCGACGATCTGCCCGCCGCCGTCGCCCGCTTCGGGTCCCATGTCGATGACCCAGTCGCTGGCTGCGATGACGTGAAGGTCGTGCTCGACGACCACGACGCTGGCGCCGGAGGCGACCAGGCCGTGCAGCTGAGCCATCAAACGCTCGACGTCGGCCGGATGCAGGCCGGTCGTGGGCTCGTCGAGCACGTACAGGGTACCGGCGCGCTGCGCCCGTTGCAGCTCCGTGGCGAGCTTGATGCGTTGCGCTTCGCCGCCGGATAGCTCCGTGGCAGGCTGGCCCAGCTTCGCGTATCCGAGCCCGACCTCGCGCAAGGCGCCGAGCGCGCGCTGGATCGGCGCGTCGTCGCCGAAGAAGTCCCAGGCGGCGTCGACGGTCATCGCCAGGACCTCGGCGATGTTCTTGTCCCGATACTGGATGCCGAGCGTCTTTTCGTTGTAGCGCGCGCCGTGACACACCGGGCACGGCGTGTACACGCTCGGCAAGAACAACAGCTCCACCATGACCCAGCCCTCGCCCTCGCAGTTGCCGCAACGACCCTTCGGTAGGTTGAAAGAGAAGCGGCCGGCGTCATACTTCTTGGCTCGGGCGGCGGGCGTCGCCGCAAATAGCCTCCGCACCTGGTCGAAGAGTCCCGTGTATGTCGCCAGGTTCGAGCGCGGCGTCCGCCCGATGGGCTTCTGGTCCACGACCACCAGCCGCTGGATGCCCTCGAGCCCGCTCTCGATCCAGCCCTCGGTCGCGCCCTGGCGCGGCGTCTCGAGCTCGTCGACGTCTGCCTCTTCGGTGTCGAGCTGCGAGCCGAGCTCGCCGGCCACCAGCGACACGAGCGCCTGGCTGACGAGCGTGGACTTGCCGGAGCCCGACACTCCCGTGACGCTCGTGAGCACACCGAGCGGAAAGTCCGCCGCGAGCTGCTGCAGGTTGTTGCGCGTCACGCCCCGCAGGCGAAGCCAGCCGCGCGGCGCCCGCAGGGCGCGCGTCAGGGATGGCGCAGCGGCAAACAGGTGTTTACCCGTGAGCGAGGCCTCCACCGTCGCGAGCCCCGCGAGCGGCCCGCTGAACAGCACCTGCCCGCCGTGCACGCCCGCCCCCGGTCCGATGTCGACCACCCAATCGGCGCGACGGATCACCTCGATCTCGTGCTCCACGACGAACAGCGAGTTGCCGGCGGCTTTCAAGCGTCCGAGCGCTCGCAGCAACGCCTCCGTGTCGGCTGGATGCAGCCCGGCAGAGGGCTCATCGAGCACGTACACCACCCCGAACAGATTGGAGTGCACCTGCGTGGCGAGGCGCAGCCGCTGCAGCTCCCCGGGCGACAGCGTGGGCGTGCTGCGCTCGAGCGCCAGGTAACCGAGCCCCAGATCGAGCAACACCTCGAGCCGCGCCAGCATGTCCTGCGTGATGCGCCGGGCGACGATGGCCTTTTCGGGGTGACGAGCCGCGAGCGCCTCCAGCGCAGGCGCCGTGCCGCGCGCATAGGGCTCGAGCGTGCTGGCCAGCGTCGCCAGCGGCAGAGCCGACATGTCCGCGATGTCGAGCCCCCCGAAGCGCACCGCCAGCGCCTCGCGCCGCAGCCGTTTGCCGTGACACTCCGAGCAAGCGGCGCTCAGCATGTAGCGCGCCACCCGCCGCTTCATCGACGCGCTCGGGCTGTTGCTGAAGGTCTGCATCACATAACGCTGCGCGCTGGTGAACGTCCCCTGGTAGCTCGGCTCCTCCCGCCGCCTCAGCGCCCGCTGCGTCTGCGCCAGATCGTAGCCCGCGTAGACGGGCACGGTGGGCTGCTCCTGGGTGAACAGGATCCACTCGCGCGCCTTCTTTGGCAGCTCGCGCCAGGGCCGATCCACGTCGTAGCCCAGCGTCGTCAGGATATCGCGCAGGTTCTGACCCTGCCAGGCCGTCGGCCACGCTGCGACGGCCCGCTCGCGAATCGTCAGCGAGTCGTCCGGCACCATCGACGCCTCCGTCACCTCGTAGACGCGGCCCAGACCATGGCAGGTCGGGCACGCCCCCTCGGGGCTGTTCGCCGAGAAGCCCTCCGCGTGCAGCAGCGCCTGCCGGGGCGGATAGTCTCCTGCCCGTGAGTACAGCATGCGCAGCAGGTTGGAGAGCGTCGTCACCGTGCCCACCGAGGAGCGGGCCGTCGCGCCGCCTCGCTGCTGCTGCAGCGCGATCGCGGGCGGCAAGCCATCGATGCCGTCGACGTCCGGCACCGCCATCTTGTCGAACAGCCGCCGCGCGTAAGGCGAGACCGACTCGAGGTAACGCCGCTGCGCCTCCGCGTACAACGTCCCGAACGCCAGCGACGACTTGCCCGACCCCGACACCCCCGTGAACACCACCAACGCCTCGCGCGGGATCACGACGTCCACGTCCTTCAGGTTGTGCTCCCGCGCGCCCCGCACCCGCACGCAGTTTTTCAGGGCAGTTGCACTACCGGCTTCGAGGGGCAATTCGCCATCGGGGGCTCGCATGACGGCGGGAGCCCAGCACATCCGGGGCCAGTTGGGAACTGGGGCCGGAAAGACCGGCGCGGGCCGCCGGCTAAGGGCGGCGCCCCGCCAGACGCTCCACGATGGCGTCGATCGCCGGACGATAGGCAAAGTCGCTGGCGTTGACGTCTGCCACGTTCCGCGCGCAGATCGACGCCAGGATGGCGTTGTCGCCCTGGGCCTGGAGCACCTCCAGCTGGCGCAGCCCCGGATAGGCCTTGCCCCAGTATTGGGTGGTGCCGGCAGCGCTGGTTCCGGGGGATTGCTCGCAGAGCGGGCGCTCGACGTCCCCTGCATAGCAGGCGCAGTAGTCGGTCGCCGGGTCGCGCAGCGTGCAATCGCGCGCCGTGGCCAGTGGGAAGATGCAAGCGTACTCGAGATCGTCCGGCGTGGTCTGGAGGTAGGGGTCGATGGTCGAGTGATCGCGGCCATTGAACGCGTTGCCGGCGCTGACGCCAGCGCGCGGAAACTCGCTCTCGACCATGTACGGCGACGTGGGCGGCGTCGCAGCCACGCTGGTGACCTCGGGGGCGCCTTCGCTCGCGGCACGCCACGGACGGCCCGGCGAGCCCAGGATGACCCCCCACGTGTCCCGCTCCTGCAGCTCGGCCGGGCTCTGGAAGCGCAGCTGGCCGCCGGCCAAGGGCCGGTCGTCGGCATCGACGTCGGAGGCGATGAGCTGCCACGGCACGCCGAGGATGCCCCCGAGGAACACGTCGTCCGGCGAGCGCCCGCCCGCGTAGAGCGGGTTGGCGACGATGTCCCCGGCGGCGCATGCGCTGGTGTCCAGCGCCAGATCGTTCCAGCACAGCTCCAGGTTCGAGAGCGCGTTGATGTAGCGGCGCGTCGGGTAGAGGAAGTCGACCCCGAAGCGGCGCTTCTGCTGGTAGCAGCGCAGGTTTTGCCCATCCTCGTTCGCCGGCAGCCGGTTCTCCAGGACGTCGTCGCCGGCGTCGCAGATGGGGTCGTCCTGACAGCCATCGGGCGGGCCCAGCGGACAGGAGTAGCAGCACTTCGCGTTCGGATCCTCCGCGCACGTGGACGAGCCGCGGAACATGGGCCGAGCGTCGTCGATGGCCGTGACCACCCAGGTCTGATTGCCGATCTGCAACGAACAGTCGTTCTCGTCGCTCAGCATGACGATGGCGACCCGCGAGTTAGGCCGCAGGAACGCCGCGCGCTGCGCCAGCAGCGTCTCGTCGAGCAGGATGCGATTGTCCGAGTCGGTCGCCGGCGCCACACAGTTGGCGGCGGTGGAGACGGCACCCGGGCACGGCACGCGCTCGAGCTGCCGGTAGGGAAAGGGATCGATCAGGAAGCGATACCAACCCTCCAGCGACCCCTCCCAACCACAGCCTCGCTCGCCCGCGGCGGTGACCATGTCCTGAAATTGCCGGTTGAACGTGCCCAGGTTCGTCTCTCCCGCACGCCACTCGAGGAACCCCTCCGTCGTGTTCGCCGTGCCCGCGCCGCGCTCGAGGCTACCCATCAGGTGCGCGAGATCGATGCGGTCGGGTACGTAGCGTGGGAAACCCTGCGCCGGACACGCCACGTTGGCGCCCGCGTCCCCCAGGCTCGACGAGATCACGCCCACGTGCAGACTGGTGACGGGCGCTAGCTCGCGATGCTGCCCCTCCGGGCACTCACTGTCGTCCGCGGGCGCCGGAAAGCGCGCCCCCGAGCCATCGATGCAAATGGGATTCACCAGGCGGTTCACCAAGTCGGGCAGCGTCACTTGCAGCAGCTGCTGCTTGTCCGCCATGCTGATCGAGTTATCGACCATGAACAACAGGTCCAGCGTATCGGACGCGACCGAGCAAGCATCACCGCGGCCGTCTCGATCGGCGTCGTCCTGGTCGCCGTTGCCAACCTGCGGGCAATTGTCGGCCGCGTTCGGGACCCCATCTGCGTCTTGATCGAGGATGCGGTCCAGGTCCGGCGCCGTCGCCGTCGACCCGAGCGCGGTCAGCCGAGCCGCGAGCCCGAGCTCGATGCCCTCTGCGTCCAGAGTGACGAGCGCCGCGACGATCAGATCGGAGTGATCCTGCGAGAAGGCCCCCGTCTGCTGCAGATCGAGCGACAGCTGATTCAACAGCCCTTGCAACGCCGCTCCTGGCGCGGCCGGGTCCAGGTCGTGCGCCGCCCGCGTCAACACCGCGCTCACCGCCAGCAAGTAGGCGCTGGCGTTCGAGTCACCGCCGAGCAGGCTCATCTGCGAGCCACTGGCGCCGGCAGTGAAGGTCGGCGCCACGATGCCCAGCGCCCGCTGCAGCTCCTGCTCGGCCTGATCCCGTGCCGCCTCGAACGCCACGCCCTCGGCCAGCAGCGCCAAGATTCGGGCATACGTCAGGTGCGTGACCGGATTCACGTACACCGTCTGCGGCTCTGCCCCCTGCACCTGATACAGCGCGCGCAGCGTGACCGTGTCCGCCGAGACCGAGCTCGACGCCTCGTCGTAGTAGTAACCCTCGCCCTCGAGCCCGAGCAGCTCGCTCGCGCTCAACTCCAGCGAGAACCGTCCCCGATCATCGCTCGTGGTCGTCGTGAAGACATCCCCGGTCGGATTCCCGCTCGCGTCCAGGCTCGACACCAGCACCGAGCCGCCCACCAGCAGCGGACCCTTCTCGATGGCGCCACTCAGGACGATGGGCGGCGCGTCCGGCGGCGCAGGCGAGTCGCCTCCCGCGGCCTCGCCGCACGCGCACAAAGCACCGCTCGCAAGAAAGAACCAACCGCTCTTCATCGATGGTTTCATGCTTCGTCCCGCATGGAAGAAATGTCTACCTTCGATAGGACGGCAGGTTCCCGCCGCGCCGATGGTAAAATCCACATGCCTACCTTCACTCCCGGCGTGTCTTCGCTGTGCTTGCCGTCGTCATGCCACCTTTCCGCATGAGCCAGTCGCGGCGTACACCCTCGCCAAGCTCGACATCGTCGACACGCGAGGCTGGCACCGCGGGCGAAAGCGCCTGCCCGGTTCGCGTCTCGTCCTCTAGTCGCACGACGACTCCTTGCCCGAGCTCAGCGCGAACAGGCCCGCTCAACGCCGTCCGCGAGAGCCAGCTCTCCCCCCACGGTCCGACACCCGCAGGAACCCGCCTCGACGCCGATTGCAATGCCGACTCGGCCTGCAGCCAGACACCACCCGCCGCAACACCCGCCTCGACCATCGCGCAGCACCGAGCCGCGACATTCCTCCCTCGCCGGCTCCGAAGGCGCCGCCCGAGGCTCAGGACAACCAGCTCACGGCCAGCTCGCACTCAGCGCGCGACCCCCTGGCGGCGGCAGCGTCGTCGTGCGATCGCCGCTTGGACGCCTCTCGAGCTCGCGCCATCGCGGGGGGCGAACCAACAGAACTCTGGCGTTCGTCGGCCTCGTCCGATGCATGGCGGCCCCGGCGAGTATCACCGCACCACTGCACCGCCGCATCACTGCACCACCGCATCACTGCACCACCGCATCACTGCATCACCGCATCACTGCATCGCCCGAATGTTCGACTTCTGGGGCTCATGCCGGACTGCGCCACGCGACCTGTGGTGGCCCCCGGATGTTTGGTTTGACTGAGTGGTCTGGTTTGGGTTGAGCCGTTTGCCTCTACGGCAGGAGAGTTGTGAGCGGGCTCTGGTGCCCGAGCAAGAAATTCACGATGCGCGTCGTGAACGGATGCGGGATTTTCATGCGGCGCCGAGAACAATACCGTAGCGCTGATCGGCGCGTGTGCAGGGGCAAAGCCTACGGGGTCACGCGAAATCGATGAGAGCCGATGACGCTGTCAAACCAGGGCCTGGTCCAGTTCGCATGCATGCGGGGCACGACGGCTGAAGCTGCAAACGCGCAAAAGCGGTGAGGGCCGAAGGATCGCCGTTGACGCGTTTCGGGGCGCTTCGGTCGCGATTTCGTGCGAAGCGCAAGCATATGCCGTTTGCGGCGTGCCTGCGGCGCGCGGGTGTGTTTCATCGTGTCTCTGGGCTTTGTTTGTCGTCGGCGTCGCGGAATGTGCTCCAGAGTGGCATTGCGGGGCTCTGAAAATCGCGTGTTACGTGTGAGCCATGGAAGCTCGGGAAGCGGTCTCGCGGGTGCGGTCCTTGTCGGACCGGGAGTTGCTGGCAGGGTTGAGTGGTGTGCTGGGCTCGAGCCGCAAGCTGGTGGCGCTGCTGGTCGTGCATCTCGGTGAAGTGGAGGAGCGGCGCCTGCATTTGC
>Ga0315910_10005697_pt1 | contig 10175 bp, 9 predicted proteins | sample EdamamesoilMG_FD_204470 | JGI IMG/M metagenome (GOLD analysis project Ga0315910, IMG submission 204470) | Garden soil microbial communities collected in Santa Monica, California, United States - Edamame soil | ecosystem: Environmental > Terrestrial > Soil > Garden | place: USA: California... | reverse complement strand
GGTTTGCCCGAGCTCCTGGCTCGCTCGCGCAGGAACCTCGCCGTGCTCGATCGCTGGGTCGAGCGCACGCCGTGGGTCGAGTTTCTGGCGAAGGACGCCGCCATCCGCTCGTCCACGTCGATCTGCCTGTCGCTGGTCGAGCCCTGGTTTCTGGCGCTGCCCAAGGACGCCCGCATGGCGCACGTCAAGAAGCTCACGGGCCTGCTGGAGAAGCGGGACGTGGCGTACGACATCAACTCGTACGTCGATGCGCCTCCCGGGCTGCGCATCTGGGGCGGCGGCACCATCGAGGCGAGCGACCTCGAGGCGCTGACGCCCTGGCTCGACTGGGCGTATTCCGAAACGCGTCCGGCCTGACGCGGGCGATCGAGGAAGCGGGCGCCGGGCGCAGGCTTTTCGCCGAGGCTGCGCCCGAGCGCGAAACTCGCGCCGAGCCATGCTGCCCCGTGCCGATTTCGGCCACGGGGCGTGCGTGGCACGAAATCTGCTGGGGTAGGGCTCGTCACGGCGGCGTGGCGCGACGTCTCGCCTGCCGCCCGAGGAGGCACACCCCATGGCAGATTCCACACTCAGACCCGCCGCGCCGGGCCCCTACCGTATCGTCGTCGCCACCGATTTCTCCGCGCTCGGCGACCGGGCGGTGGCCGAGGGCTTGCGGCTGAGCACGCAGTACCCGCACGCCGAGTTGCACGTCATCACCGTCGCCGCGCAAGCGCATGGCGGCGTGCTGCTGCCGGGGCCACATCCGCACGTGATCCCGCTGACCGACGCGCAGGAGAAGGCTCGTACCGAGGTGGCGCGGCTGTCCGACGCCTACTTCGCGAGCGTGCCGTGCACGGGCCTGGAGAAGATCGCCGTCTACGTCACCGTCGGCTCTCCCGCCGAGCGCATCGTGGCGCTCGCGGCGGCCGCCGACGCGGACGTGATCGTGCTCGGCACCCACGGGCGGCACGGCCTGGAGCGCATCCTGCTGGGGTCGGTCGCCCACGAGGTCCTGCGCCGGGCGCCCTGCGCCGTGTTCGTGCTGCGTCCGCGCGACTTCCTCGACGGCGAGCAGCTGCCGGCGATCGAGCCGCCGCTCGAGCCCGGCCAGCACCCGCTGCAGCCCTTCCGCGAGAGCGTGACGTATCACTACGTCGATCGCCTCACGCAGGGCACGACGCGGGTCATGCCGGCGATCTGAGGGACGACCTGACATCCGGGGGCGGCGGGCGAGGGGGGCGCCTGCCGTGGCCCGGACCAGTCTGGGTCGCCCTCGCGTCAGGGCAGGGGCACGCCTGTTCCACGGCGCGTCCCATCCGCGGGCGGTTCGCGGAAATGCCCCCGTCGCTTACATTTCTCTTGGACGGGTCAGGACGCCGTGGCACGAGGCCGAGAGCTCGACGAAAGGAACGGCGTGCGGATCGTCCTGGCGAATGCGGTGACCCTGAACGGCGGCGATGCCGCGATCGCGATCGCGGCCCTGAGGGTGTTCGAGCAGGCCTTTCCTGGCGCGTCCGTGCAGGTCGTGGACAGCCAGCCCGACGTCGCTCGCCGGCTCTATCCCGATCTGACGTTCGTGCCGGGGCTCGCCACGCTCTTGCCGCGCGGCAAGCGGGCGGCGCTGTCGATGGCGCGGCTGCTGGCCGCGGCGCGGCTATATCGCCAGCTCGGGCGCGCGGCAGCGCGCCGGCTGTGTAGTGATGCGGAGCTCGCGACGCTCGACGCCTACGCCCAGGCGGACCTCATCGTCAGCACGGGGGGCACCTACCTGGTCGAGCACTACGGCTTGCGCACGCGCCGCTTCGAGCTGGAGGTGTGTCTGCAGCTCGGCAAGCCGCTGGTGTTCCTCACGCAGTCGCTGGGGCCGTACAAGAAGCCGATCAATCGGCTGTATTTCCGCCGTCTCTTCAACCTGACGCCGCTCGCGCTGCTGCGGGACGAGCGCTCGAAGCAGAACCTGCGCGAGATCGGCGTGACGTCGCCGCGGCTGCACGTCGTGCCGGACGTGGTCTTCGCGCTGGCGGACCCGGACGCGCTGCGGGCCGCCGGGGAGCGGCCGGCTTTCCGCGAGGCCACTCCCAACATCGCCGTCTCGGTGCGAGCCTGGAGCTTCTTCGCGGGTGGTGAATCGGATCGGGGCATGGTCGCCTACAAGGCGGCGATCGCGGCGCTCGTCGAGCACCTGGTCTCGAAGTACCAGGCCAACGTGACCTTCCTGTCCACCTGCCAGGGCGTGCCGGAATACGCGCACGACGACTCGCGCACGGCGCGCGAGATCCACGCGGCGCTGTCGCCGGCGGCGCGCGAGCGCGCGCAGGTCGATGGCGGCTTTCACACGCCCGATCAGCTGATGAGCAAGCTCCGGGGCTTCGACGCGGTGGTCGCGACGCGCATGCACATGGCCATCCTGTCCCTGATCTCGGGCACGCCGGTCGTGCCGATCGCGTACGAGTTCAAGACGCGGGAGCTGTTCAACGAGCTGGGTCAGGGCGACCTGGTGGTCGCGATCGAGGACACCACCGCCGAGCGGCTGATCGAGGCCACGGAGCGTCTGGTCGAGCGCATTCGTGCCACAGACGCGCGCCGGGCCATGTTCGCCAGCGTCGAGCGGGCGCGCCAGGGCGCGCGGAGCGCTGCCGATCGGCTCGCCGAGGCGCGCGCTTCGGCCTGAGAGCTGAGTCGCGGCACGGGGGGGATCAGGGCGGGATCAGGGCCGGATCAGAGCGGGATCCGGGCGGGAAAGTCGTGGCCTCGCCGGGGGCCCATCGGTTACATTGACCCGTCCTGGGCAAGACCCGGGGCATCGGGGCGCTCTCGCCCACGATGTCTTTCCCAGAGTGTTTTCCCAGAGTGTCCTCTCCGGGGTGCTCTCCCCGGATTGCGCTCTCCCCCACTCTCGCTTTTTCCCAGATGCGAATCGCCTACCTGGTTGCGGAGTATCCGAGAATCTCCGAGACGTTCGTGCAGAGCGAGATCGAGCGGCATCGGGCTGCCGGGCTCGACGTCACGGTCGTGTCGTTGTTCCCGTGTAGCGACCAGCGGCTCCGCACCGACGTCCCGGTCGAGTGCCTCGACGTGCATCCGACGCCGAGCGTGCGCCTCCTGCTCGCCAGCGCGGCCGTGTTGCGCATGCTGCGTACGGCGCCGCGCGCCGCTCTGGAGTCCGTGCGGTTCCGCAAATACCGCGATCTGGTGCGGCGGCAGCTGGTGTGTCGGTTGCTCGAGCGCTGGCCGGGCCCGCCGGACCGCTTCGACATCGTGCACTCGCATTTCGGGCCGATGGGTTTGCTCGCCAGCGCCTTGCGCCACGCCGGGCGTTCTCGCGCCGCGCTGGTGACGACCTTCCACGGCGTCGACATCTCGGAGACGATCGATCGTTATGGCCCACGCTACTACGCGCCGCTGTTCGCCGTCGGCGACCGCTTCCTCGGCGTGAGCCAGTACTGGGCCAACAGTCTGCGTTCGATGGGCGCCGCTGCCGATCGAATTCGCGTCCAGCACATGGGCGTGGACTGCGACAAGCTGGCGTTTCGCCCGCGCAGCCGCGAGGGGCGCGCGCACACGCAGCTGATCAGCATCGGGCGGCTCACCGAGAAGAAGGGCCACGAGTACACGCTGCGCGCCCTCGCGCTGCTGCGTGCCCAGGCTCCAGAGCTCGACGTCCGGCTCGACATCGTCGGCGGCGGTCCGCTGCGCGCGCCGCTGCTCGCGTTGCGCGCCGAGCTCGGGCTCGAGCGCAACGTCCAGCTGCACGACTCGTTGCCGCACGCGCGCGTGGTCGAGCTGCTCGAGCAGGCCGATCTGTTCGTGCTGCCGAGCGTGACGGCCAAGAGCGGTGACATGGAAGGCATCCCTGTCTCGCTGATGGAGGCCATGGCTCAGGGCTTGCCCGTCGTGTCGACGCAGCACTCGGGCATCCCCGAGCTGGTCGCCCACGAACGCTGCGGCTTGCTCGTGCCGGAGCGCAACGTGGCCGAGCTGGCGCGCGCCTTGGGGCAGCTGGTGCGCGATCCGGCGCGCTGGGAGGCCATGGGTCGCGAGGGCCGCGCGATCGTCGAGCGAGAGTTCGACAGCGCGCGCCTCGGTGAGCAGCTGAGACAGGACTACGTCGACGTGCTGGCGGCTGCCCGCGGGCGCGGCATCGGGCTGGATCAACCGGCGACGCCGTCGCTGCGGTGGGGGAAAGAGCCCAGCTCGAAGCGATCGGACGACGAGCGCTCGATCGCCACGCCGCGACACTAGCTCGCGAGCTCGTCCAGCCTGAGGCGGCGGCGGCCTCGATGATAGTAGCGCGTGTACCACCGGTTGTTGCGTGCGAGACTTGCGCGCGAAACACCTTCGGCAAAAGATTGACGATGCTGCCATTCGTTCGCTCGGCGGTTCGAAGCGAATCGAGGCACGCCATCCAGGCACGAGGGCACGTCATGAGCGATCACGCCGCTGAATTTCGCGAGCAGGGTTACACGGTTGCACGCGGTTTTTTCTCCAAAGCCGAGGCAGTCGAGCTGCTCGGGGAAGCCGAACGCCGGATGAACGACAGCGATACGTATGACCCGCTGTCGGAGAGCGGCATGATCTTTACCCAGAACGTCTACAAGAAGAGCCTGGCATGCCAGCGCTTCATCTCGCAGCAGCGCATCATCGATCTTCTCCGGCCCATCGCCGGCGGCGATCTCTGGGTGCGCTGGGATCAGGCGGTGACGAAGCGCCCGGGCGGCGGCGTGTTCCGCTGGCATCAAGACAACGGCTATAACGGCCTGCTCACCGAGCACTACCAGGTCTGGGTCGCGCTGACAGAGACGCGCAACCAGAACGGAGCCCTGTGGCTCGCGCCGGGCAGTCACAAGCGCGGGCTGCTGCCCCATCGAAAAGTGGGCAAAGCACAGATCGAGGTGGAGGTGGAGGTGGGGGAGACGCGCTGCATCGACGCGAACATCGGCGACTTGATCGTGTTCTCGTCCTTGATGCTGCACCGCACGGGCCCGAACGAGGCGGACGCGAAGCGCGTGGCCTACGTCGCCGAATACATGCCCTACAAGGACTACGACTTCGGCCTGCGCGGCCCATACTTCATGGTGGCCGAGAACGGCGTCAGCAAGCCGCACTTCGTCCACTTCCAGCCCGGGGCCTTCAGCCTGGAGAATCAGCGCCTCTACCTCGCCCCGCGCGCGCGCCGCTTCGTCCGCAACGTCCGGCGAGTGCCGGCGGTCCTGCGGGAGATGCTGGCGCGCCCCGGCGGCTCGAGCGCTGGCGTGCCCTGAGCCTGTAGCGATCGTATCCCAACGATCGTGTCCCGAGGTTGAGCCAGCGGTGCCGCCGTCTCGCCCCGGTGCTCTCGAGCACGCTCGTCGAGTGCGCAGACCACGGAGTGACTCGGAAGCGCCACGCCTGGTTCGGGCGCCGCGCGTGCGGTCGCAACCGCCAAGGCGCACGTACGAAGGTGTTCGCCGTGATCGTGTGATGGTGTGATCGCGGCGAACGGTCGCGGCCATCGTTGTACCCATGCGGCGGCTGCGTACGCGAGGCCGCCATGCACGCTGGCTCGAAAGCGCGGATGCTCGCGCGTGAGCTGGTCGTAAACGGCTGGTTCCGCTGAGCCTCGGCGGTGCCCGAGCGCAGCGCGCGCGCATGGCCCGACCGTTGCATCGTGGGGGCGCTCGCTTTGGAACACCGCGCACGACGCGAGGCGTTCAGGGCGTCGTGAGCGCCATCGGGCGCGTGAACATCGGGAACGCGCGCCGCACGGCGAGCAGAGGACGTGACATGGAACAGCAAAACATGGGATCGAAACGAACTGCCTCGCCGGGGGCAGGCAAGATAGCCGCGAAGTCTCATGAGACCGCCGAGCAGTTGAAGGACGCGGTCGTCGGACAGGTCGCCGAGGCGCGCGAGCGCGCACAGTCGGCGAAAGATCACACCTCGGAGCGTATTCGCCGTGCTGCGAGTCAGCTGCGTCATGTGAGTGATACCTTGCGGGATGACGATCCTGTGCTCGCCGACTTCGCGCAGCGCGCCAGCCACGGGGTGGAAGGCGTCGCCCGCTACGTCGGGTCGGCCACGCCACAGAGCGTCGTTCAGGACACGGAGCGGCTCGCGCGCAGGCAGCCGGCGCTGTTCTACGGTGCGGCTTTCCTGCTCGGCTTGGCCGCTGGGCGTTTCCTCAAGGGCTCGCGGCTGCCGTCGGCAGGTCACGACCGAGATTTTGCCCTGCGGGAGTATGAAGGCGCGTCGCGCCAGCCGGGCGAGCGCGAGTCGGGGTTCTTCGCCGCCGGTGCAGATCGGGCGCGCAGCGACCAGCGCCCTCAGGAGAGCAGCAACCCGCGCTACCAGGAGAACTACGACGCTGCTTTTGGTCGTGACCCCGCCGGTCGTGACCCCACTGGTCGTGACTCCAGGGAGCCGCCGCGCCCGCCGCGACCGGAGCCGGGTTCCGGCGCCCCGTATGGCGGCTCTGCGCGCTCCAGCACCGGCGAGGGCGAAGGGCGGGCGGGCGCGCCGAGCGGGAAGGGGCGCTACTCGTGACTCAGTCGAACGCCCTCGGCCCGCGCGTCACGCCGCCGCCGCTCGTGCCGGCGGCGCAAGACCCGCCGCTGAAAGACGTCCTGGTGGAGCTCTGGAAGAACATGGAAAAGCTCCTCCGCCAGGAGATCGCTCTGGCCAGCGCCGAGCTCGACCTCAAGGCGCAACGCTTGAAGACCGAGGTCACCAGCGCGGCCATCGGAGCTGGCCTGCTGCTCGCAGGTGCGCTCGCGCTGGTGGCCGCCCTCATCCTGCTGCTCGATCTGTTCCTGCCTGCGTGGCTCGCCGCGCTGCTCACCGGCACGATCTCCGCCGCGGGTGGTCTCGCGCTGGTGAAGACCAAGAAGCCGACGGCCCGCGACCTCGTTCCCGAGCGGACGATCCAGAGCCTCGGCAAGGACCTGAAGACGTTCACGGAGTCCACCAAATGACCGAAGCCAAAACTAACCTGACCACCGGCGCCCCGGGCGCGGGCGACACCGATGATCCGGCCAAGATCGCGAAGATCGAGGCGGAGATCGACCAAACACGGGGCGCGATCACGGGCGACCTGCGCACGCTCGGCGAGCGGCTGAGCCCCGAGCATCTGAGAGAGGAGGCCAAGCAAGTGATGAGCGACGCCAAAGACGTGGCCGTGGACGCCCTGCACGAGGCCAAGGACGTGGCGACCAACACCTTCCGCGAAGTGAAAGAGAGTGCGATGGAAACCGTGAACGACAAGATGAGCGAGCTGCGTGACGATGTGCGCCGCGTCGAGCGCCAGGCAGCTGGCTTCCTGCGCCAGAACGCGGTGCCGCTCGCGCTGCTCGGCGTCGGCGCCGCCTGGTTCATCTCGAACCAGCGCACGCGCGACCGGGGCTGGGACGGCGACTACGCGCCGCGCGGGCATGGCCGTTGGCGCTACCCCGAGCGTTCGGGCGGCCACGCCCTGGACGAGACGCGGGAACGCCTGTCGCGCGCCGGGGATACGACGCGCGAGTCCGCCTATCGCGCCAAGGACCGAGCGCGCGATTGGGCCGAACAGGCCGAGCAGCGCGTCGGCGACGCCGCGGGGCAGGTGCGCGACTTCGCGGAGCGCGAGGCCGACCAGGCGCGCGGGCTCGCGCGTGACGCTCGAGAGCGGATCGGCCGCGCGACGAACCATGCGCGCGACGTCGCTGAGCGCGACTTGCACCAGGCACGCGATTTCACGATCCGCGCTGCGGAGACCCACCCGCTGGCAGTTGGCGCAGCCGCCATCGCCGCCGGTGTCTGCGTGGGGCTGCTGATCCCGGAGACGGATCGGGAGAACGAGCTGCTCGGCCCGCAGCGCACGCGGCTCATGGAAGGGGCGCGCAGCGCCATCGACGACGCGAAGCAGGCCTCGAGCGCCATCAAAGACACGGCGAAGGAGGCGGCGCGAGAGGTCACGCGAGACGTGAAGAGCAGCCTGACCGGCAGCACCGGTTGAGCGCCGACCGCCCTGGCGGGGCTCGGTGTGGCCATGTGTGTCCCTGCTCGAGGCTCAGCCCTCGACCAGCGACTGACCGCCGTCGATCCAGACCTCGGTGCCGGTGATGTGGCTGGCCCGCGCGCTGACCAGGAACGCCACGAGCTCTGCGACCTGCTCGGCCTTGCCCGGCGCGCCGCCGGTCAAGGGAACCGAGCCCTCGGGGTACTCGACCTCGGGTTTGACGGACTCCACGTTGCGTTTCTGGGTGTTGTCGTCGATCTCGGTCGTGATCGCGCCCGGGCACACGACGTTGATGCGCACGCGGCTCTTGCCGAGCTCCACGGCGAGCATCTTGACCAGCGCGACCTGCCCTGCCTTCGAGCAGGCGTAGGCGGTCGCGCCCGTGTTGCTGAACATGCGCGTGCCGTTGACCGAGGCGCACACCACCACGGCGCCCCCGCGCCGCTTCAAGTGCGGGGTGGCGGCCTTGATGGTGAAGAACGTGCCGTTCAAGTTGATGGCGAGCGTCTGCTGCCATTCCTCGACGCGCAGCTCCTCGATCGGCGCCCACACGCCGTTGACGCCCGCGTTGGCGAACACGATGTCGAGCCGCCGCGCTTCGCGCACCCAGCGCTCGATGGCGCCCGTCACGTTGTCGGCGTCGGAGACGTCTCCGACCAGCACGTCCGCGGCTCCGCCGGCGCCGCGGATGCTGCTGGCCGCCTCCTCGAGCTCGCTCTCTGTCCTGCCGAGCAGGCCCACCCGCGCTCCAAGGCGAGCGAGCAGCGCCGCCGTGGCCCGACCGATCCCCGAGCCCGCACCGGTGACCAGCGCGACCTTCCCCGAGAGCTCTTCGTTTGCCATCGTGAGGGCTTGAAGCCCGGCGCGTGGCTGCGCAAGAGTGGCGGCCGTGTCATGTGAGGCGCGGCGCCACGTCGACATGGCCTTCTTCGGGGCTCCAGCGCTTTTCGCTCCACGCGAGCGGGAAGCGCAGCACGCCCTTGCGTTTGCCGAGCGACGAGGCACGGTAGTCGGTGCGATCCTCGATCCGGAAAAAAGCCGAGCGTTGCCGGTCGAGCTCGACGCTGCGCTTGGAGGTCAGCACCAACGAAAACTGGTAGATCCCCTCGTTGAGCACACCCGGCGGGAGCTCGATGCGGCGCGTGTACTGGCCAGGCGGGCGCAGCTCGGTGGGGCTCGCTGCGAGCGGGCCGAAGTCGTCGTCGGCGGCGCGCAGCACCAGCAGGCCATCGGCGCGCTCGAGCATGGCATACACGTGGCTCTCCGCGAGCGCTTCCGAGAGCTCGTATTCGAGCTCCAGGCTCAGCGGCTCGTCGTTGAAGGACTCGGTCGTCTTCCTGCCTCGGCTGTTGACGAGCGCGACACGGCGGATCGTGGCCGCCGCCTCGGGGCGCTCGGGGAAGCGCAGCTCGGCGTCGTGCTCTGCCGAGCCCGTCTCGACGTACTCGGCGACGACCTCGTCGATACCGCCGCTGCGCACGAGCTTGCCCCCCGCGAGCAGGATGCCGCGGTTGCACAGCTGCGCCGCCGCCGACATGTTGTGGCTGACAAACAGCACCGTGCGGCCGCCCTTGGCGACGGCGTCCATCTTGCCGATGCACTTGCGCTGGAAGGCCGCGTCACCGACCGCGAGCACCTCGTCGACGATCAAGATCTCCGGCTCCAGGTGGGCGGCGACCGCGAACGCGAGGCGCATGTGCATGCCCGACGAGTAGCGCTTGGTGGCCGTGTCGATGAACTGGCCCACCTCGGCGAACTCGACGATCTCGTCGAACTTGCGCAGCACGTCGGCGCGGCGCATGCCGATGATGGCGCCGTTCAGGAAGATGTTGTCGCGCCCGCTGAGCTCCGGGTGAAAGCCCGTGCCCACCTCCAGCAGCGCGCCGACCCGCCCGCGCAGGATCGCCTCGCCCTCCGTCGGCGCCGTGATGCGCGCCAGCAGCTTCAGGAGCGTGGTCTTGCCTGCGCCGTTGCGCCCCAGCACCCCCACCACGTCGCCGCGCTCGATGTCGATCGACAGCTCGCGCAGCGCCCAGAACTGCGGCTCTTCCGTGCGCCCCAGGCCGCGGCGCAAGAGCGCGAACGGCGATGCCAGAGCGCGCGCGATCTCGTCGCGCAGCGTGCGGTAGTGCTCGGCTTTGCCGACACGATAGCGCTTGCCCAGGCCGCGCGTGCTGAGGGCGATGTCGCTCATATCACGTCCGCGAACGTCGCCTCCGTG
>Ga0315910_10005696_pt1 | contig 10175 bp, 11 predicted proteins | sample EdamamesoilMG_FD_204470 | JGI IMG/M metagenome (GOLD analysis project Ga0315910, IMG submission 204470) | Garden soil microbial communities collected in Santa Monica, California, United States - Edamame soil | ecosystem: Environmental > Terrestrial > Soil > Garden | place: USA: California... | reverse complement strand
ACGGAAAGCGCTTCCGCGGAATCGCGCATGCGCCTGACCACGCGGCCGGTCTCCGGTCCCGATGGCGAGGACTATTCGAAAATACTCGGCACCGCCCTGAAGAATGTGCCGCTCGTGGTGCTCGTCAACGGCGGTTCCGCCTCGGCTTCCGAAATCGTCGCGGGCGCCTTGCAAAGCCACAAGCGCGCCACCGTGGTCGGATCCCGAACCTTCGGCAAGGGCACGGTGCAGGTCGTGCTGCCGCTCGAAGGGGGCGCCGCGATGAAGCTCACGACGGCGTTCTATTACACACCGGACGGGCGTCGCATCCAGGGCAGCGGGCTGGTGCCCGACATCGTCGTCGACGCGGTCTCCGCGCCGCTCGCCGCGCAGGACAATGGCACCCCGGCTGCGCCAGCGCAGACTTGCGCGCCATCGCCGCCCATCAAGGCCACGGCGGTCCCGGAGGCTGCGCAGGATGGAGATTGCCAGCTGGAACGCGCGGTGGAGATCCTGCGGCGCCAGCCCGTGCTGGTGCGCAGCTGACCGGCGCCGGGCCGGCGATCCATCCCTGCATTCAGCGGTCCCCGGGGCTGCAGCGAGTCTGCTTGCGTGTCGTCCGGGGACGACACAATTCCCCCGAACTCCCCTCGCGCGAACGTTACTAACAAGGACGCAGCGACCGTCGTGCTGCGCACCTTCGCGGTTACCGCATTCGATCCTGCACGCGGGCTTATGCCGCGACCATCACAACCAGAATGGCAAAGGAGGTTCACATGAGCAAGCTCCTATCCCTGTTCGGCGCCGGAATGCTGGCGCTATCGCTCGGCAGCGCCACCTATGCAGCCGAGAACACGAACCAGCAGAGCCAGCCGCAGGCGCAGCAGCCCACGCAGGCGCAGCCTGGAAGCGCGGAACAGCGTGAACAGGAATACCTCGCCGCGCTGAAGAAGTGCGACTCCGTGGCGAATGCCGGCGAGAAGCAGAAATGCGTCGACGCGGCCAAGAAGAAACACGGCCAGATGTAGTCGGCCGATCAGGCCCAGCAAAAACGGGCGCCAGCGGCGTCCGTTTTTTTTGCACGCAGGCGCTGTCGCCCGCGGACAACACATATTTCCAGAACCCTGCCGTGAAGCCACTGCCTAACCCAGACAGCATATCGTTGGCCTGCACTTCAACTATCGCGCGTATCTGCTGGAGTTGAAATGAATATGCGATTCGAGAGCTGAATGGGTCTTGCGACGCTGACTGGAGGCGAAGATGAAGATGTGGCTGATGGCAGCAGTGGCGATCGTGGCGATGAACGGGCTGGCCGTGGCGGAAGAGCGCGCGACAAAGTCCGCCGATGCCGCGGCGACCGCTCCCAAGGCGCTTGCCCAAAGGCGTTCCACGCCTGATACCAGCATGCCGGGGTCCACTGCGCCGGGCAATCCGATCAACACCCGTCCCGCCTATGTAACGCGGGAAGCGCAGTACTTTGCGGCAGAACTGCGGAGATGCGAAACCATCGGCGAATCTTCCGCGCGCATCGCGTGCAAGGAGTCGGTGCGCAATCGATTCGGAGAAATGTAAGCGGGGGTGGCGCTAGGCGGGCCGCAACGCGCCCGCGGCGAGGAGGTCATCATGACGGGCAATTATCTGAAAGCAGGCGCGATCGCAGCAATCCTGGCTTGCGGCAGCGTGTACGCGGACCAGCCGCGAACCGATCCCCAGGCCCCGGTGGTGGACAAGCCGGATGCGACACTGACGCCGCGGGACATGAGTGAGCGAGAGCAGGAGTATTTCGCCGCCTTGAAAAAGTGCGAGCCGCTTGCGGAGAAGGAGCGCCAGGCCTGCGCCAGGGCGGCGAAAAGCAAGCACGGCCTGATGTAGCGGGCCGTTACTTCGGGCAGGGATAGGCTTCCCTCAGCGCGTCTTCGATGAGGAGCGCGGCGGGAAGCTGGAGCTTGTCCTGGTGGGACTGCAGGAATTGCACGAACGCCCGGGCCATCTGTCCCCGGCTCGTGTTCTCGGGCACGCAGAGGTGCCCGTAGATGTCTTCGAGTTTTTCGTCCCGATGGTGGAACGCGTGGTAGGTCTCGGCGACAAAGTGACCGGCCGCGAAGCCGTCGATGAATCCCACGCAAATGCCGCGGTTGAAGTCCTTGACCGGGTCGGTATTCAGCGATTCCTTGCAGTGCTCGAGGATTTCCTTGCCGGTGAAGCCGCCCCGATACCACGGACCGGCAGAGTATGCCGGCGCGATGGAGAGCAGCAGCCAACCCAGGATCAGGGCAGTGCGCATCGGGAAAAGTCCTGGAGGGCGGGCGTGACGGAAAGGGGCGGGGCCTCCCTCCCGCCATATTTACTATACCTGAATGGCCGCTGGGCAGAACCCTACCGGCCGGCGGGAAGCGGCGCGGGAGACTGCTGTTCGAGCCGGCGCCGCACCCAGCTGATGTGCTCGCGAAGGACGTACAGCTGGTCGGCGAACGACAGCGGCGTCTTCAGGTTGTTGACCGATTCCTCGATCTCGTCGAGATGCCTGAGGATTTCCTGGCGTTGCTCGCCGGCCGGCGCCGCCAGCATGTCGCGCTCGATGGACATCAGTCCGCCGTACCACCGATAAATGCGGGAGCGCACCCGCCAGCGATAGAGCGCCGGCACGAGGCGCGATGCGGGCACGATCAGGACGAGCAGCGGCAGCAGGATCACGAGCAGGCGATCCGCCAGGCTGGCCAGCCAGAACGGCAGCCGGCTGTAGAGGAACTGCGTTCCCGACTGGTAGTAGCGCTCGGCGTCGTTGCTGATGGGGAAATCCCGTTCCAGGGGCGCAGGGTACTCGCCCGCATTCCGGAACATGCCGGGGCCGCCGTGGACTTCGCGCGCGGCGCCGATCAGCAGGTCGGAAAGGGCGGGATGCAGGTCTTCGCGGGCCACCAGTTCCACGGTCGGACCGATGAGCTGGAGGTCCTGCGCCGGGAGATTCTTGCCGAGGTCGACGGCCCCCTTCGGCAGCGTGAGCTTCGACAGGAAATGCAGGCGGCGCGTGTAACCGTCGGCCTGCTCGAAGTTCATCGGACGCACGCCCGAGGTCTGCAGCAGTCCCCGCATCACCGCAGGCGTTGCCGAATCGCCCATCAGGAAGGCGACGTCGGCCTTGTGCTCCGCCAGTGCCTTGGCCGCATCCTCGCCACCGAGGTCCAGCAGCGTCGTGGGCGGCCCCTCGATGCCGTTCGCCTTCAACAATTTCAGCGCCAGGAAGCGCGTGCCGCTGCCTTCCGGCCCGATCGCAATGCGCTTGCCCTGGAACTGGGAGAGCCGTTGCACCTGCGGCTCGCCACGGTAGAACACCAGCAGGGGCTGGGTCTGGATGCTGCCCAGCGAGCGCAGGCGTTCCGTATCGATGTCGTCCTTCAGCCCGCCCTGCACGAAGCCCACGTCGACGCGGAAATTCGGATCGGCAAGGCGCTGCAGGTTCTCGCGGGCGCCGTGCGATTCCAGGATGCGCACCTCGATGTCGTTGCGCTCCAGGATCTTCTTGTACTTCTGGGCGTTGTTCTCGTACGAGCTGCCCTTGGGGCCCGCCGAGAGGAGGATGTAGTTCGGCGGCGCGGGCCGGACGTACTTGAAAGCCAGCCAGACCGCGATGCCGATGAGCAAGAGCACGGGCAGGCCCGTCGCGGCAAGGTCGCGCCAGGAAACGGCCACGAGTTTCGCCGGCAGGCGCATCGGTCCGGGCTTCAGCATGTTTCTCCTCATTGCGGTGGGTTCATCCGAGCAGTTGCGCCGCGCCCTTGCCCTGCTGGATCAGCGGAACGTAATTGTCGAGTTCCGCGAGAGTCGCCTTGTCGGTCATGTCGATCGTCCTGCCGCGCTCGGCCGACAGGTAGCTCGCCATGACGAGGCGCTGGATCTCGAGCCCGTATTCCCAGGACAGCATGGCGTTGCGCCCGGCTTCGAAGGATTCGAACATGTCGCGGTTTTCGTCGGTATAGCCGTAGAGGTCGGCTTCGTTGTACTGCACCGCGAGCAGGCCGCGGCTCGCGGTGGCCTTCTCGAGCGCGCTTTCCTGGTTGGCGATGGCTTCCGCCGCTGCGTCCCCGATGAAGACGTTCAGGGGCGACACCAGGCTGTTCACTTCGAAGGCGTAACCCGGCCCCATGCCGTCCATGAACAGGCGCAGGCCCTGTTTTTCGAACATCCACGAATCGGTGAACTGCGCCTTCGCGATCTGCTTCGTCTCCGGGTTGCGGTACGTCACCATGCCGGTCGCGAAATCCTCGGCCGGCGTCTTCGAATAATCGACCCCGCGATCCTTCAACAGTTTTTCGCGCCACGCCTTCTGGCCCCACTTCAACAGTCCCAGGTCCGCCGAAACCGATACCGGTTGCAGGAACAGGAGGTCCTTGTCCGGCGGCGTGAGCACATAGCGGCCGACTGCGATGCTGTGGCAGCCCATGTCGAGCAGCACGCCACCGCCTTGCCGCGTCGGGTCCCAGAACCACGGTTCGTGGGGTCCGCCGTGCTCTTCGGCGGAACGCGTCAGCGTGAGCGGGCCCATGTTTTTTGCGACCGGACCCAGTTGCTCGCGCTGCGTGCGGATGGCTTTCATGAAGATCTGGTTTTCAAAGTAGGCCGTGAGCAGCTTCGCCTCGCGCGCCAGTTCGACCATGCGCCGCGCCTCCTTCATGTTGCGGGCGAGGGGCTTGTCGAGGATCACGCCTTTGACGCGGGCGCCGGCCTTCACGGCGGCCACCACTTCCTCCATCACCTCCAGGCGGCAATAGTTCGGCACGTAGAGCGCCAGGACATCCACGTTCTGCGCAAGTTCGGCAATGCTGCCGAACAGGCGCGCCTCGCCCAGCCTGTTCTCCCTGCAGAAGGCGGCCAGCGATTCCGCGCCGCGCCGCTTGAGGAGGCCCGCGATCTCGAGCCCGCGCACCTGGTGGATCGCCACCGCCTGGAAGCGGGCGATGAAGCCCGCGCCGATGAATCCCAGTTTCATGTCTCCCCCTTTTTGTAGGCTCGCCTGCGTGCCCTTCTGGCCGTTCCGGAACGGTGGGGCCGCAAGGCTATGCTAACGCCCTCCCGGCGGGGCGCAAAGGATTGCCGGTCGCGTTTTGCGCCTGTTTCCGCATGAAACAGGCCGGTTTTGTGCTAGATCGTGCCCCGCGGGCACGCTATCCTTCGACGGTCGGGCGCACACCGGGTTCCGGGCTGGCGCCGAACAAAATCAGGAGATGCGTGTGAAAGTGTTGCGGTGGCCGCTCTTGCTGGCGGCAATGCTGTCGGTGTCCGCGGGGGCGTTCGCGGAAGAACAATCGGAGGAAGCGGCCAAGCGCGATGCCGTCAACAGGCTGGTCGAGGCGCACGATGTTTCGCTGCCCGTCAATATCGGCCGCGTGTACGTCAAGCAGGCGGCGCTGACGGCTGCGCGCGACCTGCTCTACGAAAAGGGCAAGGCGGCCGGCCTGGATCCGAAATCCTGGAACCTGTCGCATCCGCAATGGCAGGCGGCGGAAGCGCAACTGGTGGCGGGCACGGATGAATTGATCGAGCGCAGGGTCGCCCGGGGCATGTGGGTGCAGGAAGCCTGGTCGGAGGAAGTCGCCACGGTCCTCAACGGCGAAGAGGCCGACGAGGTCGCGGTGCATTTCAAGTCGGAGGGCGGCGAATTGCAGCGGCGCGTGATCGAGTGGTTCGTGGGCGAACTCACGATGCAGACCTACACGTTCACCGACCGCCTCAAGTACGGGGTACCGGGCTCCGAAAAGGAAATGGAGGACCTGCGCAAGGTGACGTACGAGGCGCGCAGCCATTTCCCGCCGATCTATGACCTCACCAAGTATCCCAATGCCGTCAAATTCGCGAGCAGGGGGCCGGGGGTCGAGTACTTCAAGATGATGGTGATGCAGGGCGTGCACGCGGTGCACGTGCACCTCGAGTCCGTCGCGGACGAAGCCCGGGCGACGATCCATTCGCGCGCGGCGCTGGTGGATCCCTACGTGGAAAAGGCGCGCCGCCGGGATTAGAGCCCGGCCTGCTTCAGCATCCCGGAAAGCCGCCCCTCGCTGTAGCCGTCCATGCGCTGGTCGCCGACCAGGATCACCGGCACGCCGCGTCCGCCCAGCGCCCGGTACTCGGCCAATCCCTGTTGCGAGGTTTCGACGTCGAGGTCCTGGAACTTCGTGCCCCTGGCCTGAAGGTAGGCGCGCGCCTGCTTGCAGTAGCCGCACCATGACGTGGTGTAGAGCTTCACTTGCGCCGAGCCCGCGGCCGCCGTTGCCTGCGGCGCGGCGTTACCGATCGTCGAGACCACGGCAGGCGAGCTGAAGGTGTTGATCTTGAGGTCGAGCTTTTTCGATTTCTTGCCCGGGGGCGGGGTGTCGGTGTAGACCACCTTGCCGTTCTCGTCGACGTACTTGTACATCTCGGCAACGAGCGTGGCGGGCAGCAGGAGCAGCATGGCAAGGCTTGCGGCGACGGTCTTACCGTAGGTCATGGCATCCCCCGGCGATGGATGGAATCAGGCAAGCACATCGTACTGCAAGTCTTTACGGCAGGAATGACGAAGACATGAACCGGCGCCAGTCAGGCGCCGAACCCATCCATGACGGGAACATCGAGCAGGCGCGGCCCGCCGCTTGCGATGCTCTGCTTGATGGCCGGCCCGATGTCCGCCGCGGACTCGACCCGGGTGGCAGGCACGCCCAGGGACTGTGCCAGGGCGAGGAAGTCGATGACGGGATCGCGCATGTCCATGCCGATGAATTTTTCGGTCTTGCGCATGGAGACCAGGCGTTCCTTGAGGATGCGGTAACTGCGGTTGTTGGGAATGACGTAGGTGATGGGCAGCTTGAGGTGGGCCGCCGTCCAGAGCGCCTGGATGCTGTACATCGCGCTGCCGTCGCCGACAATCGCGACCACCGGTCGCGAGGGCAGCGCGAGGCTGACGCCAACCGCGCCGGCCATGGCAAACCCGATGCCGCCACTCGCGAGGCCGTAGAACCCCTGGGGATCGCGAAAGCGCAGGTAGTTCTGAAGGCTGAAGGTGGAAGTCAGTCCTTCCTCGACGACCACAGCGTCCTTCGGAATCGCATCCGAGATGTTCATCATCAGCACGCGCGGGTCCAGCGGCGTCTTGCCCGCGACGGCCAGCGCATCCGCGGCGAACCGTGCGCGCTTCGCGGTCCAGTTGTTCTTCTCGATGTCCTTCAGGCGCGCCTCGACCTGGCTGGCGCGATCCGATTTCATGCGACGCTTGAGCACCGGCACCAGCGCCCGCAGAGTTTCCTTCACGTCGGCGTTGATCGCGATTTCCGCGGGATAGTTCTTCCCCAGTTCCCAGTCGCGTTCGCCGATCTGGATGACTGGCATGCCGTCCGGCAACGCGTCGACTGCGCTGTGCACCGACATGCGCAGGACGTCTGCGCCAAGGAACACCGCAAGGTCGTACGGTTGCAACGCGGCCCGCACCTGTGCCTGGTTGCGGGTGAGCGCGCCGAGGAAGGCGCGATGCTCTGAAAGGAAGTGGGCCGCGTAGGGGACGGTTTGCTGGAACACCGGCGCGCCGAGCGCTTCGGCCAGTTGGGCGGCTTCGCCCAGGGCATGGCGGGTGGCAAGCTCGTGGCCCGCAACCAGGACCGGGTTTTCCGCGGCGAGCAGGCGATCCGCCAGCGCTTCCAGCGCTGCGTCGGAAGGACGCACCCGGGCATCCACATGCGTGGGCTTGCCGAGGTCGAGCGGTGCTTCGTCGTCGAGAATGTCGCCGGGCAAGCTGATGAACACCGGCCCCGTCGGCGGGGTCAATGCCACTTTGGCGGCGCGGCGGACGATGCGCGGCAGGTCGCGCACGCGGGTGACTTCGACGGCCCACTTCACCAGCGGCTGCGCGATCGGGACCAGCGGATCGTAGAGCATCGGCTCCATCAGGCCGTGCCCCTGTTCCTGCTGGCCGGCGGTGAGGAGGACGGGCGACCCATAGAACTTGGCGTTGAACAGCGAACCCATGGCATTGCCGAGTCCCGGTGCCACGTGGACATTTGCCGCGGCCAGCCGGCCCGATGCGCGGGCATAGCCGTCCGCCATGGCAACGACGAGCGCCTCCTGCAGCGCCAGCACGTAGCTGATTTCCGGATGATGGGCGAGCGCATCCATGATCGGCAGCTCGGTGGTGCCGGGGTTGCCGAACATGTGCGTGATGCCTTCCGAGGAAAGCAACTGCAGGAAGGCCGCGCGGCCGCTGACCGAGGGCAGATGGGCAGGACGATCCATGGGCATCGGAGGGTTCCGTCTGGAGAAGGGTGGCGTAAAGATAGCGCGATTGGCGGTCGCGGGCTATCGGTGACGCGCGGTTCGCCGCGCGGGAATTACGGTTGTCGGAACGCGGTGAGCAGGATGTTGGCGAAGGGCGTGCCCTGGCTCATCGGCTGGCGCTCGATGCGGAAGCCGTGGCGCAACAGCAGGTCGGACCAGTCGGAGATCGTGCGGCAGAAGAAGCTGCCCGAGAGGCGGCCGCGCATGAGCACGGTCGAGTGGTCCACCAGGCGGGTGAGGCGGAATCGCCAGCCGGCTTCGGCGTCGGCGACCCGCATCAGCAGCTTGCCACCGCCGCGCAGTGCATGCGCGATCCTGTCGAGGAGCGCCTGCTGGTCCGCATCGCTCAGGTAATGCAGCACATCGAACAGCAGCACGACATCCGCGTCGGGCAACTGGGCGTCCTTCAGGTCGGCGGTTTGCACCGAGACGCGTTCGCCAAGCGCCTTGCGCGCCCACTTCGCGCTTTGCCGGTCCAGCTCTATGCCCATCAGCTTCGATGCCACCGGCGGCTTCGGCCAGCCGGCCGGCCAGAGGCCTTTTTCGTACTGGCCCCGCGCCGCCAGCAGCAGCGCGGCCAGCAGGCTTTGTCCGCAACCCAGGTCGAGGATGCGGGCGCCGTCCGGAATGCTTCCGCCGCGAAGCAAGGCCAGGAAAATCGGATCGATCTTGAGCTTGCCGCGGGCAAAGAAATACGGATAAAAGCCGGCCTTCAGATAGGGCCGGGTGGCGGCGTCCAGCAGCAGGCGTTCTTCGCGTTCCATCAGCGCATCGCCATCGGCAGCGACACCGCTTTCAATCCTGCCGCGGAAATTCGCTCGAGCAGCGCGGGCAGCACCTCGATCACGGGCGGCACGCCAGACCGGGTCCGCCGGTCATGCAGGAGCAGGATGTCGCCCGCGGCCAGGTCCCGAAGCAGGCGCGCGAGGACCGCCCGGGGACTGCGCGCCACCGTATCGAAGCCGCGCCGGGTCCAGGTGATGTACGTCAACCCCAGGTGCGCGATGACAGGATCGAGGAAGGGATTGCGGATGCCCATGGGTGAGCGGAAGAAAACCGGCGGCTTCCCCGTCACCCTGGAGATCGCGTCCTGGGCGGAGCGCAACTCCGCGCGCAGGCGGCCGAACCCGAAGAATCCGAAAAAACCGGAGTGGCGCATGCTGTGGTTCTCGACGCTATGGCCGCGCCGCACGATTTCCCGCACCACTTCCGGATGCGCCGCCACCTTCTCCCCGACGCAGAAAAAACTGGCCTTTGCCTGGTGAAGGTCGAGCAGGTCGAGCACACGCGGGGTGATTTCCGCGTCGGGCCCGTCGTCGAACGTGAGCGCGATCTCGCCGCGGCGGGCGGACGCGTCCGGCAGCCGCAGCATGTTGGGCCCCAGCAAGCGGCTCTTCGGCCACATGCCGATCACCGCGATGAGCAGGTGGTTGGCGATGACCGCCGCGAGCATCCACGGCCAGGAGGCGGGCCGCATGACTGCATAAGCGAAGCAGGCAAGATGAAAAACCACCGACGCCCGGATCGCGACCCCCGGTTGCCACCGCTTCTCCAGCTGTGGCGCGATGGCGGCCATCAAGTCGCCTTTTTCCCCCAGGAGTCGCGCAGGGTGACCGAACGATTGAACACCGGCGACCCGGGCTTCGAATCCTTCATGTCGGCGATGAAATAGCCGTGGCGTTCGAACTGGAAACGCTCCTCGGGCCGGACCGCCGCCAGCGAGGGTTCGCAGTAGGCGGTGATCGTCTCGCGTGCCTTCGGATTGATGTCCTGCAGGAAATCGCGCTCGGAGCCGGGCTGGGGGACGGCGAACAGGCGGTCGTACAGCCGGATTTCCGCCTTGCAGGCGTGGCGCGCCGACAGCCAGTGGATGTTGCCCTTCACCTTGTAGATGTCCG
>Ga0315910_10005695_pt1 | contig 10176 bp, 5 predicted proteins | sample EdamamesoilMG_FD_204470 | JGI IMG/M metagenome (GOLD analysis project Ga0315910, IMG submission 204470) | Garden soil microbial communities collected in Santa Monica, California, United States - Edamame soil | ecosystem: Environmental > Terrestrial > Soil > Garden | place: USA: California... | reverse complement strand
CCGCTGGTCGATCTTGAGCAGCTCGTGAAATGCGTGCGCGGTGGGAATGGTCGATTCCCCGACGCCGATGGTGCCGATCTCCTCGGATTCGACGAGGGTGACTTCGACCAGCCGGCCGAGCTGGCGCGCGAGCGCGGTGGCCGCGATCCACCCGGCGGTGCCGCCGCCGGCCACGACGACGCGAACGGGGCGGGGCTGGCTCATCGCTGGAGCTTTCTCGTCACTTGGGCTCGTAGCCGGCGCGCGAGCGTATCGTCGATCGGGGCGAGCGGGCCTCTTGCCGTTTCCGGAAGGTGCCGGCGCGGCTCGTCGGCATCGCCGAACACGTAGAAGTCGAACAGCGCGCGCCACGCCGCCTTCTCGCTCGCCGGCCGGTCACGGAGCGACAGGAGGGCATGGAGCAGCGTCGTCTGCGGGCTGTCGATGTAGCCAGGGACGGCGTTCCACCAGAAGTTCACCAGCACGTTGAAGTCGGCCAGCGCCTCGACGTGGTGCCACCACAGGGCCGGGTAGACGAGCACGTCGCCTGCCTCCATTTCGGCGACCTCGGCGGCGGCCAGGGCGTCGGCGAAACGGGGGAACCGCTCGAGGTCGGGGTTCCCGAAGTCGACCATCGACACGACCTGTCCGCCAGGCGTCGGGTCGAGCGGTCCGGGATAGAGATTGACCGTCTGCTGGGGCGGGAACAGCGTGAAACGTCGCCGGCCGACGGCGCAGACGGCGATGTTGGCGGTGTCGTCGTAATGGCAGGTCGCGGTCGTGCGGTTGCCGAGCCAGACGGACGCGAGCCCGGGATGCTCGGCCAGCATCGGGTGGATTTCCGCGAGGTCGAGGCCGATCGCATTGTGCAGACCGGGGAAGTAGATGCCCACGTCGGTCGAGCCGACGTAGATCGCCGGCGCCCCCGGATCCGCTCGAAGCGCGAGGATTTCCTGCAGCACGGCATCGAGCGGCTCGCGCGAGGCGGCGAAATTGAAGCCGTCGACTTGCGGCGTGTAGGCGAAGCGGCCTTCGATTTCGGGGGCGCCGCGATAGACGACCACCGGTTGGCCGGACCACCCGGTCGTCAGCAGGGCCGCTGCCTCTTCGGACGACGAAAGACCCGCCTGAACCAGCGGCCAGTCCGCCGCCGCGCCCTTGAACAGGACCGGCCGGCCGGCGGCGACGACGGCCTCCCACTCGCTGCCGCGCGGCAAGGGCCCCTCGCGGGTTTCAACGCTGCGGTCGGTGAGCGCGGCCATCTCAGCCGGCCGCCGCGAGCTTGCGCTGCTTGCGTGCGACAAGCCCCGCCATCGTGCCGAGCGAAGCGGCGGCGAACACCGCGACGTCGAGCAGGCCGGCCTGGTTGAGCCGCGCCAGGGCGCCGCCATCGAGCCGGGCAATCGCCTCAGGCGTTACGGCGAGGTACCCGTCGAAATCGATGCTGTCATGCTCGTCGATGCGCACCTGCAGCCGGACCGCTTCGATCAGACGGAGCTCATCGAACAAAGCCGTCATAGTTGCGGCGGCACCCGCGCCGACGCTTAGGTCTCGCAGCGCAACCGTTGCCGCTTCCAACGCAGGGGCGTCGCCGCCGTGAGCCTTGAACACCGGATCGCCGTCCTCGCCATCGCCGGCGACACGCGGATGGGCGAGGTCGACGTGGATCGCGCTCTCGCCGTCCGTCAAGCCGATCTGGAATGGACCGCGGCGAAACAGCGCCGGGACATAGGCCGCGTCCCACCCGTCGCCGTCGAGAAACAGGTTTTCGTCGCGGTCGAAACCGAGAATGGCGATGCCTTGCAGCGCCCCGTCGGGCGAGCGGGCGAACAGGATCGGATATTCGCGCTGCACCCGGTCGAACTCGCTCGCGACTACCGCGACCTGGTTCACGGCCTCTCCGAACCGCGCGCCGTGCCCGCGAAGCAGCTTGAGAGACGCATGGTCCACGTTGTCGAGGCGAACGGTCGTGCTCATCACAGCAGGCGGGTTATGTTGCAGAAATCCGCTGGCCCGGAAAGGGAAAGGCCGCGCCTCATGGACACGGCCTCCCCCCTCATAAGCTCTGCAAGCTTCGTCAGAACTTGTAGCGCGCGCCCAGGTAGAAGCGCCGGCTGCCTTCGACGATGAACCACGGCTGGTTCTCGGTACGGGCGAACGTCTCGGTGTCCGATTCAGTTAGATTGATGGCTTCGAACGAGAGCGCGATGTTGTCCGTCACGTCATAGCTGATGTTCAGGTCGAGCTGATCGTAGGAGTCGACGAACACCGGGTTGCGCGAGCCGCCGCGGCTGTTGTTCGACAAGAACGTGCCGCGCCAGTTCCACGCGAGCCGGGCCGAGAAGCCGTAGTTCTCGTAGATCAGCGTCACGTTCGCCGTGTCGGACAGGCCGAGCAGGGCGAACTGGTCGGCACTCGGCGGCAGGGTGATGTCGTAGCCGATATCGCCTTCCACCATCGTGTACGCGCCCGAGACGCCGAAGCCGGTATCCCCGAAGAAGTACTGACCTGCGACTTCGAAGCCGTAGATGTGGCCTTCCTCGTTGTTGATCGGCTTCTGGACCTGGAAGTTGTAGAACGGGTCCGCCGCGACCGGCGAAACGTTCCGGGCCTGCAGGACCTGGTCGACGAACGCCTGGCTGAGGTTGCCGTTCGAGTAGTTCGCGTTGAACAGCGCCGTTGCCGCCGCGACGCTTCCAGTCTGGTCGATCAGCGCGGTCATTGTGAACAGGTTCACGTCCGACAAGTCGGCGCCAAGGCCCTGGAGCGCGGTGCGGGCAGAGCCCGAACGCGTTCCTGCGGCGCCCGACGACGGGTCACGCAGCTCGAACAGGGTCTCGGTTTCCTGCCCGGTACCGACGAAGTTTTTGACGCGCTTGTCGAAGAACCCGGCCGAAACGTAGCTGGTCGGCGCAAAGTACCATTCGAGCGAGACGTCGAAGTTGTCCGAAACCAGCGGCACGAGGAACGGGTTGCCCGAACGCGCGGACGGCACACCGCCGAGCACCGTCGGGCGGTTCGGGTTGTTGGACCCGATATCCACCGCCGAGAACAGCGAGGCGAAGTCCGGCCGGGCAATGCTCCTGCCGTAAGACACGCGGCCCTTGAGGTCGTCCGTCAGGTCGGCCGAAATGTCGATCGCCGGCAGGATGTGGTCGTAGTCGTTGGACTGGGTCACCGCGACGCTGGCGGGGGCGAGGACCTTGGTGAAGTCGTTGTCCGCATCCCAGCGCAGCTCGGACGGGGGAACGATCAGCGATGTCGAGGTCGAGCTGGTCTGCTCGTAGCGCACGCCGGCCACGATGTTGACCGGACGCCCGCCCACCTCGGTGTTGAGCTCGAGCTGTGCGTACGCCGCCCAAAGCTCTTCATCGACAGCGTTGTTCTGGTCGCCGTTGATCGCGCCGAAGCCCGGGTACTGGTTGCCCAGCGCGGTGTAGAGCGCGGTGGCATCGCCGCGGAACGCTGTTTCCAGCGCACCGGTGGCCATCGGATCGAAGTGGTTGAACTTGCAGGTGAGGCAGAACGGCGTCACCAGGCTGCCGGCGAACTGCTGGACGTCGCCGATGTTTGCGACGCCCCAGTCGCCGAGCGGCTGGTAGGTGTCGATGCGGGTCTGGCTCATGTCGCTGCTGCGCCAGGAGCCGCCGAACACCACGCGGTCGTCGTCGCCGAGGTCCCACGCGCCGTCGAGACGGATCTCGTCGGTATCCTGGCTCTGCCGCGAAGTCGTGCTGCGGGCGACCTGCGAGCCGAGGTCGGCCAGGTCGAGCACGCCATTGGCATTACCGTTGCCGCCGGTCATCGGATTGTCGTTGAAGGTGATCTGCTGAACCAGGAAGCCGTCCACGACGGACAGCGTCTGGCCGGCAACGCCCTTCTCGGCGATCGCAACGAGCGTGGAGGAATGGCCAAGCGGGTTGTTCGGCAACGACTTCGCTTCCGAATGATGCCCGTCGAGGACGAAGCTCAGGTTGTCTGTCGCCTGGAACTCGAAGTTCAGCCCGAGCGAGACCAGGCGATCCTCGATAGCGCGGTACTGCTGCTCGAAGCCGCCGTCCTTGGCGCCGCTGATGATGTCGGTGATCGATGTCGCGGTCGCGACCTGGTTGTTGCCGTCGAACTCGACACGGCTGAACGGGCGGTTGAGCCAGGTGGCCTGGTCGGTCCGCTGCTCTTCCGACTGATTCTGGTAGTAGGTCGCGTCGGCGGTGATCTTCAGGCTGTCCGAAGGCTCATACTGCAGCGTGAGCTGGCCATTGATCCGCTCGCGCTGGAATTCCGAATAGTGCAGGCGGAAGTCGTTTGGGAACGCCACCAGCGTGTCGTCATCGGGCGCGTTCTCGAACACCGTGGAGGCATTGACGCGGCCGCGGCTGGGATCGGAGAATTCTCCGAATGTCTCAATGTTCCAGTCGTTTACCGTGGCGGACGGCGCGGAGTTATTGCGGCGCTGGAAGCTGCCGAACAGGCCGATGCCGAAGGTCGCATCGTCGTTGACCCAATTGAGCAACCCGGAGACCTCCGGCGTGACACGCGCATAGTCGGTGTCAGACGCGTCGTAGACGGCCTTGGCGCCGATCGAGCCCGAGAGACCCAGTTCGCCGTCAAGCGGGCGCCGGGTGCGGATATTGATGGTCGCGCCGATGCCGCCCGAAGTGACCGAAGCACGCGAGGTCTTGTAGACCTCCAGCATGCTCACGCCTTCCGACGCGATGTTCGAGAAGTCGAACGATCGAGTGGTGCCGGAAACGAAGTCGCCGTTCTGGTCCTGGCCGATCGAGGCGATGCTCGCCGTCGGCATGGCGCGGCCGTTGAGGGTGACCAGGTTGTAGCCCGGGCCGAAGCCGCGCACGGTGACGCGCGAGCCTTCGCCGTTCACGCGGTCGATCGACACGCCGGTGATGCGCTGGAGCGATTCAGCCAGGTTGGTGTCGGGGAACTTGCCGATGTCTTCGGCCGAGATGCCGTCGACGACGCCGTTCGAGTTGCGCTTCAGGTCGATCGAGCGATCGAGCGAGGCGCGAACACCGGTCACGATGATCTCGTTGTCGGAGCCTTGCGCCGCAGGAGCATCCTGCGCCATTGCGTTGTTAGCGCTAACAAAAATGGTCGCAAGAGTAAGCGCTGACGCAGTACGCGCCAGCACCGGAGTAATCCGGAGCCGTGACATAGAAACCCTCCCCACATCGCGCGAAATGCACGCACGATCGAGCCGATTTTCGACTCGAAGGTAGCGCTACCAAACAGTCTTGGAGCCTGTCAAGTAGGGAGTTGCTCTTTGTTGAGTTGAGACAGGTTTGGTCTTCGACTACTCGCCGTTGTTCGCTGCGAGTAGATCCATCAGGTTTCGCGCAGCTTCGCGGTCGGCTTCCTCCTTGAAGGCCACATCGAGATCGGGCGCTTGGCCGAGCACGTAAAGAAACGACCATAGGGCAAACCGCCGGTCGCGGTCTTTCTCGAGGCCCAGGTCCACCCGTAGCCGATCGACGCCGGCGGCCTGCGCCGCCGGCGATATCTGGGCGAGGTCCGAGGCGCCGAAATAGCGCCGCAGCAGGTCTTCAAAGTCCATTCGCGATAGCTAGCGTATCGCGCAAAAAAAGGCACGCCGGAGCTCTTTGAGCGTCCGGCGTGCAGCTAGCATGACCATCAGATGGCGGGGCTTCGGGGGGGATGGGGTCGCCGCGCCGCGATTGTCCTGCTGGCCCTTCTTGGACAGGCTAAAAGCCGATCCTCATTGTTCCGCGGAGCGAGAAGCCGGCCTCGCCGTGGCGCTCCTCGGCGCCAAGCTCACCGCCCAGCTCGAACAGCTCGCCACCACCGGTTGCACGCAACCGCGCGTACCAGCCGCTGTCGGTTTCCTCGGGATCTAGCGTAAACGGCGTACCGTCCTCGAAGTGCGCGGTGGTGGCGCCGAGCGAACCGCCGACGATCTCGCGCCAGCCGCCCTCGACCTCAAGCCGGAACCAGTTGGTGTTCCGCGGGCGGGAGAGCGGTCCGCCGCCCTGGCCGATGAAATCCATGCCGATCGTCAGTCCGCCGTTGACCGCAAGCTCGTCACTCTTTCGCTCATCCACGATCAGATCGAGCGCCTCGCCGCCGCCCTCTTCGGTGTATCCATCCTCGTCGAGGCGCACGTAATCGACACTCACGGCGGGCCGCGCGAAGAAGCCGCCGCCGCCGATCTCATAGGCCGCCCCGCCGCTCAGGGTCGTCATGAAGCCGTCCCACTCGCCGAGAATGTCCTTCTTGACCGTCTCCGTGCCAGTCGTTCCGGTGAACGTGCGGCGGCCGTTCAAATTGACCAAGCCTGCCGAACCGCGCCCGTATGCACTGAACCCGCCCCAGTTGCCACGCCAGTAAGCCGACAGCTCGTAGGTGTCGGAGTGGATTCGGGTGAGGTCCATTCCGTCGTCGTATTCATTCCAGAACCAGGAGGTGCCGATGCCGAAGCTACCGATACCGGTGTCGATTTCGCCCGCGGCGGAGAACCCGAAGCCGCCAAGGTCGTAAGCAGCGGTGTCGCCGAGTGATTTCTCGCTGCTCCAGCCCGCAGTGCTGAAGATCACGTCCAGCCCGCCCATCAGGTAAACCGGGTTTTGCGGATCAGCGACCTGACGCCCAAACGTCCGCGCACCAAGGCTCACGCCCTCGAACGCTCCGCCGGCATGATCCGGCAGCATCTGCGCGACCGCATCGCGGAACTGGTCGCCGTTGGTGATGCCGAGGAACACGTCCTCGATATCGTCGTCCTGGCCGATCGCAGCGAAAACGGCGTTGTAGGCCGTCGTTGCCGAGCGGTTCAGCTCCAATTCCTGCGCCGTGCGCCGCGCCACGTCGACCGCGATCGTGTTGGCTGGAACATTGGTGGCGACCGTGGCCTTGAACATGAAAGGGACGAGGTCGGTCTTGGTGGTGACGCCCGAAAGGCCGGTCACCGAGCCCGCCTGCAGGATGGTGTAGCGGCCTTCGGCATCGTTCACGTCGCCAAGACGCACCGACAGCGTAGCTCCGCTGGCAAAGCTGGCGGTTCCGGCCACGTTGTAGAGCGTGCCTTCGCTCGCGGTCTTGTCGAGCGTCGCCACGAGGACGCCATTGGCGCCGACGGTCAGCGAGCCGAGCGAAGTCGGGCCTGCAAGGTCCAGCCGGCCTCCAGTCACGTTGACCGCCGCGCTGCCGGCATTGAGCAGCTTGCCGGCGAAGATGGAAGTTCCTGCAAGCGTGAGGCTGTCCGCCCCGCCGCCGAAATCCACGGTCCCGTCGAACTTCGAGGAGCCGACCAGGCTTAGCACGTCGTTGCCTGAACCGAACACCGCGCGGCCCGTGTGAAGGGCATCACCCGAGAGGTTCATGGTGTTGTTGCCAGCACCGAAGCGGATTTCTCCCTTCACGATGCCGTCCGCGACGTCGAACAGGTCGTTACCGCTGCCGAACCGCACATCGCCCGTGATCGACGGGGCAGTTATGCCAGCCGCAACCTGGGTCTGCCTTACGGTGGTACCGGTAGTGTTTGCGGACAAGTCGATCGCGATGTTTCGGGTCGAGGTAGCCTCAGCCCCGCTGGCGGAGATCGCGCCGCTATTCTCAATCAGGCCGACACCACCGGTGCGGTCGAGGATCGCGGTCGCTGAGCCGCTGGTCCCGGCAGCAGTCGCCTTGATTGTGCCACTGTTGCGGATCGTCGAGACCGCCGCGCCCTGATCGATCTGGAGCGCCGTCGTCTGCGCCGTGGCGGCGTTCCCGCCTGTCGCGCTGACGGTGCCCGAAACCTGGATCAACGGCACCGACGCGCCGGAGCCGATGCGCAGCGCGATGGCATTCGCGCCGTTGGATGCGGCCGAGATGGTGCCCCCAACCGACATGCCGTTCGCGATCGTGACCGCTCCGCCCCGGCCGCCGATCAGGAGACCGTTGGCGTCGACGCCGCTGTAGACGCCAACCCCATTGACCGCGCCGTCGATGAAAAGGCCGAACTGTGATGCAGTGCCTGCCACCGGTCCGATGGCAATCGCGCGATCGGTCGCGCCGATCATCATGGCGGGCGCCGCGCCGTACGACGTTACAATCGCCGAGCCTTCCTTGGCATCCTCGATGCCATCGTCATCCTCGTCGGCGTCGGTCGTGCTGTTGTCCTTGGGGGGCACGGCAAGCACGATCCCACCGCTAACGCTGCCCTCGATGATCACCGCCGAGCCGCCCTGGAGCAGGTCGTCGGCATCGAGGTTGGTGGTGGTGGCGGGTGCCGTGGTGTAGCGATAGCCGCTGGCGTTGATGTTGCCCTGGATCACCATGGCGCCGGTCACGTCGCCGGTGAAGCGCGCGCCGACCGCGTCCTGGCCTCGCACCGATACCGTGCCGGCCAGCCGAACGTTTCCAGCGATTGCCTCGGCGCGAACCCCGACGGCGCGATCGCCGAGGACCGTGCTGGTCCCGTCGTGCGTGAACGCGCCAGCGAGCGGGCCGCCAAGCCAGATAGCAGCGGAATCGTTGCCTTCGACGGTGATCGTGCCGCTGTTGACGATCTTGCCGGTGTGGCCGCCAGCGGTGCGGATCCCGAACCGGTTGGAGCCGAGTGCGAACGGCCCGTCCAGGTCGCCATCATTGTTGTTGTCGGTCGCCGCGTAGGGTTCGTCGATAGTGATCGTACCCGAATTGACGATGTCGCCGGTCGTGTCGGCGTTCGCCAGAATGCCGATCGCGCCGTTGGCGTTGGAGATCGCAATGGTACCCTGATTGGTGATCGAGTGGTTGCTGTCCATCGTCACCGCGGTTCCGGCCGTGGGCTTCACCGAACCGGTAGAGCTGATGGTGATCGCATCGGGCGCACCTGCCTTGACGGTTGAAGTGCGCACGGGCTGGGTGACAGCAGTCGAGATCGTTTCAGCGGCGGCCGGGGCGGCGAGTGCAAGAACGGCGGTGCTGGTAAGCAGGTAACGGTACATGGAATCCCCTCACGGATCGGATTGTCGATCTGCGAGACGGAGGCACCGCGCCCCAACCTTGGTGCGTCGGTGAAAAAAAGATCAGAAAGAGGCGTCGAGGCCGATGCGGATAGTGCGCGGGCGCAACGGCGTGATCTGATCCCGTCCGACGGCAAAGGGCGTGCCGAGCGCGAAGCGATTGCCCTCCGCGTCGGCGAGGTTGGTCAGGCCGAGCGTGACGCCGAAATCGTTCCGTCCGACGCGCACGGTAAGGCCGGTGTCGAGGTAATCGCCCTGCGGCTCGCCCAGCTCTGGGCCGACACCCAACCGCGAGCGACCGATGTAAGTCGCCCAGCCCTGTGCGGTCAGCTCGAGATCGCCGTTGAGCTCGCGGTGGTAATCGAACCCCACCCTGCCTGATATCCGGGCGATGTTGGGGATTTCGGTGATGTGCTCGAGCAGGCGGGCCGGCAGGTCCTGGAGCTGCCCCGAAAAGCCTGGGATCGCCAGTACCGGTGCGACCCGCGCGAGCAGCAGCGCGCTCGGCTCATCGATCTGCCCCTCGTTGTAGGTGAGGCCGGCATCTAGGCGAAGGCTTTGTGTAACCGCCACGCCAGCCGTGACGGTGGCGGTCCAGATTCGTCCGTCGCCAATATTGGCGGTGCTAGGTAGCCCGACGCTGTCGATGAAGTCGGCCTGGATGTCCTCCCACCGGGTGTATGCGGCACTGGCGGCGAGATCCAACGGCCCACCGCCGGCGCGGCCATGCCGCCCCCCGATCTCGAACGTGGCGATGCGATCGTTCTTGAAGCGGCTCACGAAGTCGCCGGCGATGGCGAGTCCCCCGGGCCGGAAGCCCTCCTGGTACCGCATGAACAGGATCGTCTCGGGCGCGACGGTCGCGGCCAGCGAGGCCGAGGGAAGGAACACCTCCTCGTTGCGAGAGGCGGTGATCCCGGCAAAGGCAGCCGCGAGAAGAGGCGATACGTCCTCGCCCTCGCCGCCCAGGCGGGAGTGCGTATAGCGCGCGCCCCCGGTAGCCACGAGGCCTTCGGTAAGGCGCACGCTGGCTTCGCCATAGAGGGTGAACTCGTCGATCACGTTGGTCACGCCGGTCACCGCGCCCGCAGTGTCCGGGGCGCCGAGCGTGCGGGTCAAGCGCGTTCGATTGTGCGTGTATGCGCCGCCGAGAAGCCATCCGAAATGATCGCCGAGCGGCTGCCAGATACGGGTCTCATTGGCGATCATCTCGGTGTCGTTGCGCTGCACGAAGAGG
>Ga0315910_10005694_pt1 | contig 10178 bp, 5 predicted proteins | sample EdamamesoilMG_FD_204470 | JGI IMG/M metagenome (GOLD analysis project Ga0315910, IMG submission 204470) | Garden soil microbial communities collected in Santa Monica, California, United States - Edamame soil | ecosystem: Environmental > Terrestrial > Soil > Garden | place: USA: California... | reverse complement strand
GGTTTCCAGCTCTCGGGCTCGTGAAGGGGGATGGCGCCGCTCTCGAGCACGTTGGTCACGTGGTAGGCGTGTTGATTCCAGACGCGCCGCGCGGCAACCCACGTGTCGGTGGCATCGCCGAGAACGGTGATGCCGGCAGGGAGCGAGGTCTTCGCGACCATGCCGCCGTTGCCGTCGCTCAGCATGTCGTCGACCCAGCCGTCGTCGGCCGTATCGCCCTCGCCACACTGCTCGAAGGAATTATTCTGAACGTAGACGATCTCGGCGTTGCCATCGTTGTCGACGTCGGCGATGACGGGGTTCTCGATGGCGGTGCGACTGACGGACGGTAGCGCCGTGTACACCGCACCCGACGCGCCGTCGTAGATGCGGAAGTAGCACTCGTCCCCGTACGTGACCTCGGCGGCGCCGTCGCCGTTGAAGTCGAACACGCTCGAGGAAGTGACGCGGCTCGAATCGTCCTCGGTCACGCGCTTCCAGCCGTTGTGCAGACAGACGCAGGCCCCGACAATCTCGTTGCACGTCGTCCCGGCGACCGCGCAGTCGGCATCTTGGGTACAGGTCATGGCGGGCGGCGTGCGCGCCGTGTTGGTGCCGGGCGGCGGGCCCGAGGCGTCGAGCACCGCGTCCCAGGCCGGGCAAGTCGTCGTGTCGGGCGCTTGCAGGTCGATGACGGAGTAGAAGTTCGCGAGCGCCGTCGCGATCTCGGGGAAGCCGTCGCCGTCGAAGTCGTCCACGTTCGGCGCGCCCCCGGAATCGCCGCCCCCGAGGTTGTCGTCGAGCAAAAGCGCTCCCGTTGCGCCGTCGAGGATCACGAGGTGGCCGTTGGCGACGAGGATCACCTCGGGCTTGCCATCGAGCGGATTGGCGGGGCCGGGCGGTTTGGCAGCGCAGTCCGCCACCGAAGTGCACGCGCTGAACACGTCGGCCACCGCGCAGAGGCCGTTCGCCTGTTGCATGCCGAGCAGCGACTGTGAGTTCCATACCGCTTCCAGGGGACACGGCATGGCCGTGGTGCCGCAGCCCGCCGGGGGGCTTGCCGGAAGCCGGTACAGCGTGGGGCCCGCTGCAATTTCGAGCCCGGGGTCGGCGCTGAGATCCCCGACGCAAGCCGTGGGGCCGTAGATCAGCTGTCCCTGGTCCTGCGTGCCGCGACTTCCCGCTGAGGCGACGTAGATCCTCTCGATGGCGAACACGCCGCCGGTGGCCGTGAGCGAGATGACGCGATTGCCCACGATGATCTCGGGCATGCCGGCAAAATCGAGGTTCGCGAGAGCGGGGGCCGAGGTGAAGTTGACGTTCATCGGTTCGAACACGTTGGCCGGGCTCGTGAACAAGACCTCGCCGCGGTTGCTGACGATCTGAAAGCCGCCGTTGTCGGTCGGGACGACGATCTCGGGGAAGCCGTCCGCGTCCAGATCTCCCGCCGCCGGTGCCGAACCTCCGATGGCGACGCCGGCATCGAGGGGCATGGTGCCCGTGCCGCAGTCGACGGTGACCGCCGCACCCTCGCTCCAGTACGCGCCGAGGGCGTCCGCGTACGCGGGCGCCGGTGCCGTCGGGCGAGCCGGGTTGCCACAGAGGGCGAAGAAGTCTTGCCCCTTGTTCGGGCCGCCGCCGTGCACGGCGCGGAGCACGCCGTTGATGTCGCGGTCGTCGGCGTCGTGCGTGATGAACACGATCTCGGGAAAATCGCGTTCGTCGGCTTTGCCGTCACCGTTGTCGTCGTCCAGGTTGATGACGATCGGGGGCGACACGACCTGCGACGACCAGGGGAATGCTTTCCCTACCGCGTCGTCGTTGGCGTCGTCCGTATCGTCCATCGCGTACGAGTGGGTGGTGCCTTCGCCCCAGCGAAACTCGACCTCGGGCAGCACGTCGGCGAACGGCGTCGCGGGGAGGGTGCAGGTCGGCGCGACGCCGGTCCCGACGCAGGTGCCGGCTTCACAGGTCATGAACGCGGGGCAGTCCCAGTCGTCCTCACAGGTGCAAGCCCCGCTGCCCACCGGATCCAGGGCGCAGGTGCTGCCGAAATAACCCGCGCTCCCGCAAGCGATCGGCTCGCCGGGCCGGCCGTTCGAGTCGCAAACGCGAATGGTATCGTCCGTGCCGCAGGTGCGAGTGTCCGAGACGCACTCGTCGGGGATGCACTCGCCGGTCGCGGTGTCGCAGAATCGATCCTCGGAGCAAGCGGCATCGGAATCGCACTTGTCGATGCAAATGTGACCGCCGCCGTCGGCCGAGGCGCAGAGCTCGGTGGCGTCACAGGTGATGTCGTCGCAGGTGTTGTCGACGCAGGCTCCCGTGCCGTTCTGATTTTCGCAGCGCTGGCCCTCCCCGCAGTCCGTGCTCGTGCACGGATCGACGGTGGCGCCCGCACTGCCCGCGTTGCTGCCGCCGGTGCCGGCGACCACGATCGTGCCGCCATTGCCGCCGGCGCCGCTGCTGCCTCCGACGCCCCCTGATGCGCCAAGGCCGCCGCCGCTGCCGCCGGTGCCACCAGTGCCGCCGGAGGCAGGAAGGATGGAGGTGCTTTGCGGCCGCTCGCTGGAGCAGCCGACGAACCACGCCGCGCCGAGCACGAGCATCGCACCCCTAGTCCACCGAGCGATCATGGCGCGACGTTACTCCCAACCGTCGCTCGCGCTAGCGACGAAAACGTCGCGCTCCCCAGCATCGCGCGGCGGGCGTCGCACCGAGGATCAGTTTTCGAGGTCGTCGGTATTTTCGCGTAGAGCGCCAACGTGGCGCCACTAATGCGCACCCGCGCGCCCGAAATGTTCGGATTTGAGTCGTTGCCTGCCGTCGCGCCGGTCCGAGCACCCCGAGGGGTGCGCGCTACGGCGCTCGGAGACCGAGCCGGCTGCGGGCGACCTCGAACGCGGCGGCGCTCTGATCGATGCCGACCCAGCGCCGGCCGAGCCGGTCGGCGACGGCGAGGGTCGTCCCCGAGCCGCACATCGGGTCGAGCACGCGGCTCTCGGCGACGGATGCGGCGCGGACGATGCGCTCGAGCAGCGACTCCGGCTTCTGCGTCGGGTAGCCGGTCGTCTCCGCGGCGAGCGGCGTGTTCGCGCTCATGGCAGGACAGTCGGTCCACACGCTGCCGAGCGCGCGCCCTTCGTCGGCGTAGTACCGGTAGGTTTTGCCGGCGATCCGGCGCTCACGCACCTTGCGGCCGCTGCCGTCTTTCTTCGAGAAGTGCATGCGGAGACTCGTCGCCGCAAACGGCTCGCGGAGGGCAGGGTCACGCGCGTTCCAGATCGTGGTCTTCCCCTTCGCGTAGACGAGGAGTGTCTGGTGGGTGACGCTCGGGCCGCTCCGCTTGCGGCTGCCGTTGCCGGGAACCCAGATGATCTCGCCGCGAAAGCCGCCCGCGCCGAACACCTCGTCGCAAAGGAGCTTGGCCTCGTGGACCGTGCGGTGATCGAGGTGCAAGAACAACGTCCCGCGCTCGCTCATCGCCTCGCGCACGGCGAGCAGGCGAGGCCCGAGCATCGAAAGAAACGCATCGACGCCGCCGAAATTGTCGGCGTACGCGCGCGCGCCCTTGGCGCGGGCCCCGCGCTCACCGCGGACGCCGTGGTGAACGCGGGTGTTGAACGGCGGGTCGACGTACACGAGGTCGAATCCGCGATCCTTCTTCGCGAGCTCCGGCAGCACGGTGAGACAATCGCCGTGCGCGAGCAGGCCGCGCCGGCTGCGAAGGACGACGTTCGAGGCGACGGCGCGGCCTCGCGCCGCGCTCACTCGCCGGCCCCGACGCTGGTCAGGCTCTCGACCCCGCCGGCTCCGAGCAGCGGCGGCGGTGCTTCCTCGGCCAGAAGCTCGGCGTGGAGCCTGCGTTCGTCGAGCACGAACGGAGCCGGTGCCGGCGGCAGCCAGTCCCAGTAGGGTCCGCCCCCGATGCAGCCGCGCTCCATCTCCTCGGCGCTGCACGCGATCCTCATGTGCACGTGGTCGTCGTGCGAAAGGCTGTCACCCGGCTCGAACATCACGCTCTGCGCGCGCAGCACGAGGTCGAGCGGCTCGCCGCGCGCGAGCGCGTAGTCCACGAGCAGGGCCTCGATCGTTCGGCTGACGAACATGAACTGAACCCCGATCTCGGGCGCGGTCACCAGGGCGCGGACGAGCCGCCACTGGTGCTCCACGTCGAAACGCAGGAGATGGCCGGTATCGAACACGTGGGCGAGCCCGTCCGGCCCCACGTGAACGAACCCCGGTGCCGTCACCCGCGCGCCGGCCGGGGTCACGAACTGAAAGAGAATGTCGACGTCGCGGCCGCTGCGGTGGGACTGGTGCCCGTCGATTTTTCCGCCGTAGCGTGCCGAGAGATCCCCGATCACGAGCGGCGGCGCATCCGGGGACTCGGCCGAAAGGTCGCGCGCGATGCGCTGGAGGGCCGCCACCAGATGCGGGCGGCCGAAGTGGTTGGTCCCTTGCGGACGGAAGCGCAAGAAGCCGGGGCCGCTCTCCGGGAGCTCGACACCGTCGGTCTGGACTCCCGAGCCCGGCGCACCGATCGTGCCCGCAAGGCCTGGCGTCAGCGGCGACGGCGCGGCGATGCAGGCGGAAGTGACGAGCGGCGTGAGCCCGGCGAGGAAGCGCATCAGGCGCCCCCGCGTGGCAGGTAGTTGGCGATCGTCTGCTCGATCGCTGCGATCGCGTCCGGGCGCGCGTGCTCCGGCATGAGCTCGTAGCCCTCGCGGCTGGCGATGAACCCGTGGTCGGTGAAGGCCTGGAAGGCGTTCTTGAGCACCGGCTTGCTCACGGCTTCCGGCCGCTCGATCACGCCGGCGGCGAGCATTTCGCGCCCGAGCACCAGCGCCTTCTTCACGAGGTCCTTCTCCTGCACGCGCCCCTTTTCGAGGTGCCCGAGCGCACGCGCGGCGATGCGGTAGCTCTCGAGGAAGCTCGCGAGCAGCGCGGCATACGTCTCGAGCCAGCCCTGGCCGGCAAGCCCCGCTCGCCCGCGGCCAGGTACGACCCGTCCGCCGCTGGTGTCGATCTCCTCTGCCTCCACCATGCGCTGGATCGTGTCGCCGAAGATGGCTTCGAAGGGCCGGTCGGCGCGGAACCGAAACTCGAACTTGAACAGGCGTGAGAGCGCGCGCACCCGCTCGCTCACCCACGAGAGCTCCGGCGCCGTGGCGGACGACACCGCCAGCGCCACCAGCGCGCGCTCGACGAAAAAATGCACGATGACGTTCTTCGACGTATCGAGTGAGAGCCTTTTCCCCGGTGGAACGGTGTAGAAGGCGCCCGGCCCGGCCCTTCCGATCCGCACGCCGCGCGCCCCCGGCGTGTGCGCCGTCGCGCCGACCTCGATCAGCTCGGTGTCGGCGAACATCTGCAGCGATTCGAGCAGAGACTCCGGCCTGAGCGCTCGCTCGGGCGTGCGCAGGGCGGGGCTCGAGCGGGCGCCGATCCGTTCCATCACGCCCAGCAAGCGCTCGGCGCGCGTCAACACTTCCTCGTGCGAGAGGCCCGACAGGCGGTGACCGAGCAGCACGAGCGCGACCAGCGACCCCGGTGTCACCGCCGTCACTCGATTGATCTCGTCCATCACGCGATTGCCGAGGCGCGTGACCAGGGCGCGCCGCTTCGGCGGCGCCAGGGTGGCGGTGGGTTGCATGCCGAGCTCACGGCCGATCTCGTCGAGGCTCAAGATCTGTCCGACCTGAAGACTGATGCGGCCGTAGCGATGGCGCAAAAGATCGCGGGATTTCAGCAGCCCGGCGGCGTCTTCCTTGGCTTTGTCACCCCCCGAGAGCTCGTGCTCGTAGCTCCTCGACTCGATGACCTGCTCGTACCCGATGCTCACGGGCACGAAGAACGTCGGTCGTTCCGGCACCGCGAGCGCGGAGTCGACCACCATGTTGAGCAGTCCGAACTTCGGCGGCAGGAGCTTCCCGGTGCGGCTCCGCCCGCCCTCGAGGAAGAGCTCGATCGGGTAGCCGTCACGGATCAAGCGGCGGACGTAAGCATCGACCACCGCGCCGTACAATCGATCGCCGCGGAAGGAGCGACGGATGAAGAACGCGCCTCCCCGACGAAAGATCGCGCCGACCGGAAAGAAGTTCAGGTTGTCGCCAGCGGCGATCAACGGGAGCGGCAGGTTCTGCTGATTGAAGACGTAGCTCAGGATCAGGTAATCGACGTGGCTCTTGTGGCTGGGGAGCAGGATCAGCGCGCCGTCGTGGGCGGCGGCTTTCAGCCGATCGATGTCGGAGGGTTCCCACTCCACGCCGGCGTACACGCGGGTGATCACGCGGTCGAAGAGCACCTCGAGCCCCTTGATCGTCGCCCGGTCGGGGGTTGCCTGCAGCTCGCGCAGCATCTCGAGCGCACGGCTCGAAAGCTCGTAGCGGGTCGTGCGCTCGTCCACGAGGTCGTCGATCACGCCGCGCAGGCGCGGGCTTCTCACGAGCTCCTGGCGGACGCGCTCCGGCGCTTTCTCGGCCGGCCCGGTCACGCTCCGGCGTTCCCGCTCGAGGCGACGGAGAACGGTGTACGTGAGCCGGCGGACGCGCGCCGCCTGGGACATACCGTTGGCTTCCGCGAGGAAGGCGCGAAGATCGATCGGTTCGCCGAGCTTCAGCTCGACCCGCCGGTAGTTGTAGAAAAATTGCGCGATGGTTCGCGCCGGGCTCGGCCACTCGCGCGGGCCGATCAGGAAATCGAGCGGCTCGGAGCCGCGCGTATCGGGCGACCTTGACCAGACGAAGACCTGCGGCACGAGAAAGATCGGCCGCTCGCGCCCGGCCGACAGCTCGAACAAGGTGCGGATCAGGTCATCGCCCTCGACCAGGCCGCGGGCGCCGGCCCTGCCGGTGGCCACCGCGTCGAGCACGCCCGGCGGTCGCTTGAGGAACAGGGCGGCCGAACCTCCGCGCGACAGCGCGTCCTCGAGCTCGTCGCGGGGTGACACGCGCGCGGGCAGGATCGCGTTGAGCCAGCCCTTGCCGAGCGGGTTCAGGATCCAGAGCCCGAGATCGTTGACGAAGCGGACCTGCGGGAGATCGTAGCGTTTGGTGAGGTAGTCGAGCGCCAGGAAGTCGATGAAGTTGAGGCTGCGGAGCACGTAGACGACCTCGCCCCGGCACGCGAGATTGCGCACGGCCGACACCCAGGCTTCGTCGACCTGGATCTTGTCGAAGAACCGCCGGTAGATGGCGCCGAGCAGCGGGTTCGGCTCGTAGGTTCGCGTGAGCTCGCGTTCTGGCATTGATGGCGGAGGTGGCGCGGTGCGGAAAGTCTACCACCACTCGCTCTTGCGCGTTCCTTCGCGAACGAGTAGCCCCGGGGTCGTGTCGTTCTCCACGCTCCGGGTCGCGCGGCTCCGCCGGCGCGCCGCGCCGTTCGGCAGCGCCGCGGCTTTCGGGTTGGTCGTGATCGGCGGCGCGGTGGGGTGCCGTTCGCGCGGGACGAGCGAGCAGGGAAACGCGCGGGCAACGGCGGCGCCGTCCGTCGGCCCCATGGCCGCCGGGGGGGCGTCGCCGGGCGAACGTTGTCACGCCGTCACCAAGGATCCGGTGCTGTCCCTCGGCGACGCGCCGAAAGGTCGCGCGGCGCCGGCTTCCGACGAGGAGAGCGATCCGTCCGACCCGACGGCGCCGTTTGCCCCACACCTCGGCGATGCGATCCCGCTCGCCGCCCACTTCGCGGTCGCGGGTCAGCGGCCCGCCGGCGGCGGCACCGAGGACGTGATCGCGCTCGTCGGTCACGATGGACGCGGCGGGCGGGTGGTGTCGCTCGGACGCGTGTACGGCGACGTCGGCCCACCGACGCTCGCCGGCCGCGGCGACGAGCTCGTGATGGCGCTGCCGGATGCCGACGCCAAAGGCGGCACGCTGAAGCTTCGCGCCTTGAGCGTCCTTTCGGAGAGTCCGCGGTCGCTCGGCGACATCACCGACGTGGAGCACGACGCCGGCGTCGCGCTCGCCTATGGCCCCGCGGGGGCGCTCGTCGTCTGGGGTGCCGAGCGCGCGGGAAGAACGAGCCTGCGCGCCGCGGCGTTCGATCCGTCGAAAGCGCCGACCGCGCTCACCTCGGCCGAGCTCGAGGGGACCTCCGACGCGGAGGTGCCGGTCCTCGCCGTTCGTCCGGGAGGCTTCTGGCTTTCGTGGATCGCGGAGCGGGCGGCCCCCGACGCCGGCCCCCCCGCCGAGGATCAGAAGCTCGTCGCCGTCGGCCCTCGCGTGCTGCACGTCATGCCGCTCGACGCCGCGGGAAAGCCGAGCGGTCGCCCGCTACTGGTGAGCGGCGACGCAGCCCACGTCGTGGGGTTCGATGCGATCGGGCAGGCAGACGGGGCGCTCGACCTCGCCTTCCGCGAGGACGACACGACGCCGGGTGTCGACCGCGGGGACGTGCAGCTCGCGCGCGTCCTTCTCGACGGCTCGGTGAAGCTCGGGCGCGTCGACGGCGACGACTTCGGTGGGGGCGTCCCGGCGCTGCTCGCCGATCCGAGTGTGCCGGGCCGCACCTGGCTCTCGGCGCGCAGCACCGGGGATGCGGCCCGCCTGGGCGTGCTCGCGTCGAGCGGCGTCGCGGCGGAGGGCCTGGCGAGCGATCCCGCGCTCGGCAGCGCCGACGTGCTCGCCGCCGGCGCCGGTCGGCTGCTCGTCAGCCGGTATCGCGAGCGAGCGCTGGAGATCAGTTTGGTTGCTTGTCGCCCGTGACCTCCCGGACGGAGCGAGTGAACGGATCGAAGCTCAGGTAGGCCGCGCCTTCTCGATGGCACGCTCCAGGCCCGCTTCGAACTTCAGCGACGACGACGCCCACGTGTCGGCGTGGCCCGTCCGATGAGCGGCTTCGCTCATTCCCGTCCATTCGCCATCCGGCATGCGAAGGACGGCGAGCGCGCGCTCCGCCAGCGCATCGGCGTCATCGACGTCGACGAGCCAGCCATTTTTGCCCGGTTCCACGAATCCCAGCGGTCCCCCGTAGCGCGTCGACACCAGGGGTGTTCGGCAGGCCATCGCCTCCAGCGCGGGCAGACCGAAGCCCTCGATGCGGCTCGCCGAAAGCCAGACGTCCGCCGAAGCGTAGATCATCGGGATCTCGTGCTGAGGCGGCGACTGGTGATACTCGACGCCGGGCGGAAGATGCTTCGCGTGGTGTATCGGCTCCAGGCCGAAAGACACCAGCCGCACGCTCGGCATCTCTTCTCGAATACGCCCGACGGCGCGAGCGATCACGTCGAGGCCCTTGAGCTGGAAGTTGGAGTAGACGAAACCCACGGTGGGGCGCGCCTGCTTGGAGCGAGGCGCTGCGTTGAATTGTGCCGGATCGATCGCATTCGGCACGAGCGTGACATCGTGGTCATCCGCTACCTTCGCCATGACATCGACGAGAAATCGTGAAATGACGAGCTTGTGGTAGGGAAGGCGCAGGGTTCTATCGACCTCGTCACCGGGTTGGCCGTCGATGTGCCGCTCCCAACCCTGGACGAAGTAGGCCTTGGCACCCTTTTTCCGAGGGAACTGCTCAATCCACTGAGCGGTGCGCCACCAGGTGGCGACGACCACGTCCGCATCGGGGATGTCGCCGGCGCCCACCGGACGAAAGCGATCGAGCAGCGAGATGGGAACGCCTTGAAGCGCGAAATGGGAGCCTTGGCCGGACCCCGAGGGCGTGCCGGCGATCAGCGCTTTGACGCGACGGAGCAGCGTGCGGGGTGGCGGCGGCGGCGGCGCGACGACGGTGACGTCATGTCCGCGCTGCAACAACAGTTTCCCGTGAGTGGCGATGACCTTGCAGCCACCGGACATGTCCGCGCCGGCAGCGATGAAAGTGATGCGCATGATGTTCGAGTGTCGCGGGGATTCGCGTATATCACGGCGAACGCGGTGCTGCCGAGTACACTCGAGCGCGGCAGGCGTCACGTCGGGTCATCGCGGCGCGTGACGTCGAAACAGCTCGTATCCTCGGAAGAACGACGCGATGAACTGCCCGTCCGAAACGTCCCCTAGCGTGGACCAGTGCGGATCTTGATTGAGCCGCGTCATCTGGGACTGGTAGGCGTTCAGAGCAGCGCGCTTGGTTGCGAGTACGCCGCGTATGTCCACGCTGGTGCGAAACTCACGACACGCGACCAGTCCGACCTCGGCCTCCAGCGTCGTCTTGAGAAAGCGCTGTCGCCCTCGGTTCGGAACCGGAACCCACGGCCAGTG
>Ga0315910_10005693_pt1 | contig 10178 bp, 11 predicted proteins | sample EdamamesoilMG_FD_204470 | JGI IMG/M metagenome (GOLD analysis project Ga0315910, IMG submission 204470) | Garden soil microbial communities collected in Santa Monica, California, United States - Edamame soil | ecosystem: Environmental > Terrestrial > Soil > Garden | place: USA: California... | reverse complement strand
ACGCCCGCGTCTTCCAGGGTCTTCGCGTAGCCGAGGTCGCGCGACTGCCTGAGGATCGCGGAATTGGTGGTGACAATGCAGGTCGCGCCGCTTTTGATCCTTCTGTCCCTGAATAAAGCGCTCAGGTTCTTCATTTCGAAAAGCGACTGCTGCGGGCCGGAGAACACGACCAGTCTCGCATCTCCATCCCCGAGTTTGTAATTCCTGTAAACGGCTTCCAGATCGGAATCGGAAACGGCCATCTTCTCGGAGGGAAGGCCGGCAAGCGCGGGCGCCTCCGGGGTGACCCCGACGAAGTGGAACATCCCCATCGAGCCATAGCTCGCGAGCGCGGCGCCCAGGTGCTTGAGCTCGTCGGCCCCGGGCGTGCGGTGGTAGCCGTGGAACACGGGCACCGCGTAGTAATTCTGGTGCGATTCGCCCACCAGCTTGCCGACCGCGCCCCAGTCGGCAAGGTCGTCGAGTTTCGCCGTCAGCTCGACCGCGAAGGTTCCTTTTCTGTTTTCACTTAAATGAAAACCATACTCCGGGGTGCGTCCGGTCAGCGCCGCAGCGAGCGCCGCGGGGCCGGCCTCGAAGTTGGAGCGTGCGCCGAACACCGAATTGGCGTAGATCACGGTGCCGGTGTCGCCCCAGGCGACGTGCTCGCCCAGGTGCGGCTGGTAGACGGTCTGGTAGTTGATGCAGGTATCGGTGGTGACGACGTCCATGCGCCGCAGCGCGGCGATGAGCTGCTTTTCCTTCGCCGCTTCGCCCGCGTCCTGACCCATGCGCTCGCAGTGCGCGAAATCCATGCAGCGGGCGTTCGTTGTCGTCGGAACGGCACAACGCGCGGATTGCTTTACTTCATTCTTGAGAAATTCCAAACCGGCATCGCCCATCACCTCGATGTCGCCCATCATGTGGACGTTGGTGACCGGCACGAAGCGCTTCGCGCCCCAGAACCTGCCGACTTCGACCTGGTATTCGAGCGCGCGCCGTGCCGCTTCGCCGCGCTCCCCGCCGAGGATCGCCTGCTCCTCGGGCGTCAGCCGCACCGCCCTACTCCCCCTTGCCGGGGTTCGGAGTGAAATACTTGGCGTACTTGTCCGGCACTTCCTTCCACGCATCCGCGTCGGGCGGCGGCGTGCCCTTGCGGGTGATGTTCGGCCACTTCAGGGAAAAGTCGGTATTCAGCTTCAGCCACTTGTCGGCCTGGGGGTCCGAGTCGGGCACGATCGCCTTGGGCGGACACTCCGGCTCGCACACCCCGCAATCGATGCACTCGTCCGGGTGGATCACCAGCATGTTCTCGCCCTCGTAGAAACAGTCCACGGGGCAGACTTCGATGCAATCCATGTGCTTGCACTTGATGCAGGCTTCGGTGACGACGTAGGTCATTCCGGTGTTTGCTCTTTGCGGCTGTAGAAACGTGATTATCGCATCGTTCCTAGAGCAGCACGAAGTCGTAGGCTGCGCTCAGGCCGCCCGCGGAGCGGCTCATTTTCACGACCAGCGCCTTGTCGGCGCCGCGCGATTCGCCCGGAAAGTAGAGCTGCGTGGTCAGGACCTTCCCGGCCGGCGGCTGCAGCTTGACGTGGATATGGCGCGGCCGCCCCGAGTACGGCGGCGGCAGGTTGGTCTCCAGCCGGTAACGTCCCTGCGCGTCCGTCCTCAACAGTCCCCGGTAGCGGTAGCCGGCGTTGTCGTACTCGCCGTGCTCGTCCGCATGCCAGAAATCCAGCGCGACGCCGGCAACCGGCCTGCAGTCGGCAAGCGACACCATGCCGCTCAGCACCAGTTTCTCCGCTTTCGACTTCGGGTCGACCAGGGACGAGCGGACCGGCGCGCCCGACTTGTAGAACGGGCCCTCCATGTCCGCCGGCGTGAGGTCAACGCACTTCTGCTGGCCCCATGCGTTGGACAGGGGCAAGGCCAGCGCGGCTGCGAGCAAGCGTCTGCGCTCGATCATCCCCCCAGTTTATCGAGCAGACGCTTCAGCGTCACCCGCTCGCCCGGCGTGAGGCGCGCGGCGAACTGCATGTCGCCCGCGCGCACCCGGCGCTTCAAGTCGCGCAATCTGCTTTCCCCCTGCGGCGTCAGGTACAGACCCCAGGCCCGGCCGTCCTGCGGCAGCGTGCGCCGTTCCGCCAGGCCGCGCGCCTCCAGCCAGTCCACGACCATCATCGCGCCCGAGCGCGCGGTACCGAGCGCCGCGCCCAGCGCGGACTGGGTCAGGCCCGGATTGGCGCCGACGATGACCAGCGCCGTGTAGCGCGCCGGGGTGATGTCCTGCCGCGCCGTGGCGCGGCGGAAAGCCTCAAAGCCGGCCAGCTGCGCACGCCGCAGCGCGTAGCCGAAAATTCCGTCCAGGTCGCCGTAGCTCAGGCCGGCGACACGCGCTATGCTGCCGGGGCGCGGGCTGCGGGCATTGGGAGGGCCGTTTCTCATGGTCGCATCGTTGACCGGCAAATTGTAATGCTATATAACAATCCGTAATTCTCTTGGAGGAGGATGCATGAACCGTCGCGAATTCAACAAGGCCGCGGGCGCTGTCGCCGTCGGCGCCGCGTTTTCCCCGCTCAACGTGCGCGCGCAGGCGCGCACTCTCAAGGTCGGCGTGCTGCTGCCCCGCTCCGGCGTGCAGGCCGGCATCGGCCAGGATTGCCACCGCGTGGTCGGCCTCGCCGCCGGCATCCTGAAGGACCTCGGCCTGCCGGGCCTGGAGATCATGAACGGCGACACGGAGACCAACGTCGACGTCGCGCGCTCGCGCGCCGAGCGCCTGATCAGCGAAGGCGCCCAGCTGCTGGTCGGCGCCTTCGATTCGGGCCAGACCACCGCCATCGCGCAGGTCGCCGAGCAGCGCGGCATCCCGCTGGTCATCAACATCGCCGCCGCGCCGCCGATCACCGAGCAGGGCTACAAGTTCGTGTTCCGCAACTTCCCGACCGCGCCGATGATCCTCGGCGACGCCTTCGCCAACCAGCTGGAGATCTTCCAGCAGACCGGCCAGTCGCCGAAGACCGCGGTGTTCATGCACGTCAACGACACTTTCGGCGCCGCCATGCAGAAGGGCTTCGCCGGCGTGCTGCAGAAGTTCCCCGCCATCCCCTACAAGCTGGTGGACACGATTGCCTACGATCCCGCGGCGCGTGACCTGTCGGTCGAGGTCGCGAAGGCCAAGGCGAGCAACGCCGACGCGCTGGTCATGGTCAGCCGCCTGAACGATGCCATCCTGCTCACGCGCGAGCTGGTCAAGCAGCGCTGGACGCCGCAGGCGATCCTCAGCATGGGCCCGGGCTGGTACGAGGACCAGTACCTGAAGACGCTGACCAAGCTCGGCGACGGGCCGATCAGCTTCGTGCCGTGGTTCGACCCGAACAAGAAGCTGGCCAAGCAGCTCGAGGCGGTGCACAACAAGGCCTTCCCCGAGATCAACCTGAACACCAACCACGTCTACACCTTCGAGGCCCTCCTGATCGCCGCCGACGCGTTCAAGCGCGCGGGCTCCGCGGATCCGAAGGCGCTCGCCGACGCCATCCGCGCGACCAGCATCAAGGACAACGTCAGCCCGGGCCCCGGCATCCAGTTCGACGCCAAGGGCCAGAACGACAAGCTGAAGGGCTCGGCAGTGCAGAACCGCGGCGGCAAGCTCGTGGTCGTGGCGCCCAAGGAGGCTTCGGAAGCCAAGCCCGAGCTGCCGGTCAGGCCCTACGACAAGCGCTAGACCCTGCCCGCCGAGATCTATCTCAACGTCGCCGTCAGCGGCCTGCTGACGGGGCTCGTCTACGGGCTGATGGCGCTCGGGCTGTCGGTCATCTTCGGCGTCGTGCGCGTGGTCAACTTCGCGCACGGCGAGATGATGACCCTGGCCATGTATCTCGCGCTGCTCGCGTTCACGGCGCTCAAGCTGGATCCGCTCGTCTCGATGGTGCCGATCGCGGCCGTGCTGTTCGCGTTCGGCTATGTCATGCAGGCCGGCCTGATCAATCCCTTCATCAACAGGCCCGAGCACAGCCAGTTCATGCTGCTGGTGGCCGTCGCGCTGATCCTGGTGAACGTGCAGCTGATCATCTTCGGCCCCGACGCGAAGGGCGTGCAGACGCGCTACTCCTTCGACAGCTTCCAGATGGGCAAGATCATCGTCGACGCCTCGAAGGTGTACGCCGCGGGCGCGGCGCTGGTGGTGGCCGCCGCGCTGTTCGCGTTCTTCCGCTACACCCTGCTCGGCAAGTCGATCCGCGCCTGCGCCGACAACTACCACGGCGCGCTGGTGGTCGGCCTCAACGTCAAGCGGCTCTATGCGCTCACCTTCGGCATCGGCGCCGCCTGCGTGGGCGCGGCCGGCGCCATGCTGATGGCGGTGATCGACGTCACGCCGGCGATCGGCCCGGCCTACACCCTGCTCGCCTTCGTGATCGTGATCACCGGCGGCCTCGGCTCCATGCCCGGCGCGCTGCTGGGCGGCCTGCTGATCGGCCTCACCGAGGCGCTCGGCGGCGTGCTGCTCACGCCCTCGGCGAAGAGCATGTTCGCCTTCGGCCTGCTGGTGCTGGTGCTGCTGTTCCGCCCGCAGGGCATCCTCGGCAAAAAGCCCGGGTGATCGCGCGCCTCACCGAGGACGTCCCGCGGCGCGGCCTCGTGCTGCTTGGCGCGCTGCTCGCGCTCGCGCTCGTGTTCCCCGCGTTCGCGAGCGGCTACCTGCTCTCCGTCGGATTCCTGATCCTGTACTTCGCGTTCTGCGGCCAGGCCTGGAACATCATGATGGGCTTCGCTGGCCAGCTCTCGCTGGGCCACTCGCTCTACGTCGGCCTGGGCGCCTATGCGGCGGCGGCGCTCTACGTGCACTTCGGCATCAGCCCCTGGATCGGCCTCGGCGCCTCGGTCGGCATCTCGATGCTCGCCGGCGCCGCGATCGGCTTTCTCGCCTTCCGCTTCGGGGTCTCGGGCGTTTACTTCGCCATCCTGACGATCGCCTTCGCCGAGTTCGCGCGCATCGGCTTCGACCATTTCAAGTGGGTGCAGGGCTCCTCGGGCTTCTTCCTGCCGGTGAAGAACTACGCCACCAGCGACCTGTGGAACCTGCGCGGCAGCCCGGTCATGTTCTATTACGTGATGCTCGCCATGACGGCGGGCGCCTTCGTGCTGTGCCACGTGCTGCTGCGCAGCCGCATGGGCTACTACTGGCAGGCGATCCGCGAGAGCCCCGAGGCCGCCGAGGCGCTCGGCGTCAACCTGTTCCGCTACAAGATGGCGGCGGTGGTGATCTCGGCGGCGCTCACCGCGCTCGCCGGCGTGATGTTCGCCTTCTACTACAACAACCTGTTCCCGGAGCAGATCTTCCACATCTCGCGCTCGATCGAGATGATCCTCGGACCGATCATCGGCGGCATCGGCACGCTGGCGGGGCCGATCGTCGGCGCCTTCGTGATCACCGGGCTCGCCGAAGGCATGCGCGAAGTGATGCTGCGCCTCGGCATCGACGTGCCGGGCGTGAAGCAGGTGTTCTACGGCCTGTGCCTGCTGCTGGTGATCATATTCCTGCCGCACGGCGTCTGGCCGCCGCTGGCGAAGAAGCTCGGCCTGCGCCGATGAGTCAGCTCGCGGTGAGGGGGATCTCCAAGTCCTTCCGCGGCCTGAAGGCGGTCTCGGAGGCGAGCTTCGAGGTGCCCCAGGGCGCGATCCACGCGCTGATCGGCCCGAACGGCGCCGGCAAGACCACCTGCTTCAACATGATTGCGGGGGTCTTCCGGCCGGACTCAGGAAGCATTGCTTTCGAGAACAAGCGCATTGAAGGCAAGCGCCCGGACCAGATCTGCGCCGCCGGCATCGGCCGCACCTTCCAGATCGTCAAGCCTTTCGCCGGGCTTTCGGTTCTCGACAACGTGATGGTCGGGGCTCTTTTGAGGGAACGCAGTACCTCCGGTGCCCGCGCGGTCGCTGTTTCGGTCCTTGAAAAACTGAAACTGATAGACAAGAAAGACTTCCAGGCATCGGCACTCACCCTGCCCGACCGCAAGCGCCTGGAAGTCGCGCGCGCGCTCGCCACGCGGCCGAGGCTGCTGCTGCTGGACGAGGTCATGGCGGGCCTGCGGCCCACCGAATGCGACGAGATCGTGGCCGTGTTCCGCGACCTGAACCGCAGCGACGGACTCACCATCCTGCTCATCGAGCACGTGATGCGGGCGGTGATGGCGCTCGCCCAGCAGATCGTGGTGCTGCACCACGGCGAGATCATCGCGCGCGGGAGTCCCGCCGACGTGGTGCGCGACCCGGCGGTGCTGGAGTGCTACCTGGGCGAGGAAACGGAGGTCTGATGCTCTCCGTCCGCAACCTCGATCTGTTTTACGGCGACGCGCAGGCGCTGTCGCAGGTCTCGCTGGACGTGCCGAAGGGCGAGATCGTGGCCATCGTCGGCGCCAACGGCGCCGGCAAATCCTCGCTGATACGCAGCATCGCCGGGATCGAGAAACCCCGCGGCGGCAGGATCGTCTTCAACGAGCGGGAAATCCAGAACCAGGAATCGCACGTCGTCTGCGACCTGGGGATCGGCCAGGTGGCCGAAGGGCGGCAGGTCTTCCCGAGCCTGTCGGTTGAAGAAAACCTCGCCATGGGCGCGCTGCTGCCGCGCGCACGCGCGCGCGCGAAAGCGAAGCTGGCGGAGGTCTACGCCATGTTCCCGCGCCTCGCCGAGCGCAAGGACCAGCTCGCCGGCACGCTGTCGGGCGGCGAGCAGCAGATGCTCGCGATCGGCCGCTGCCTGATGGGCAATCCGGAACTCATCATGTTCGACGAGCCCTCGCTCGGCCTCGCGCCGCTGGTCGTGCAGGAAGTGCTGCACACCATCCGCAAGCTCAACGAAAAGGGCATGACCGTCCTGCTCGTCGAGCAGAATGTCGCGGTCTCGCTGAAAATTTCCAGCCAAGCCTACGTGCTGGAGAACGGCAGCATCGTGATGCGCGGCAAAGGCTCGGATTTGCTGCACGACGACCGCGTGCGGCAAGCCTACCTCGGGTTGTAGCCTTCCCCGCTCGCTAGAGCGAGGTGAGTTGGCCGTTCACGACGCGCACGCGCGTGCCGACGCCCCAGTTCGGCATCCTGTCGTAGCGGTAGGTCTGCTGGGTGCCGTTGTCGAGGCGGATGTCGATCCGGAACTCCTTGCCGGCGCTGGCGTTTTTCTCGATGTAGTTGCCTGCCAGCGCACCGCCGCCGGCGCCGATCAGCGTGCCGGCGGTACGGTGACCGCGACCGCCAACCGCGTAGCCAAGCCCGCCGCCGATCAGCGCGCCCGTCAAGGCGCCGGCACCGGATGCGGATCCCTTCTTCTTGACTTCCTTGATGTTGGTGATGGTGCCGCAGTCCGCGCAGGTTTGCGGGGGAGGCGTGGTCGCCGCCATGGGCGCAGGCGAGGAAGCCGGCAGGGGCGCCAGGCCGGGCACGGACGTGGCGGACGACGCTGGAACCCCGGACTGCTTCGAGATCATCAGCTGGATGAGCCGGTCGCTGACGCCGAACTGCTTCAAATTCACCAGCCCGTCGGGACTGGTGTCGAAAGCCGATTGGCCGGCGTTGATTGCCTGGACGACGGTGTCTTCGCCCAAACCGCTCCGCACCATCTTGATGACGTCGGCATTGGTCAGCGGCGCCGCGAGCGCAGCGAGCGGTGCGGCAATCAGCAATGCAACAAGCAGTCTTTTCATGGCGACCCTCATCAAGGCACTCCACCGGCCTGTGCCGCGCAGATTAGCGCATTCACGCCCGCTTGCAACAGGCAGTATTCCGCAGGCACGAAGCGCCTTACTGCGCCTTGATGTTTCCCCTGCGGATCACCTCGCCCCAGATCGGCATGTCGCGCCGGATCACGTCGGTCAGTTCTTCGGGCGTGGTACCGGTGGCAAGCAGGCCGAACTTGAGCATCTGCTCGCGCCCTTCCGGCGTCTGGATGACCCGGTTGATCTCCGCATTCATGCGGTCGATGACGGGCCGCGGCGTGCCCGCCGGCGCGTGGATGCCGTTCCAGCCGGCGATGCCGAGCGGATAGCCCTGCTCCAGGAAGGTCGGCAGCTCGGGCAACGCAGGCCAGCGCTTCGGCCCCGTCACCGCCATCGCGATCACGCGGCCCGAGGCGATGTGCGGTCCGACGGCAGCCAGGTCCTGGATGGTCATCTGCACCTGCCCACCCAGGATTGCCTGCATCGACGGCCCGGCGCCCGAATACGGCACGTGCACCATGGCAAGCCCCGCCGCTGCGTTCAGCATCTCGCCGTACACGTGCGAAGTCGATCCGTTGCCGAACGAGGCGAAGTTGACGCCCTTCGGATTGGCCTTGGCCCAGGCGACGAACTCGTTCAGGTTCTTCGGCCCGAGCGCGGCGGGCACGACCATCGCCAGCACTGTCAGGCCGAGCTGCGTCACCGGCGCGAAATCCTTCAGCGAATCGTACGGCAGCGCGACGCCCAGGTTGGGCGCGATCGTCAGGTTGGAGACGTTGGTGTACACGAAGGTATAGCCGTCGGGCGCCGACGCCTTGGCCGCCTGCAGGCCGACCGCGCCCTGCGCGCCGGCGCGATTCTCGACGACCACCGGCTGGCCGAGCACCGGCGTCAGCCGGTCGCCCAGCCAGCGCGAAACGACGTCGGTTTGCCCGCCGGGGGGATAGGGCGCAATCAGCTTTACGGGTCTGTTCGGCCATTGTTGAGAAAAACACATCGAGGAGAAAAGCAAACCCAACGCGAGAAAGAACGATTTCAAGTCAATCTCCTTTGAAGAACGGCTTGTCGCCCGCGATCGTCACGCGGTCCATCACGCGCCGGTAGCCTGCATAGTCGTTGACCGCGATGTGCTGGGTGGAGCGGTTGTCCCAGAGAGCAAGCGAGCCCTTGGTCCAGCGGAAGCGGATCTGGAACTCGGGCCGCTGGCTGTGCCGGTTGAGGAAATCGAGCAGCGGCGCCGACTCCTCCTCGGTCATGCCTTCGAAGCGCACCGCGTACACCCAGTTGACGAACAGGATCTTGCGGCCGCTTTCCGGATGCGTGCGGATGCAGGGATGCGCCTGCTCCTTCAGCGCCGCCTCGCTTGCCTGGATGCGCATGCTCTTCAGGTCGTCGTCGGCGTAGGTCCCCTGCGGGCCGTAGGAGCGCTTCGCGCTGTGCATCACCCGCAGCCCCTCCAGCGTTTTCTGCAACGCCGGCGACAGCGCCTCGAAGGCGAGCATCTGGTTGCTCCAGATCGTGTCGCCGCCCACCGCCGGCGACTCGCGCGCGTACAGGCAGGTGCCGAGCACCGGCTCGGGAGAAAACGTCATGTCGGAATGCCAGCGGCCGCCGAAATTCAGCTTCTTCGACTCCTGCGGCTCGCGCACGATCCGCATCATCTCGGGATGTCCGTCCAGTGGCTTAATGAAGGGTGTCTGCGCAAGCGGGCCGAAGTGGCGCGCGAAAGTCTTCTGCTGCTCCGGGGTGAGGTCCTGGTCGCGCAGGAAGATCACGCAGTGCTGCGCGAGCGCCCGGCGCAGCTCGGCCACGACTCCCGCGGCAAGCGGCTGCGCGGCATCGACGCCGGAGATCTCGGCGCCTCCCGCGCCGCACAGCAGCTCGACGTCGAAACCCCTGTAGCGGTCCACCCTGCCGCCTCCGCGGCTACAACCCGGCCTGCGACACGAATTTCGGATTCAGGTAGGCCTCGATCGCCTCGGTGCCGCCCTCCGACCCGTAGCCGGAATCCTTCACGCCGCCGAACGGGACTTCGGGAATCGCGAGGCCCAGGTGGTTGATGGTGATCATGCCGGTCTCGACCGAGGCGGCGATCGCGTTGGCGGTCTTGGCCGACTTGGTCCAGGCGTATGCGGCGAGGCCGAAAGGCAGCCGGTTGGCTTCCTTCACCGCGTCGTCGAAGGACTTGAACGGGTTGATCATCGCCATCGGGCCGAAAGGCTCGTTATTCATGGCGTGCGCGTTGTTCGGCACCTCGGTGATCACGGTCGGCTCGAAGAAATTGCCCTCCTTGCCGATACGGTGGCCGCCGGTGCGCACCTTGCCGCCGTGCTTGGCCGCGTCCTCGACGTTCATCTCCATCGCGCTGGAGCGCCGTGGATTGGCGAGCGAGCCCATCTGCGAACTCGCGTCCAGGCCGTTGCCGACCTTGAGCGCCTTGGTGGCGTCGACGAACTTCTCGACGAACTTGTTGTAGACGCCTTC
>Ga0315910_10005692_pt1 | contig 10183 bp, 8 predicted proteins | sample EdamamesoilMG_FD_204470 | JGI IMG/M metagenome (GOLD analysis project Ga0315910, IMG submission 204470) | Garden soil microbial communities collected in Santa Monica, California, United States - Edamame soil | ecosystem: Environmental > Terrestrial > Soil > Garden | place: USA: California... | reverse complement strand
GGCCTTCGCGGCCGCCGATTTCTCGAGTAAGAGTATTCACTCCCTCTCCCTTGATGGGAGAGGGCTGGGGAGAGGGTGAGGAATCTGGCGTTTCGCTTGGACCCCTCTCTCTAACTCTCTCCCACAAGGGGAGAGAGGACGAAGTTGGAGTCGCCGTTATGGATTCGTCAGCTGGCATGGCCGCGTAGTCTGCCAGAACCTTCGTTCCGGAAGAACCCTGGGTACGGCCGGAATCGCCGTTCTGAAGAGTGAAAGCTGGGTCTAAACCTGACATCGCGCGCATGATGGTCTTATCGGCGCGTTGACACCAACGGTTTTTGGCGTAGCGTGGCTTCGCCTATCACGAAGGCAACCTCATTAAGATACGCCCATGCGCTTCGACCTAACCGATTTACGACTCTTTCTCCATGTTGTGGACGCCGGCAGCATCACCGGCGGCGCGGAGCGGGCTCATTTAGCTTTGGCGGCAGCTAGCACCCGCATCCGCAATATGGAAGACACGTTGGGCACCCCGCTTCTGCATCGCGAACGACATGGCGTGCAGCCCACGCCCGCCGGCCGCACGATGGTTCATCACGCGCGAGTTCTGCTGCAACAAGCGGATCGCATGCGCGGCGAATTGGCGGAGTTCGCTTCAGGCCTCAAAGGCCATATCAAGCTGATGTCCAATACCAATGCACTGACTGAGTTTCTGCCGCAGCCGTTAAGCGCCTTTTTAGCTGCATATCCCAAAGTGAACATCGACCTGGAAGAGCGGCTGAGCGATGAAATCGTCGCCGCCGTCGCGGACGGTACCGCCGATATCGGCATCGTTGCCGGCACGGTCGAACTTGCCGACCTCGAAGTCTTCCCGTTTCGCGAAGACCGCTTTGTGATTGCCGTCGCGCCGGCGCACGCATTAGCGACGACGACTCGCATCTCCTTCGCCGAAGTGCTCGATTACGACTTCGTCGGGCTCGATCGCACCAGCGCCCTGCAACGCTTCCTTGCCGATAAAGCCGATGCGCAAGGACGACGTTTGAAATTGCGCGTGCAGTTACGCAGCTTCGATGCGGTATGCCGCTTCGTCAGTTGTAACGTCGGTATCGGCGTCGCACCGGCAACCACCGTTACTCGCAACGCCTTGCAAATGCCGCTGCACCCCATCGAACTGGCCGATGAGTGGGCCACGCGTAAACTGAACATCTGCGTGCGCCGTCAGTCCGATCTGCCGAACTACGCGCAGCAGCTCTTGAAACACCTCACCGCCGATCCCACTCAAACGACATGACCGATCCCCTCTTTACGTCCATCCTCGTAAGCGGCGCCGACGCTCGCACCTTTCTACAAGGCCAGCTGTCCTGCGACATGGCGCAACTGACTCACGACACATCATTGTTAGCGAGCCTGAACTCCGCCCAAGGCCGAGTGCAAGCCGTACTGACCTTGATCGAGCGCGACGAAGGCATTGTATTGACCGTGGTCGCGTCGATGGCTGAACGCACCGTGCAACGCCTGCGAAAGTACGTGCTGCGATCGAACGTAAAGATTGAAATGCTCCCTTCCGTGCGCCCTGAGCTTGTCGAAGGACTTCGTTTTTTCGCCTCTTCGGATCGGGAACACTTCGACAAGCTCAGTGCGAACGGATCAGAAAAGATCTCGCTCTCTCACATCCGCGCGGGGGTGCCACATATCTTCCCCGAAACCCACGAATCCTTCGTCGCGCAAATGTTGAACCTCGACGTTCTCGGCGGCATCAGTTTTGAAAAGGGCTGTTATACCGGGCAAGAAATCATCGCCCGCGCACACTTTCGCGGCGCAGTGAAACGACGGATGTTTAGATTCGCAGCGAGTTCGGCACCGCCTGCACCCGCAGCGCGAATATTGAATAACGGTGAACACGCCGGCGATGTTGTGTATGCAGCGGCGGCGGATGAAGGTTGCGAACTGTTGGCAGTGATTAATCTGTCGCAGGTAGATGCGGCGTTGACGCTGGAAGACGGCAACAAGCTGAAGAAGTTGGATCTTCCCTACTCCGTCACATAGGGGCAGCATGCTGCGCTCAATCTAGATGCCGGTAAACGAGCCAGGAGATAAAGAAAAAATGGAATGGCCAGGCTTAGCTATTAGAACCAGTTCCCGGCTGCGCAGGCGCAATACAAATATGCCGCCGCTCCCCATCCTTCGTAACGAAGAACGACGGACTATCTGAGCGGAAGCCTTCGATATCCCACCCTTCAGCCTTCCACTTCGATAACTCCTCGAGGTAGATCCAGATCAGGTCAGCGCCAGCTTCGAGCCTGCGCTCTTTAATCTCGAAGCCGATCATGTCGCGCTCTATCAGCCAGTGCTCCCGCGTGGCGGCATCGTCCAGCCAGTTATATCGCACCTTTCGCTTGGACATATCGAACCTCAACTCGTTTAGTCTCAGTCAAAAGAGCAGCGGCCGTTTGGAAAGTTCAGACGAATATTTTTGGAGGTAACTCCTGAGTCGCCGCAGATCCCGCAAAAAAAGACGTCAATAAGCGCGCAGGTAGGAACACACCGACAGTAACGGCGCCGCTTTCTGGGTACATTTGGCACGTCTTCGCCAACCTATTCGAATCACGATGAGCACCAGTGACGGTCGTCATATTCTTCTAGTCGAGGACTCTTCGCTAACGGCCGAACAGCTGTGCGAGATGATTCGCAAGCATTTACCCGACGTTAAGTGCTCGGTCGTCGCGTCAGAAAAACGCGCGTTAAAAGTCATATCCACCGACACGTTTCGCGTCGTTATATTGGATTTGCGGCTAAAGGACGGCACGGGCTTCAATGTACTTAAGAAGCTTTCATCGCTAACGCCGAAACCGTTTACGATCGTGCTAACGAATTACGCGCTGCCCCAGTATCGGGACTATGCGCTATTGGCCGGCGCAGATTACTTCCTCGATAAAGCAACCAGCATCGAGGCACTGCCGACGTTGCTTGATTGGCATTTTGAATCGCGGCCAGGAGTTCGGGCCTAAAGGCTGCGGACAACGCGACTCGCGCTACCTCGCGTACAGCGCCTCAATCTCGGCGACCGTTGATCAAGGTTCCCCCGTCGGCCCGCGAGTCGCTTCGCGCACGGTTTGCAATACCCTGTCAGCTGTGACCGACGATGCCAAGTGCAGATGACTGGCTTTTCCGCGAACGCGCTTGGGACATGATCGTTCTACCGTGGGACGATGTGTTCCGACCGGATCTCCAGAGGACTTAGCCATGACTCGCGCATCGAACGCCCGCTCGAAACAGGCTCGCCGGAAACAAAGTGGATCCAGTCGTCCAACATCCGGACCGGATGCCATCGCTCTGCTGAAGGCCGATCACGCGAAAGTCAAAAAGATGTTCAAGGAGTTCGATAAAACGGACGATGACGGCAAGAAGCAGGAGCTGGCGCGCGTGATCTGCGCAGAGCTCACCGTGCACACGACGATCGAAGAGGAAATCCTTTATCCGGCGGCGCGCGAAGTGTTGAACGATGAAGACTTAATCGACGAAGCGGACGTCGAACACGCGTCGGCGAAAGACCTCATCGCGCAAATCGAAGATGGTTCGCCGGGTGACGACAAATGGGACGCCAAGGTAAAAGTACTGGGAGAGTACATCGATCATCACGTCGAGGAAGAGCACAACGAGATGTTTCCGAAACTTCGCAAAACCAAATTAGATATGAAGGCGATCGGCAAAGAACTGGCCGCGCGCAAACAGGAATTGAGCGCCTAAGTTAAGCCGGTTCGTCAAATTAAATACTGATCGGCGACACGAATGTGTTCGACTCGGTAAGCGCGTCATCGCTAGGCGCGACCATCGGCAGGTCGACAAAGAACGTCGTACCAAGTCCAGCGCCGGTGATGAAGGAGATGGAGCCGTGCATCTGCTCGACCAGCGCCTTGGAAATAGCCAACCCAAGTCCGGAACCGCCTTTCTGACGCGAGTCGGTCGAATCTCCCTGCAGGAACTTGCCGAACACTTTGCCTTGAAAGTCTAAAGGAATGCCCGGTCCGTAATCGCGCACCGCGATTCGTACGCTATGAAATTGCTCGACGACGGAAATGTCGATTTTGGCGCCAGCCGGCGAAAACTTGGCGGCATTCGATAGCAGGTTGGCCATCACTTGCAAGAATCTGTTCGTGTCGATACACACGTAAACGTTCGGGACATCATTGCGCAAGACGAGGCGAACCTGATGGCGCGCGCTGTAAGTTGTATTTGCGGCGATAGCCTGATTCATAATTTCCGCGAGCGAGCAGCGCTGCATATCGAAGCGCATTTTCCCGGACTCGATTTTTTCCATGTCCAGGATGTCGTCGATGATGATCGCCAGCCGCTCGGCGTTGCGGCCGGCCAGCTGAACCAGTTCAGGTATTTTCTTTTCGGGGACCGACCCGCTGGCCAAGAGACCGATAGCGCCGCGAATCGAGGTTAATGGCGTACGTAATTCGTGCGAGACAATCGCCACGAACTCGCTCTTCATGCGATCCAGCCGCCGGATATCCGTAATATCCATGTTAAGGCCGATCAATTTCTCGGCCGTTCCATCACGGTCCCGCAGTATGACGCCTCGGCATCGGACATCGCGCTCTGTCCCATCCGGCCACACCATTCGAAATTCCATTTCGAGATGAGTGCCGTTTGCGACCGCCGTATTAATGGCCTGCTCCGAACGCTCGAGATCCAGCGGGTGAACACGCGCACGCCAAGCTTCGTAGGTCGGCGGACCCGATTCCGGATCGATGTGAAACATCTTGAAGATCTGTGCATCCCACTCGATTACGTTGGTCTTGAAGTCCCAAGTATAAAAACCGATGTCGGCAGCGCCCGCGGCCAATTGCATGCGTGCGTTCAACGCACTAACAGTGGCTTGTGAGAACGACAACTCGTTCACGTGTTTAGCCGCATCGGCGACCAGCTTCCGCTGTGTGGCCAGCATGGCGCAGATCGGATATGTCGTGACAATCAACGACGCCAACAACAATTGCATGGTGAACACGCGCTCCGCCATCGATGCGCCATCGACCAGCATGAAAGGCCCCACGCCGTGCACGGTTGCAGTGATCGCCACGGCCGCAACGACAGAGATAGCCAGCGCGGCACCGTTGAAGCCCATGCGGAAAACCACGAACAGAATCGGCGGCAATAGCAAGAACAAAAGCGGATATCGAGACTGCGTGAACACACCTACCGTGATGAGCAGCAGAAGAGCGATCGGCACGATAAGTCGTGACACCGCCTCACTGTGAGCAATGTGCGAGAGCTCTCGCGCACGCAAAGCGAAGACGAACGGCACCATGACACCCATACCGAGCGCATCGGCGGGGACCCACAGCTGAATAACATTCAGAATGGACGCTCCGCTACCGATGTGTAATGCGCACGCCGCAACGATGGCGGAAATGCACGGTGCGACTAGCATCGCTATCGCGAAGAATCGCAGCACGACTTTAAACTGCAGCAGGTCGGCAGAAGCTGTTAGTCGCCCTCGCAGTGCATAGGCCGCGATGCCTATCTCGAGACTGTTGGCGATTGCGATGCCGAACGCGGTAATGAATGGGTCGCCAAGCAGGAAATTCAGAATCAGATTTGCAAGGAAGCCGGCGGCGAGTAGCCCGAACCAGAGAAGCCGGTCGCGCTGGGCGAGCAGCAAGGCACCTACCATAATGCCGTTGGAGAACCAGATGAGGGCGATTCGATCTAGGCCCGCGGTCAGCGCGATACCGCCCCAAGCCGCCAGACCAAAGAGTAGGCCCATACCAAGAACGATCAGGCCACGGATGGTTAGAGTCATTTGAGCTCCCACAAGACAGCACGATATCGGCGGCGAAGTGGGAAAACTGAAATAGGAGCGCTAAGAACTGAGAAGTGGAGATCAGCCACTAAGGGTTCTCCACGAATTGAAAGGTACGAAAACTTATTGCCTCTGTAGTCTTTTCCGCTCGCCCTGAGCCTGCCGAAGGGTTCCCAATATTTCAGATCGCTTCGACAAGCTCAGCGCGAGCGGAACGGGTAGGAAGCCACCGATGTAATCCGCTCGATCGCGAGTAACCCTCAGAGGCCGCCCCTTGCGTCAATTTCGACTTAAGTCTCCGGCCGCATATGCGGGAACAGCAGTACGTCGCGAATGGACGGCGAGTTGGTAAACACCATCACCAAGCGATCGATGCCAATGCCCAATCCCGCGGTCGGCGGCAACCCATATTCCAAAGCGCGAATGTAATCGGCGTCATAGAACATCGCCTCTTCATCGCCCGCCGTCTTGCGATCCGCCTGCTGTTTGAAGCGCGCCGCTTGATCTTCCGCATCGTTCAATTCGGAGAAGCCATTGGCCAATTCGCGGCCACCGACAAAAAACTCGAAACGGTCGGTAAGAAACGGATCGCTGTCGTTGCGGCGTGCAAGCGGCGACACTTCCGCCGGATAGGCGTAAACAAAGGTCGGTTGCGTTAATCTGTGCTCGGCGGTTTTCTCGAACACTTCTATTTGCAACTTGCCCGCACCGTCGCCGTCTTTAAACGGAATGCCGAGCTTGGCGCAAAGTTCGCGCAAATACGGCACATCGCGAAGCTTTGCGCGCTCAACGCCAGGATTAAAATGCACGATCAAGTCTTCGACCGTTACGCGGCGGAACGGCTGATCGAAGTTGAATGTTTCGCCTTGATACTCCACGGTACGCGCCCCGTGCACGCTGTCGCAAATGCCGCGCACCAAGCGCTCCACCAAATCCATCAAGTCTTGATAGTCGGCGTAGGCTTGATAGAGCTCCACCGTCGTGAATTCCGGGTTGTGACGTGTCGACAAGCCTTCGTTGCGGAAGCAACGATTGATTTCATACACGCGCTCGAATCCGCCGACGACCAAGCGCTTTAAGTGCAGCTCAGGCGCAATGCGCAAGTAGAGCTGCATATCGAGCGCATTGTGGTGCGTCGTAAACGGCTTTGCCGCCGCCCCACCCGGAATTACATGCAGCATTGGCGTTTCGACTTCCATGAAGTCCAATGCGTCCAAGTAGCCGCGCAGATATTTGACGATGCTGACGCGCGTGGCAAACGTCTTGCGACTCTCTTCATTGACGATCAAGTCGGCGTAGCGCTGCCGGTAACGTGTTTCCATGTCGGCCAACCCATGCCATTTGTCCGGCAGGGGGCGCAACGATTTGGTGAGCATATGCAGCTTGTCGACCTTGACCGACAGTTCGCCCGTTTTGGTTTTGAATAACGGACCTTCGGCCGCGACGATGTCGCCGACGTCCCAAGTCTTGAATTCATCGTACGTCTCGCCGACGGCATTCGCTTGCACGAACAGCTGAATGCTGCCGGAGCGATCCTGCAAATTGACGAAACTGACTTTGCCCTGGCCGCGCTTGGACATCATGCGGCCGGCCACTTTTACGCGAATGACATTGGCGTCAAACCACTCGGTCGCCCGCTCGTCGTAGCCGATGTGCAACTGATCGGCGAGCGCGTCGCGACGAAAGTCGTTCGGAAACGCGTTGCGTTTCTCGCGCACCTGCGCAAGTTTCTGGCGGCGCTCGGCGATGAGTTTGTTTTCGTCAATCGGTGGTTGTTCGTCGGTCATAACGTAATCCTGACGCTTCGATCTTATGCGGCGTTGAGAGTCGAGATACGGGACGCGAGACACGGGACTCGATCGGATGGGCTCGCTCTGTCGTGTCTCGCGTCTCGTGTCACGTGTCTCGTCATCACAAACCTTGTTTCAGGCTTGCTTCCAAAAACTGATCCAGATCCCCGTCCAATACGGCGGTGGTATTACCCACTTCGACGCCGGTACGCAAATCCTTGATGCGCGACTGGTCGAGCACGTACGAGCGGATCTGATTGCCCCAGCTGACATCGGACTTGGAGTCTTCCAGCACGCGCGCAGCCGCGTTGCGTTTATTTACTTCCAACTCGTACAACTTGGCTTTAAGCATCTTCATCGCCTTGTCGCGATTCTTATGCTGACTGCGTTCGGCTTGACAAGCCACCACAATGCCGGTGGGCATATGAGTGATACGCACCGCCGATTCGGTTTTATTTACGTGCTGACCGCCGGCGCCGCTGGAGCGGTACACGTCGGTTTTCAAATCCGCCGGATTGATCGAAATGTCGATGTCATCGTCCACTTCGGCAGAGACGAACACCGATGCAAACGAAGTATGCCGCTTGGCATTGGAATCGAACGGCGATTTGCGCACTAAGCGATGCACGCCGGTTTCGGTGCGCAACCACCCGTATGCGTAGTCGCCCGAAAAACTGATCGTCGCGCTTTTAATGCCTGCGACTTCACCGCCGTTGACGTCTTCCACTTCGGTTTTAAAGCCGTGCTGATCGCCCCAGCGCAGATACATACGCATGAGCATATGCGCCCAATCTTGCGCTTCGGTGCCGCCCGCGCCCGATTGAATATCGAGATAAGCGCTGTGCGCATCCATCTTGCCGGGAAACATGCGCTGAAATTCGAGACCCTTGACGCTGTGCTCGGCTTTGAGCACGTCGCGTTCGACTTCGGCCATGCCGTCCAGGTCGTTCTCGGCGACCGCCATATCGAGCAGCTCTTTGGCATCGCTGAGCGATCCGCGAATGGTATCCAGCGTATTGACGATCTGTTCGAGCTTGGCGCGTTCCCGCCCTAGCTCTTGCGCCTTATCGGGCGTATTCCAAATCTTGGGATCTTCTAGTTCGCCGTTAACTTCTTCTAGGCGCTCTTTCTTATTGTCGTACTCAAAGAAACCCCCGTAACGACTCGCTGCGCTCGGCAAGGTCATCGATTAAACGGCGGAGTTGATTCAGTTCCAAAGGCATGGCGCAGGATTCGGCTGGGGAAATTTGGGGGGGCGGAATGGTAGCACGGTGACGGCCGCTAGCGGCTCGCATCGGGTGACTAGGCACTAGCAACTAGGCGCTAGGCACTAGCCAGAAGGGAAATTTAAGAGACCGCAAATTTACCACCCAGAACACCCGCTGTTAGCGTCTTCCTCATCTCTGGCTAGAGCCTAGTAGCTAGGGCCTAGAGCCCTCTTAAGTGTTCCACCACCAACTGCAACCGCTCCGTGTTCTGATATTCGTTGACGTCGAGACGGTAGGCCATTTCGACGCGGGAACCGACGGCCGCTTCGGGGGCGTCGTCGTGATCGAAGTGACGGAAGGCAATCGCTTCGACGGGTGGCGCGCCGGCCTCACAGCGAACTTTAAGCTTGAGATGGCGTTCGCCCAAGATGCGGCGTTCCACTACTTCGAAACAGCCGTCGAACAGCGGTTCGGGAAAAGCTTGGCCCCAGGGGCCCGCGTTGCGCAGCGCACGGGCGGCATCGAGCGAGAATTCCGCCGCGCCGATTTCGCCGTCGGAGTGAATCACGCCGCGTGCGTCGTCGAGCGTCATCCACTTGGCAACCTCGGCGGCGAAAGCCGCAGAAAATTCCGCAAAACGTTCCGCTGCGACCGTTAAGCCCGCAGCCATCGCGTGACCGCCAAATTTTTCGATCAGGCCGGGATGTCGTGCCGCGATGGCATCCAGGACATCGCGAATGTGCACGCCGCCGACTGAACGGGCCGAGCCTTTGAGCGAGCGTTCATCGGCACGCGCCATCGCAATAACCGGACGATGTACGCGATCCTTTACGCGCGATGCAACCAGACCCACCACTCCTTGATGCCAATGCTCATCGAAAAGGCACACGCCTAAAGGCAGGTTCACATCGTCCGCGCTCATCTCACCGACAATGCCTAACGCTTCGGCTTGCATACGCTGCTCAAGATCGCGGCGCTCCAAATTCAGTTGGGTGAGATGTTGCGCTATACGTCGCGCCTGCACGATGTCGTCGGTCAACAGACACTCGATACCGATGCTCATGTCGTCCAAACGGCCCGCCGCGTTCAGGCGCGGACCGAGTTGAAAACCCAGGTCGCTGGCGACAATGTTGTCGATGCGCTTGCCGGCGGCTTCCAACAAGGCAGCGATGCCCGGCACACAGCGGCCGGCACGGATGCGGCGCAATCCCTGCTGGACGAGGATGCGGTTGTTGTAATCCAGCGGCACCAAGTCCGCGACGGTGCCGACGGCAACCAAATCGAGCAATGCACCCACCGACGCCGATTCGTCGGCGAGGCCGTGCAACTTCATTTCTCGCGTCAGTGCGGCCATCACGTAAAAAGCCACCCCGACGCCGGCAAGCGCTTTGCTCGCA
>Ga0315910_10005691_pt1 | contig 10184 bp, 8 predicted proteins | sample EdamamesoilMG_FD_204470 | JGI IMG/M metagenome (GOLD analysis project Ga0315910, IMG submission 204470) | Garden soil microbial communities collected in Santa Monica, California, United States - Edamame soil | ecosystem: Environmental > Terrestrial > Soil > Garden | place: USA: California... | reverse complement strand
AAGCACGCCGAGGATCGCAATTTTTCCGTGGTGCGCGAGTATTGCGGGCACGGTATCGGGCGCGAATTCCACGAGGACCCCCAGGTATTGCACTACGGGGAACCGAACACCGGGCTGGTGCTCGAGCGGGGCATGACCTTCACCATCGAGCCGATGATCAATGCCGGCAAGCGCCACGTCCGCCTGCTGCCGGACAACTGGACGGTCGTGACCAAGGACCGTTCATTGTCGGCGCAGTGGGAACACACGGTGCTGGTCACCGACACCGGCGTCGAAGTACTTACGCGCCGCCCCGGGGAAACGCTCTGACCAATGTGGTTCGAGAACATCCCTGACGCAAGACTGTTCGATCAGGCCCAGTTTCAACAGGCGGCCGCGGATGGAGCGCCGCCGCTGAAGTACGGCAAGCAATTGTTGCAGGACGCCCGCAGCCACCTGCATGAACTGTTTGTACAGGGACGACGCATCGACGAAGTGCTGTACAAGCACACCTGGTTCATTGACCAGATGCTGGCAAACACATGGCACTGCTTCATCACCGAACCGGGCATCACGCTGGTGGCAGTGGGCGGCTACGGCCGCGGTGACCTGCTGCCGGCATCGGACATTGACCTGATGATCCTGACGCAGCCGCGCGTCGGCACCGCCCTGCGCTCGCAGATCGAGCGCTTTCTCACCCATCTCTGGGATCTCGGGCTGCAGGTCGGACACAGCGTGCGTACCGTGCGCCAATGCGTCACCGAAGCCAAGGCCGATGTCACCGTGGTCACGAACCTGATCGAGGCACGGCACGTGTGCGGCGACCGCCGCCTGTTTGACGACATGATCCGCGCCACGGGGCCGGACCAGATCTGGCCCACGCACAAGTATTTCAAGGCCAAGCTCGCCGAGCAGGCGGCGCGCCACCAGCGCTACGAACACTCCGAACACAGCCTCGAACCCAACGTCAAGGAAGGACCCGGCGGGTTGCGCGACATCCAGATGATCGGATGGGTGGCGAAACGCCACTTTGGCGCGCAACGCCTGCTGGACCTGACCCGGCATGGATTCCTGACCGAGGCGGAGTACCTGACTCTGGACCGCGCGCGCGCATTCCTGTGGCGGCTGCGCTTTGCGCTGCATTCGCTCACCGGGCGGCGGGAAGACCGGCTGCTGTTTGACCACCAGAAGAGCGTGGCGCGCATGTTTGGCTTCACCGCGGACGGCAACCTGGGCGTGGAGCAGTTCATGCGTGACTATTACCGCACCGCGCGGGAAGTCAGCCGGCTCAACGAAATGCTGCTGCAGCACTTCCAGGAGGTCATCCTCGCGGCCGGCAGGCGCGAGAAGATCGAACCCCTGAACAACCGCTTTCAGCTGCACAATGACTGCATTGCCGTGCGGCATGAAAACATCTTCAAGCGCTACCCGTTCGCGGTGCTGGAACTGTTCCTGCTCATCCAGCAGGACCCGCGCATCAACGGCGTGCGCGCCAGCACCATCCGCCTGGTGCGCGAATCCCTGCCCCTGATCGATGAACTGTTCCGCGCGGATATCCGCAACCGCAGCCTGTTCCTGGAGATCATCCGGCAACCGCGCATGGTGGGACATGAACTGCGGCGCATGCACCGGTACGGCGTGCTCGGAGCCTACCTGCCGGAATTTGCCGCCATCGAGGGGCTGATGCAGTTTGACCTGTTTCACATCTACACCGTGGACGAACACATCCTGTTCGTGGTGCGCAACATGCGCCGGTTCGGAATGGCCGAGTATGCAGAGCGGTTTCCGCTGTGCCGGCGCGTGTTGCAGGACATCCCCAAGCAGGAGTTGCTGTACCTGGGCGGCATATTCCACGACATCGCCAAGGGCCGCGGCGGCGACCATTCGGACATCGGCGCCACCGACGCCGAGGAGTTTTGCCGCCGGCATCAACTGCCCGAGTTCGATGCGCGCCTGGTGGGATGGCTGGTGCGGTACCACCTGCTGATGTCAAAGACCGCGCAGCGTGAAGACATCAATGACCCCGACACGGTGAATCGATTTGCCGCCACGGTGCGGGACGTGATGCACTTGAACTACCTGTTCCTGCTCACGGCCGCGGACATGGCCGGCACCAACCCCAACCTGTGGAACAGCTGGAAGGCGGCGCTGCTCGGAGATCTGTACGAGAAGACCCTGCGCGCACTACGCCGCGGGCTGGAGAACCCCATAGACAAGGAGGAGCGCATTGCCGAGGTGAAGGCCGAGGCACTCGCCCTGCTGGATGCCGGCCTGCCACAGGGCGCGAACGCGGAACAAATCTGGAGCCAGCTGGGCGAGGACTATTTCATCCGCCATTCACCGGACGAGATCGCGCGCCACACGCTGGCCATGGCGCAGCGCACGCAGACATCGCCGCCGTTGGTGTTGATCCGCGAACTCACAAGCCGCGGCGGCACGGAGATTTTCATTTACATGCCCGACCACGACAATATTTTTTCACGGGCGGTGCGCACCATGGATCGGCTCGGGCTGAACATACTTGATGCGCGCATCATCACCTCCACCGGCGGACACACGCTGGACACCTTCATCGTCCTCGAGGGCAACGGCGAACCGGTGCGCGGCGCGGACCGCGTGGGGGATATTCGTGCGCGCCTGGAGCAGGCGCTGACGGAGCTGGACCAGCCCATGGCGCGTCAGAGTCACGTCAGTCCGCGCCGGCTGAAGCATTTCAAGATCCCGACCCAGGTCCGGTTCAGCACCGACGACATCAACTCGCGCACGGTCATGGAAGTCATCGCCACCGACCAGCCCGGATTTCTTGCCGCCGTCGGTGCCGCGATGGAGACCTGTGGTGCGCGCCTGCAGGGCGCCAAGATAGCGACCTATGGTGAGCGCGTGGAGGACATCTTCTTCATCACTGACAGGCATAATCGGCCGTTGCTTGATGCACCGCTGCAGGCATGCCTGCGCGACACGATTACCGGCAACCTGGCGCCCCACTGACGCTTCACCCATGCCGGCCACCGTATCCCCACCGGCGTCGATCACGGCACTGACCCTGCGCGCCGCTGAACTTGGCGGCATGACGCTGGCGCAGCTGGCCGCGCGCGTGGCGGTCCCGGTCCCGGCCAGCCAGATCCGGCACAAAGGCTGGACCGGGGAACTGCTTGAACGCGCTCTCGGTGCCCATTCCGGGTCGCGCCCGGAGCCGGACTTTGCCCACCTGGGCGTGGAACTGAAAACCCTGCCCGTCAACGCCCGCGGCAGGCCGCGGGAGTCGACGTACATCTGTGTCGCCGCGCTGGATGGACGGGCGCAGTCATGGGAAGCATCCCTGGTACGGCAAAAACTTGCCTGCGTTCTCTGGGTACCGGTCGAGGCCGGCCCATCCCTGCCGCTGGGAGAACGACGCGTCGGCACGCCCTTTCTCTGGCGCCCGACGGCGGAAGACGAACGGCAATTGCGCAGCGACTGGGAAGAGATCATGGAGGCGGTTGCCATCGGCCGACTGGATCAGATATCCGCGCGCCAGGGGCGCTGGCTGCAATTGCGCCCAAAGGCCGCCAATGCGCGCGCACAAACGCCGGGATTCACGGACGATGGCAGCCCCGGCGCCACCCTGCCGCGGGGCTTTTACCTGCGCAGCCTGTTCACCGCGCAATTGCTCGCGCGCCGCGGCGGCGCCCAGCCGCCGACAACGGCTGCGATATGATGCGCGCCATGCAAACCACGCCCCCGCCCCTGACGCGCCCCGGACCGAACCGGCGCCTCAGCGTGGCGCCGATGATGAACCACACCGATCGGCATTTTCGCATGCTGCTGCGGCTTATTTCCCGGCACGTCATGTTGTACACGGAGATGATCACCACCGGCGCGCTGCTGTATGGCCCGGCCGGGCGCCGCCTCGCGCACGCGGAGGCTGAACATCCGCTCGGTCTGCAACTGGGTGGTTCTGATCCGGGCGCGCTGGCGCGTTGCGCGCAACTGGCCGAGTCCTGCGGGTTCAATGAAGTAAACCTGAATGTCGGTTGTCCCAGTGACCGGGTGCAGGAGGCGCGTTTCGGCGCGTGCCTGATGGCGGAACCCGACCTCGTGGCGGAATGCGTTGCCGCCATGGCCGGCGCTGTTTCGATCCCGGTGACGGTCAAGACCCGTATCGGCGTGGACAACCGGGACAGTTACGACGAACTGGCGGAATTCGTCGCCACGGTCAACGCCGCCGGCTGCGACACGTTTGTCATCCATGCGCGCAAGGCCTGGCTCAAGGGCCTGAGTCCGCGCGAAAACCGGCACCTGCCCCCGTTGCAATACGCCACTGTGTATCGATTGAAGCGCGATTTTCCCGGCCTTGAGATCATTTTGAACGGGGGAATTTCCTCGCTGGATGAAGCGGCCATCCACCTGCCGCATGTGGATGGCGTGATGATCGGCCGCGCCGCCTGCAGCAATCCGTACCTTCTCCAGGAGGCGGATCGGCGCCTGTTTGGCGACCCGACGCCACCGCGGCGGCGCGAGGAAGTCCTGCGCCGGTATGTGGATTACGCCGCCGAACAGGTGGCGGCCGGCGTCAGCGTGCATCATGTTGCCCGCCACGCCACCGGATTGTTCCAGGGCCTGCCCGGTGCGCGCGCATTCCGCCGCCATCTGGCTGAACAATCCTGCCGTCCGGGCGCCGCAATCAGTTGCCTGCGCGAGGCCATGGAGTTGGTGGCAGCGACCTAGGTCACAGTCCCGCTGTGGTTCGTTGCCAAGGCGGTATCAAACCATTACGCTGCGCGCTCCCGCAGTCATCATCCTGCTGAACGACCAAATTCCATTTGAGGATCGCATGCGCATTTCAGCCCTTTTTCTGTCCCTGATACTGTTCTCCCTGACCATTCACGCCGCCGAGACAGCGCCGCAAGCGGACGAGAAATTGAGTTATGCCATTGGCGTGCTGTTCGGCCGCAACATGGACCTGGACGTGGACGTCAACACCGACGCCTTCCTGCAGGGCGTCCGCGACGTGCTGACCGACACCAAGCTCAAGTACACGCCGGAAGAAATGCAAAAAGTCGTCAACGCGTTTCGGGAGCAGCAAATGCAGAAACAACAGCAGGCCGGGCAGGCGAATGTCACTGCCGGCCAGGCGTTCCTCGATGCCAATGCAAAGAAACCGGGCGTCACCGCGCTACCCAGCGGCCTGCAATACCGGGTCATAAAGGCCGGCACGGGACCCAGGCCCTAAGGCACGGATACGGTGGTGGTGCACTATCGCGGCACTCTGGTTGATGGCAAGGAGTTCGACAGCTCCTACAGCCGCGGGGAACCGACGCCGCTGCGGCTGGATGGCGTCATCAAGGGCTGGCAGGAAGCCGTGTCGCTGATGCCGGTCGGGTCGAAGTGGGAAATCTATGTTCCACCGACACTGGCCTATGGTGAACGTGGCGCCGGAAACATGATCGGTCCCAACTCCACGCTGATTTTTGAAATCGAGTTGCTGGAGATCAAGGCACCCTAGCAGGTACCTGCACGGACCGGGTCGGGCGCCCCGGCGACCTGGAGTTGACAGGCCTGTTGCAGCACTTCACGCACCGCGCCTGCCACCAACTCCGGTTGATCCAAGTGCACGAGGTGACCGCTGCGCTCCGCGCGTATCTGTCTCCCGCCGGGGATACTGGCCGCCAAATCCGCCTGCAGGTCGGCCCAGGCCCGCTCCAACGCATCACCCATCGGCGTTTCCGGCCATACGCGCCGGCCGCGGGAAATCACCACCAACGGCACCTGCGGCAATGCGCCGGCCATCCTGACCTGCGCCGCGCTGACGGCAAAGTTTGCGAATTCCCGCCGCTGCGTTGTCATGGCCTTGGACGAACCCATCAGCGCCCCCATCGCAACCCACGTGTCCTCGGGGAAGTGGGCCTGCATCTCGCGCGGATCAAAGTACGTGACCAGTGTGCCGGACCGATCGGTGTCGGCCGGCAAGGCCGGCAACCGTTGCGCCTGGTCCGGGTGCGAGGCATCCACCAGCACCAGCCCCGCGACCTGCTTCGGATGCGTGGCGGCGAAGTACTCCATGTTATATCCGCCGAATGAATGGCCGACCAGCACATAGGGCGGCGGTACGTGCGCTGCCTGCAGCAGGATTTCAAGTTCGTCGGCAATCTGTTCGGTGACACGGGGGCCGGGACCGGGGTCGCTCCAGCCATAGCCGGCGCGGTCATAGGTACACACGCGGCTATCCGCAGCCAGATCATCCTGGACAAACCACCAGTCCATGGAAAATCCGCCCAGCCCCGCGTCCATGATCACGCTGGGACCGTGACCACTGCCACGGCAAAGCAAATGGAGCTGGTATCCACCCACGTCCACCATGATGCCCGGTGGCATTTCGGGATTCAGATCGCCGGCGGCAGGCGTGCCCGCTGCGCGGGCGAAGGGGATCAACTGCGCCAGCGCAAGCAGCAATACGCCCAAACCATTCCTATACAATCGCCCCATGGGATTCGGGTGGAAAGCACCTCGGTGATCGAAGTCAAACCACTGCCGGCGCAGGACGGTCCGCGCTTCCTGGTTACCATACAGGAGGCCGGCGCCCGGTCTCAACACGAAGTTCGTTTGTGCCCGGCGATATGGCCGCGACTGCAATCCCTGCACCCCGACCCGGGACGAATTGTCCACGCCGCGTTCCGCTTCCTGCTGGATCGGGAACCGGCTGCGTCAATTTTGCCGCGCTTCGATCTGCGCGAGATAAGCCGGTACTTCCCCGAGTTTGAACGGGAATTGCCCGGTTATCTGTCAGCCGCGGCGGAAAACTGACGTCCGCGGCAGGAGCACGGATCCGGTTCCCGCAGCCGGTTTCGACCAGCAAGCCGACATGGCCGTATAATTCGCCCGGGTGACCGGGATCCGGGCGCTGAACTTGTCATGCAGTCCTTCCATCTAAGGAAGCAGATGAACATCAATAAATTCGTGGTTTCCGCAATCCTTGCCCCCGCGCTTGCGTTTACTGTCGCGGCCCAGGGCCAGGCGCCGCTGGTCGCGGACAGCGCACTGCGCCCGGATGACGCCCAGAAGCAGGCCACGGAAATCATCCTGCACATCATAGACACTTACCACTACAAGAAACGGCCCCTGGACGACTTGCTGTCCAGCCGCATACTTGAAAATTACCTGAAGAGCCTTGACCCGAACCGCAGTTTCTTCCTGCAGGCGGATATCAACGAGTTCGAAAAATTCCGTGACCAGCTCGATGACGATCTGCGCGAACCGGAACTGACGCCGGCATTTGAAATATTCCGCCGCTACCGGCAGCGGGTTGCCGAGCGCGTCAGCTTTGCCACCGCGCAACTGGACGGCAACTTCGACTTCCAGGCCAATGAAAGCTTTTATTACGATCGGCGCAAGGAACCCTGGGCCGACAGTGACGCCACGCTGGATGAATATTGGCGCAAGCGCGTCAAGAACGACGTCCTCAACCTGAAGATCGCCGGCAAGGACCCGGACCAGACAAGGGAAGTACTTGCGAAACGCTATGCGCGGCTGAAGACGAGCACTTTCCAGCTCAATGCCGGTGACGTGTTCCAGAGCTTTATCAACTCCTACACCACGGCAGTGGAACCGCATACCAATTATTTCTCTCCGCGCACCTCGGAAAATTTCGACATCAGCATGCGCCTGTCCCTGGAAGGCATCGGTGCCGTGCTGCGCGGCGACAGCGACTACACGGAAGTACAGAGCGTTGTACCCGGCGGACCCGCGGACCTGAGCGGGTTGCTGCACAAGGACGACAAGATCATCGCCGTCGGCCAGGATGCGAGCGGGGAAATGGTGGATGTCATCGGTTGGAGGCTGGACGATGTCGTGGATTTGATTCGCGGACCCAAGGACAGCAAGGTCCGGCTTGAAATCCTCCCCGCCGACACCGGCATCGAAGGCAAGGGCAGGATCATCAGTCTGGTGCGGGACAACATCAAGCTCGAGGAACAGGCGGCGAAGGCGGAGATCATCGAGGTGCCGAACCAGGGACGCATCGGCGTCATTGATGTGCCGACATTTTACAGCGATTTTGCCGCCCAGGCCCGCGGCGACAAGAATTACACCAGCACCAGCCGCGATGTGCGACGCCTGATCAAGGAACTGGAAGCGAAGAATATTGACGGCCTGCTGATGGACCTGCGCGGCAACGGCGGCGGTTCATTGTCAGAAGCACTTGAATTGAGCGGCCTGTTCATCGAAAGCGGCCCGATTGTGCAAACCAAGGATGCGCAGGGCCGGATTGAGATCAACGGCGACCCGGATCCGGGGATTGCGTATGGCGGCCCGCTGGCAGTGCTGGTGGATCGCAACAGCGCCTCCGCCTCGGAGATATTTGCCGGCGCCATCCAGGACTACCGGCGTGGCATCCTCATTGGCGAGCCCACGTTTGGCAAGGGCACAGTGCAAAACATCGTGGATTTGAACCGCTTCGTGCGCAACTCGGACGCAAACCTGGGCCGCCTGAAAACCACCATTGCCCAGTTCTTCCGCGTCAGCGGCGGCAGCAACCAGCACAAGGGTGTGGTGCCGGACGTTGTCTTCCCCACGGCGGAACTGGGCGAGGACTTTGGTGAACGTTCACTGGATAACGCCCTGCCCTGGGACAAGGTTGCGCCGGCGCGATTTATCCCGGCCAGCGCCCCGGTGTCCACATTTGACGAGGTGCGGAGGCTGCACCAGGCCCGCATCAAGACGGACCGGGCGTTCAACCTGCTGATGGACGAGTTGCGGCTGTTGCGGGACGTGAACGAAAAAACCACGGTTTCGTTGAATGAGCAGACGCGCAGGACGGAGCGCGAGGCGTTGTTGCTGGCGCAGCGCCGCGTGGAAAACGAATTGCGCATTGCGCAGGGACTTGCGCCCCTGCCCGAGACAGTCTCCCTGGAGTCCGATGACGACGAAGCCGCGGACGCGGACGACGAGGATGACGACAGCTTCGAACCGGAGAAGGTATTGCTGCAGGAATCGGCGCACATCCTGCTGGACCTGGTCATGCCGGGAGCCCAGACCGCCGACAACACCCCGATGGCCGGGCGTGAACCGGGGCGTGCAACCATGCCGGCGGAGAAGTTGTAGGCGCATTGGCAGCCACATCCGCCGTCCGTTCGTTCATTCAGCGCAGGAGATCCGTTCCGCGCCTGCCGCAGGGACGTAAATGACCACCGGCTTCAGCTACGACACGCGCTTTCTCGACCACGACACGGGTCCGGGCCATCCGGAAAACGCGCAACGCCTGGTCGCCACACAGAGGCACTTTCATAATCAACCCTGGTTCGGAGACCTGGTGCAGGTACCCGCCCGCGCCGCCGCGCTCGAACAGGTCGAATACATCCACCATTCCGCCTACATCCAACGCGCGCGGGCGACCTGTGCCGCCGGCTCGCCAATGCTGGACTCCATGGATGTCAGCGTGTCGACGGATTCATTCGAAGTGGCGCTGCTGGCCGCAGGGACACCCCTGGCAATTGCGGATGAAATCATTGCCGGGCGGATGGGCAACGGGTTCGCGTTGCTGCGCCCTCCCGGTCATCACGCCGAAAAGGACATGGCCCTGGGGTTTTGCCTGTTCAACAATGTCGCCATCCTGGCGCGGCACCTGCAGAAGCACCACGGCCTGGAAAAAATCCTGATCCTCGACTGGGACGTCCACCACGGCAACGGCACGCAGCATTCCTTCGAGGCCGACCCGTCGGTGCTCTACGTCAGTACGCACCAGTATCCCTTTTATCCCGGCACCGGCGCCTGGTACGAGGACGGTGTCGGTCGTGGCAAGGGCGCGACGTTGAACTACCCGATGGCGGCCGGCAGCGGGAATCACGACTACGAGCAGGCCTTCATGGATCGCATCCTGCCCAGGATCAATCAATTTCGTCCGCAATTTGTCATCATCTCCGCCGGATTTGACGCCCATCGGGACGACCCACTGGCGCAGATTGAACTGAGCACGGCGTTTTACGGCTGGATGACGGAGCGCATGCTGGAATGCGCGGACCAGCATGCCGGCGGCAGAATCGTGTCGGTGCTCGAGGGTGGCTACAATCTGCAGCGACTGCCGGAATGTGCGGCCGTGCATGTGCAGGGCCTGGGCGGTTTTGGTGCCACGCCGCCGTGAAAAGGTTTCTGCTGGTATTCCTGATGCTGGTCATGACGAACATCTCGGACTGGTGGTCGTCGTGATTGGCGTTGCGCTTGCAGCCAACGTC
>Ga0315910_10005690_pt1 | contig 10184 bp, 9 predicted proteins | sample EdamamesoilMG_FD_204470 | JGI IMG/M metagenome (GOLD analysis project Ga0315910, IMG submission 204470) | Garden soil microbial communities collected in Santa Monica, California, United States - Edamame soil | ecosystem: Environmental > Terrestrial > Soil > Garden | place: USA: California... | reverse complement strand
ACATCGGTGGCGGCACCAATGGCAATTGGGCCTGGGTGACCAACAGTTTCAAATGGGCCCGCGAGCATTGTCCAGGTGCCGTACTCATTCTCAACGACTTCAACAACATCGAGTGGCCCAACGACAACCAGCACTTCATCGACATCGCCAACACCGTGCTCGAAAATGGCGGGCCCATCGACGCACTGGGCGCGCAGGCCCATGACCTCGACCACGCGCAGATGACGTCGCAGCAAGTGTCCAGCTTGCTCAACAAGTTGCACGATGACACGGGGCTGCCCGTCTACGTTACGGAAATGGACCTCGATTACACCGACGACCAGCAGCAGCTCAACGCCTACCAGACGTATTTCCCCATGTTCTACGACGCCGAGTTCGTGCCGGGAATCACGATTTGGGGATGGATCTACGGCAAAACGTGGAACCAGGCCCCCAACAGCGGTCTCATCCGCAACGGCCAGCCTCGTCCAGCGCTCACCTGGTTGATGGATGAACTAGGCCGACCAGTTCCATAAGTTTTCCGCGAATTCGTTGCCGGGACGTGTGACCAATACGATGAGGTTGGTCAGGCAATGTGCTTTGATGGATCGGCAGGGTCCTGCTCAGCATGTCGATGTCATCACCAATCGTTTTCTCCGTCCTCTGCAATGCCCTTTGCGCATCCAGGATTGCGACGGCAACGCTGGTGCTTGTCGTGTCAGGCTTCGCCCGCGCAGAGGAAGCTGCTCCGGCCGATCCCATCCTCGTCGCGTTCCAATACAGCGCGCCCCCCAGTTGCCCGGTTGAGGAGCGAGCATTCAAGTTACTCCAGAGCCGCAGCGAGCGCGTGGTACGGGCCGAGGACGAATCGGGCGCGCAGCGGTTGTTGGTCGACATCGCCGCCGCTCCCGCCGGATATCACGGAACGCTCACGGTGATTCGCCCCGACGCGGCCGTGGAACGGCGCTCGATGAAGGGCACAAACTGCGCGGAGGTCGTGGAGGCACTAGCGCTCACGGCAGCGCTCAGCATCGACCCCAACGCCACTTTGACACTCAGCTCACCCGGTCAGGACGAGGGCACATCGCCCACGATGTCACCGGAAGGGGGCGGCGACAACGACGTGGACGGTGTAGCCGACGCGCAAGAGTCCACCTCGGCGCCCAGCTCTGCGACGAGCGCCGCCTTGCCCCCCGACACACCAAAGCGGCGCTTCCGCCATTCGTCCTCAGGCTCTTCCACACCGCTGCGCACCACGCTTGGGCTCGTGCTCGGCTTTGCTCGCGTCATGGACAACACCTCCCATTGGGGCGGAGGGATCAGCCTGAGCTTCAGCGAACCGGGCGGGCGCGTGTTGTTCCCGCTCGATGCGCACATCACACTGCAGGCTCTGTTCGATCCGGCCCCCGGCGAAGCCCCGCGCATCACCACCCGACTCCTTGTGGCGCAGCTGAGCTATTGCCCCATCCGCATCGGTTTGAACCTCAGCTTTGCCGCATGTGGTCGCTTGGATCTGGGCGCTTTGACCGCTCAAAGTGAGGGATTTGAGGAGTCCGGGTTGGAAACGGAGAGCCAGGTCACACGATTCTATGCTTCCGCTGGAATGGAGGGCCGGCTCAGCCTGCTGCTCGCGGACCACTGGACTCTGTGGGCAGCGCCCGGTCTCTCATTTCCTCTTACCGAACGCCAATTTGCGGTCGAACCAGGGCCCGAAGTGCTCGTCAGTACCGCGGACGTGGCATGGAACGTGACTCTCGGATTTGGCTGGACATTCTAGAACTACTGTTTTTTTGCGAAGAATGATCAGTAGCGCTGTTCGCGGGAATAGGGGACCACACAATGGCTGTGCTTGCCCTTTTTCCACTGCGTCGCGCAGCTGATGCGCGGCCATCACGCGCTTGGTCGGGCAGTATATCTGGCGCGGAGCGCGGTTCTAGCTTGAACGTCCAGGTTCCTTTAGATTGCCTTGCTGACATTGAAGGGCAGTCCACCTTAACTAGCGTACCTACCTTAGAGAGCACCTCTGGCCTAGACAGGGCCCCGACCCTGGATGCCGCCTCCACTTCTGACGCCCCATTTCGTTCTCACGTCCGCGCCTCCGAGGCCAGTTTCGATCAACGCCCGCCTTTCGACTCTGCTTTTGACCATGGCCGCCCCTCCCAACCCCGCAGCCTTATCATCGAGCAGCTTGTCATGAGCGAAGGCGACGATCCGCGACTTCAGCAGCGCGACCAGGTTCAAAGGTCCAGCCAAGCGCAATCGCGCAGCCAAGAGCAGCGTCTGCGAGACCTCGTGGTTCATCAGGGCGATTTTGTCGCTCGGTCACTGCGCAACTTGGGCGTTTGGGGTGGTGAACTGGACGACTGTGTACAGAAAGTGTTCCTGGTCGCCGCGCGGCGCCTACCTGAAATCGAGCTGGGTAAAGAGCGCGCGTTCCTCTTCTCTTGTGCTCAAAACACGGCCGCGCATTTTCGCCGCAGTTTGGCCAGAAAACGTGAAGTTTCCGAAGAGTCATTGATGGATCGTAGCGATCCTGAACTTTTGCCGGACCAATTGACCGAGCGCAAACGCTATCGCGAACTCTTGGATCGGCTGCTTGAGACGATGGATGAAAACATCCGCGCCACCTTTATTCTTTATTCTTTTGAGGAGATGACCATGGCGGAGATCGCCGATGTACTTGGGGTGCCACCCGGAACAGTCGCGTCGCGGTTGCGCAGAGCGCGTGAAATATTCAAACAAGAAATGACTCGACTGAACCTGTTCGATCAATTCCGCACTGACCAAGTCCGCAACAAGCAGGAGATCGCGTGATGGACCCGATTTTAGAACCAGAGCACCGAGAGCTTGAAGAGGCCCTCTTGCGTGCTGGGCGCGAAGTCGGGATGTCCGCTGATCTTCAGGCCAAGACGTTGGCGGCATTGGGCATCGCCACGGCTGGGGTCGCGCTCACGTCGACGGCCAAAGCCAGCGCATGGAGTTCGCTCACAGGTAAAGCCGGCGCAGTTTGGGGCGGCGTGGTGGGATTGGTCGGTGTAGGTGGTGCGGTCGTGGCACTCGTGGTTTCTCAGGGGTCGGAGACAGATCACTCCGCGGCGAGCACAACGCGTCCACCCGTCGTCACTGCTCAAGAAATTTCCCCAGCGCATCCTGCCAACAAACCCGGCGACACCCAGCCAGCTGCGCCGGTTGCTGTCCCGGTTCCTGCGGTTGATCTGGATACTCTGGCAGCTGCCGAGGTCAGCGATCAAGAGTCGGGAGCGCCGTCTCGACGCGATCCAGGCAGTGACACACGCGGGGACGCCCGCAGCAGCGTGGATACCCGCGCTAGTGTTCTGCGTGAAGAGTTGTCGCACATCTCCAAAGTCGAGGCGGCTCTACGCGCCGGAGCGCAAGGGGAAGCGCTTTCGCTCCTGGCCGCTTACCGCACGCGATTTGCTCGACCAAAGTTGGGACTTGAAGCAGAAGTGCTTACGATTCAAGCTCTGTATGAGAGTGGTTCGGTAGCAGCCGCTCAACAACGGGCTCGCTCCTTCCTGCAGCGGTACCCCAAGAGCCCGCTGGGGGCTCGCGCCAAGCGCTACTTGCGAGAATGAAAGCCCGTACCCACGTCTACTCCGCTCTCCTCCTGGCGGGATGTTCATCAAGCATTGATGTTCTGGGGACGCGGAACGTCGACAGCCAGACGACGGAGACCACCGACTCGGAAGAGACGACCGAAGATCTCCCTTCGACGGAAACGGACACGGAAACGCCCGCGGAGACCAGCGACCCTACGGATGAGTCGACCGACAGCGATGACACCTCCGCCGAGACCACGGATCAGACCACGGAGACGGAAGAGACCAGCTACCCCAACCTGCTCGAAGAGCGTCAACAAATCCCGCTCTCTCAGGTCAACGCTAAGGTCAACTCGGCCTTTTTGCAGTTGTTCTTTGGCGATCCCAACACCCAAGCTGTCTTCGTCGATCTGGGCGACGGCAGCGGCTACATCGAAGACATCGCGAATGGCGACGTGCGCACCGATTCCATGGCGTACGGCCTGCTCACCACCGTCCAGCTGAATCAGCGCGAAGTGTTCGACAAGCTGTGGGCTTGGGCAAAACAGTACATGATGAGCCCTAGTGGAGCCTCCGAGGGCTTGTTGCGGTGGCGTTGCGACACTTCAGGCGCCGAGTGCGAGCCCATTGCGGCTACAGACGCGCAGGCGATCATCGCCACCACCCTATTCATCGCTGAGACGCGTTGGTCCGACGCAGGCGCGCATGATTACCAAGCTGACGCGCTCTCTCTGTTGGACGCCATGACCGCAATAGAAGAGCGGAACGGTGGCGTCGTGGACGGTGTCGTCAACTGCATTGATATGGAGGCCCTCCTGCCGCGCATTGATTCAGTCACCACAGACACGGTCACTTCTGTGGACTACCTAACGCCGGCTTACTACGAAATTTGGGCGTCGCATGACCCTGAGCGCGCCGACATTTGGCAAGAAATGGCCGACCGCGCCCGCGACTTGTTGTCCAAGGTTTCCGATCCCACAACAGGGCTCTACCCAGAGTTTGTCACGTACGAGGGTGAGCCGGTCGCCGATCACGACAGCTATAACGTGATCGCTGCACGCACCCTGTTGAACCTGGCGCTCGATCACATGTGGAATGGCCCGCACGATTGGGCTGTGGAACAGAACGAGCGCATCTTGAATTTCTTTCTGAGCAAGGGCCTCAACGCCTACGTCTCGTCGTACTCGATCGATGGTCAGCCCCTCTTGAACTACAACACGCTCGCGCATCAGTCGCTGGTCGCTCTCGCGGCCGGAACGAGCCCCAACCGCAAGTATGATCCGTTCTTGGAGGCGTTGCTCAAGCAACCTATCCCCACCGGTCAGTACCGCTACTACGACGGCATGATCTATATGCTGGGCTTGATGGCGCTCAGCGGTCAGATGAAGCCCGAGTAAATCAAGTTCATGGGGCCCGCCCGGACGCTCGGGCAACTGCCCCGTCACAATGTGCTCCCAATAGCGCCCAGGCGCTCCAACCTACCCAGAAGCAGGAATTTTCCGGCTATTTCCTCGACCATTCTGGAAGGTTTCATTCCGTGGTACCCACGCGCCCATGACATCAACAAAGAGGGTTGGGCTCGGGTTACGTCATCTATTGGTGGGCAGTCTCGCCATGGTGACAGTGGCCTGCGGTCACAGCGAAAAGGAATGGCAAGCACAGCTGGACAAGTACAACAACTTAGCCAGCAAGCATAAGTCCACCGAAGAGGAGCTCGCCGCAGTCAAGGCGCATGCTGCCAAGTTGGAGGACCAACTGGAGGCGATGGGCTTCAAGCTCAACGCAGAGGGCGAAGAGAAGCAGAAGCTGGTTGAAGCTCTCGATGAGTACAAGAAGCGCGCGGCGGCCTTGGAGCGTATCAAGGCTCGGTTTGAGCGCCTTCGTCAGAAATTGGAAGAGCTCACCAAGCTCGGTCTCAACATCGACATCCGCAAGAATCGCATGGTCATCTCACTGCCTGGGGATGTGCTATTTGCCAGCGGCAAGGACAAGTTGGAGGCCCAAGGCCTCGACATCTTGGGCAAGGTGGCGACCGTCATCCGCGATGACGCAGAACTAGCTCGACGCACCTACCAAGTGGCTGGTCATACCGACAACGAGAAGATCGAATCTGTCGTCACGCGCAAAGAATTCAAAGACAATTGGGGCCTGTCCTTGATGCGCGCTCGTACCGTTCTTTTGTACCTCATTCAGCCCGTCGATGCAGAAAAGAACCCCGGTGGCGGACTTGATGCCAGCTTGTGGAGCGCATCGGGCTACGGTGACACCGACCCTATTTCGTCCAATGAGTCAAAAGAGGGTCGTCAGCAGAACCGTCGCGTGGAACTCATCATGATGCCCAACATGGAAGAAATGCTCGACCTCAAGTCGCTGGCATCTGAGCCCACAGATGCAGCCGAGGCCAAGCCACTTCCCAAGAAGAGTTGATCGCCTGCTCGCCAGACTAGGGTCGTCCTTCGCGTGACGGACGACCCAGGTTTGACTATCCTCTTGGTATGGCGTGTCCCCACCGCGCAGTGCTCATCGTCACGACCGACGTCGAAGGAACATCGACATCCGTCGCCCGTGATCGAAAAACGCTGAGTTGCTCGCTCCCCCTGCATCACACTGGCCCCCACCACGATTCAGTCACTGACGAGAGTTGGGTCGATACGGGCAGCGACATCACTCATATATTGCGTCATGAGGAAGACTCGCCCAGTTGAGGAGAGCCCCGACGCTCTTACGACCGTGCGGGATACGAGTGCCGACCAACGACAAAATGTCCGCCTGGCCGGGCCAAGCGCAAATGTCGACCCGCCAGCTTGCGACTGATCGCCGACGCCGCGAGCGCGTGATGATGATGCCAAATTTCTGCCAAGCTGACGGCTCCACGTAGTACGCCTCGCTCATCCACCACGATCACGCGGAAGATATTGTGGACGTGCATCAGTTGCTGCACCTGTTCCAAGTCCGTGTCCAAGTCGCAAACCACGGGCTTGTCGGTCATGATCGATCCTGCGACCACTTGGCTTAGCGACTCATCACCGGTGCACGCGCGCACCACGATGTCATGATCCGTGATCACGCCAATGGGTACCCCTCGCTCGTCACATACGCATACGCAGCCTGAACCTTCATCCCGCATCAAGCGCGCTACTTCTTTTACGGTTTGTTGAACACTCACTTGCGGCACAAACTGATTCATCGCTTCACTAGCGCGCATTTTCCACCTTTATCTTGCACGGCACCGTGCATTTTCTCTCCGACATTGTATGTCTTGGCAACAGTGCTCACTCATTCATCACACGATGGAGCGAGCCTGCAAACGTCTCCAGCACATAAGCTAACTCAACCTCAGGGTCTCGCAAGCCGCTCCCCGCGCAAAACATCATTGCGCAAGACGGCGTTGTTCAAGGAAAGCGCTACCCCACGGCACAAAGCGTCCCCCGGCGGTCGTGGAGCGCTCCCTCACCCACATCTACCTCTCCGCACCTAGCCCCCAAGCCCAGGCGTCGGACGTAGCGGCACTGGACATGCGTCTTTGACCACGCGCGAGTCTTTCAGGCGGACTTCCCTATGATGGTCGCGTGCGCGCGCCAAGTTTCGTCGAAGACCTCGCCATGGTGCTGGGAGTGGCGGGGATCACTGGATGGCTCAGCCAGCGCCTCAAGCAACCCAGCGTACTGGGCTACCTCATCGCCGGCCTTTTGGTTGGACCTTACTTGCCACTACCGCTGTTTGCTGATCCTCATCGCATTGAGGCGCTGTCTGAGTTCGGTGTGCTGTTGGTGATGTTTGCCGTAGGTCTCGAGTTTCGCATCGAGCGATTTTTGCGCGTGCTGCCTTCAGCTGGACTGACCGCATTGATCCAAATCTCCGGACTATTTAGCGCCGGGTACGCACTCGGCCTGTGGTTTGGCTGGAGAGACCTACAAGCACTGTTTCTCGGGGCCTGCATCTGCATCTCGTCGACCATGGCGGTGAGCAAAATCTTGGAGCGAGAACGGGTCACTCCGCAAACTCGCGAACTAGTGTTTGGAGTGCTGGTCCTCCAAGATCTTGCAGCCGTCGTGCTGATCGCGGTCATGACCGCACTGACCCGCGGAGCGGAGGCCTCATTCTTGGAGATCTTGTCCATCCTCGGCCGTCTCGTGCTCGTCTTGGCGGGGTTCTTTGCTGTGGGGATGTTCATCATTCCTCGTTTCGTGCGTAGCCTCAGCGCTACCCAAAGCAAGGAGACGCTCGTGGTGGGTTCAGTCGGGATCTGCTTCGCCGCCGCGGTGTTGGCCGAGCGCTTGGGCTATTCGAAGGCTCTCGGCGCCTTCATCGGCGGGGTACTGGTTGCGGAATCTGGCCATGGTCACCACGTGGAGCGTGCGTCTCAAGCAGTCCGCGATGTATTTGTTGCGGTATTCTTCGTGTCAGTCGGGATGACGGTCGATCCGCAGCTAGCACTCAAATCTCTTCCCCAGGCCGCGGCCGTGCTCGCTACAGTCGTTGTTGCACAGCTCTTGACCGTGTTCTTGGGCGGCATCGTGAGCGGTAGTGGATTGCAGCGCTCCGTCACTTCAGGGCTAGCCTTGGGGCAAATTGGTGAGTTTGCGTTCATCTTGGCAAGCATCGGCACATCGCGGCACCTGTTGCCCGTTTCCATCAAGCCGATTCTGGTGGTAGTCGCGATGGTCTCGGTCTTCACCAGCGGCCTGCTGCTGAGACGTCGTGAGGGAATCATCGCTTTCTTGGGCGCCATCTTCCCCAAGAATTTTCTCACCTTTTTGTCCATCTATGAAAGTTGGCTGGACAAGCTGCGCACAAGGCCTGATCAACGTCCCCGGCATCGACTCTTGCCCCTACTATTGATTGATTTCATCCTCCTCTTCGTCCTCATCGCGGCCTGGCGGACTTGGGAAAAGGAGCTGGGAAGTTACTTGGCGCGTGCATTTCGAGTGCGCGTCCAGGCCGAACGCTTGCTGAGTACTGGCGCTTTGGTGGTCGCGCTCGTAGTGCCGCTCATCCCGCTCGCGCTTCAGGTGCGCCGGGTAGCTTCGCAGCTCGCGGATCGAGTCTTCGACAACGAGCGTCATGCCGGACATGATCTGCTCCGTGCCGTACTGGTGCTTCTTGCAGCCGTGGCGGTGGGGTTGCCGCTGGCGCTCTTGCTCGGCCCCTTGCTCGGTGTGTCTTATGTGTGGCCCGCCTTGTTGGTAGCGCTGGTGGTCCCAGGGATCTTCGCTTGGAAACGCGCAACGCGCTGGGACCACGACCTCACCTCGGGCGGACTTTTGATGTTGCAGACCATTTTTGACCAAGGACTTCCCGAAGACCAAGCCGAGCGGCTGACGCATTTCAGCGCGCTCGGCAAGGTGAGCTCGGTGGTTTTAGAACCCGCTTCTCACGCCGTTGGGAAGACACTCACGGAGCTGCAGCTGCGGTCACTCACTGGCGCAAGCGTCATCGGGATCAGTACGGATGCCACATCGTTCACTGCACCGGCTGGCGACTACGTTCTTCAGGCCGGGGACACACTTCTTTTGGCGGGCACCGCGTTCGATCAGCAACAGGCAGAGCAGCTGCTGCGCCGCGGGGCTGCGTCCCTACCGCCCCCAAGCTCAAGCGCCTGAGTCCGTAGTGCCTCGACAAGATTGCCGTTTTTTGAGCAAGTCTTTACGCAACGACATCACCGCAGGCTGTGGTAACTTCGCTCCATGCCCGTGCCCCCCAACCCTCGTCATGTATCCGCCTACCAGCGCATCTTCGAGGGCGGAGACGGACAGCTGGAGTCGTGGCTGCGCGAAATCGATCGCCAGGGCGCCCTTCCGGAGCAGCACGCGGCCATCGACAACGCCTACGCCCGTGGTCACGTAGCGGGCTTGGAAGAAGGTCGGGCCGAGCATCTGGACGCCACCAAGACGCTGCTGCTGGCTTTGCTTGAAGCGCGATTTGGCGCGCTGAGCGATGAGGTACTCGACCGCATCGACGACGCGCAGCTGCCGAGACTTCAACGTTGGATCCTCGCCATCGTCGATGCACAATCGCTCACCGATATCCTGCAGCACTAGCCCTGTGGGGAGTGCCGCCCGGACAACCAAGAGACAATTGGTTGTTTTGCGAGGAAAGCGCGCCCCTTTGGTTCTACACAAGGCCCCATGCATTATTTGCCAAGCCCTACCCGCTACTCGGCCATGTCCTACGCACGCGTCGGCGCAAGCGGACTCATGCTCCCGCGCATCTCGCTCGGGTTGTGGCACAACTTTGGAGCGGTCGATCGCCACGAGCAATCCGTGCAGATGCTCACGCGGGCATTTGACCTCGGCATCACTCATTTCGACCTCGCCAACAATTACGGGCCTCCGGCGGGCTCAGCTGAAGAGACGCTGGGGCGCGCCTTGCGGACGGAGTTTCGCTCCTACCGCGACGAGTTGGTCATCTCCACGAAGGCGGGCTGGGGCATGTGGCCCGGACCCTATGGCGACTTTGGTTCCCGCAAGTATTTGATCGCAAGCCTCGATCAGAGCCTCAAACGCTTAGGTCTCGACTACGTGGACATCTTTTACCATCACCGTCCCGATCCAAACACGCCCCTGGAAGAAACAATGGGGGCGCTGGAACACATCGTGCGTTCCGGACGCGCACTCTATGTCGGCATCTCGAGCTATGATGCCC
>Ga0315910_10005689_pt1 | contig 10184 bp, 7 predicted proteins | sample EdamamesoilMG_FD_204470 | JGI IMG/M metagenome (GOLD analysis project Ga0315910, IMG submission 204470) | Garden soil microbial communities collected in Santa Monica, California, United States - Edamame soil | ecosystem: Environmental > Terrestrial > Soil > Garden | place: USA: California... | reverse complement strand
CCTCGCGTACCGTGCCGGAGAACCGCACGCTCGCCCAGTGCCGGTTGCCCTCGGTGACGAACTCGAGCAGGTCCGCCTCGAGCCCCGCCACATCGGTTTGCTGCTTCTCGCCCGGATCGTTCTTGAGCTCGGCGTAGAGCTCGTCGGTGGTGAACTCGCGGATGTCCTCGAGTCGCCCGTTATCGTTCGCCGCCTGCAGCTTGAGGAAATTCATTTTCGCGGCGCGCAGGAAGCCGGAGGCATCGAAGCCCGCGGGAATCGCCGCTCCGCTGGTCGCGGCCACCGGCGCGGTGCTGACCGGAACGTTCACCGACTCGCGCATGCCGGCGTATTGCACCGGTCGCATGACTTCCTCGCCCTGGCGCCGGCGCGCGAATGCGCGCACCGCCATCACCGCCAGGATGGCGAGACCGGCGATCAGCAGGATGCCCATCAGGCCGTTGCCGCCGAAGAGATAGCCGAGCATGCCGCCGAGCGCCAGCCCGCCGAGGATCGGCATCCAGCGGCTACCGGCGGAAGCCGGTGCGGCCGCGGGCTGCGTGCCCTGCTGGGCCGGCGCGGCCTGCTGTGCGGGCTTCGCCGGCGTCTGCGCCGGCGGTGCCGTGACGTTGCGCTGGGCGCCGATGTTGCGGCCGCCGCCCAGACGGCGCGCCTCCGCGTCGGTGGCGACGAGCGCACCGCTCAGCGCCAGAATTCCTGTCAGAAGAAGCCACTTGCCCATAACGAGATACCTCCGAACCGGTAATCGTACTATCAAATGCGGACCCCGCGATGGATTGCAACCACGCCGGCCGCAAGGTTAAACACCTCGACTTGCGACAGCCCCGCGTCGCGCATCATCGCCGCCAGCGTCGCCTGGTCGGGATGCTGGCGGATGGACTCCGCGAGGTAACGGTAGGCCGCGGCGTCGCCGGCCACCTTGTCGCCGAGCCATGGCAACACCTTGAACGAGTACCAGTCGTAGGCGCGCTCGAGCGGCTTCCATACCTTCGAGAACTCCAGCACCACGAGACGCCCGCCCGGCTTGAGCACGCGCGTCATTTCCGCCAGTGCGGCGTCCTTGCGGGTCATGTTGCGCAGCCCGAAGCCGACGGTGACGCAATCGAAGGTGCCGGGGGCGAAGGGCAGGCGCTCCGCGTCACATTGCACCGCCGGCACGGTCAGCCCGGCGTCGAGCAGGCGGTCGCGACCGCGGTCGAGCATGCGGCGGTTGATGTCGCTGATCCAGACTTCGCCGCCGGGCTGGGTCCTGCGGCACAGCGCGAGCGCGAGGTCGCCGCTGCCGGTGGCGACGTCGAGGATGCGCTCGCCGGGCCGCGGACGCGTGATGGCCAGCGCGAAGGCCTTCCACGCGCGGTGCAAGCCGAGCGACATGAGGTCGTTCATCACGTCGTAGCGCTCGGCGACCGAGTCGAAGACGCGCCGCACGGTGGCGGACTTATTCTCGGCTGGCACCGGCGGCGGCAAGCTTCTCGAGGTACTGCGACCAGTACTTCTCCTGGTTCTCGCCCAGCTCGTAGAGATAGTCCCAGGAGTAGATGCCGGTATTGTGGCCGTCGGAAAATTGCGGCTGCACCGCATACGAGCCGACGGGCTCGAGCGCGCGGATCTCGACCGCGCGCTTCCCGACCTGCAGCACTTCCTGGCCCGGCCCGTGGCCACGCACCTCGGCGGACGGCGAGAACACGCGCAAATATTCATACGGCAGCCGGAAGCTGCGCCCGTCGGAAAACGCGATCTCCAGCACGCGCGACTTCTGGTGCAGCGTGATGCCGGTGGGGACGCGCTCGATCACAACAGAACCCTCTCGATGCCGCCGGCGTTCGCCTTGGCGACGAAGTCGGGCAGCCAGTTCTCGCCAAGCAGGCGCCGCGCCATCTCGACCACGATGTAATCGGCCTGCGCGCCGGTGTCGTCCTCGAAGCGCGCCAGTCCCTGCAGGCATGACGGACAGGAGGTCAGCACCTTGACGGTTTCGGCGTGGATTTCCTTCAGGCTGTGCTTCAGGCTTTCTTCCTTGCTGAATCGCACCTGCGTCGAGATATCCGGCCGCGTCATCGCCAGGGTGCCGGACTCGCCGCAGCAGCGTTCCGACAGCTTCACCTCATCCCTCATCAAGGCGTTCACCACCGCGAGCGGCTTCGCCGTCTTGATCGGCGTGTGGCACGGGTCATGGTACAGGTAGCGCACGCCGGTCGCGCCCTCGACCGTGACCCCCTTCTCGAGCAGGTACTCATGGATGTCGAGCAGGCGCGCCCCGGGGAAGATCCTGTCGAACTGGTATTTCTCCAGCTGGTCGAGGCAAGTGCCGCACGAGACCAGCACGGTGCGGATGTCCAGGTAGTTGAGGGTGGTGGCCAGGCGGTGGAACAGCACCCGGTTCTTGACGATGATCTGCTCGCCCTTCTCGGAGTCGCCGGCGGCGGTCTGCGGATAGCCGCAGCATAGGTAGCCGGGCGGCAGCACGCATTGCGTCCCGACCTCGTAGAGCATCGCCTGCGTGGCAAGGCCGACCTGGGAGAACAGGCGCTCCGAGCCGCAGCCCGGGAAATAGAACACCGCGTCGGAGTCCTCGCTCACCTTGGCCGGGTCGCGAACGATCGGCACCACGCGCGCGTCCTCGATGTCGAGCAGCGCGCGCGCTGTCTTCTTCGGCAGCTTGCCGGGCATCGGCTTGTTGAGGAAGTGCACCACTTGTGCGCGCAACGGCTTCTGGCCGGTGGTCAGCGGGGGATTCGCCGTTTGCTTTTTCGCAAACGACTTCATCAACCCATACGCCGCGCGTTGCAGACGGTAGCCCCAATCAATCATCACGGTGCGGGCCATCTTGACGACCCGCGGATCGGTCACATTGAGAAACAGCATGGAGGCGCGGGTGCCGAGGTTGAAGCGCCGCTTGCCGGCGCGCCGCAGGTGGTTGCGCATGATGATCGAGACGTCGCCGAAATCGATGTCCACCGGGCAGGCGGGCTCGCACTTGTGGCAGACGGTGCAATGGTCGGCGACGTCGCCGAATTCGTCGTAATGCGCGAGCGCGACGCCGCGCCGGGTCTGCTCCTCGTACAGGATGGCCTCGATCAGCAGCGAGGTGGCGAGGATCTTGTTGCGCGGCGAATAGAGCAGGTTGGCGCGCGGCACGTGCGTCGCGCACGGCGGCTTGCACTTGCCGCAGCGCAGGCAGTCCTTGATCGCGCCGGCGACGCGGCCAAGATCGGTCTCGTCGAGAATCAGCGATTCGGCACCGATCAGCGCGAAGCTCGGCGTGTAGGCGTTGGCGAGGTCGGCGCCGGCCAGCAGCTTGCCGGCGTTGAAGCGCCCCTCGGGATCGACCGCCGCCTTGTAGGCGCGGAACGCCTCGAGCTCGGCCGGTTCGAGGAACTCGAGCTTGGTGATGCCGATGCCGTGCTCCCCGGAGATCGCGCCGCCAAGCGAGCGCGCCAGCGCCATGATGCGCGCAACCGCATCCGAGGCGCGCGCCAGCATGTCGTAATCATCCGAGTTGACCGGGATGTTGGTGTGCACGTTGCCGTCGCCCGCATGCATGTGCAGCGCGACGAATACGCGCCCGCGCAGCACCCGCTGATGGACCTGCCCGGCGCCCTCGAGAATGCGCTGGAAGGCGCCGCCGTCGAACAGGCGGCGCAGCTCGTCCCGCACCTCGGTCTTCCACGAAAGGCGCAGCGCATAGGACTGCAGCTGATCGAAGTAATGGTCGAGGTCCGACGCGATCGCCTGCCAGCGGCCGCGCACCCGACGCAAGAGCTCGAGCGCCCTCGCCGGTCGATCGCCCAGCGCGCCTTTATCTTCAACAACCAATTCCTGTGAGAAGTACTCCTCGAGAGCATCCAGCAGCGCGAGCTTGTTCTGGACCGAGAACTCGATATTGATGCGCTCGATGCCCTCGGTGTATTCGCCCAGCTTGTCGAGCGGGATCACCACGTCCTCGTTGATCTTGAAGGCGTTGGTGTGCTTGGCGATGGCCGCGGTGCGCGCGCGGTCGAGCCAGAAGCGCTTGCGCGCTTCCGGCGAAGTGGCGACGAACCCTTCGCCGCCGCGGGCGTTGGCGATGCGCACCACCGACGAGGCAACCGAGGCCACCTGGTCGACGTCGTCGCCCACCAGGTCGCCGATCAGCACCATGCGCGGCCGCTGGTTGCGCCGCGACTTGGTGGCATAGCCGACCGCCCTTACATAGCGTTCGTCGAGATGCTCGAGACCCGCCAGCAGGGTAGTTTTCGATTTCTCGACATGGTTCCTGATCTCGACAATGGCCGGCACCGCGTCGCGCGCCAGGCCGAAGAATTCGAGGCACACGGTGCGCACATGCCGGGGCATGCGGTGCAGGATGAAGCGCGCCGCGACAATGATGCCGTCGGTGCCTTCCTTCTGGATCCCGGGCAGGCCGGCGAGGAACTTGTCGCTCACGTCCTTGCCGAGACCCTCCTTGCGGAAGTGCGAGCCGGGGATCTCCAGGATTTTTTCCCGGAGAAGTTTTTTACCTGAAAGAAAACGCAATCTGAACTTGGCGCTCGCCACGTCGTGGATCTTGCCGAGGTTGTGCTCGAGGCGCTCGACCTCGAGCCATTCGCCCTGCGGCGTGACCATGCGCCACCACACCAGGTTGTCGATCGCCGTGCCCCACAGCACCGCCTTCTTGCCGCCGGCGTTCATCGAGACGTTGCCGCCGATGCACGAGGCGTCGGCCGAGGTCGGGTCGACGGCGAACACCAGGCCGGCGTCGTCCGCAAGCTCCATCACGCGCTTGGTCACTACGCCGGCGCTGGCGCGCACCGTCGGCTGTGGACGCGCCACGCCGGGCAGCTCGAGGTGCTCGATCGCGCCGAGGCTCTCGAGCTTTTCGGTGTTGATGACCGCGGCGCGGCGCGACAGCGGGATGACGCCGCCGGTATAGCCGGTGCCGCCGCCGCGCGGAATGATCGTCAGCCCCAGGCCGGTGAGCTCTCTGACCATGAGCGCGATCTCGTCCTCGCTATCCGGCGTGAGCACCACGAACGGCATCTCGACCCGCCAGTCGGTGGCATCGGTCACGTGCGAGACGCGGGCGAAGCCGTCGAACAGGATGTTGTCGCGCCGCGTGACGCGGGCGAGGCGCCGCAGCACCTTGGCGCGCAGCGAGCGGGTGGCGGCGAACTCTTCCTCGAAACGATCGACCGCCTCGCGGGTGAGCTCGAGCAGCCGCGCGACCTTGAGGTTACCGGCGCGCCGCGCCTCGATCTCCCCCAGGCGGCGGCGCATGCCGCCGAGCGCCTCCTCGCGCCGCTTCGGCCGGTTGAGGAGCTCTTCCTCGAGGTACGGATTGCGCTGGATCGCCCAGATCTCGCCGAGCACCTCGTAGAGCATGCGCGAGGAACGCCCGGTGCGACGCTCTTCCCTCAGCTCCGCCACCAGCTGCCAGCCTTCGGCGCCCAGCAGCCGGATCGCGATCTCCCGGTCTGAGAACGAGGTGTAGTTGTAGGGAATCTCGCGCACCCGGCTCATGTCGGCTCGCCACCGAAAATATCGCGATAGCTCGCATAGAAACTCGCGAACAGCGTGGGCAGCAGAACCAGGAGCAGCGGAAACACCAGCGACATCGCCGCGATCTTGAACGATGCCAGCATGAGGACAAAGAGCAGGAGCAGCGGCAGCGCCAGGGCGAAGAGCGCGCTCATCGCGCCGTAGGCGAGGAAAGGACGCCAGTTCAGCAGGCAGGCGAAGAAGCTGAAGAACAACGCCTTGATCGGTGCGATGCCGTGCCAGGCGGCGAGCGGCGGCGCAAACCAGAACATCATCAGCACCGGCGCGTACAACAGGGCGGCGAGGGCGAGGGCGCCCAGGAAGTCGTCCGACTGCAAGGTTTCCTCGTCCGGGCGCTTGCCGGTCAGCATCCAGGTGGCGAGCGCGCCTTCATCGATCAGCATGGTCGCCGCCAGCAGCAATCCGAGGCAGGCGAAGTAGATCGCGCCGAGGACGAGCTGGCTGTTGCGGTGATGGCGGAAACCCTCGAACAGCAGGCCGAGCTCCACCGGACCGCGGCGCGAAGCGGCACGGGCCGCGGCCATGAAGCCGACCGAGAACGCCGGCACCATCACCGAGGCGGCGGCGACGCCGATGATCGGCACCACGGAGGCCAGCGTCATGATGATCCAGTACGCAAAGACCAGCGCCAGCCAGCCGAGCGGAGCCGCGCGGAACAGCCGCCAGCCCTCGGCAAGCCAGATCGCTCCCCTGCGCGCCTCCACGATGCGCGCCTGCATCACGCGCTCCAGCGCGCCGGCTTCGCGATGCGCGACTCCAGGACGTGGCGAAAGTGCTCCGGATCGTGCGCGTGCACCAGCATCCCGGGCCGCGGCAGGTGGAAGTCGTAGAGGCGCGAAAGCCAGAAGCGCAGGGCCGCCGCGCGCAGCATCGCCGGCCACGCCTCGCGCTCCAGCGCAGTGACCGGGCGCACAGCCTGGTACGCGGCGAGCAGCGCCCCGGCGCAGCCGTCCTCCAAAGAATGGTCCTTGGAGAGGCACCAGTCGTTCGCGCACACCGCCACGTCATAGAGCAGGCAGTCGACGCCGGCGAAGTAGAAGTCGACTACGCCGGTGATGCGTCCGTCCTCGAATAGCGCGTTGTCCCGGAAAAGGTCCGCGTGCACCGGTCCGCGCGGCAGGTCGGGAAAGCGGTGCTCCGCCTGGAAGGCGAGCTCCGCTTCCAATACCTTCTGATGGTCCTTCTGCAAGAAACTGAACACCTCTTTTGCCGCGAAGCGCCACCACTTTGGCCCGCGCGGATTCTCCAGATAGGCGCTGTACGAGCGCCCGGCGAGATGCATGCGGCCCAGAAGCGCGCCCAGCTCCGCGCAATGCGCCGCCTCGGGGCGCTCGATGGAGCGGCCGCCGAGGCGCGTGACGAGCGCCGCCGGCTTGCCGTTGAGCGTGCCGAGGTACTGGTCCGCGAGATTCGCGATCGGCGCCGGGCAGGGGATGCCGTGGCGCGCGAGGTGCGCCATCAGGTCGAGGTAGAAGGGCAGCTCGTGCGCCGGCAGGCGCTCGAACAGCGTGAGGACGTAGCGGCCCTGCGTGGTGGTGACGAAGTAGTTGGTGTTCTCGATGCCGGCCTGGATCGGCTCGCAGGCAACGAGCTGTCCGACCGAATAATTGCCGAGCCAACCGCCGAGCTCAGCTTCCGATACTGGCGTGTAGACGGACAGAAGGAGAAACGCCTAGTCGAAGGTATGGATCGGCCACATCGGCACGCGTACGCCATCGTCGAGCGAATCGCGGCGCATCCAGTTGCCGTTGCCGGCGGTGTCGACGAGGTAGTAAGTCGGGCCGTTCGGCGGGGTCACCTTGAGCATCACGACGCGGCCGCCCTCTCGCACTTCCTCGATCCGGTCTTCGGTCTGCACCGGGATGCGCACCGCGGGCTCATCGAGCAGGCTCGGCAGCGGCGGTGGCGGCGGCGCCTCGGGCAGTGGCTCCAGCTTGGGCGGACGGTTCTGCGCATGGGCGGTTGCAATGAGAAAAATCCCTACCAGCAGCAGGCGCCGCATCGCGTCGATTCTACTAGAGGTTCAGCAGCACCTCGCGCTCCGCGGGCGACGGTGCGAAGCCGCGCTTCGAATAGAAAGCGAAGATCGCGTCGACCACTTGCTGCGGGTCGTCGTACACCTGCAGCAGATCGAGATCGCTCGGACCGATCATGCCTTCGCCCTGCAGGCGCTCGCGCATCCACGCGACCAGCCCGCGCCAGTAGGCCTCGCCGACCAGGATGATCGGCATGTTGCGCGTCTTGCCGGTCTGCACCAGCGTCAGCGCCTCGAACAGCTCGTCGAGCGTGCCGTAGCCGCCGGGCAGCACGACGAACGCGGTCGCCACCTTGGCGAACATCGCCTTGCGCGTGAAGAAATGCTTGAAGCGCAGGCTGATGTGCTGGTAGCGGCTGGCCGGCGGCTCGCCCGGCAGATCGATATTGAGGCCAATCGTCAACCCGCCGCCGCGGTAGGCGCCCTTGTTGGTCGCTTCCATCAGGCCGGGCCCGCCGCCGCAGACGACGGAGAAGCCGGCCTCGGAGAGCAGCAGCGCGGTTTTTTCGGCCAGCTCGTAATACGGCGTGCCGGGCTTGACGCGCGCGCTGCCGAACACCGACACCGCCGGATGGATGCCGACCAGGCGCTCGGTCGCCTCGACCAGCTCTGCCATAATGCCGAAAACCCGCCACGCTTCGCGCGCGGGAACCTCTTTCGCCAGCTCGGCCAGCTTCGGTTGCTTATCGTTCATGTCGGGAATTGATCCTGGGAAAACATTATTGCTGGTCGACGGCTCGTCGTACCTCTATCGCGCGTTCCACGCGCTACCGGAGCTGAGGAGCCCGAAAACCGGGGAGCCGACGGGGGCGATCTACGGTGTGCTCAACATGCTGCGGAAACTCGCCACCGATTATAAGCCGGCGGCGCTGGCGTGCGTGTTCGACGCCAAGGGCAGGACGTTCCGCGACGCCGAGTACGCCGACTACAAGGCCAACCGCACGCCGATGCCCGACGACCTGTCGTCGCAGGTCGAGCCGCTGCGCGAAGCGGTGGCGGCGCTCGGCTGGCCGGTGCTGGTGATCGACGGCGTCGAGGCCGACGACGTCATCGCCACGCTGGCGGAATCGGCGAAGCACGACGGCTGGCGCACCGTGATCTCGACCGGCGACAAGGATTTCGCGCAGCTGGTCGAGCAGCGCGTCATGCTGGTCAACACCATGTCGAACGAGACGCTCGACATCGAGGGAGTCAAACGAAAGTTCGGCGTGCCGCCGGAGAAGTTTCTCGACTACCTGACGCTGATCGGCGATGCGATCGACAACATTCCGGGGGTCGACAAGGTCGGGCCGAAGACCGCGTGCAAGTGGATCGAAAAATACGGCTCGCTCGAGGGCGTCCTGGCTCACGCCGACGAGATCACCGGCCTGGCCGGCGAGAACCTGCGCAAGATGCGCGACTGGCTGCCCAAGGCGCGCCAGCTGCTCACCATCAAGCGCGACGTGCCGCTGCCGCTGAAGGTGGATGAGCTCAAGGCCAAACCCAATCCGGCGCTGCAGCGCGCGCAATACGAGCGCTTCGGGTTCAAGACCTGGCTGCGCGAGCTCGAGCCCGGGCCCGCCTCTACGCCGGCAGCGCCGGTCGATGTCCCCTCCAAAGTGGACAAGCGCAAATATCGCGCGATCCTTACCGAGGACGAGCTCAAGGACATGCTGCTGAAGATCGAGGGCGTCGAGCTGGTCGGCGTCGACGCCATCGCCACCAGCGAAGATCCGCTGGCCGCGCGCCTGGTCGGCCTCGCCTTTGCCTTCCGCGACGAGGCGGTCTACTTGCCGCTCGCGCACGACTACGCCGGCGCACCGGCGCAGCTGCCGATCGACACCGCGCTCGGCCTGCTCAAGCCCTGGCTCGAGCGCGCCGACTGCCGCAAGGTCGGCGAGAACGTCAAATTCGACGCCCACGTGCTCGCCAACCACGGCGTGCGCCTCGCCGGCTGCATGCACGACACCCTGCTCGAGTCGTATGTGCTCGAAGTGCACGAGCGCCACGAGCTCGGCATGCTCGCGCAGCGCTACTGCGGCTGGACGGTGCTTGGCTACGACGAGGTCACCGGCAAGGGCGCCGGCCGCATCCCGTTCGCCTCGGTCGAGGTTACACGCGCCGCCGAATACGCGGCGCAAAGGACCGATTGCGCGCTCGCCTTGCATGAGCTGCTGTTCACGAAAATCGAGGGCGACGAAAAGCTCAGCTTCGTCTACGGCTCGATCGAGATGCCCGCGCTGCCGGTGCTATGGCGCATGGAGCGCAACGGCGTGCTGCTCGACCGGCAGAAGCTCGACGCGCAGAGCCACGAGCTCGGCAAGGATATCCTTGCCCTCGAACAGAAGGCCTACGAGGCAGCCGGACAGCCGTTCAACCTCGGCTCGCCCAAGCAGATCCAGGAAATCCTTTTCGACCGGCTAAAGCTCCCGGTCAAGAAGAAGACCCCGTCCGGCCAGCCCTCCACCGACGAGGACTCGCTCGCCGAGCTGGCGCTCGATCATCCGCTGCCCAAGCTGATCCTCGAGCACCGCACCCTGTCGAAGCTGAAGTCGACTTACACCGACAAGCTGCCCAGGAGCATCAATCCGCAGACGGGCCGGGTGCACACGACCTACTCGCAGACCACCGC
>Ga0315910_10005688_pt1 | contig 10189 bp, 8 predicted proteins | sample EdamamesoilMG_FD_204470 | JGI IMG/M metagenome (GOLD analysis project Ga0315910, IMG submission 204470) | Garden soil microbial communities collected in Santa Monica, California, United States - Edamame soil | ecosystem: Environmental > Terrestrial > Soil > Garden | place: USA: California... | reverse complement strand
ATTTGCGGACTCCCATCGCCCGCCTCCGGGGACGAGCCGAGCAGGCGCTGCTCGCCACGCCGGATCTCGATCGATACCGCGAGGCGCTCGAAGACACGGTCGAGGAAGCCGACCGCGTATCGTCGCTCCTGACGGCGCTGATGGATATCTCTGAGGCCGAAGCGGGGGCGATGCGCCTGGAGCGCGAGCAGGTGAATGTCGCGCGCGTGCTGCAGGACACCGCATCGCTCTACGAAGACCTGGCCGACGACAAAGGGGTGACGTTGATGGTCGAACCACCGGAGGACGTGCACGTCAGCGCCGACTACGCACGCCTGCGACAGGCGCTCGCCAACCTCCTCGACAATGCCGTCAAGTACACGCCGCCCGGCGGCGCCATCACACTCACGGGCCGCGCCGACGCATCAGAGGTGGTGTTCGAGGTGCGCGACACCGGAGCAGGGATCCCGCTTGTCGAACAATCGCGCATCTGGGATCGCCTCTACCGCGGCGATGCCGGGAGGACCGAGCGCGGTCTTGGCCTCGGCCTCAGCCTCGTGAAGGCCGTCGTCGAGGCGCACGGAGGGCGGGCCGAGGTCGTGAGCGCCCCCGGCGCCGGCAGCACCTTCCGCATCGTGCTGCCTGCCACCGCCTAGGCCGGCCCGCCTGCAATGACGCCGTGCGCGGGCGGCGCTCCGGCCCAGAACCCGCGACACAGGCCGAGCGCCAGGCCCACGACGTAGCGGAGGCGGTCCAGGCGCCGTTCCTTCAGCCGCAGCTGAAAGGCCGCGTCTTCGACGCGCGCCATGCCACGCGGCGGTCCCGGTGCGCGATCGAAGAGCCCGCTCACCAGGCGCTGTGCCGTCACGCGCATGGACGGGCCCGCGGCAAGCCCCGAGGCCGGCGCCGGCAGCGGCCCGTCGGACATCACCTCGACGAGATTCAGTGCAAGCGCGACGGCCCGGATGGCACCGGCGTCGGCCGCGAGCCAGCGCGCCCGCTCCCAGTCGAGATCGGGCCGCTTCGCCAGCAGGTGCGCGACGTCGGAGACCCACCCGAGGCGGTGCCATCGATGCTTCGTGCCATGCAGCGCCAGCAGCACGAGCAGATCCGCCGGCGCCGGATGGCTGATCCGGCTGTTTGCGAGAGACAGCGTCTCCAGCTCCAGGTCCCGCGTCCCGAGGCCGGCGGCAAAGCGCCAGGGCATCGGCGCCCAGTGCACCTCGACCACGAGCCCTCCGGCCCCGCTGAACGACCACACGCGCAGGTCGGCGAACCGCGCGTCGGCGGTGAGCCCCGCGGCCGACAGCGTCCTGGCCGCACGCGCGCAGTCCTCCGGGCGCACGAGCAGATCGAGGTCCGACGGCATCCGCATCGCGACGTGGCCGTGGACGGCGAGCGACAGGGCCGGCCCCTTCCACGCGATGGCGCGGACACCGTCGGCGGCGAGCGCGTCATGGAGGCGAAGGAGCGCTCCAGCCAGCTGCAGGTTCCAGGCGGCGTTGGCTCTGATCGCCGCGCCGAGCGTGTCCTCGAACGCGCGAGGGACGCTGACGGCCGCCTCGCGCAGCCGCGCGTCGACCAGCGGCAGGACCCCATGGGCCGTCCCCGTGGCGATGACCGTCGCCCAATCGATCCCGCCGCGGACGAGACCCTCGAGGCGGCGCGACGTCGCCGGTCCCGGCTGCGCGATCGACGCGGTCACGACCAGGTCGATGGCCGCGCTGGCCGCCGACGGAGCGGTCGTCATGACGCCACCGACGCGACCGACGCGTGCAGGCGCGACACCATCGCAGCAGCCGAGTCGGTGTGATCGAACCAGAGCCTGGCCGCGGGCCATGTGGCAGCCGACGCGCATGCCGCGCGCACGACGCCATCACCTCGACGACCAAGCTCCACGCAATGCTGCAGGAGTTCGAGGGCCGACTCCGATGGCGGGCACGGTCGCATCGCGACGTGACCTTCCGCGTACGCGGGAAACACCACCAGGCTGATTGGCACCGGCGACGCGCAGACGTGTTCCCGTGCCACGGGTGTCACGCGGCGCGGCAGCAGCGCCAGCTCCCCGTCGTTGAGATCACGATCGGGGTAGATGCGCCGGCGGGGGTTCATCGGCAGAGGGTGCGCGTGGCCCGTACGCGGGTCGAACGGAATGGCATCGTCGCCGAGATAGGTGAACCCGTAGTCCAGCAGCCGCGTGACCAGCGTGCTCTTGCCGCTGCCGCTGTGCCCGGCCAGCAGCACCGCGCGGCCCGCCCGCGCTGCCGCCGCCGCGTGCAGCCACACCAGATCCGGCCGCGCGGCCATCAGGTGCAGGGTCACCTGGTGCCGGACGTGGCGTACGGCGTCGTCGAGCGACCCGTCGAGCGGCTCGGGTACCAGCGCGCCGTCGACCTCGTAGCCGTGATGGCCACCGCGCACCGACAGACGCGCGACGGCGTCGACCCGCGGCCGCTCCAGCATGTTCGAGAAGAGCTCGACGATGGAGGGTCGGGCCTCGCCGATCGTGCGGACGGCCACCTGCCGGCCGATGGCGCCGACGGCGAGCGTGGCGGCGCTTCCGTCGTGACGCACTCAGGGCACCGCGGCGACGAGCAGGCCGTGGGCACGGAGGCTGGCCACGGCATCGCGCACGTCAGGCAGGAGCCACTCGGCCGGCACGCCGTACCTCGTGCCCAACGCCGCAGCGATCTCGGCGATCGACGACTCGTGCCCGCAGAGACTCCAGACGGCCCGCGCCGAGACATTGAGCGCCACCGCCGCATCGGCGTGCGGCAGGTACACGAGCAGTTCGTCGCGGACGTCGCACTCGAGCACGGCGGTCTCGCGGCGCAGCCGCTCGGCATCCGGTGCCGGGGGCTCCGAGCTGACCGGTACGTAGGCCGGAGCTTCAGCTCCGGCTTCCTCCGCAGACGCCGGTGTGCCGCCAGGTTCCATGTCAGGTGTCCAGGTGCGGGAGGTCGGCGTGCGGCAGAACGAGGTCGACGTGCGGCAGCCCCCCGTCCACGTGAATGTCGGTGTGGCCCCCGGAGTCGGAATGCGGCGAGTCGCCGTGGTCGAGGTGCGTGCCGCCCGCATCGGTGTGGCACGGCACGATCGCGTCGAGGTGACCGCCGTCGGTATGCACCGAACCGAAGTCGCAGTGGTCAAGGTGCGGGCTCGTGCCCGGCCCCCCGAGGCACGGCAGCTCCGGGCGGTCGACGTGGAACTCGTCGTTGTGCGCCGGCCCCTGGTCACAGTGATCGCCGTGAGGGGTCGTGCCTCCGCCCGGGCACGGGAACTCGATGGTGTCGACGTGGCCCTGGTCAGTGTGCGGCGTCAGCCCGAAGTCGCAGTGGTCTCCGTGTTCGGTGCCGCCGCCCGTACACGACAGCGTCTGGTCGATGTGGAGTCCGTCCGTGTGGAACGACGAACCGGGCAGGTCGCAGTGGTCGTGATGGCTGTTGGTGCCCGAGTTGCACGTGTCGTTGTGGTCGGTGTGATCGCCGATTGGCGTCGACGGCGTGTCGCAGTGGTCGGTATGGCCCCCGTCGGTGTGATCGCCGTGGAGCGCGTCGGTGTGATCGAGATGGATCGCATCCACCGTGCTGTCGCTGTGGGCCGAATCGGAATGGTCGGCGTGATCGCCGTGCAGGTCCGCGTGGTTCGGGCCATCCGTATGGTCCGAGTGCGTGTCACCGTGAAAGACGTCGCCGTGCTGGGTGTCGCCGTGCGCACTCTGCGCGTAGCCGGCGCCGGGCAGGCCGAGCGAGGCCGCGATGACGATGGGCGTCGTCCAGCCGGCTTCGATCAGTGCGCGCCGCGAGAAGTCGACCGAGCGCGACGTCGAAGGCGCAGGCGGCTTCGGTGGCGTGCCGGTGAGGTCGTCAGGGTCGGATGCCATTGGTCTCATCCAGTCGAAGACGTCACGCGATGGCCGCGAGTCCGACTGGACCCGAGGTTTGCTGCAACGTCAAGCCCGCGGTCTCGACCAGCCCTGCCAGGGAGCCATATCGCGTCAGCCAGTCACCGTATGCATACACCAGCAGGCGATCGCAGTTCGCCCGCAGCCAGTCGCGCACCCGAGCGGATCGCGCGGCATCTGCCTCGAGCAGCCGACCGGGCATGAGCAGCGCCAGGTCGTAGCGTCGGCTGGCCCAGGCGGCGTCGGCCGCGAAGATGTCGCCGACGGAGAAGTTGTCGGCGTAGTCCGCCAGCAATGTCCGGCCCCGGCCAATCCGCGCGGCGTCGTGATCCACGCCATACGGAATGATTCCCGGGTGCGCCGCGCGCAGCTTGGCCAGCAGCGCGCCGTTGCCGCACCCCAGATCGAGCACCGACTCGCGGTCGCCGCCGAGCAGCGCGCTGGCAAACGCCACGATGGGCGCGTGCGCCTCGTCCATCGCCGCCACCGTCGAGAATCCGTTGTCGCTCGCGTAGTCACGGGACCGCGACACGGCGACGGCAACCGGCACCGCCTGCTCGAGGCCGCGGCGGAACGACGGACTCGCGGTGTACCGCTGCCGAATCGGCACCTCGTACGGGAACCCCAGGCCTCTCGCCCCCTCCGCGGGATAGCTGGTCCCCTCACGACGCACGACGTACTTCACCGGCGTGGCGTCGGTGCGCGTGGAGACCTTGAGGACGGGCGTCTTCACTTCGGCGATTCCGTGCAGCGCCGACCACTCGACCGGCCAGCTCAACATCTGCTCCAGCCAGTCCATCTGCTCGACGTATCCCGAGCGGCGCCCGACATCGAGCAGACGGTCGCCCAGCTCGCGTGTCGGCTCGCATGTCGTGCGGCAAGGCAGATGCGGAACGGCACGGACGCCCATCCATCGCCACAGGATGTTCGCGGGCGCGGGCCCCGTAACGGTCACCTCACGTGTGCCGTTGGTGATCCCCGCGGTGGCGGCGGCCATCGGCCACGTCGTGTCGACCATCGAGTCGTTCACCCAGACGCGACGGAAGAAACTGGTGCAGCAGGGCGGATAGCCGAGCAGCGCGCCGATTCGCTCGTCGTCGGCGGCGAGCCAGGCCGCCCGAAAGGCCTCCACGTCCCTGGCGCGGCCCACCACCGTTCTGAAGACACAGGGCTGTCCCGGCGCGTGCGCGACGGGCGTGGCGGCGTAGCTGGGCGTGACGCCCTGCATCTGCAGCGGCAGGCTGAGCAAACCGTGATCGAGCCAGGCCGCGGCCTGGTCCACCAGGCGCTCCGGCGTGACAAACGTGATCGCGCACGCGCGCACGCCCTCGACGACGGCGCGCCACTCGATGTCGAGCCAGGCGTTGGTCACTTGCTGCACGCGCGGGGCCCAGACGTCGCGAGCCGCGTCGCTCACCCACATCAGGCGGGTGAAATCCTGGAGCACGAACGGAAGTCGTTCCATCACCCGGCGTCCGTGTGGTCGACATGTGACGAGCAGCCGCAGCCGGGGCCATGGGACGGGGTGGCTTGGCCGTTCATCTGCCGCAGGACGTCGGCGGCCGTGCGATTCTGCCCGGCCGCCCACGCGGACAGCACCGCGGTTTCGACCTGCATGCGCTGCGCGCTCATCGAGAGCGGCGTCTCGCCGGCAGCGAGCAACTCCGTTTCGAGGTGCTCGAACAGCCCCATCCACACGGCGCAATCAGCGGTACGGTTGCGCCAGTCGTGGTCGATCGCCGTACCCGGGCACTCGCCCTTGCACATCAGGAAGAAGCGGCAGCCGCGACAGCCGCCTGCACCGTGCGGCGTCTGGTAGAGCGCCAGGTAGCGCTCGAACCCTTCGGTCGACGCCTTGGCGAACTCGACGCCGTCCTTGTACGTGCGGCCGCAGTTGGATCGCTGCCCGTTGCCTTCGACGCCACGCACGGCCTTGGTGGTGTAGGGATCGCAGGCCCCCCAGACGCACGTCACCGAGTCGTCTTGTCCGCGCAGCAGCCGCCGCATGTCGGTGAAGACGTCGAACCTCAACTGGCGCAGCTGCGGCTCGAGCGCCGCAAAGCTGCGGAACGCCGCCAGGTTCTCGTCAGTGCTCAGCGCGTACTTGGTGCGAATCTCCGCAGACTCGGTCTCGAGCACGTGCAACCGCGCCGATCCGACACCCCGCTGGTCGAGCTCGCGGAACCACTGCTGAAGCATCGGCAGACGTTCGGTGGTCGCGTTGCCCCGGTGAAGTGTCACGATGAGACTCGGCGGCATGCCGGCGTCGCACAGCCGCTCGATGGCGGCCATGGTTCGCGCCGTCGCGGCGCGCGTGCGTTCGAGCGTGCCGGCCCAACGGACGTCGTTGAGCGCACCGGGACCGTCGACGGAGATGCCGACCGCGACCTTGTATCGCGTGAAGAGATCGACGTGCGCGTCCGTGATGAGCGACCCGTTGGTCTGGACGGCGTTCTTGCCGTTGCGTTCGAGCCCCCACGACCACAACGCCTCGAGATCAGCCAGCGGCACGAGCAGCGCCTCGCCGCCAAACAGCGTGAAGTCGCCGCCCTCCTGGATCAAGGCGGCCTTCATCCTCTCCAGGTCGTACGAGTGCGGGACGTTGCCCGCATCACGCGGAGGATTCTGGTAGCAGTACTGGCACTGGATGTTGCACTTGACCCCGAGGGGCCTGAGCTCGACGGTCACGTCTATACCTCACCTCCGAGGCGGCGCGTCCGCTACCGGAGGGCTGAAATCGTTCAGTCACAGACACACTGTCGCCTCGGACCCGCCAGATTGTGCCTGCGGGGTCACCGCTTCACGGGCAGCAGCACCGTGCCGACAAATCGAACCCGGAAGTCGGGCTGGCCGTTGGGCGCCGCCAGAAACGGCGCGACACCGACCGTGATGCTGAACGGATACGGGCCGAACTTCGTGAGCTTGCCGACCGTGAAGTGCATCGGCACCGTCCACTCGTCCTCAGCCTCCCAGTTCGCGGTCGCCTCGAGATTGACCCCGAGCGTGACCGCCTTGGCCGTCGTGTAGCTGACAAACGGCTGCAAGAACGTCGAGTTGACATCCGACCGCGGAGCGCCGCCGCTGAAGTCGTCGCCGGCAAACGACCACAGGTGATTCATCAGCCCACCGTAGGTCCAGCCTCCGGTCTGCTTCAGAATGACGAAGGTCGGCCCCACCCCCCACTTGCCGCTGCCGAGCAGCGGCTCGGAGGTCGCCGGCAGGAGGAACACCGGACCGGCGCCCCAGATGAACGCACCGGGCTTGGCGGGCGAGAAGAACACCGACGCGACGATGTCGCTCAATCCGGAAGCGGGCTGGGCGCCATCGAAGAGTCGCGGCTGCGACACGTAGGGCATGATCCAGCGCAGGATCATGTTCCAGTCCTCGTTGAGAGCCATCGGCACCACCGGCTGGAAGTTGATCGTCGTCCGCGTGTCGTCGTCAACGCCCACCTGCTGATCCCAGTTGAACTGCAGCGGCACCGATACGAGGCTGGCGACCGGGTTGCTCAGCTGCTTGGCCAGGTCCGCGCTGCTCTCGGCGGCCGGCTGGGCCGGCGGATCCTGCGCGAGCGCGGGCGTGCCAAGGCACAACAGCACGAGACTCGTCCACGCCAGCCCGGTCGCGCTTCTGCGGTGAAGTCGCATGAATGTCGGTCCTCTCACTTCGTTTTTCGAATGGCCGGCGGCTGCCACGAGCCGTCGACGATGCCGCGCTGGCCCCAGTAGGCCCGGATATAGAGCGAGAAGTGGCCGCTCGGCGCCGGCAGCCAGTTCGACTCCTTGTCCGCGCCGGGCGACCTGGCGCCAACGTAGAGCGTCAGCGAGCCGTCGGCGCCCTTCCGGAGATTCCTGTTCTTCGTCCCGAGCGAGTACCGCCTCAACGCATTCGGGTTGAAGAAGTGCTCGTTGTTGTAGAGGGTCATCGACCAGAAGCCGCTCACCGGTGGTTCCTGGCCGGCCGCAAACGTCACTTCGTAGCTGCTCCTGCCGTCCAGCCGCAGCCCAGCCGAGTCGTCATCGGTGTAGAAGTACTGTGTCTCGTCCGGTTTGTTGTCGAACATGTTCGACTTCGCCGTGCCGGTGCGATTGAAGTAGTCGTGGCCGAAGCGCGCGTTGTTGGTCGAGCGGTTCCAGCCGTTGCCGGCCGGCCGCCCGTTGCGCTTCCAGTTGAAGAAGGGCTCGAGAACGTCGCGCTCAGTCTCGACCGCGGCCTCGACCAACGCGCGCTTGACGGCAGGGTCCCTGCCCGCCGACTCGAGGAGCACACGGAACTGGCCGTAGAGGGCCTCCTCCCCAGGCAGGGGCGCGATCGTATCGAGCACGGTCCCGAGCTGATCGAAGAACTTCTCCGGCACGACCCACTTCGTTTCGCCGCCGCCTTCAGAGGATGGTCCGGGAAACGATGGCAGCTGCGCCCAGTCCTTTGTCTTCATGTTCCCGTCGAACTCGGTCACCGGATAGAAGACAATCTGGTTGATCACGGCCTGGATGGCTTTGCGGTCCTCGGGCGTGTCGTCCATGAAGACGCGCGGAATCACGTTGGCGAGAGCCGTGGAACTGCGAATGACCGCCTCGATGCCGTTCGGCTTCTGGCCCTTCCAGTTGGGCCCCACGAGCAGGTAGAAGCCGGGCTTGGTGCTGTAGGGTTTGCCGAGCTCGGCGAACTGGTCGGTGCGCGCGTCGTAGAGGGCGTATACCCAGAACCGGTCGCCGAAATCGGGGACCTGCGCGACGACCGGCTCCTCATCCAGCGAGAAGAAGCCCAGCCCGTACACGACGTCCTGGTTCGGACAGGTGACGAAGGTCTGACCCGGATCGATGTAGTCGGCCAGCATCGCGACACGGCCCCGCGGCGCGACAGGCAGCACGCCGTTGAGCCGGCCGGGCTCGGGCGCCTTCGTGATGGCCGCACTGCGGTTCAGCATGTTGACCATCGGCCAGCCCCAGACGTACGCCTGCCGGGCGACGACTTTCGCGTAGGCCGGGTGCATCTCGATGCCGGCCGCCGGCGGCGTCACGTCGGCCACGGTCGTAGGAATTGCGACCTGCCCGACGGCCTTGGCGACCGGGTTCGTCGTCGCTTCTGCGGCTGGCGTCGCGGCCGGTGCCGGCGGGGCCTCACGCGAGCAGGCCATCAGAACCACGCCGATCATCGCTGTCAGAATCCGCTTCATCTCTCTGACCTCATCGACCCCTGTTACTTGCTCGACTGCGCCACGTAGTCCGGCTGCTTGTACGAGCCCTTGACCACTGAGTCTGCCGGACCATAGCAGCGCAACACTGTCCAGAACGGTCCGCCTGGCGCGGGCAGCCAGTTGCTCTCCTTGTCCTTCCCCGGAGACTGGGACGAGACGTAGATGACGAGAGACCCGTCGGCGTTTGTCTTCAAACCCGGAGTGCTGCTGCCGATCGAGTACCGCTTGATCGGGTTGTCGACCAGCAGACGCTGGGGAATGCTGTACATCGTGATCGACCAGAAGTACTTCACCGGTGGCACGTGGCCCTTTGGAAACGTCAGCGTGTAGGCGGCCCCGCTCCCGTCGAGGGGCTTGCCGGCGGCATCGGCGGGCATCGACAGGTAGACCGAAACCTCCGGCACGTTGCCGAAGATCCCCATATAGACACCCATTGCGCGATCCATGTAGTTGGTGCCGATGCGCTGGCGCGAGCCGAAGAACTTCGCGGCATCGACGCCGGCTTCGCTGCGCCGCTTCATCTCGGCCCTGGCGTCCTCGATGCCGTGCTGCAGCGCCGCGCGGATTTCCGGCGAGAGCTTCTCAGGCTGCCACGCGGTCCCCGACCGAAGGCCAATCGAACCGAGCTTCGTGTACATCGCCGCGTCGGCGGCATTCGGCGCGACGAATGGCAGCAGGAAGCTCACGTAGCCCCAGTAGGCCTCGCGAGTCTCGTCGCCTTCGACCCACACCGGCCATCGGACTGCCGGCGCCGCCGGCGGGGCCGCCTGACCGAGGAACCGGCTCAGCGGCTGCAGCTGGTAGCTCTGCTGGATCTGCTTGACGCGCGGAAGGTCGGCGTCCCCTCCGACGAGCTCCGTACGCGTGAGCGTGCCGAGCAGGTCGCTTTCGCCGCGAATGACGCGCGTGATGCCGGGAGGCGTCGCGCCCTTCCAGGACGGCGACGCGATCAGATAGCTGTGCCTGTCGTTGCCGTCGAGGACCGATCCCGGGTTGTCGAGCACGTATCCCCAGTAGTCGTCCCACTGGCTCGTGTAGAACCGCGTCGGTTCGATCTTGGGCATCGTCAGCACCCAGGGTTCGGCCCGCAGATCCACCCAGGCATACGA
>Ga0315910_10005687_pt1 | contig 10189 bp, 4 predicted proteins | sample EdamamesoilMG_FD_204470 | JGI IMG/M metagenome (GOLD analysis project Ga0315910, IMG submission 204470) | Garden soil microbial communities collected in Santa Monica, California, United States - Edamame soil | ecosystem: Environmental > Terrestrial > Soil > Garden | place: USA: California... | reverse complement strand
CAGGACGAACCGAAGGCAACTGCCGACGCCGACGGCGAAACCCTGATCCGCATCGCCCGCGCCTCCATCTCCGGGCGCTTCGGCCTGCACTATGCGGTCGACGCCGACGACCGTTCTCTCGATCTGCCGGCAGCAACCTTCGTCACCCTGCACAAGGACGGGCGCCTGCGGGGCTGCATCGGCAGCCTGCAGGCGCATCGCAGCTTGCGCGAGGACGTGCACGCCAATGCCCAGGCGGCTGCGTTCCGCGACCCTCGCTTCGACCCGCTCAAATTCGAGGAGCTGATGGCCATCGACATCGAGGTCTCGCTGCTGTCGCCCCTCGAGCCACTGCAGTTCGAAAGCGAGCCGGACCTGCTAGCGATGCTGCGACCGGGTCGGGACGGCCTGGTGCTGGAGTACGGCGCGCACCGCGGGACCTTCCTGCCGCAAGTCTGGGAGACGTTGCCCGCGCCGGCGCAGTTCCTGAGGGAACTCAAGCGCAAGGCGGGACTGCCGCCGGAATTCTGGGCGCCCGACATGCGGGTGTCGCGCTACAGGGTCGACAAATGGTCGGAGTCCGGCACGACGCAATGAGCCCCTACCCCGGCCGCTGGTGGCACACGCTCGACGACGGACGCCTGCAGTGCGATCTCTGTCCGCGCGATTGCCGCCTGCACGAAGGCCAGCGCGGCGCCTGTTTCGTGCGCCAGCGCATCGACGATCGCATGGTGCTGACCACCTACGGCCGCTCCTCGGGCTTCTGCATCGATCCCATCGAGAAGAAACCGTTGAACCACTTTTATCCCGGTTCGAGCGTGCTCTCGTTCGGCACGGCGGGGTGCAACCTCGCGTGCAAGTTCTGCCAGAACTGGGACATTTCGAAATCGCGCGACATGGACCGGCTGATGGACCAGGCCGGGCCGGATGCCATTGCGGCCGCCGCGCGGCGCCACGGTAGCCACAGCGTGGCCTTCACCTACAACGACCCGGTCGTATTCGCGGAATACGCCATGGATGTCGCGGATGCCTGCCATGACGCGGGGGTGAAGACCGTCGCCGTCACCGCGGGCTACATGCACGAACGCCCGCGGCGCGAGTTCTACGCAAAAATGGACGCCGCGAACGTCGACCTCAAGGGATTCACCGACGAGTTCTACGTCAAGCTCACCGGGTCGACCCTGCAGCCGGTGCTGGACACGCTGCTTTACCTGCGCCACGAAACCGATGTCTGGCTCGAGATCACCACCCTGCTCATTCCCACCAGGAACGATTCGGACGAGGAACTGGCGGCATTGACCGGGTGGGTGGCCGCCGAGCTCGGCGACGACGTGCCGCTGCACTTCACGGCGTATCACCCCGATTACAAGCTGAATGATCTTCCGCCCACCCCGCCGGCGACCCTGTCGCGCGCAAGGTCCATCGCCCTCGCGGCGGGCCTCAAATACGTCTACACGGGGAATGTCCACGATACGGAGGGCGGCACCACCCGCTGCCCGGGGTGCGGCGATGCGCTGATCGTGCGCGACTGGCACCGGATCCTGGTGTACCGGATATCCGCGGACGGCCGCTGCACGCGCTGCCAGGCGCCCGTCGCGGGGCGCTACGGAAAATTCGACAAGCCCTTCGGTCCGCGGCGGGTGCCGGTTTCCATCGGGGCGTGATCCCTAGTTTCCGGCGGCCGCGAGGCGCTCGGCTGCCTGCACCGTATTGGCAATCAGCATGGTGATGGTCATTGGGCCGACTCCACCGGGGACCGGCGTGATGAACGACGCCGTCTCCCTGGCGCTCTCGAAATCGACGTCGCCGGCGAGCTTGCCGTCAGGCAAGCGGTTGATGCCCACGTCGATGACCACCGCGCCCCGCTTGATCATGCCGCCATCGACCATGCGCGGCTTGCCCGTGGCGACGACGAGGATGTCGGCGATCGAGGTGTATTGCCTGAGGTCGCGGGTTCGCGATGTGCAGATCGACACGGTCGCGCTGCGACCCAGCAGCATCAACGCCATGGGCTTGCCGACGATGTTGCTGCGGCCGATGACCACGGCGTTCTGGCCTTCGATCGGGATGTCGTAGTAGTCGAGCAAGGCCATGACACCGTAGGGGGTGCAGGGCGGGAATACGGTGCCCCCGGTCACGAGGCCGCCGAGGTTGTAGAGGTGGAACCCATCCGCGTCCTTCTCCGCGGCAATCGCCTCCAGCACCTTGTTGTTGTCGATATGCCGCGGCAGCGGCAGCTGGACCAGGATGCCGTGGATGGCCGGATCCCGGTTGAGGGCCGCAATTTTATCGAGGACCGCTTTCTCCGGGACGCTTTCGGGAAACTGGTGCAACTCGGAGTGCAGGCCGACTTCGCCGCAAGCCTTCACCTTGTTGCGGACGTAGACCTGGGAGGCGGGATTTTCCCCGACGAGGATCACCGCCAGTCCCGGGGTGATTCCCTTTTCCTTCAGCAGCACCACGCGCTGCTTCCATTCGGCGCGGATCGCCTTCGACACTGCAACGCCGTCGATGAGGGTCGCCGTCATCGCGGGCTCCTCATCGCGGCGGGCAAAACGCCAGCGTGGCGCGGGCGCGCCGGATGCAATCGGTGCAAATCGATTTCCTCAGGAAAGGCCGGACTTCTCGATCTGGGCAAGGGTCGAATAGAACACCGGCCCGTGACCCATGTCGGATTCGCGCTGGCTCACCAGCGCGTTGACGTTGACGCCGTTGCGCATCTTCGAGCCCTGCAGCTGCTTTTGCGCGCCCACCACGCCGGGCAGCAGGCCCGGGACTATGCGCGCATACCCGAAAACCTCGCCGCGATCGTTGAACAACCGGCAGTCATCCCCGTCGCCGATGCCGCGCGCGGCGGCATCCTCGGGACTCAGCTCGAACGTGGGGCGCGCGGTCATTTCCTGCAGGCGCGGCACATGCTGGAAACTCGCGCCGATGAAATAATGGGTCGCCGCGCTGATGACCTGCAGCGGATAGGTCTTGCGGATCTCCGCGCTTTCGAAACCTTCCGCTTCCGGGAGGTGCATCGGCAGCGGGTCCACGCCCTGCTTCGCCAGCGCCTCGGACCAGATTTCGATCTTGCCGGAGGGCGTGGGCCACTTGCCGCTGTTCACGCCCCAGCGCCGCGGCGATTCCAGCGCCGCGCGAGCATAGCCGTCGCTCTTGAGGCGCTCCAGCGTGATGCCCTCCATCAACGGATTGACTTTCGGATCGAGGATCTCGCGCAGCATGTCATCGTCCGACTGCGAGAAGCACGGGTCGTCGTACCCCATCGCCGCGGCCATCCGGCGGAACAGCTCCTGGTTGTCCAGGCACTCGCCCTGCCGCTCGATCGCCTGCTCGGAGTAATTGTAGAAATAATTGCCGTAGGCCGGAAGCAGGTCCGAATGCTCGAGCGCCGTATCCGCCGGCAACACGATATCGGCGTACTGCGTCGTGTCGGCCCAGAAGGTGTCGTGGACGACGGTAAACAGATCCTCGCGCGCCAGGCCGCGGCGCGTGGTGATGGTGTCGGGCACGCAATTGGCGGGATCGGCGTTCCAGCAGAACAACGCCTTGATCGGCGGGTCCATGGCCGGATCGGTCAGCGCCTCGCCGAGGCGGATCATGTTGATCATGCGCGGCTGCCGGCCGTCGAGGAAATCCGTGCGCTGCAGCTTGCGCATGTCCATGCGCCGCATTTCGCCGCCGGTCGACATGCAGACGCCGCCGGGGCCGCGCATTGCGCCGGTGACCACGGGCAGCAGCTTGATCGCCTTGGTCATCATGCCGCCGTTGTCATGGCGCTGGATGCCCCAGTTGACGCGGATGAAGGTCTTTTTCGTCGCCGCGTACATCAGCGCGAGCTTCTCGACATCGGCCGCCGGGATGCCGGTGATGGCCTCGACGCGCTCGAGCGGGTAGTCGGCGAGGCGTTCATCGCGCAGCTTGTCCCAGCCCACCGTGTTCTCGCGCAGGAATGCTTCGTCGTGCAGGCCGCGGTCGACGATCAATTTCATCATGCCCAGGGCCAGCGCGGCGTCCGTGCCCGGGCGCGGCTGGATGTGCCAGTCGGCGAAGGCGGTGGTGCGCGTCACGCGGGGGTCGATGGCGATGATCTTCGCGCCGTTGGCGCGCGCCTCGTTCACGAACGGCATGGCATGCACGCCAGTCGAAACCAGGTTGGTGCCCCAGAGGATGACCAGCTCCATCTTCGGCAGGTCTTCGATGTTCGCATCGCCGACGCGGCCGAAGGTATGCATCTCGGCCGCCGCTCCCGCGGCCGTGCAAATCGTGCGCTCCAGGCGCGCGGCGCCCATCTTGTTGAAAAAGCGCTCGCCCATGCCGAAGAAGCCGAGGATGCCCAGCGTCCCGGAGTAAGAGAAGGGCTGCACGGCATCGGGGCCATGCTCGGCAAGGACGCCTTTCAGTTTCGCCGCGATCTCGGCCAGCGCTTCGTCCCAGCCGATGCGCTGGAACCTCGCCCCGGGGCCCTTGGGCCCGACGCGACGATGCGGATACATGACCCGATTCGGGTTATAGACGAGTTCGAGGTAGTTGTTGACCTTGTTGCAGAGGTAGCCGCGCGTGACGGGATGGGTCGGATCGCCTTCGACCTTGACGGCCCTGCCGGTCGTTTCGTCCACGGTGACGCGCATGGCGCAGCCATCCGGGCAATCGTGCGGACAGGCAACGCGGGCGACGCGCAGTTTCACGGGGACCGGCCGGCCCTCCGCGCCCGCGGCCCGATCCCCCCGGCTGCGTTCATCCAGTTCGCGATGTCCCATGGCTTGCCTCGCCCGATTGCGGAAACTGAGCTATTGTAACCCCGTGCACGGGCCGTACGCCCGCAACGACAATAATGACGTCCACGAGGAGTTCCATGTCGCCGTTCCGCCCGATTGCCCTGCTGCTTGCCGCCTGCCTGCTCTGCCCGCTCACCGGAGAAGCCAAACTGACGCGGCTCGAAATCAGCAAGCGCGAGGTGGTGGCTGACGGCCAGGCCTTCGGCAATGCCGGCGCCTACGAAAAGCTCACGGGACGCGCCTGGTTCGAAGTGGATCCGACGCTGGAACGCAACGCCGTCGTGTTCGACCTCGATCGCGCCCCGCTCAACAAGCGCGGCCGGGTGGAATTTTCCGCGGACATGGTGATCCTCAAGCCGGTCGACCTGTCGAAAGGCTCGAAAACCCTGTTCTTCGAGGTCAACAACCGCGGACGCAAGATTTCCTTCGGCCGCATGCACGACACGGCGGCGGACGCGAACATGAACGATCCGTCGGCACCGCGCGATTTCGGCAACGGCTTCCTGATGAAACGCGGCTATGTGCTGGCCTGGGTGGGCTGGGGCGCCGACATCGCGCCCGGCGACAACCGCCTGACGGTGGATTTTCCCGTCGCGCAGGAAAACGGCCAACCCCTTGCGGAGCGCATCATCACGGAATTTTCCGACCGCAACTTCAACGGCGGGCGCCCCACCTCGCTGCCGTTGTCGGGCGGCGCGGCGTTCAAGTCCTACGCCGCCGTGTCGACGGACAAGAAAACCGCCGAGGCGGAGCTGTACATGCTCACGAGCGATTCCGCCGAAGACAACAGCCCCGACATCCCTCGCGGCCAGCCCGTCGCCGATGGCGAGTGGGCTTTCGCGGATTGCCCGGAGGGCTGGCCCGGCAAGCCCAGCGCCAGCCACATCTGCCTGAAGGACGGTTTTCGCAACGATCGCAACTACCACCTGCTCTATCGCGCCACCGGCTCGCCGGTGATGGGGCTGGGCTATGTCACCAGCCGCGACTTCGTTTCCTTCCTTCACAACGACGAGAAAGACGACGCCGGCAACCCCAATCCCGTATTCGGCATCAGGAACACGCTGTGCCAGGGCATTTCCTCCTCCGGCATGTACCTGCGCGACTTCCTCTACCAGGGCTTCAACGTCGACGAGAAGGAGCGCCAGGTGTGCCAGGGGATGCACATCCATGTCGCGGGGGTCCAGAAGCTGTACCTCAACTATCGCTTTGCGCAGCCCAACCCGTTCACGCAGCAGCATCGCGAGCGCTACGTTCCGGATACCAATTTTCCCCGCCAGTACGCGGTGCGGATCAATCCGTTCAACAAGCTGCCGGACGGCATCCTCAAGCGCCCGATGACCGATCCCAAGATCATCCACACCGACACGTCGAACGAGTACTGGCAGTTTCGCGCTTCCCTCACGGGCGCGAGCGAAGGCGGCAAGATGGATTTCAACGAGTCATCCAAGGTGCGCAGGTACCTGCTGTCGAGCCTGCAGCACGGCGGCTTCAAGCCCGACGCACCGGGGCACGGCATCGCCGACAGGCAGTGCGAGCAACTCACCAATCCGACCCATCCGGGCCCGCTGCTGCGGGCGCTGGTGGTGGCGCTGGATGAATGGGTTGCGGGCAACACGCCGCCGCCGGAGAGCCGCATCCCGCGCATTTCCGAAGGCACCCTGGTCGATCCGGCGGAACTCAAGCTGCCGAAAATTCCCGGCGTCACCTACAAGGGCCTGCACAACGGCTCGGGCGACCGCGATTTCGGGCCGCGCGTGCGCAACAATTCGGGGGTCGTGGACTTGCTGATCCCGGTCTCGAAGGCCCGGCACAAGGTGCTGGTCCCGCAGGTCGACGCGGTGGGCAATGACATCGCGGGCATCCGCCATCCGCTGGTGGAAGCACCCGCGGCCACCTTGCTGGGGTGGAATACCCGCAGCCCGGAATTCGGCGGCCCCGGTCTGTGCGACCTGCTGGGTTCGACGATTCCGCTGCCGAAGACGCGGGCGGACGGACAGTCGGCGGGCGATCCGCGGCCATCGCTCGAAGAGCTGTATGGTTCGCACGAAGCCTATGTGCTCAAGGTCACGGAAGCCGCGAAAAAACTGCAAGCCCAGCGACTCATGCTGCCCGAAGACGTGGAGATGATCGCGCGCGAGGCCGAAGCGGGCAACGTGCTGCGCTGAGGCGGCACGCCGCCGCGCCAGGGGAACGCAGGAAGGAACGGGCACTCCAACAGATCCGGCACCCGCAGCGGCAGGAACACTGCCGCCGCCAACTGCATCTTTGCGCTGTGAACAGTCCGAGCATCCAATGGCCCATCGATTGACCGCCCCGTTGCGCAAGCTGCTGCGCTGGACGCTCTGGATCACGGCCGCCGTCATCCTGTTCGTCGTCCTGCTGTTCCTGTACATCACCTTCATCGGCGTGACCGTGGATGCGTCGTTCCTCCGCGGGCGCCTGGCGGAAACTTTCACGCAGAACATCGGCCGCGAGGTGCGTTTCGACGGACCCGTGAAGCTGGAGGTCTCGGCCCACCCCAAGTTGAAAGTCGGCGGCCTGCACATCGCCAACGCCGCCGGCTTCGATGGCGGCGAATTCGCCAGCCTCGGCGAGGCCCGCCTCGCGCTCGACCTTTGGCCCCTGCTGTTCAGCAAGCGGCTCCAGATCGAGGAACTGGCCGGGACCGACGTCCGGGCGCGGCTGCAGCGGCGCGCCGACGGCAGCAACAACTGGACCTTCGTGATGCCGCGCCGGGAAGCGCCGAAGCCCGTGCCGAAGGCCGATGGCGCGGGACCGGCGATGACCGCGGAAGAAGCGGTCACGCTGCTCGACATCCAGCGCGTTTCCCTCGAGAACCTGAACGTCGAGTACGTCGCGGTCGACGGCAGCAGCCATTTTTTCGAACTGCGCGCGCTGCGGGCGCAATCGCCCGCGGGCCAGCCTTTCAGCATGACGCTCGACGGGACCGTCGAGAAAACTTTCCCCTACCGGCTCGAATTCACGGGTGGCCGGCTGGCGGACGTGTCCTTCGACAAGCCCTGGCCGGTGGAAATGAAGCTCACTTTCCTCAGCTCGACGCTGACCATGAACGGCAATGTGAGCGGCAACGGCGGCGAGGTGAGTTTCGGCCTGGGCACGGAAAGCCTCAAGGAATTCGAGCGGCTGTTCCAGTCGAAGCTGCCCGACGTGGGGGCAAGCGGGATTGCGGGCAAGGTGCGCTATACAGCGCGCACCGTCTCGCTGGACCAGTTGACCGGCGTGATGGGCCAGACCACGCTGACCGGCAAGCTCGACTTCGACTACACCGGCGCGCGGCCGCGGATCTCCGGCGAACTCCTGCTCCCTTCCCTGGACCTGCGCCCCTTCCTCGGCGAGAAGCCGCGCGACGATACCGCCGCTCCCCGCAGCCTGGGCGACCTCTATCGCGACCTGTCGAGCGCGACGTTCAGCCTGAAGCAGTTCTCGGCCGCCGATGTGGATGTAACGCTCGGCATCCAGCGCTGGCTGAGCCTGCCGGGGGACGTCCGCGACGCCTTCGTGCGGGTCAAGCTGCAGGACGGGAAACTGGAAGCGCCCGTGGGCGCCACGATTTCCGGCGTCGTGCTCTCCGGCGCTGCCAACGCGGACAGCACATCGACTCCGCCGACGTTCCGGTTGGCGCTCGGCACGCGCGATTCCGACCTGGGGGGATTGGCCCAGCTCCTGCTGGGCGTGGACGGCCTGAAAGGCCACCTGGGGCGATTCGACCTGCTGCTATCCGCGAGGGGCGACCAGGTCAACGAACTGGTGCGCAGCCTCGACGTCAAGCTCGACATCCAGCGCGGCCGCTTCACCTATGGCAACCGGGAAGGCGGCAGGCCGGTCGAGTTCGCGCTCGACCGCTTCAATGTCGCGCTGCCGCCGGGAAAGCCGCTGGCGGGCGACATGAGAGGCTCGCTGCTGGGCAATCCGTTCGAAGCCAGGCTGGCCGCGGCAGCGCTGGAGCCGTTGATGCTGGAATCGCGATCTCCCCTGGATTTCGAGCTGCGCTCGGGAAGCGTGCGCGCCCGGCTGCATGGCGTGCTGCAGCCGCCGGCGGCCGATCGCGGTCCTGAAATCGCCTTCAGCGTGACCGCGCCTCGCGCGGGTGAGCTGGCGAGCTGGTTCGGGCTCAAGCCCGGCGCGGAAGCCGCTGCGTCGCTTTCCGGCAAGGCCTCCATGCGCACCACGGAATGGCGCCTGGATGACGGCGTGTTCAAGCTCGGGCGCACGGCGTTGATGGCCAGCGTCGCCCGGGTGGGCATCGGGTCGCAGCCCGTCGTCAAGGTGCGGCTGGCGGCGGACCAGATCGATCTGAAGGAGCTCGAATCCCTGATGCCGGAGCCCAAGCCGAAAAAGGCCGCTTCCGAGCGGCCGATGGTCGACATCCCGATCCTGCCCCAGGGCATCGACCTTACCGATGCCGACATCGAGGTTCGCGTGAAGCGCTTCGCCGGCAGCCCGCTGGAAGTCCGCGACGTTTCGTTCGACGGGCGCATCCGCGAGGGCTACATGCACCCCTCCCCGTTCACCGCCACCGTTGCGGAGACGGCGTTCACCGGCGCGGTGCTGATGGACCTGCGCGGCACCGAGCCGAGCGCGGGCCTGTGGCTGTTCGCCGGCAACATCGATGTCGGCAGCCTGCTGCGCAAATTCGGCATTGCCGCGAACATCGATGCGACGTTCAGCGAGTTCGGCCTCAACCTGGTGGCCCGCGCCAGCCGCCTCGGCGACATGCTGGCGCGCTCGGAACTCCTCGGGCAGATCGGCGGCGGCCGCATCGTCCTGCGGGATGCGAACACCAGGGCCGAAGCGCGCATCGCGGTCGACAAGGGCGAACTCAGGGCGGAACCCGGCACTCCGCTGCGCGTCTCCATCCGCGGCTCGATGGACGATGTGCCGGTGACCGTGTCGCTTGAAACCGCGCGGGCGCACGAACTCGTCGACCCGAAGCTCAAGTTGCCGTTCAAATTCGAAGCGGAGGCTGCCGGCACCCGCGCCCGCCTCGACGGCATCATCGCCCGCCCGATCGGCAGCGAAGTCGAGCTGGCCATGCAATTGCAAGGGACCCGCTTCGACAGCCTCAACAAGCTGGTGCGCGCCTCCCTGCCGCCCTGGGGGCCATGGTCGGCGGCAGGCCGGTTCAGGATGTCCTCGCGCGGCTATGAAGTCCCGGACCTGCGGCTGCAGGTCGGCGAAAGCGTCCTGCATGGCGACGGGCGCCTCGATACCGCCGCCGCACGCCCGCGCATCGACATCACGCTGGCGTCGCCGAAGGTCCAGCTCGACGATTTCCGGCTCGGCGACTGGACCCCCGTGGAGAAAAAGCCGGAGAAGGAGGAAAAAGCGCCGACTGCCGACGAGCTGAGGGCGCGCGCGGCCGAGGGCGCGAATCGCGCGCAGAAGCTGCTGAGCCGCGAAGTCCT
>Ga0315910_10005686_pt1 | contig 10191 bp, 7 predicted proteins | sample EdamamesoilMG_FD_204470 | JGI IMG/M metagenome (GOLD analysis project Ga0315910, IMG submission 204470) | Garden soil microbial communities collected in Santa Monica, California, United States - Edamame soil | ecosystem: Environmental > Terrestrial > Soil > Garden | place: USA: California... | reverse complement strand
CGCGACCAGTTCCTCGACTTTCGACGCCGTCGCGCCGTGATAGACCGTGACCAACATCGCCGTTCGCTGCGGAATGGTCGGGTCTTCCTGCTGGCCGAGTTTGGTGTAGGCGATGCCGCCCCACACCAGCACGGCGATCAACGCCAGCCAGCTTACCTCCCGGTGCTCGACGCAGAACTGGGCGATACCGCCGGACTCCGTCTTGTTTTCAGCGTGCTTTGACATGGGATTCTTTTCCTTTGCGGTTTACTTTACGGCCATGGCGGGGGCGACTTCGACCGGAGCGTCGTCATACAGGAAACTTGCGCCTGCAGTCACCACCTGCTCGCCGGCGCGCAAACCTTCGGTGATGAGAATTGAACTGTTGAGAATGTCGCCGGTTTTCACGGCTCGCTTCACCGCCTTGCCATCCTGAACCACGAAAACGCCCAACTGTGACTGGCCACCAGCTTGCAACTGTCCCGTGGGAGGAAGCGTCACCAGCGCGGAGAGCGGAATGCAGACCGTGCCCGGCGGCGCGGCGGCAGTGTCGCCAACATGAATACGTGCCGTCATGCCGGAGCGCAGCAAGCCCTCCGGATTGCGCACTTTGATCACCACGCGAAACAGTCGGCCTTCGCTGCTGGCAGCCACGCCGACTTCCGTGACGCGGCCTTTGAACGGCTTCAGACCTTCCAGCGCCGAAATCTCGACGTCAATCTCCTGATTGGGCGTCAGCTTTCCAATCAACCGATCCGGTAATCCCAACTCAACGGACATCAGACTGGTATCGGCGAAGCGCAAAACCGGCTGGCCTTGTCGCACCGTAACGTGCGAATTGACGTAGCGCGCCAGCACCACGCCATCCTTGGTTGCTACGAGCCGCGAATCGCGAAGATTCTGCTCGGCCTGATCCAGTTCGGCCCGCGCGGTGCGCCAGTCCTTTTCGGTGACATCCAGCTCCTGTTGGGAGATGGCATCGGTTTCGCGCAGCTTGCGAAAACGGTCGAGAGTCTTGACCGCCAGGTCCTCCTTCGCGCGGGCGGAATTCAAAGCATTGGTGAAGTCGGCCTGCTTCAACTCGGCCAGCAGCGTCCCGGCTTTTACCGACGTCCCTTCGTCCCAGTCCTCGCCGGGTGTATTCGTCGGCCCAATGCTGACGAGAATCCCGCCGACTTTGAAACTCAGGTCCGTTTCCTGGTCGAACCGCACGCTCGCCAGGTAGGAAGCCTCACCGTCGGATCGGAGCTTGTCCGCCGACTCGACGACAGCGGTGCGCACCAGACTTTTCTCGGGCGGTCTGGCCGCCGGTTTGCCGCAGCCGGCCAGCGCCAACGCCAGCGCCAGCAGCGCCAGTCCATTTCCTCCGACTCTCGCCGGTCGAGTCACGTTTTCGGTATTGGTCATTATCATTTTCATTGTTCTGCAATTCATGATTAGGGGTTAAGAAGATTCAGTCTGGAGACCGGCGCTGGCCTGATAATCATCGGGACACATCTTGTTTGCTGCCAACGTGTGACCGAAAGCCGCACGCGCCGGTTTCGTAATAAGCCCGGCGTCTGTTTTCGCTGAACTCGCGGCGTTAGTGATGAAACTGATGGATACCCGTTCATGGATTTGAAACCTCCGGTCGCGTTGATTCCCGCCGCAGAACACTCAGCGAACGTTGCGTAAGAAATCGCGCCAACGCCCGAGTTGATGGGATGGCGGCCAATTGAGTCAGGGGATGTCGCGGGTTCTCAGCGATAAGAGAATAAAAAACACAGTCGCCGATGAGTGTCACCGCATGAAGCCGGACGGCATCGCTGGGAGTATCGGTGGCGAGTAGAACTCCTATTACTGACTGGAGCAGGATAAAATCCCGCTCCAGCCGCGATGCTGCGTAGCTGTGCGCATTGTCGGCGTGATCCACTAATTCACGCGCCAGAAGTCTTGCGATCCATGCCCGCTTGGCACCAAGGCGTTGCAGCAACGATTCGGTGAGAGCCAGCAGTTTCTGTTCAGGAGGCAAATGAGTTGAGGTTACAAAATTCCTGTCCCGATCGGAAAGCTGCCGGCCCGCTTCCATCATCACCGCTTGATAAAGTCCTTCCTTGCTTTGGAAATGATAGCAAACTCCGGCCACGTTGGTGCCAGCGTGTTTGCAGATTTCGCGGAGATGCGTTCCATGAAAACCGGTCTCGGCGAATAATTCGCAGGCCACCTCCAGGATGCGCTCGCGGACGGGCAATAGTCGCCCGGTTGGGATGGTTGCCCCGTCGGCTTCCAGTCCCGGCTTGAATGGCCTGATCATAACGTCTGAAAGTTTCATCGCGCGTTGACGAAGGCAGCCCCGGCTCTGGAACGCCGGTTTCGATTCACATTTTTGAATGCCATTCGCATACGAAACCCCATTAGGCAGGTGATGGGCCAACCATCCCGAAAGTCAGAAGCTGCTGAGTTACAAGCCAACGGCCCGGAACCGAGACCAGAGGTCGCGCTCGAAATTTCGAGGACTCGAAAAACAAACAATCGTTCTTCCACAGATTCATTCCGACCGTAATGCGACGGAAGGCTTCCAAGGTTCGCCAAGAGTTTCGCTTCCCACGGTTTCATTGCAGTGGCTGACAACTCCTAGTCGGGAGGTTCGTGGATTGCGCCCACAAGAAGCCTAAATGGCGAGGACAGGCGTGACTTGCGGGGCGAACTTAACGCGCCGGACCTCGTTTGGTGGCCATGCTGATTCAATAAAGTTCACCGATCAGACTGTTCTTCTCACCTTCAGCCGATACTCCGTAGGCGACTGGCCCAAGAGCTTCTGGAAAACCCGGTTGAAACTAGTGAGGGACTGAAACCCAACCTCGTACGCTATTTCGCTCACGCGCAGCTGAGGGTTGATGAGCAGCTTCTTTGAACTTTCGATGCGGACGCGGGAGAGGAAGTTCGTAAAGCTCAGCCCCGTGCTTCGCTTGAACAGTTTGCAGAAGTAGCAGGGGCTTACATTAGCAAATCGGGCGACCTTGGGGAGGCTCAAGTCCTCGACGTGATGGTCACGAATGAAATCCTTTGCCTTGGCAATCATTGGAGGCTCGGCGTTATCGCGCTGGATCAGGATTTGGTTGCTTAGCATCGCCAGGTGTTCGGCGAAAATGTTCAGCAACCTCACTGCAGCCGAATGTTGCTCACGTGACACGACGCGCGTTTCAAAATACGCCCTCCGCAAAACTTTTTGATCGATCTTCATTCCCCAACTGGAAAGCAATTTGAGCGTCCGTCGAAACTGAGGTTCAGTCGGCTTGTGGGGGAACACTTGCCCGATCCACAGAAAGCCAATCAACCGACTCCCCAATCTCAAAGGCACAACGGTTTCGCACAAACCGGCGTAGCAAACGCCGGTTTGGGGTTGCTCCACGGCGGTCTCCGCAACTTGCGACTGCGACTGCAAGCAGGCCCCGCAGGTCCTGTTTTGTCGAGCCATCAACGCGCAAAATGGCCCTTGCTGCCGTTGGTCGTGAAACGAAAGCTGGAAAGACTCCACCGGACGCAAGGCCAGCGGCAAGCCGGTAGCCTGGGTGAAAGCACATCCAAATTCAGTGTACACTTTCGAGGTGGCAATTGCTTTGAGCAGCTCCAGGTTCTCATTTCGGGTCCGAAATCCACCAGCTTCTTGCGTGCTCTCCCGGGTGCTCTGGCACCCACGCGGCTCCAGGCCCGCAGCGGCACCTCCAGACCGACAAGGCCCGTGAACGGGGAGTGAACGACATCTCGCTGGTGAAACGATCGCGCTGGGCACTTCCGCCCCGCGACGCTGATAGCCAATGCTGTCCAACATGTCCAAGTTCATAAATGCGGGTCCATTTGTCCTGTAATGCGCCGGAAAGCTTCCAAGCTTCGCCAAAATTCTTCCTCCGCTCTCCAACGTCCGGGATTCAACAGGCTTTTAGACGGTGCAAAACTTGTTGGCTCTGGTCTTGGACTTCAGCCCATGCCGCTGTATAACTCGCCAAGCCGTGTCCGAGCCCGCTGATATAACGCAAGTGCTCCAAGCCATCGGTCGCAGCGAAGCAGGCGCGGCCGAGCAGCTGCTGCCGCTGGTCTATGCTGAATTGAGGCGGTTGGCCGCCTCACGAATGGCGCATGAGTTGTCCGGCCAAACACTTCAGCCAACGGCCTTGGTCCATGAGGCCTGGTTGCGGCTCGTTAAGGACGGCGACCGAACCTGGCAGAACCGGGCGCATTTCTTTGGCGCCGCCGCCGAGGCGATGCGCCGCATTTTGATCGAGCGGGCCCGCCACAAATCCCGGCTGAAGCACGGCGGCGGTCAGTCGCGGCTGAACATCGAGGATCTTGAACTGGCTCAGACGACGCCCGCCGACAAGGTGTTGCTGGTGGACGAGGCCTTGGCGCACCTCAAGGAAGAGGACCCCGAATTGGAGCGCATTGTGATGCTGAAATTCTTCGGCGGCTTGAGCAATGAGGAAATTGCTGAGGCTTTGCGCCTTTCCACCCGCACGCTGGACCGGCAGTGGGCTTATGCCAGGGCCTGGCTGTTTCGCTATATCAGCGAGCAGAAGTGAACCCAAAAAAATCTGCATTATTTTGGCGAACGAGGTCTGCGTTTGTCGCATTAGCGGTACGTCGAAACATAGGTACTTGGTCAAATGAGCACTCGAGTCCCGCGCGAAAAGGCGGTGTATTGCGAAGCACTGGAGCTAACTGATCCAGCGCAACGCCGTCAATTCCTCGACCAGGCTTGCGGTGCGGACAAGGTATTGCGCGAACAGGTTGAGAGGTTATTGGCCCTTTCGCAAAGCGCCGGCGATTTCTTCAAAGACTGTGCGCCCGCCTTGGAGGCGGCGGCAGGCGATGCTGATCAGGTCCTGGCAGCGGCCGAAGCGGCGCCGGAGGCTGATCTTCCCGAAACCAAACGCATCGGACCTTACAAACTGCTCCAGAAGCTTGGGGAAGGAGGTTATGGGGTAGTCTATATGGCGGAGCAGGAACAGCCGATTCGCCGCCGGGTGGCCCTGAAGATCATCAAGCTGGGGATGGATACCAAGAACGTGATCGCCCGGTTCGAGGCCGAGCGCCAGGCGCTGGCCCTGATGGACCATCCGAATATTGCGCGGGTCCTGGATGCCGGAGCCACCGAGACCGGTCGGCCGTACTTTGTGATGGAGCTGGTGTATGGGGTCAAGATCACCGAGTACTGCGACCAGAACCGCGTGAGCATGAAGGAACGCCTGGAATTGTTCATCCAGGTCTGCAACGCGGTGCAGCATGCGCATCAAAAGGGGATCATCCATCGTGACCTCAAGCCGTCGAACATCATGGTTACGATGCATGATGGGGTCCCGGTTCCCAAGGTGATTGACTTCGGGATCGCCAAGGCCACCGAGCAACGGCTGACCGACAAGACGCTCTTCACCTCGTACGCGCAGTTGATGGGAACTCCCGCCTACATGAGCCCCGAACAGATGGAGTTCAGCGGATTGAATCTGGACACCCGCAGCGATATTTACTCCCTCGGAGTATTACTTTACGAACTGCTGACGGGTCGCACTCCCTTTGACACGACGGATTTGTTGAAATTGGGGGTGGACGAACTGAGACGCACGGTGCGTGAGCAGGAACCGTTGAGTCCCTCAGCCAAACTCCGAACGCTGAACAATGAGGAATTAACCAAGACCGCCAGGAGGCGACACATCGAACCGCCCCGGCTATTGTCTCAACTCCACGGTGACTTGGACTGGATTGTATTGAAGTGCCTGGAAAAGGACCGCACCCGCCGCTATGCGACAGCCAACGGGCTGGCAATGGACATAGAGCGTTACTTGAAAGAGGAAACTGTTCTGGCGCGTCCACCCAGCCAGTTGTATCGGTTGCAAAAGCTCGTGCGCAGAAACCGAATGCTGTTCCTGTTTGGAGCAGCGGCGGTCGCGGCCTTGCTCCTAGGCACTATCGTTTCGACCCTGCTTTTCTTAAGCGAGGCACGGCTGAGGAAAGAGGCTGACCAGCGAGCAAAGGTCTCCCACATCGCGCTGCTGGTGGCACAACGCCGTTTTGAGGAGGCGGATAAACTGCTGGCGTCAATCCCACTGAACACGCCTTCGCTCGAAGGCGCATCCGGATTGCGCGCGTTAGGCGACTGGCACGCTGACAAGGGCCGGTGGCAGCAAGCGGCTAAGCGGTTTGGCTCGCTCGTCAAGGTGGACCAACTCGACGAACCCGACGTAGCTTCCCGGGATCAGTTAAGGCTGGCGGCGGCCTTGCTTGAAGCCGGAGACCGGCCCGGCTACGAACAATGGCGTCAGAACCTCGTTGCCAGATTCACGCCGGCAGCGGCGTCCCTTTCACCCTCAATCATGAAAGCCTGCTTGCTGCTGCCTGCTGAATCCAGCGTGCTGCAGTGGCTGGCAGCCGCCTCGGAAGTGAGCCCGAGCCGAAATGGCGGCATAGCAGGAATCCGCCCTGGCGCTTTTCAGGCGGTAGTTTGGTCCGATGCAAAGGTCTTGTGGGAATATCGTCGCGGCGATTTCGACAAAACCGTTCGCCAGAAATTTCTTGCCGATAACGCCCCCAAGCTAGCCACCTTCTCGCTCATCCAGGCGATGGCCGCATGGCAACTGAAGGACTACTGGGGCGCCATGATCTCATGGACCAAAGGCTACGCGTTGGTCGAGGCCGGGGCCAGGCAGGGACAGGTAACGCTCAAAGTGGCGACCCAGATTTTTCCCGGAATCAGTGAACCGGATTACCTCCACGCGCCCTGGTATGATTGGGCAGTGGCCGATCTTCTCTTGCGTGAATGCGATAAAATGATCGGACAAGCTGAGCAATCCGTCAGCACAAGGCATGGCCGAGCCCCAAGTTTGGAAGATCTTGCCATCGTCCGTGCTGCGGGGGAGCGCCACGCTTTGCGTGGTGAATGGAGCGATGCACTTCACTGCGCCCAATATTGCCTGCAATCAAACCAGCAGGACACCTTGGACCACGCCACGACGGACTATGTGAATGCCGCGATCGCTTCCCTGGAGCTGGGTGACGAGAAGACCTACCTGCGTCTGCGTGAAGAGATGGCCACACGGTATAAAGACGCGGGCGAGGTCGCTCCCTGGCGGACCCTGGAGATTGGCCTGCTTCGTCCGATAGACAACCAAGTGGCGGCGACCTTCAAGCATTTCGCCGCCGGGTTGGCGCACTGGAGTCGAAAGGAAACAAACGATTACTGGGGACTTATGTTGGTGAGCCTTCATGCTTACCGGCTCGGTGAGTACGACAGTGCCATGGACCTGGCCCGCCAGAGCCTTGCCCGCCTCCGCGATGGCACCCGGCTGCCGAATGCCGAGCTTAGTATCATTTTGGCCCTTTCTCTGGCCCGACAGGGAAACCGTTCAGCGGCTTTGTCGGAGTTGGACCAGGCGGAGAGCGTGATTCGGACCGGTCTTGATCTCGAATACGACATGTGGCATTGGCGGCATTGGATTCTCGTTCGCCTCCTGCTCCAGGAGGCCGACAGCATGATTCCGCGAACGCCGCTTTCCGAACCGCAAAAATAATTTTATGGAACCGACCAGCGACAGAAGGTTCGATCCGCTTATGGCGACTCAGTTACTCCTGGAAATTGCTCAGGAGCGATCGGTGGAACCGATCTTGAGGAAACTCGTGGATTTCGCGGTGGAGCGTGCGGGGTTCGTATTCTCCACGATCTGGTTGGTCCGAAGAGGCGACCTCTGCGCGACCTGCAAGTATCGGTCCCAATGTGCTGACCAAACTCGCTGCCTGCACCTGGCTGCGGGAAGAGGCCGGTCGCTTCCGGGTTACGGAAAGGGCCCGCAGCCGTACGAGGATCCTGATGCTCGGGTGCCGCTGAACTTGGGCCCGCTGGGAGAAGCGGCGGCCACGGGTCAGTTTAAAGTGATAAAGAATCCCGGCAACCAGCCGATTTCCATCCCCGGGTTCGAGTGGTTGCGCGAAGAGCGCCTCGCTGAGTACGGGATTCGCCCCATAGTGTTTAAGGGAGAGGTCCTGGGCGCATTCGTGAGCTTTAGTCCCGAAGATATTCCGGAGACACTCGTGCCCTGGTCGCGGATCCTCGCGGACCACATCGGAGCCGCCATCGCCCACGCGCGCGCCTTTGATGAAATCCAGCATCTCAAAGGACAACTGGAACTGCAGAATACTTACTTGCAGGAGGCTGTTGAGGAAGCCAAGGCTTTCGGTGACTTGGTCGGCCAAAGCTCGGCCTTGCGGCACATCGTGGGCCAGATCGACGTCGTAGCCCCCACGGAAGCCTCGGTACTCATTCTAGGTGAAACGGGAACCGGCAAAGAATTGGTCGCCCACGAAATCCATCGTCGCAGCGCCCGCAAAGACGGTCCGTTGGTTCGAGTCAATTGCGCCTCCATTCCGCGAGAGCTGTTCGAAAGCGAATTCTTTGGCCACGTGCGCGGTTCGTTTACCGGCGCCATGAGGGATCGCGCCGGACGCTTTGAGACGGCGGAGGGCGGGACCATTTTCCTGGATGAGGTGGGGGAAATTCCGTTGGATATCCAGAACAAGCTGCTGCGCGTGCTCCAGGAGAAGCGCTATGAACGGGTGGGTGACGACCGGACGCGCTCGGCCAATGTGCGTATCGTGGCGGCGACCAACCGCGATTTGAAGAAGGCGGCGGCGGCGGGAAAATTTCGGGAGGATCTCTATTACCGCCTGAATGTCTTTCCAGTTCAGGTGCCGCCGTTGCGCGAGCGCATGGATGACATTCCGTTGCTCGCGCAACACTTTGTCGGGCTTTCCACCCGGGAGTTGAAGTGCGCCAAACCGCGGCTGACGAGAGCGGCGGTCACCAAGCTCCAGAGTTATGATTGGCCCGGCAATGTTCGGGAGTTGCGCAACGTGGTCGAGCGCGCCGTAATTCTGGCTCGCGGCGGGGTATTGGAGTTCGATCTGCCGATCAGCGGTCAGTCGGTGACGCCGCCTCGACCCGGTCCTCGAACCGATTCGCCGGCGGGCAGCCAGGCGCAGCCCAAATTCCTCACTGAAGCGGAGCTTCAACGTTTCGAGCGCGACAACCTGGTGCAGGCGTTGGAAGCGGCTGATTGGAAGATCAGCGGACCCAATAGCGCTGCCGAACTTCTGGGCGTGAAGCCGACAACTTTGCTTTCTCGGATGACCAAGTGGGGCGTGAAGAAGCCCGAGCGCCTGTCGTCCTGACCTGTCGCAACGAAATGCGATGAAGGCGGGAGGCGCGGGGTGCAAAGGAAACCGCGAAACACGCCAACCACATGAAGTTCATCCGCCGCAAAGGGACGCAGGGAACGCAAAGTGTTTAACCGCTGATTGACGCTGATTCAGAAGGGCTGTAAGCCCGACAGCCTTGGGTTAGTTAATCGTCAAAAAGATTTCAAGCCCTGTAAGGGCGGCAGAAGATTTCGGGAATCAGTTCCGATGTGATGCAGAAATTGGAGTGCGATTTTTTACGCGCGATGAGAATACCTCTCCGCTGATTTGTAGCAGTTCGTCCAGCTTCCAGTAGTGATAGCTTTGCGGCGGTCGGAATCCCGCGCGGCGCAGTCGCAGAGTGTTTAGCGGAACAGGCTCTTGGATTTTCCATCGCTTTCCAATGCGAATGGCGTAACCCACGGACGCTCCGGCAAAATAGCGGTCGAACCCTCGTTTCGTCAGCCCGCTTCCTCCGTTAAACTTTCGCCAGATCGAATTCGGGGCGGCAGCCGTCACCCCGGCAACTTCAAATGCCCCGACCATTCCCTTTGTTGCTCCTGACGCATAAACAACCACCAAGTCTCCGGCTTTGACGCGCGGTTTTACACGCCGAAGCTCGACTGTCTTCGTCCCCTCAAAAATCAAATCCACAAAATGGGGACGGATTGAAAGCAATAGTGCGTGATTGGTTGTCATGTCAGGTGAGAGCGTAGCTTTTCGTGTAGATGGATGCGAACTGCGAATCGGAAATTTTGCGCGGAGACATGAACGGCCCGCGTATGCCCAACGCTTCGATCGTGTCCATGCCGACGGCTTTTTTGAATCGCTCCGTCATCCGAAAACGAAAGGCGACAATATCCGTGGTTATGTCCCTGCCAGCGGCTTCATAAACGTCGCGCCATTCATAAACACCGAGCCGCTGAAATCTCCGAAACAATTCCTTTGGCTTCCCGACAACGACTTCTTCCAACTGCGAGCACGCCTTAATGCTCATTGAGCCGTCGCCCGTGT
>Ga0315910_10005685_pt1 | contig 10192 bp, 6 predicted proteins | sample EdamamesoilMG_FD_204470 | JGI IMG/M metagenome (GOLD analysis project Ga0315910, IMG submission 204470) | Garden soil microbial communities collected in Santa Monica, California, United States - Edamame soil | ecosystem: Environmental > Terrestrial > Soil > Garden | place: USA: California... | reverse complement strand
TCGCAGCTGGCTCCGGCGACCAACCTGTGGCTGGTGCAGTTCCACACGCAACCGCTGGAGGAGTACCGCAGCGCGCTGCTCGCGGCGGGCGCGACGATCCACGACTACGTCGCGGGCCACAGTTACATCGTGCGCATGGACGCGTTGGCGAAAGCCGCGGTCGAAGCGCTGCCCTTCGTGCGCTGGGTGGGCTCCTTCCACCCCGAGTTCCGCGTCGACGGCCAGATCCTGCAGGCCCTGGCCACGGGCACGCTGCCTGCGAATGAGCTCTACAACGTCGCGGTCTTCGAGCGCGGCATGGCGCAGAAGCAGGCGGTCGCCGCTCGCATCTTGGCCTTGGGCGGCTCGCTCGAGCTGTTGATCGAGGATGGCTTCCGCATGGAGGCCCGGCTCACGCCGGAGAGCCTGATGGCGGTCGCCGCGATGGACGAAGTTTCGATGATCGATCCCGCCGGGATCGGCGGCGTCGACCTCGACAACGCGCGCGCGATCGGCGGTGCGAATTACATCGAGGGGCTGGCCGGTTTCAATGGCACCGACGTGCGCGCCGAAGTGATGGACGAGGGCTGCCTGGTGGCGCACCAGGAGTTCGCCGGGACGGCCGTCCTGCACGGTGCGAACAGCAGTGCGTGGCACGGCACCTCGACCACTTCCGAGATCTTCGGCCGCGGAATCAACCCGCAGGCCAAGGGGCTCTTGCCGGCGGGCACGCCGATCGTAGCCAGCTACTTCCCGTTCCTTTCCGGCGGTAGCGGCAACCGCTACGTGCACACGGCGGAGCTGGTCAACCCCGCGCTGCCCTACAAGGCGGTGTTCCAGTCGAACTCCTGGGGTGATCCGATCACCACCGACTACAACACGAAGTCGGCGGAGATCGACGACATCATCTACATCAACGACTTCCTGATCCTGAACTCGCAGTCGAACCAGAACTCGCAGCTCTCGCGCCCGCAGGCCTGGGGCAAGAACATCCTCTCGATCGGCGGGGTCGGGCACCAGAACACCCTGACGACCGCCGACGACACCTTCCCGGGCGCGAGCTACGGTCCCGCGGCCGACGGTCGCATCAAGCCCGATCTGACGCACTTCTACGACAACATCTTCTGCGCGACGAACACGAGCATCACCTCGTACCAGACCGGCTTCAACGGCACCTCGGGCGCGACCCCGATCACCGCGGGCCACGCCGGCCTGGTCTTCGAGATGTGGGATGCACAGACCTTCGGCAATGCGATCCCCGTTCCGGGCGGCAGCGTGTTCGAGAATCGTCCGCACTGCACCACGGTCAAGGCGCTGATGGTCAACACGGCAAACCCGTACAACTGGCTGGCCGGCGGCCCCAACGCCGGCCTGACGCGCGTCAAGCAGGGCTGGGGCATGGTCAACGTCCAGAACCTCTACGACCAGCGCAACAACTGCTTCATCGTCAACGAGACCGACGTGCTCGTGAACCTGCAGACGCAGGCGTACACGATCAATGTGGTCCCCGCGGAGCCCGCGCTGCGCGTGACGATGGTCTACATGGATCCCGCCGGCACGACGTCGGCGCTGATCCACCGCAAGAACGACCTGAGCCTCAGGGTCACCTCGCCGGGCGGCACGATCTATTGGGGCAACAACGGCATGCTCAGCGGGCTGTGGTCCACGGCCGGCGGTTCGGCCAACACCAAGGACACGGTCGAGAACGTGTTCGTGCAGAACCCGACTGCCGGCGCCTGGACGGTCGAGGTCATCGGCACGGACATCAACTCCGATGCGCGCGTTGAGACCCCCGGCGTGGACGCCGACTTCGCCTTGGTGGTCACCGGAGGCAAGCCCAACTCCTGCGCCGCGCCCAGCGCCTACTGCACGGCCAAGCTGAACTCCGTCGGCTGCGTACCGAGCATCAACTCGACGGGAACGGCCTCGGCGACCGCGGGCAGCGGATTCGTGGTCGGCGCCACGAACATGGTCAACAACAAGAGCTGCCTGCTCTTCTACGGAACGACCGGCCAGGCCGCCGTGCCCTTCCAGGGCGGCACGCTGTGCGTCAGCGCGCCCGTGAGGCGCACCCCGGCGACGCTCACCGGCGGCAATCCTCCGCCGAACGACTGCTCGGGTCAGCCTTCGATCGACATGAACCTATTCGCGGTCGGCGGACTGGGCGGCTCGCCCCTGCCGGCGCTGACCATTCCGGGAACCGTGGTCGACTGCCAATGGTGGGGACGCGATCCGGGCTTCGCCGCGCCGGACAACACGCAGCTGTCCAACGGATTGGAGTACACCGTTTGCCCGTAGTATGGATGGACCTGTCAACCCCCCGTTGACGACCACGCTGTTCTAGTTTTTCGAGGCCGGCTGCCCTGGTGGCGGCTGGCCTCGATTCGTTGCCAGCGAAGGCTGATGCGCTGCTCAGCGCGGCCGTCCTGCATCGGATCCGCTGTCGGTGCGCAGCGCCCTTTCCCGCGTCTTGTTCGGCGCTTGCCGAGGGCCTCGACATGTCGAGTTCTCCTGCGCATGTCAGCAGCCCATCAAGATCGCGAGAAATCATGCAGTTGAACGTCCTCCGTGCCGACGACTCGATCACCCACCTGTCGATTCTCGGACGCCTCGATGTCCAGGGGGTCCAGCAGATTTCGGATCAGTTTGCGTTCACGGCCACGTCGCGCCGCCGTGCCACTCTGGTGGACATCTCCCAGGTGAGTTTCATTGCCTCGCTCGGCATGGGGATGTTCGTCAGCGTCGGGAAAGCGCTCCAGCGGCAAAGCGTGAAGATGGTCTTGCTGGCTCCCACGGACATGGTGCGCCACGCACTCCACGCCGCGGGCATCGATTCGATCATCCCGATCTGCGAAGCCGAGGAAGACGCGCTGCGGATGCTACGTTAGCCGTCGGCCTGGATGCGCCGACGACGATGCACGAAGAGCTCCGCCTCACGCTCGTGAACGAACTGCGAGAGCTGACTCGCGTGAACGAGGCCGTGACTTCGTTCCTCGAGAGCCGTGGCCGCAGCGCGGAAACGGTCTACCGCGTCAACCTCGCCGTCGAGGAAATCCTCTCGAACGTGATCCGGCACGGTTACCTCGACGCGGGACACCATGAGATCTCGCTGTGCGTACGCGCGGTCGCCGGCCCGATCGAACTGTGCGTCGTGGACGATGGCTGCGAGTTCGACCCCCTGACGGCTCCCGAGGTGGACATCCACGCTCCGCTGGAGCAGCGACGGGCAGGCGGGCTGGGGATCCACCTGCTGCGCAAGTTCGCGAGCGCCCTGCACTACGAGCGCACCGCTGGAGAGAATCGTCTGCAGGTTCACATTAATTGAGTACGGGGTGAGCCGCCGCCTCAGCGCAGCGGCAGCATCGCGCCGATCACGCGCGCCAGTTCCGCTGCCAGCAGGGCGTGGCCCGCGCGCGAGGGGTGGTAGGCGTCATTGGGCACGAAGAGTTCCTTTTCTTCGCGGCCCTCGCGCAATGCGATGCGGAACTGCTTGCGTCCGTCGGCGAGCGGCAGCTGCTGCTGCAGGCCGAGCTCCAGCAAGAGCCGACTGTAGTGCGTCAGGACCGGGGCGCGATCCTCGATGGATTGCTGCCGCGGCATCGACAGCAAGACCAGGCGTCCGCCGTCGGCCTCGACCGCGTCGCGCAGCTCGAGCAGCGCCGCCTTGAAGTCGGCGAGCGGCACGCGCCGCTTGCCGACCCGGTCGAATTCGACCCGGCCCACGTGTTTGCTCAGCCGGAACTCCTTCAGCTCCTTGGTGAACTCGACGTTGCGCTCGTCGCCCTTGCCGCCCTGCAGCTCGTCGACCAGCCAGACCATGAAGTGCGAGATCAAGAGATCGTGGCGGATGCGCACGCACAGCTCGGTCCACAGGCCCTGCTCCACCGCGTCGCTCTCGATCTTGTCCCTGTCGGCGATGCCGCCCTGCGCCTGGTGGTGGTCGTTCACCGCGCCGAAGGCCTCGATGACGATGTCCGGCTTGTAGTCGCGCACCAGCCGCTTGTAGCGCTCCAGGCCCTGGCGGATCGTGTAGCCGACCACTCCCGCGTCGAGCACCTCGCAGGCGATGCCTTGCGCGGTGAGCAGCTCCTGCAGCTGCGCGCTGTAGGTGTCCGCGTAGCCCACGCCGTAGCCGAAGGTCGAGGAGTCTCCCAGGGTGGCGATGCGCAGCACGCCCGAGCTCTTTTCCAGCGGCAACTCGCGCCCGCGCCAGCCGTGCGCGTTGACCTTTTCGTCAGGGCTCCAGCGTTTGGGGATCTCGGCGCCAGGGCGCGGTCCCCAGAGCGTGCGCGCCTCCGAGCGGTGCAGCCCCAGGCCCAGGCGCAGATCGCGGTCCTCGAGCCGGTTCCAGATCGTGATCGGCTCGTCGGTGGGCGGGTAGCGGAAGCCGCCGAGGCGCAGGCCGAGCTCGAGCAAGCCGAAAAAGGCCACGACGCTCAGCGCGGCGATCAAAAGCTTCCGGGCGTTCCTGGGCAGGCTCATCGAGGGCATGGGTCTTCGGAACTTCGCTCCGCGGGCCGAAGCTCCCCGGATTCTACCCCGAGCCCCAGCAGCCCGGACGCGCTCGGGCCGCGACGCCGGCCTCTACTTCAGGCGCGGCACGAGCATCCCGCGCGCCAGATCGCCCTCGGTGGGCGAGTGGGCCAGGATCAACTGCGCGGCGAAGAGCTGCAGCTCGTCGCGGTCGCGGAATTCGAGCGCCGCGCCGCCGCGCGCCAGCGCCGCGCCGACCGTGCGCGCCGCGAAGGGCTCGAGCCCGTCCTCGCGCGCCAGCGCCAGTCGCGTGGCGAGCTCGGCGGCGTCCATGCGCTCGGGCAGGCCCGCGGGGCCGTGGAAGCAGGGCTGCGCGCCGAGGTCCAACTGCGCCTCGCCCGCGAGTGCATCGTCCGCCAGCACGGCGACGATGCGGCCGGAGTCCGTGCCGCTGTTGATGCGCTCGAGCGTCTGCGCGCCCCATTGCAGCACGCTCTCGAGCTCGTTGCGCGGCACGCAATCCGCCGGATCGGCCGCGATCACCACCAGCCAGCCCGAACGCACCTGCGGCCGCTCGGCGCGCCAGGCGCTCTCGTAGGGCTGGGCCAGGCTGAAACGCTGCGCGGAGACCAGGTCGAGCACGGCCTTCGTGCGTTCCGGCGGTGCGGGCGGGCTCACGTGTCGAGCGGGCGGGTCGAAGGCCGTGACGGCCAAGGCGGCGCCAGCGACCAGCAGCACGAGCGCGGCGAGCGATTTGAAGAGTTGCATGTGCGTGATCCTCATTGCTTCACGATCTCGATGTCGTCGATCCCGATTCGGCCGCGCGTGGAACCGAAGCTGGGGCCGAACTCGAAGCGCACGGCGACGATCTGCGAGAGGTCGGGGAAGAAGCCGTTGCGGCGGAAATCGGAAAGGCGCAGGCGGAAGCTGCACCACTCGTTGGCCCAGCCGGCGCCGACCCCGCTTCCGGTGCGCGGGTAGGTGCGCGTGACCCGGCCGAAGCTCGAAAGCGGGATGGTGCTCGACACGCCGTTCCGATCGCGCAGCGTGACGCTGAACGTCAGCGGCGCGTTGAGCGTGTTCGTCTCGACATGGCGCGTGCCCTGGGCCGCGCGGAACGACAGCCAGACGTCGTCGCGGAAGTCCTCCTGCCCCGAAACGACCGCGAGCTCGTAGAACGCATCGACGCCCGACCAGTCGAAGACCGCGCAGCGCGGCTGGTCGCCGGTGTCGGAGGCGTTGGTCATGCCGTTGTGCGGCACCGAGCTGTTGAAGTCGAAGGACCCGTCGCGATCCTCCATGCGCCCCTCGACCAGGTTGGCGACGTTCGTCGTCACGGCGCCGCCGGAGCTTGCGAGGTTCAACGCTGTCTGCGTCTGGTAATCGTCGAGCACAAAGGCCGGCAGGCTGTCGGAGTTGCGCCACTCCTTGGCCACGATCACGTTCGAGGCCACGCTCAGCGGGCGGAAGCTCTCGTACGAGCGCGTCAGGAAGTCGCGCGCGGCCACGTGCCCCTGGATGTGGTGCTTGACCAGCGGCAGCAGGTAGCCCAGCAGCACCTTGCGCTGTTCCACCGCGGGGATCAGGTTCGGTCCGGTGCACCAGCAGTTGCCGCCGTTGTTGTGGAAGTTGGCGTGGCCGGCGCCCTGGATGTAGATCACCTGCTTGTTGCCGGTGGAACGCTCGTAGAAGCAGAAGGGCTTGGAATCGTTCGAACCAGGGCTGCCGGTGACGTCGGAGTCCGAAGCGCCGTAGATCAGCTGGAAGTTGACGCCGGTGGGCGTCGCCGCGGTCGAGGTCAGGAAGCTGATCGGCGCGATCGACGAGACGAACTTGATGTCCGCGACGTTGTACTGCGTCGGCACGAAGTGGCCGGTCTTGACCCGGTTGTAGGCGCGCACCACGCCCTCGCCGCCACGGCTGTGGCCGACGAAGGAGATCTTGTGCGAGTCGAGGTGACCGTTGATCGCCCCGCCGGCGATCGTCGCCTGGTTGGCCAGCAAGTAGTCGGTGTTGGTCAGCGTCGTCGTCGAAGCCGTCTCCGGTCCGGGCATCGTGTCGTTCGTGTGGCTCATCACGATGTAGCCCCACGAGGCCAGATGGAACCCGATGTGGTCGTACCAGGTGTAGTTGTGGCCGTTGCCGTGGCTGACGATCACGATCGGCAGCTGGCCCATCCCGGCGATGTTCGTGGGGTAGTACAGGTCCTGGCCGAACCAGGTCCCGCCGCTGTAGATCACCTCGGTCACCGCCAGCGGGCCGGCGGTCGTGGGGTCGGGCACCACCCAGATCCCGGTGTCGTTCAAGCCGTCGATGTGGTCGCCCGGCGAGAGCGTGCCGTCCTGGTCGAGGTCGATCACGATGTCGTAACCCAGGCCGTAGGCGAGGCCGCCGTCGCCGCTGAGCGTGCCGAAGTCGAGCACGAAGGTGTTGTGCTGGATGTCCAGCGCCGAGAAGTTCACCGGCTGGGGGCTGCCGCGCGCGTCGATCAGCAGCGGATTGAGCTGCCATTGCGCGAGGCTCCTGTCGGCCACGACCCAGATCCTGGCCTGCGCGCCGGCCACATCGGTGTACAGCGTGGGATCGATGGCCGCGAACAGCAGTTCGCTCTGCTGCAGCGCCAGCGTGAATTCGAAGTGCGGGAACCCGGCGAGGGCGCGCCCGGCCAGATCGTGCTCGTTGACGATCGCCGATGGGTGCGGCGTCCCGACTTGCAGCGCGAGGGCGGGCTGGATGGACAGCAGCAGGAAGAGGGTCGAGCGCTCGAGGGTGCCCATGGTGCTCCGTGGAAGGGGGTCGTCAGCCACTCTAGCTGGACTCGGCGCGGCCGGGAGGCTCGAATCGGCAAGGCTCGCGCGCGAGCAAGCGAAATCGAAGTCTTGGGGCTGTGCCCGGGGACAGGACGACGCCGGGACCGACCGGCACGGGTCGCCGGTCGGGCGGGCCCGTCGAGCAGCGCCGTTCTCGACCTGGAACCTGGCAAGCGCCCGTTGTGAGAACGGGGTTATGCTCGGAAGGGCGTCGGGACCCATCTTCCCGGCCACCCAGGATCCACCCCCAGGAGACGTCGATGAATCCGTGCTCACACAAGGCACTCGCAATTTTTACCGCGCTGCTCACGACCACGGGTCTGGCGCTCGCACACGAGGATGATCCCAAGGAACTCGATCGGCAACCTCCGTACGTCGGGCCCGGCTTCGCGCTCTCGCGCATCGCCAGCGGCGGTGGGGGTTGGATGGGCGGGGGCTATAGCGGCACGGGGATGTTCGCGTCCCAGGGCGTGACGTTGCTGGCGTGGTTGCCTCTGGCGCAATTGGGAGGCGGCACCTCGGCCAACACCTGCTGGGGCTACACCTCGCCCTCGGGGCGCGAGTACGCGATCATCGGCGTGAGCAATGGCACCGCCTTCGTCGAGGTCAGCAACCCGACCGCGCCGCAGCTGATCCAGCTGATCACCGGTCCGACCAGCTCCTGGCGCGACATCAAAGTCTGGCAGGACCGCGCCTATCTGGTCAGCGAGGGCGGCAACAGTATTCAGGTCGTCAGCCTGACCAACATCGACGCCGGCAGCGTGACCTTGATCGGCACGACCATCGGCTCCGGCACGGCCAAGACGCACACGATCGGCATCGACGAGGTCACAGGCACGCTGTTCCGCTGCGGCGGCGACAGCAACGGCCTGCGCATGTTCGCGGCCAACACGAACAAGGACAACCCGCCCGAGGTCGGCGTGTGGAGCCCGATGTACGTGCACGAAATGATGGCGCACACCTACACCTCCGGTCCCGCGGCGGGCAAGCAGATCGCCTACTGCTTCGCCGGGTTCAGCGGCGGCGGCACGAACACCGGCCTGCGCGTGGTCGACGTCACCAACAAGGCCAACCCGATCCTGCTCAAGGAGGTGTTCTGGCCGAACGCGCGCTACTCGCACCAGGGCTGGCTGTCCGAGGACCTGCAGTACCTGTACATCAACGACGAGCTCGACGAGGGCAACACGGTCTCGACCACGACCACGTACATCGTCAACGTCGCGGATCCGGCGAACGCGTTCTACGTGAAGGCCTTCAACAACGGCAATCCGGCGATCGGGCACAACCTGTACACGCGCAACGGGCAGCTTTTCGAAGCCAATTACCGCTCGGGCCTGCGCATCTTCGACCTCGCCGATCCGCTCAACCCGGTGGAGACGCGCTGGTTCGACACCTACCAGCAGGACGACAACCCCAACTTCAACGGGCTGTGGAACAACTACCCGTTCTTCGCCAGCGAGATCGTGATCGGCAGCGACATCGAGAAGGGCCTGTTCGTGTGGTGGACGAAGGACCCGCTGCTCGATCTGGCGCTGGTCAGCCCTTTGCCCGCGCTGCTCGCGCCGACGGGCCAGTCGCTGACGGTGCACATCTCCGAGTCGACGCCCGGCCAGCTGTTGCCGGGCAGCGAACTGCTGCACTTCGACGACGGCACGGGGCCGCAGTCGGTGCCGATGGTCGCGCTCGGCGGCGGCAACTTCCGCGCCGACTTCCCCAGCCTCGCCTGCGGAGCCTCGGTGCAGTTCAGCTTCACGGCGGAATCGCAGAACGGGATTCCCTGGGCCGAGCCCGAAGGCGGCGGGGCTTTCGTCGCGACCGCGGCTTACGGCGAGACCGTGCTGTTCAGCGACAACTTCCAGACCAACCAGGGCTGGAGCGTGAGCAGCATCGGCGCCACCGGCGGCATCTGGGATCGCGGCGTGCCGGTCAACGATCCCGCCTGGGCCTATGACCCGGCCGCGGACTCCGACGGCAGCGGCTCGTGCTTCCTGACGCAGAACGCGCTGGGCAACACCGACGTCGACAACGGTTCGACCACGATCACCTCGCCGGCGCTGGATTTCACCTCGGGCGCGGTGACGATCTCCTACGACTACTTCCTCAACCTGACCAACACCACCTCCGGCGCGGACCGGCTGCTGGTCGAGGCCAGCAGCAACGGAACCTCCGGGCCGTGGATCGAGATCGCGCGCCACATCACCAACAACAACCTGAACTGGACCACGCACTCGATCCCGCAGTCGCACCTGACTTCGGTCGGCCTGGTCAGCACGGCGAACATGCGCCTGCGCTTCACCGCCAACGACGGCGGCACGCAGAGCATCGTCGAGTCCGGCGTGGACGCGTTCTCGGTGCGCGTGCTCGATTGCACGGGCCAGCCGACGGTGTACTGCACGGCGAAGACCAACTCGCTGGGTTGTGTGCCTTCGATCGGCTCCACTGGATCCCCGAGCGCCACCGCGGGCGCTGGTTTCATCGTCAGCGCGACGAACGTGATCAACAACAAGAACGGTCTGGCCTTCTACAGCATCAACGGCCAGGCCGCCGCGCCGTTCCAGGCCGGCACGCTGTGCGTGGCGACGCCGATCAAGCGCACTCCCGCGGTCAACTCCGGCGGCAATCCTCCGCCGAACGACTGCTCGGGCGTGTACGCGATCGACATGAACACGTTCGCACTCGGCGGACTCGGCGGCGCGCCGCTGCTCGAGCTGCAGTTCCCCGGCACGCGCGTCAACCTGCAGTTCTGGGGTCGCGATCCGGGCTTCGCCGCTCCGGACAACACCACGCTGAGCGACGCGATCGAGTACACCGTCGGGCTGTAGAGGCGGCGTACCGAGCCCAGAGCACTTTTTCCGCGTTAGGCTCACGGACGCAGCGAGGCAGGCGAAAGCCCGCCTCGCTGCGTCCGTGGCTCAACGTGGAAAAAGTGA
>Ga0315910_10005684_pt1 | contig 10192 bp, 8 predicted proteins | sample EdamamesoilMG_FD_204470 | JGI IMG/M metagenome (GOLD analysis project Ga0315910, IMG submission 204470) | Garden soil microbial communities collected in Santa Monica, California, United States - Edamame soil | ecosystem: Environmental > Terrestrial > Soil > Garden | place: USA: California... | reverse complement strand
GTGCACGCGCCGGTAGCCCAGCCGGGTCGCGCCATCGGCGTCCACCCAGCTGAGGGAGTGCTTGAGCCAGTTGGTGTCGTCGCGCTCCGGGAAGTCCTCGCGCGCATGCGCGCCGCGGCTTTCCTTGCGGCTCTCGGCCGAAACAATCGTGGCCATGGCCTGCATCAGCAGGTTCTCCAGCTCCAGCGTCTCGATCAGGTCGGTGTTCCAGATCAGGCTGCGGTCGGTCACGCCGACCTGCGCGAAGCTCTGGTAAGTGGCGGTGAGTTTCGCCACGCCTTCCTGCAGCGACTGCGCGGTGCGGAACACCGCCGCATCCCGCTGCATGATCTTCTGCATCTCCAGACGGATCTGCGCGGTGGGCCGCTCGCCCTTTGCATTGCGCAGCTTGTCCAGGCGCGCCACCGCGAAGTCGGCGGCGTCGGCAGCCAGCGGCGCATGCCGCGTGCCGGGCCGTACCACGGTCGCGGCATGGCGCGCGGCCTCGCGACCGAACACCACGAGGTCGAGCAGCGAGTTGGACCCCAGGCGGTTCGCGCCATGCACGGACACGCAGGCCGCCTCGCCCACGGCCATCAGGCCGGGCACGACCTGGTCCGGGTTGGCGGCGGAGCCATTCACCACCTCGCCGTGGTAATTGCAGGGAATTCCGCCCATGTTGTAGTGGACCGTGGGCAGCACCGGGATGGGCTCGCGGTTCACATCCACGCCGGCAAAGATCCTCGCGGTCTCGGCGATGCCGGGCAGGCGCTCCTTGATCACCTCCGGACCCAGGTGCTCCAGGTGCAGGTGGATGTGATCGGCATGCTCGCCCACGCCGCGTCCCTCGCGGATCTCCACGGTCATCGCGCGGCTCACCACATCGCGCGAGGCCAGGTCCTTGGCATTGGGCGCATAGCGCTCCATGAAGCGCTCGCCGCGTGAATTGGTGACGTAGCCGCCCTCGCCGCGCGCGCCCTCGGTGATGAGGCAGCCCGCGCCATAGATGCCGGTGGGATGGAACTGCACGAATTCCATGTCCTGCAGCGGCAGACCGGCCCGCAGCACCATGCCGCCGCCATCGCCGGTGCAGGTGTGGGCGGAGGTGCACGAGAAATACGCGCGCCCGTAGCCGCCGGTGGCGAGGATGGTCATGTGCGAGCGGAAGCGGTGCAGCTGCCCGGTGGCGAGGTCCAGCGCCACAACGCCGCGGCAAACGCCGCGCTCGAAGATCAGGTCGATGGCGAAGAACTCGATGAAGAACTCCGCCTGGTGCTTCAGCGACTGCTGGTACAGCGTGTGCAACATGGCGTGACCGGTGCGATCGGCGGCCGCGCAGGTACGCTGCGCCACGCCCTTGCCGTAGTGCGTGGTCATGCCGCCGAAGGGCCGCTGGTAGATGCGGCCCTCGCCGGTGCGCGAGAACGGCACGCCGTAATGCTCCAGTTCGATGACCGCGGCCGGAGCCTCCTTGCACATGAATTCGATGGCGTCCTGGTCGCCGAGCCAGTCCGATCCCTTCACCGTGTCATACATGTGCCAGCGCCAGTCATCCTCGCCCATGTTGGCGAGCGCGGCGCTGATGCCGCCCTGTGCGGCCACGGTGTGGCTGCGGGTGGGGAACACCTTGGTGATGCAGGCCGTGGTCAGGCCCGCCTCGGCGAGGCCGAGCGTGGCGCGCAGTCCGGCGCCACCGGCGCCGACCACGAGTACGTCGTGGGTATGGTCGATGAACGTGTAAGCCGACATCAGGAATCCTCTACGGTGCGACCAGTGCCAGCCGCACGATCGCGAACAGGCCGAGAGCACCCAGCAGCACATGCAGGAAGACCGAGACGACCAGCGTCGTCATGCGCAGCCATCCACGGACATAGTCTTCGATCACCACCTGCAGGCCGAGCTGCGAATGCCAGCAGGCGATCACGACCAGCAGCGCCAGCAGCGCTGCATTGACCAGGCCCGAGGCCCAGGCGCGCAGCGTGGCGAACTGGAGGTCCGGCAGCAGCAGCAGCGAGATGATGAGCCACGGACCCAGGACCAGCAGCGCCACGGCCGTGAGCCGCTGAGTGCGCCAGTGGTGCGCGCCCTCGTGGGCCGAACCGCGGCCCAGTACCCGCGACAGGGCTTGCGCCGCGTTGCTCATGACCCGATACCCTTGCCGAAGAACAGATACAGCAGCACCGCGGCGACCAGAACCGCGCCCACCACCACGATGCGCGCACTGGCGCGCGCCTGCTGGCGCTCGAGACCCCAGCCCATGTCCCAGCACAGGTGGCGGATGCCGTTGGCGAAGTGGTAGCAGAAGCTCACCAGCAGCAGCGCCAGCGCAAGCTTCACCGGCCAGCTCCCGGCGAAGGCGCTGAAGGAAGCGTAGGCCGCCTCACCCGAGGCCAGCGCCAGAAGCCACGCCACCAGCAGCAGCAGGCCGAAGCTCAACAGGATTCCAGCTGCCCGATGGAGTACGGACAGCGCCATGGTGTAGGCGAACCTGTAGATGAACAGGTGCGGCGACAGGGGTCTGGTTGCCATGCAGTGAGCGCCTGGGTGGAGGATGCCTAGAAGTCGATGCAGCGACCCTTGCGCTCCCAGTCGCCGAAGCGCGTGGGCTCCGGGCCGACAGGTCCGCCGATCTCCTCCGGCTTTGCCGCGGGAGGCGTCTGGCCGGATGGCAGTGTTGCAGAAGGCCGGGGTGCGCCCGGGTCTTGATCCAAAGGCTGCATGGGCATGTATTGTGCCAGAATCCGCAACGAGGCGGCTCACAACTCATGCCAGATCTGGCCCTGACAACGCTCGATGACCTTTCCGTGATCGGGGTGCGCGGCGCCGATGCCGTCAGCTTTCTTCAGGGCCAGGTGTCACAGGACCTCGGTGCCCTCGCCGAACAGGGCAATGCGCTGGCGGGACTGCACAATCCCCAGGGCCGCTGCATCGCGGTGCTGCGGATACTGCGCGTCGCCCCCGACCAGCTTCTGCTGGTGCTGCCCGCCGACCTGACCGAAGCCGTGCGTGCGCACCTGGCGCGTTACGTGTTGAGGGCGCGCGTGGTGCTGGCCGATGCCAGTGCAACCTGGCGTGTGTACGGCGTTTCCGGTCCGGCTGCAGCCGCTGCCTCGAGCACGCGGCTGTCGATGACCATGGATTCCACGAGCACGCGCCAGCTGATAGTGGCGCCGCGCGGCGAGCCCCTGCCCGAAGGCGAATACTCCTCACGACAGCACTGGCGCCTGGAAGACATCGCAGCCGGCCTGCCGGAGATCCGCACCGCCACTTCGGGGATGTTCGTGGCGCAGATGCTGAACCTGGACCTGCTGGGCGCCATCGCCTTCGACAAGGGTTGCTACACGGGTCAGGAGGTGATCGCGCGCGCGCACTACCGTGGCCAGGTGAAGCGCCGCGCGCAGCGCTTTGCCACCGAATCCGAGCAGGTGCTTCTGCCGGGCGTGCGCCTGCGGCTGGGCGATGGGCGCAGCGCACAGGTGGTGATGGCCGCCCAGGCACCAGGTGGAGGTCAGCAGTTCCTCGCCGTGGCCACCGCCCCGGGCAGCGGCGCAACATCGACGGATGAGAGCGGGGAATCTGCGGCAACAGCGTTGCTGGAGTGTGAGCAGCTGCCCCTGCCCTACCAGCTTCCTGTCTGACCTTCAGTCATTCGCTTCGAGGATGGGAGATTCCAGCAGCGAACGCTGACGGCTGGCATTGGCCTCGCGCTTGAGTTCCGCCACGTCGGTGAGGAAATCACCAAGGTCAGTGCTGGCCGCCACGCGGGCGCGCGGCGGATGGATGTGCGGCCCCTGCACTACGCGGTTCACGGTGCGCGGATCCAGCTGCAGGTCGACGAGCCACCACAGTCCGCCCCCGAGCATGGGCACCAGCAGTGCCAGAGACAGCACGGCAGCACGGCCCAGGCGCGTGGCGTAGTGCAGGTGCAGCCAGGCGATCACCCAGGCAACGATGCCTGCCAGCACCGTCATCACCACGCCCAGCTGGCGCCACTGCAGCGCGAAGGCACCCAGCGAGTACATCCAGTAGCCCCAGCCCCACAGCGCCAGGCACACCGATGCCAGCGCCAGGTGCACGCGCAACTGCCAGGCACCCACCGTGAGGCGCGACACCAGCGCCCAGACGCCGGCCCAGATGCCCAGCGCCACCATTGCCAGCAGCACTGCGATGACCACGCCCTGGGTCACCTCGCCAGGAGAGCGCATCCAGGCGGCGAATGCCGCGAACACCAGACACAGCAGCACGCCGGTGATGGCTATGGCATTGCGGTGATGCTGAAGCACATCGCGGCGGAACAGCCGCTCGGGCGTGAGCTGCTGTTCGGCGGTACGCACGCGCAGTCGGGTGCGCCCCAGCAGTAGCTCCCCGCCGCTGATGATGCGGCCATGGTGCGCATCGATGCGCTTGCCGCCCATGCGCGTGCCATTGCGCGTGCCCAGGTCCTTCACCAGCACGCGCCCGTCCTCCTGCAGCGTGAGCAGTGCATGCTCGGGAGCGACGTAGGGATCATCGAGCGGGATGTCGCAGAACAGGCTCCTGCCCACCTGCAGCCGTGCGCCGACGCCGGAGATGCGCTGGCGCAGCAGCACATCGCCATGATCATCCAGCACCTCCACCAGCATCACGGCGTCCATTGCATGGTCCCCAGGTAGCGGCGCACGAAACCCATTCCCGACTCGAAGCTCACGCCGCGAAGGTCGAGCTGGCTCACCACGGCGCGCTCGGTGCTGTTGATGCTGGTCACCGTCACGGCGAGATCGTAGAGGTCGGAGAACAGCCGGTACTGGCGGGCGCAGGTCATGATGCGGGCGTCGAAACCATCGAGCGACACCAGGGCATTGCGGCAGGCAAAGGGCGCGACATGGCGCGGTAGACCCTGGCGCTGGTAGCTGGCCGCGATGTCGTTCACGCGCTGCGCGAACTGCATGGGATGCAGCCCCACTGCGCGCACCACACGGTGCTGGAAGGACACGCTGCCGACTTCCAGGTCCAGCTGCAGCAGCATGCCGGTGCGCGCCGAGCAGCTCACGGTCTCTGTCTGCAGTCCGCGCTGGGTTTCACTGCTGCCGGTGGTGGTGCAGTCGATGACGGGTCCCATGCGCGTGGGAAGCTGGTAGCCGAAGATCTCCTGCGTGAGCGTGGTGCGCGGCTGCGAATCCTGTGGCCAGGGATCCAGCACCGCATGCTCGTACGCCAGCGCCTGCTGCGCGATCATGCCGCGCAGCTGCGTCGGGCTGCGCGTCTCGGCCAGCGGCTGCAGCGCCCTTCGCAGGAGCGGTCCGATGTGGCGCGCCGGCACCACGAATCCCACCAGCTGGCGCCCGGCGACCACCGAGACATTCACGCCGTACACCGTGCCTCCCGCATCCAGCGCCGGGCCGCCCGACATGCCGCTGTTGATGGCGCCGGTGTAGTGGATGCGCTGGTCCAGGCCATTGCCCACCAGACCATTGGCCACGCCCTCGGTGATGGTGAGTCCGAGGTTGAGCGGAAAACCGATGGAGTAGGCGCGTGCGCCGGCGCGCGGGATGTCGGTGCGCACCTTCAGCGGCGGCAGGTCCAGATCCTCGCGCGGCCGGACCACGGCCAGGTCGTTGCGCACGTCCACGGCATAGACCTGCAGGAGTCCGCGGCGATTGTCCGAGGTCACGTACTCCAGGCGATAGCGCCGCGGATGCAGTACCGCATCGGACACCACGTGGTAGTTGGTGACGATGAAGCCCTCATCGCCCACCGCGAATCCGGTGCCGTGGAAGGCGCTGCTGGCCGCATCGCCGACGAAACCGCGCACCAGTACCACCGAATCGCGCGCCGCATCCAGGCGCACGCGTGCGGCATTGGAAAGCGGCAACTCGGCGAGGTCCGGCTCCTCGATCTCCTCCACGGGAATGATCTGCCCTTCCTCGGTGACGATCTGTCCGGGACCCGCGGCGGGCGGCGCTTCATCTGCGTCTGACTGCGCTGCGTCCCGCCCGGGTGCCGGAGCGGAGGGCTCGGCTGCGCTGGCTTCGGGCTGTGGGCTCGTGGCGGGTTCGGCGCCGGTCACCGCGCCGGCCGCGAGCGACGCAAGCAGGGCGAGGCGCGCGGAACGCAGCAGGGCACGAACGAAGGCCGGCGACATGCAGCCATCTTAGCGAAACCGGGGCAGCCTCATGCCTGCCATCCGGAACGGTGCATATCAGAGATTGATGCGCTCGACCTGCGCCGGAGCGATGCCGCGCCCCAGAAACAGCGGCCCCACACGCGAGAAGCGCTCTTCGCCATCCGTGACGAGGAAATGGCACACGCCGTCCACTTCGCCGGATGCCAGTTTCGCATCCTCCAGCACCCCCGCCAGTGCTTCGGCGGTGGTGCGCGCCGAATCGACGATCCGCACTTCAGGTCCTGCCACAGCCTGGATGGCGCCGGCCAGCGGAGGAAAGTGCGTGCAACCCAGCACCAGCACATCCGGGGCCGTGTGCGCATCCTCGAAAAGCGGCGCGAGATAGCGCCTGGCCGCGGCGGTGGCCACCTCTCCTTCGGTCCAGCCCTCTTCGGCCAGCGCCACGAACAGCGTGGCCGGCACGGCCGTCACCACGACATCGGGACGGTGGCGGAGGATCTCGCGTTCGTAGGCTCCACCACGCACCGTGCCCTCCGTGGCGATCACGGCGATGCGTCCGCTGCGGGTAGCGGCCACCGCAGCCCGTGCGCCGGGTTCGATCACGCCGATCACGGGCAGACCCGGATATCCCGCATCCAGCGCCGGCAGCGCCGCGGCGGAGGCGGTATTGCAGGCCACCACCACTGCCTTCACGCCCCGCCTCACCAGGGCATACACGGCCTGCTGGGCATAGCGCTCCACTGTTGCAGCGGTCTTGGTGCCATAGGGGAGCCGCGCGGTATCCCCCAGATAGAGGAAATCCTCGCCGGGCAGGCGCTGCATCAACGCCTTGAGCACCGTGAGCCCGCCGATGCCGGAATCGAACACGCCGATCGGCAGGCTGCTGGTCATGTGCTTTCGGGTCGCACCTGCGGGAACAGCAGCACGTCGCGGATCGCCGCCTGGTCGGTGAGGAACATCACCAGGCGGTCGACACCGATGCCCAGGCCCGCGGTGGGCGGCATGCCGTACTCCAGCGCGCGGATGTAATCGGCGTCGTAGTGCATGGCCTCCTCGTCGCCGGCGTCCTTGCGCTCCATCTGCACCTGGAAACGCGCGGCCTGGTCCTCCGGATCATTCAGCTCGGAGAAGCCGTTGGCGATCTCGCGTCCGCCGATATAGAACTCGAAGCGGTCGGTGAGGAAGGGATCCTCGTCATTGGCGCGCGACAGAGGCGAAACCTCGGCTGGATGGCCGAAGACGAAGGTGGGATCGAGCAGCGTGTGCTCGACCGTGTGCTCGAAGATGAGCATCAGCAGCTTGCCGGCACCATCGGCGGGATCGAACTTCGCACCCACACGGGCGCACCACTCCCGAAGATAGGCCACATCGCGCAGGCGGGCGGCGTCCATCCCGTCGTTCTCGTCGAGAATGGCGTCGGTCATCGACACGCGCGCGAAAGGCCGCACCAGGCTGTACTCGCGTCCCTGGTAAGTGAGCTGCGTGGCGCCGGGCTTCACCACATCGACCAGCGCGAGGATGAGCTCCTCGGTCAGGTCCATCAGGTCGCGGTAGTCCGCGTACGCCCAGTACAGCTCCATCATCGTGAACTCGGGGTTGTGCCGCGTGGACAGCCCCTCGTTGCGGAAGTTGCGGTTGATCTCGTAGACCTTCTCGAAACCTCCCACCACCAGGCGCTTCAGGTACAACTCCGGCGCGATACGCAGGAACATCTGCATGTCCAGCGCATTGTGGTGGGTGATGAAGGGACGCGCCGCGGCGCCGCCGGCGATGGGCTGCATCATCGGCGTTTCCACTTCCAGGAAGCCGCGCGCGTCCAGTTCCTCGCGCAGCCGCCGGATCAGGCGCGTGCGGGTCTGGAACACGGCGCGCGACTCTTCGTTGACGATGAGGTCCACGTAGCGCTGGCGGTAGCGCGTGTCGACATCGGCCAGCCCGTGCCATTTGTCCGGCAGGGGCCTGAGCGACTTGGTGAGCAGCCGCAGCTGTGTGACCTTCACGGACAGCTCCCCGGTGCGGGTGCGGAACAGCGTGCCCTCGGCGCCCAGCGTATCGCCCACGTCCCAGCCCTTGAAGGCTTCGTACACACCCTCGGGCAACGAGGCCAGCTGCAGGAAAAGCTGGATGCGGCCGGAAGGATCGGCAATGGTGGCGAAGCTGGCCTTGCCCATCACGCGCTTGGCCATCATGCGGCCGGCGACGGTCACGGGAATGGCCTGCTGCTCGAGTTCCTCGGCGGTGGCCTGCGCGTACCTGCCATGCAGGTCGCCCGCCAGGTGCGTGCGGCGGAAATCGTTGGGGAAGGCGATGCCCTGCAGGCGCAGCGCTGCGAGCTTGGCGCGCCGTTCGGCGATCAGCTTGTTCTCATCGACGGGCACGTCCTCGACAGGTGGAGTCCCGCCCGGTCCCTTGCTCTGCTGGCTCATCGCTACAGTCCCGCCTTCAGGCTTGCTTCCATGAACTGATCCAGGTCGCCGTCGAGCACCTTGTCGGTGGCGCCCACCTCCACATTGGTGCGCAGATCCTTGATGCGCGACTGGTCGAGCACGTAGGAGCGGATCTGGTTGCCCCAGCTCACGTCCGACTTGGAGTCTTCCAGCACCTTCGCGGCGGCATTGCGCTTGTTGACCTCGAGCTCATAGAGCTTGGCCTTGAGCATCTTCATCGCGGTGGAGCGGTTCTTGTGCTGGCTGCGCTCGGTCTGGCAGGCCACGACGATGCCGGAGGGGACGTGCCTCAGGCGCACTGCCGACTCGGTCTTGTTCACGTGCTGGCCGCCGGCGCCGCTGGAGCGGTACACGTCCATCTCGATGTCCGCCGGATTGATCTCGATGTTGATGTCCTCGTCGATCTGCGGCGAGATGAACACCGAGGCGAAGGAGGTGTGCCGGCGGTTGCCCGAGTCGAACGGGCTCTTGCGCACCAGGCGGTGCACGCCGGTCTCGGTGCGCAGCCAGCCGTAGGCGTACTCGCCCTCGAAGCCGATGGTGCAGCTCTTGATGCCGGCGACCTCACCGGGGCTCGAATCGAGCACTTCGGTGGCGAAGCCACGCTGGGCGCCCCAGCGCAGGTACATGCGCATCAGCATCTGCGCCCAGTCCTGCGCCTCGGTGCCGCCGGCTCCCGCCTGGATGTCCATGTAGGCGCTGCGCGGGTCCATCTCGCCGCGGAACATGCGGCGGAATTCCAGCTGGCGCACGCGCGCCTCGAGCTGCGGCAGTTCCTTCTCGATGTCGGACACGGCGGCCGCGTCGTCCTCGGCCTCCGCCATCTCCAAGAGCTCGCTGGCATTGGACAGCGCGGAACCCGCGCCATCGAGCTGTTCCAGGTCGGCGCTCAGCCGCGCGCGCTCGCGCCCCAGCTCCTGCGCGCGCTCGGGCTGGTTCCATACATCGGGAACCTCCAGCTCGCGACTGACCTCTTCCAGACGCTCCTTCTTGGCGTCGTAGTCAAAGAAACCCCCGTAGCGAGGCGGCGCGCTCGGCGAGTTCGCGCAGGTTCTTTCGCAGCAATCCGGTCTCGACGGGCATCTTCCTGGGTTCTCTGGCTGTAGGCTTCGGACCGGCGATTCTAAGGCATTTCCACGTGCTCTATCACGAGCTGCAGGCGCCGCTCGCCCTGCCAGTGGTTGATGTCGAGCCGATAGGCCAGGCGCAGGGCGCCCGATGGCGGCGCAGCGTGGCGCTCGCCATCCAGCAGGTTGAATGCGATGGCCTCGAAGCGCGCGCGCGAACCGGCGGGACGCAGCCAGCACTTCACGTGCTTCTCACCCACCACGCGCGCCGACTCCATCTCGAACTGCCCGTGGAAACACGGCTCCGGGAATGCCTGCCCCCAGGGACCGGCATCACGCAGCAGCTGCGCGGTGGCCAGGCTGATCTCGGCCTCCTCCAGCTCGCCATCGGTCCACACCACGTCATCCGGCTCCACCTGCTTCAGGCTCTCGGCCACTGCCGCGTCGAAGGCACGTGCGAAGTGGTCCAGGTCACTGCGCTGGATGGTGAGACCCGCGGCCATGGCATGCCCCCCGTAGCGGGCGATGAGTCCGGGATTGCGCGAAGCCACGAACTCGAGCACGTCGCGCACATGCACGCCGGCAATGGAGCGTGC
>Ga0315910_10005683_pt1 | contig 10192 bp, 5 predicted proteins | sample EdamamesoilMG_FD_204470 | JGI IMG/M metagenome (GOLD analysis project Ga0315910, IMG submission 204470) | Garden soil microbial communities collected in Santa Monica, California, United States - Edamame soil | ecosystem: Environmental > Terrestrial > Soil > Garden | place: USA: California... | reverse complement strand
CGGCCCTGGCGGCCGGCGTGGCGGCCAGCGTGGGTGGGCTGGCCTGGTGGCTGGGCGGCGAGCAGCGTGTCGCGCCGCTGGCCGAGGTCGCGCGCGCGGGCACAAGCGGGCCCGCCGCCGCCGCGAGCCGCATCCCGGGCGCTTCCGGGCCGGTGAGCGCGGACCTCCCGGCGGACCCCGTCGCGCCGGGCGATTCGCGCCGCGAGGTGCGTCCACCGGTGCCGGGGCGCGGACCGCGCAACGAGATCGTCGGCGCCCCGCCGCTCAGCTCCCACGGGCTCGTGCTCGACCTCGAGGGCCGGCCGCGGGCCGGCCTCGCGATCCACCGCGCCGGTGCGCCCCAGGAGCTCCTGGCGACCACCGACGCCCAGGGCCGCTTCGGCCTGGCGCGTGGCGGACCGCTCGAGCTCGAGGCCGTGGCCGAGGGCTGGACCACGCTCGTCCCCGGCACCGTCGCGCGCGGTTCCGAGGAGGAGCTCGCGCGCATCGTGGTGACGCCCAGCGCGGACCTCGCGCTGTTCGTGGTCGACCCGCGCGGCGAGCCGGTGCCCGGGGCGTCGGTGGAGCTCTGCTGCGAGGCCCTGGCCTTCACCCGGCTCGACTTCGCGGTGCGCCTGCCGGGGCCGGTGCTGCGCACGGGCGCCAGCGACGCCGCCGGCGCGCTCGAGCTGGCCGAGCTGCCGCGTGGTCGCGGGCTCGTCCTGCGCGTCGCCGCCGAGGGCTTCGAGCCGCTCGAGCGCGCGACCCTCGAGCTGGGCGCGCACGCCTGGCTCGCGCTGCAACCCGAGCGCGCTCCCGCGCGCCTCGCCGGCACCGTGTTCCACCGCGACGGCCGGCCCGCGGCCGGCGCGCGCGTCGAGCTGGCCGAGGCCAGCGTGGTCGCCGACGCGCGCGGGCGCTATCGCCTGCCGCTGCGCGGCGTGGGGCCCGAGTCCGGCCTGACGGCGGTCGACCCCGACCAGGAGAGCGCCCCGCTGGAGCTCGAGCGCTTCGGGGCGCGGCTCGAGGACTGGATGGACACGACCGAGGCCGGGGAGGAGAACGGGGCACCGGCCGAGCACGCGCTCGACCTCGTGCTGGGTGGGCACCTCGAGCGCGTCGCCGGAGAGCTGGTCGGGCCCGTGCCCGAGGGCTGGCTGGTGGCCGCCTTCGCGCACGCGGCCGGGGCCTCCGGGAGCGAGGCCGAGCTCGAGACGCCCGCCGCCACGACCCGCAGCGATGCGCACGGGGCCTTCGCCCTGCGCCTCGTGCCCGGCGCCTACGACCTCTACGCGCTGGCCCCGGCCGGCGCCTGCGTCGTGGCCCAGGCGGACCTGGTCACCGGCTCCGACTGGCGTCTGGCCTTGCCGGAAGAGCTCCCGCTGCAGCCGGCCCGGCTCCAGCTCACGAGCGACGACGGCCGGGCCCTGGCCCACGCGCGCGCGACGCTGCACGCGCGGCTCGACGGCCCCGCGGGTCGCCGGCGCCTGGCGTGGCGCGAGCTCGAGAGCGACGCGGCCGGGCAGCTCGCCTTCGCGCGCGACCCGGCCCTGGCCCTCGAGCTCAGCGTGGCCCATCCGCGCGCGGGCGGGGTCGTGGGCTGGGACGGGGTCGCCTCCGCGGCCGTCCTGGCGCGGCCGGTGCACCTCGCCCTGCGCGACGTGCCGCCCGAGTTCGAGCTGGCCGTCGTGCTCGACGGCACCGGTCAGGCGCTCGTGACGCACGGGCCGCTCGGGCCGCTCCCGAACCTCGCCTTCAGCGCGGGCGAGACCCCGGTGGTCGAGGTCCCGCCGGCCGCGCGCTGGGTCGAGCTGCGCAGCGCGGCGCTCGGGCCCGTGCGCCTCCCGCTCGAGGCGAGCCCGGGCGCGGAGCTCGTCGTCCGGCCTTGACCTCGGACCGTTCGGGCGCGACGGGGCGCCGCGTGGCCTGGGGCGTGATCGGCGCGTGCCTCGCGCTGGGGCTCGCCTTCGGCGTGCACCCCTGGTACGACCCGACCAACGACGGTTCGATGTACCTGCTCACGGCGCGCGCGCTGGCGGCCGGCGAGGGCTACACCTACCTGGGCGAGCCGTTCGTGATACGGCCGCCGGGCTTCCCGGCCCTGCTCGCGCCGCTGGTCTCCCTGCGCGGGACCGACTTCCACGCGCTCAACCTGCTCGTCTCCGCCACGGGCGCGCTGGGGGTGGTGCTGTTCCACCTGCTGCTGCGACCGCGCCTGGGGCTCTTGCTGGCGACGCTCGTGCCGCTCGTCCTGTGGTTCAACCCCGGCCACCAGCGCATGGGCAACCAGGTGATGAGCGACGTCCCCGGGTGGACGCTGCTCGTCGCCTGCCTGCTGCTGGCGCGCCAGCCCTGGGCGCGCGCGCCGCGCGGAGCCCTCGGGCTCGGCCTCGCGATCGGCCTGGCGGCGCTCGTGCGCTCGGCCAACGTGCTGCTCGTGCCGGCCCTCGTGGCGTGCGAGGGCCTGCAGCTCCTTCCACGGGCCGCGCGCGCGGGCTGGAAGGGAGCCCTGCGCCGCTGCGCGGCGCTGGTGCTCGGCGCGGCGCTCGTGTCGGCGCCCTGGTCGGTGCGCAACCAGCTTGTGCGGCCGCCGCCGCCGGCGGAGCAGACCACGCTGTACTCCTACTCGACCGCCCTGTGGCACACCGACCTGGGCGATCCGGCCTCGCCGCGCGTGACGCTGTCGGAGTTCCTGGGGCGCTTCCCGCGCCAGATGTCGAAGAGCCTGCACTCGCTCGGCACGCGCCTCGGCGACGGCCCGGCCGGGCCGGGGGTCCTGGCGGTGGCGCTCTCCCTGCTCGGCGCGCTGCTGGTCTCGGCCGCGCGGCGGCGCGCGCCCGAGGACCTGTGGGTGCTCGCCATGCTGGGCGTCGTGGCCTTCTACTTCGCCTATGCCGGGCGCCTGATGCTGCCGGTCTTCGCCCTGGCGATCCCGGCCGCGGTCGAGCTGGCACGCGCTCTCCTTACGCGCTTCCTGGGTGCGCGCGCCGGCCTGGTGGGTGCGGCGCTCCTGTGCGTGGCCTGGATCGCCGTCGACTGGGCCCCGCGCGCGGGCTGGAAGGAGATCGAGGGCCTGCACGAGGCCCACGTGCGCCTCGCGCGCCAGGTGAACGAGCGTCTGCCCCCGGAGGCACGCCTCGGCGCCTATCGCGGCTGGCACCACTCCGTGTACCTCGAGCGGCCGGTGCACGGCTTCGAGCCGGCCCTCGCGCGCGCCGGGAACCCGGGCGACCGGGTCACGATCGCGCGCCTGGTCGAGCGCCACGCGCTGGACGCGATCCTGCTGGGCGAGCTCGGCCTGCCGGACACCGTGGCCAGCGAGGAGCGCGCCTTCGCCGCGGCCGTGGCGGGGATGTACGGCGGCCCCCAGCGCGGCCTGGTGCCCGTCAGATAGCCGCCGCGCACCTCCGCGAGCCGCAGGCGGGGCTATGGTTCGAGCGAGAGCCCAGCGGCTCTCCCCACCAGGTCAGAACTTGTTTCCCCTCTGCGCAGGTGCGGCCCCGCGGGGCGTCCGCGGCGCGTTCCCCACGCTCGTCCTCGTCCTCGGGCCCCTGGCGGCCTGCGGCGGAGGCGGAGGCGGGGGCGGTGGCGCGCCGCCGGCGCTCGTGGCCGACTTCGCGGCCGACGTCCAGAGCGGTGAGGCGCCCCTGCGCGTGGTCTTCCAGGACCTCTCCAGCGGCGGAGCCACGGCCTGGAGCTGGGACTTCGGCGACGGCACGGGCTCGGCGGAGCGCGACCCGCAGCACACCTACGACGACGGCGGCTCCTACGCGGTCACGCTGACGGTCACGCGCCCCGACGGGAGCGCGAGCGAGCGCCGCCCGGACTTCGTCGCGGTGCGCCCGCGCCCGGCCCTGGCCTACGGCATGAACCCGAGCCTCTCGCGCTGGTCGAGCCGCGAGATCGTTTTCGCCGACGCGATGATGCGCGCCTCGGAGTTCCTGATCGTGCGCAACGGCGAGCTCTCGACCGATCCGGCCCCGCTGGTGCCGCTCGGGCGCCAGCCGCCGCGGCTCGGGCAGGGCTGGCCCGACCTCGCGGCCCTGGCTCCCGGCGAGGCGGCCGGCGCCTGGCTCTTCGGCCCGATGGAGGGCACGCTCCCCGACGGGCGCGCGACGCCCTGGATCCTGACCTGGGAGGGCACCGGGAGCTGCCGCCTGTTCGGCACGGCGACCGTGGGCGAGGCCCGGCGCACGCCGCGGCGCGTGGAGGCGCGCGTCGACCCGACCGTGGGCAACGGCAACGGCACCGTGGCGCTCCTGATCGAGTCGTCGTCGCGCTCGGACCCCGTGCGCAACGTGCGCGTGTGGCTGCCGGGGACGCTGCCGGAGCGACCGCTCTTCTGGCCGCCCTACCTCGCGCGGGTGCGCGCCATGAACCAAGGCACGGGCCCGCGCGTCTGGCGCACGCTCGACTGGACGCGCGTGAACGACCACGGCGCCAACGACCCGCCGCTGCCCTTCGAGTTCGACCTGGCCGGGCGCATCTTCCCCTGGAGCCCGAGCCAGGGCACGCGCCGCGGCGTGTGCCCCGAGTTCCAGGCGGCCTTCTGCAACGCGGTCGGGGCCGACCTGCACTTCCAGGTGCCGCACCGGGCCGAGCCGATGACCCCGGGCGACTACGAGCTCTACCTGCGCGACGTCTTCACGCGCCTGCGCGACGGTGCGCCGGCCGTGCCCGGGATCCACGGCGACCGGCCCTTCGAGGGCCTGGCGGACGAGCACGAGCTGGTACTCGAGCTCTCCAACGAGATGTGGAACGCCTTCCCGGTCAACCGCTGGCTGCGCGCGCAGGCGATGCTGCGCGGGCTGACGCTGCACGAGGTGATCGCCGAGGAGCTCCTCACCGTGTGGCGCATCGCCGACGAGGTCTTCGCCGGCCGGCGCACCGTGCGGCGCTTCGTGGGCGGCTTCGTGGCCGAGGCCGACTTCGCCGGGCGCATCCTGGCGGCCCTGCCGCCGGGCACGCGCGTCGACCAGCTCGGCCCGGCCTGCTACTTCCGCCCGCCGCCGGAGACGATCGCGCTCTGGCTCGAGGGCGCCGTGCCCGGCTCCTGCCCGGCCTGCCCGACGCCCGAGGAGGTGGTCGCGGCCGCCTGGCTCTCGTTCCCCGACCTGGCCCGCAGCCTGCGCGCGCACCGGCGCCTGGCGGAGTCCCACACGAACCCGGACGGCAGCCATCCGGCCCTCGTCCTGTACGAGGCCGGCCAGGCCCTCGACGCGCGCGGCGGGCCCTGGGCCGGGGCTGCGCGGGCGGCCCAGACCCTGCCGGACATGTACCACGCCTACGTCGACGGGCTCGTGCCGCTGCTCGTCGCCGAGGGCGTCGCGGGGGTGAACTGGTACAGCTTCATGACCGACCCGGACCCGAGCCACGGGGTCGACGTGGGCTACGGCATCTGGGACGACATGGCCCAGACGATCACGCTGCCCGTTCCCGAGCCCTACCGCGACGAGGGCGCGCCCAAGGCAGCGGCCATCTACCGCGGCTCGCCGCCACGCTGAGCTTGCGCGCCCTGCGGGCGCGCCGCCGGGAACGGGTCCTCCTCAACCCGCCCGTCAGTTGCGCGACGGCAGCAGGCGCAGCGCGGCGCCGAAGCTGAGCTCGAGCGAGTCGCCGTCGATGTCCGGCGTGTTGGGGAACTCGCCGTCGATGCCGTCCGAGGTCTTGTAGCGGTTGAAGCGGTACATCGCCTGGCCCCAGAAGGACACCCAGGGCAGCGTGTACAGCGCGATGCCCGCGCCGACGTTGATGTTGATGCCGTCCTCGAGCGAGCCCTCGGTGAAGGAGGCCGGCGTCTGGGCCTGGTCGGAGCTGCCGTTGTCGATCTCGATCTGGCTGCGGCCGATCCCCAGCACGCCGTAGGGCTGCAGCGGGCTCTTCTCCATGAAGTAGCGGCGCCACAGGAAGTCCCAGGTCTTGACCGTCGCGTCGTGGTCGAGCGAGGTCAGGTCGTGCTCGCCGTCGTGCTCGGTCTGGGAGTACTGCACGATCAGCTCGTTCATGCGCCAGCGGTAGGAGAGGTACAGGCCGCCGCCGGCCCCGATGTCGAGGTCGGGCAGGTAGACGACGTCGGTCGTGCCGAGCAGACCGTCGTCGCCGTCGTCGAGGTCGCCGAAGTACTCGGCCGTGATCACGGCCGCCCCGATGTAGAGCCCCTGGGCCGGCCAGAGCTCCTCCGGCACCGAGTCGTCCGGGACGCGGAGCGGCGTGCGCTCGTCGCGCGGGACGCGGATCGTCGTGCGCTCCTCGTCGGGGACGCGGATCGAGGGCTCGTCCCCGTCGCCCGGGAGGCGCAGGGCGGAGGCGGCCACGACCTCGGCCGAGTCCGGTGACCAGGCGGGCATCTCCGGCACGCGCGAGGTGCTGGCGCAGGCGCTGGCGAGCGCGAGGACCGCGGGGAGCGAGAGGAGCGGGAGAACGGGACCCTTCATGGCAGGGAAGCGCTGGGAATGGGGGACGGGCCCGCGTGGGGCGGGCGCAGGACAGGGGGCTAGTCGGCATTCCGGGGCCTGGACCGGAGCGTCGAGGGCGGAAAAACCACGCGCGCGCCGGGGGGCGGGGTTGCAGCCCGCGCGCGGCCCGCGGATGCTCGCCCGTCCCGGAGGAAATCGCATGTCGACGTCCGCATCGCCCCTCGCGCTCGCGCTGTTCGCCCTCGCCTGCCACGCGCCGGCCGAGCCGCCGGCCCCGGCCGCGCCGTCCGACGCGCGCATGGACTGGTGGCGCGAGGCGCGCTTCGGGATGTTCGTGCACTGGGGCCTCTACGCGCTCCCGGCCGGCGAGTGGCAGGGCCAGAGCGACTACGGCGAGTGGATCCGTGACTCGGCGCGCATCCCGCGCGAGGAGTACGCGCGCTTCCAGGGCCAGTTCGATCCGGTGCGCTTCGATCCGGACGAGTGGGTCGCGCTCGCGCGCGCGGCCGGGATGAAGTACCTGGTGATCACGAGCAAGCACCACGATGGGTTCGCACTCTGGGACTCGGCCGTGAGCGAGTGGGACATGGGCGGGACGCCCTCGCGGCGCGACCTCCTGGGCGAGCTCCAGGCGGCCTGCCGGCGCGGGGGCGTGCGCTTCGCGACCTACCACTCGATCATGGACTGGCACCACCCGGACTACCTGCCACGCCGTCCGTGGGAGACGGAGCGCTCGGCGGAGGGCGCGGACTTCGAGCGCTACGAGCGCTACCTGCACGCGCAGGTCACGGAGCTGATCACGCGCTACCGGCCGGGCGTGATGTGGTTCGACGGCGAGTGGGAGAGCACCTGGAACCACGAGCGTGGCGTGCGCCTCTACGAGCTCTGCCGCTCGCTCGACCCCGCGCTGATCGTCAACAACCGCGTCGACGTGCACCGCGGCGGCATGGCGGGCTTCTCGCAGGCGAGCGAGGCCGTGGGCGACTTCGGCACGCCCGAGCAGGAGATCCCGGCCACCGGCCTCCCCGGCGTCGACTGGGAGACCTGCATGACGATGAACGACCACTGGGGCTGGAACCGGGCCGACCCGGACTGGAAGCCGGTCGAGGTGCTCGTGCGCAACCTGATCGACGTGGCCTCGAAGGGCGGGAACTACCTGCTCAACGTGGGGCCGAGGGCGGACGGCACCTTCCCCGAGCAGGCGATCGAGCGCCTGCAAGGGATCGGTGCGTGGATGGCGAAGCACGGCGACACGATCCACGGCACGAGCGCGAGTCCCTTCGGCGCGTTCCCGTGGGGCCGCTGCACGGTCAAGAGCTTCGGCGAGTTCACGCGCTTCTACCTGCACGTGTTCGAGCGGCCCGCCGACGGCCTGCTGCGGCTCCCGGGGCTGGGGAACGAGCTCCACATGGCCAACTGGCACGGGGCCTTCGGCGAGGGCTTTCCCGTGCGCCGCGAGGGCACCGACGTCGTCGTCGAGCTGCCGGCGCAGCTCCCCGATCCGATCGCCTCGGTCGTGCAGCTTTGCGTGTGGGGCGAGCCGATCGTCTACCGCGCGCCGGAGATCGTGGCCGAGTCGGACATCTTCGTGCGGCCGCTGGAGGTGCGCGTCGAGTCGAGGAGTCCCCGCCTGGAGCTGCGCTACACGCTCGACGGCAGCGACCCCAGCGCCGCTTCTCCGCGCGTCACGGGGACGCTCGAGCTCACCGACTCGTCCGTCGTGAGCGCGCGGGCCTTCCACCGCGGCGAGCCCGTCTCCTCCGTCACGCGGCGGGAGTTCCGCCGGGTCGAGCCGCGCCCCGGTCGCTTCGAGCTGCTCGCTGCGGGAGGCTTCGTCCTGAAGGCCTACGAGGGCGACTGGGACCGCCTGCCGGACTTCGCGTCGCTTGCCCCGGTCCTGACAGGGTCAGTTCGGGAAGCCACCCTGGAGCGCGCGCCGCGAGCCGAGCACGTCGGCCTCCAGTTCGACGGCCTCCTGGCCGTGAACGTGGACGACGTGTACGTCTTCGCACTGGCCTCGGACGACGGAGCCGACCTGTGGATCGACGGCGAGCGCGTGATCGACAACGACGGCCTCCACGGGACGGTGGAGCGGCGTGGACACGTCGCTCTCGGCCAGGGCCAGCACGACATCCGCGTGCGCTGGTTCAACAAGACGGGAGGCGCCGAGCTCGCGCTGCGCTGGGCGCCCCTGGGAGGAACGCTCGCGCCCGTGCAGGTCTTCGGACACGCGCGCTGAGGACCGGGGAACGCACGGTGCCTGGCGCCGCACGCTCCGAATCAGTCGCTCGCCCCGACCACGTTGCGCAGGATGCCCAGCCCTTCGATCTCGACCTCGACCACGTCGCCGGGCTTCATCCACACCGGCGGCTTGCGCGCGAAGCCGACGCCGGGGGGCGTGCCGGTGGCGATCACGTCGCCGGGCTCGAGCGTGACGTGCTCGCTCAGGGACTCGATCAGCTTCGGGACGCCGAAGATGAGCTGGTCGGTGCTGGAGTCCTGCATCGTCTGGCCGTTCAGGCGCAGGCGGATGCGCAGCTTGCGGGGGTCGGGGATCTCGTCGGTGGTGACGATCGCCTCGCCGAAGGGCGCGAAGGTGTCGCAGGACTTCCCGCGCTGCCACTGGCCGTCCTTGAACTGGAAGTCGCGCGCCGAGACGTCGTTGAAGTTGACGTAGCCGAGCACGTGCTCCATGGCCTTGGCAGCCGAGACGCGCGCGGCGCGCTTGCCGATCACGACCCCGAGCTCGGCCTCGTAGTCGAGGTTCTCGCAGCCGCGCGGGACGCGGATCGTGCCGCCGGGAGCCAGCGTCGAGGTCGGGAACTTCGAGAAGAGCAGCGGGCGCTCCGGCAGCGGCGAGTTCGACTCGGCCGCGTGGTCCCTGTAGTTGAGCCCGATGCACAGGATCTTGCCCGGGCGCGGCACGGGCGCGTGCAGGGTCACCTTCGAGCGCTCGAGCAGCGCCCCGGCCGTGCGCAGCCGCTCCAGCTCCTTCTTGTCGGTGCAGCGCGCGACGAGCGTGCGCGCCTCGCGCAGGAAGGCCCCGACCAGGTCGAAGGCGTCGTTCGCGAGCTGCGGCTGGGGCAGGGCCGCCGCGGGGCTGGCGAGGTCGAGGACGGTCTGGGCGTCGAGCAGGGCGCCCGGGCGCGGGGCGCCGGAGGCGACGGAGAAGGCGACGAGTCTCACGCGGGGGCTTCGAAGAGGAGGACGTGCAGGGACTTCGGCCCGTGCACGCCGACCACGAGCTCGAGCTCGATGTCGGCCGTGCGCGAGGGGCCGGTGACGAAGGTGATGGTACGCGAGGCGGGGGCGCCGGTGGGGCCCTGGACCGCCGCCAGGGCGTCGCCGAGCGTCCCGACGAGGTGCTCGGCGCGCAGGAGGGCGAGGTGCAGCGGCACGACCAGCGAGGCGAGCCGGTGGCGCTCGCGGGCCGACTCGAGCACCAGCGTGCCGGTCTCGGCGATGCCCCACTGGGCCGCGGTGAGCCCGGCCTCGGCCGCGAAGAGCGCCGCGCGCGGCGCGGAGGGCTCGAGGAGCTCGAGCCCGGCGAGCTCCGCGGCCAGCGCGCGCGCCTCGGGCGCGTCGGAGACGACGAGCCGCTGCGCGCCGGCCTCGGCCAGGAGCCGCGCGGCCGTTGCGCGGGCCTCGGCCAGGCTCTGCACGGGGTGCACGCGGCCCCCGACACGCTCGAGGGTCGCCGTGAAGCGCGCGACGCGCTCGGCGGCCGGGATCGGGCCTGCGCGGTAGGGCGGCGGCAGCGGGGGGCGCTCTGCGGCGCGCAGGCCGGCCTGGACGCG
>Ga0315910_10005682_pt1 | contig 10196 bp, 6 predicted proteins | sample EdamamesoilMG_FD_204470 | JGI IMG/M metagenome (GOLD analysis project Ga0315910, IMG submission 204470) | Garden soil microbial communities collected in Santa Monica, California, United States - Edamame soil | ecosystem: Environmental > Terrestrial > Soil > Garden | place: USA: California... | reverse complement strand
GTGGCACGCGTACTCGAACATCCGCTCGCCGGTCATCTTGAGCGGAATCATCAGCGTCCACGGGCGCGACCACACACTCGGGTCGTCGAAGGTGACGTAGTACTCGAGCGTGTCTTGAGATACGCGCCGGAACTTCTCGGTGGTGCGCAGCGTGTCGGTGGCACCCACTCGCGTCGCGTTGGCCATGTAGTTGGCGGTCTCCACGACCAGCGTGTCGCCGTCCCATCGCGCGTGCGAGTCACCATGGTACTGCCTGATGACCGGAGAGACGTGTGACGTCTTGTCCGTCGAGAAGATTCGCACGTCGTGAATCATCTCGCTGCGCAGCGCCATGGTGCCGGGGCCTTGCGTGACCTCGAAGTAGCTCTGATAGCCGGCACGGATGTTCGGGGTGCCATAGCTGACGCACCGTGTGCCGAGCGACAAGTCGCTGGCCTTGTCTGCCGGCCCTCTCCCCTGCAAGGCCGCCGCTTGCGCGCGTGCGCGCTCGGCCGCGCCTGCCGCGAGAGGAGGAATGCGGCCATCCGGTGGATCGATGATCAAAGAGGTGCGGTTGTCCCACACGCGATCCGACAACCACGTCTGGTCGTAGTTGCCGACCTGCGTGTCGCTGGAGCTGAACTTCGTCTTGCCGTCGATCGCGGCCGCGAAGAGCTCGTCGGCGAAGAACGCGTCGCCGCCGTCCATCATCGCGCTCGCCTTCTTCTTCAGGTCCGCGAGCTCGGCATCGGTCATCGACGCGCGCAATCCGAACTGTTTCGGCCGCTCGAGCGGCGTCATGCCGTTGTTGGCCCAGACGCCCTGAAAGTCAGGATGCCCGTCAGGCATCCGCGGCACAGACCACTTGCCAGACTGCCCGACGACGACGGTGCCCAGGAAGGCAAAGGCGATCAGAAGGCTTATCAGGGTTGGTCGAGGCATGGCCGCTCCTCCGCTCGCCGATACCATACGACACACCGAGGCATTGAGGCACCGTGAATTGTTAGCAATTGTCTCCGGCCCACCCCACGGTGCCGCTTGATAGAATCCGGCGTCATGCAGGTTAGCCGCGGAGTGGTTCTGAGCGTGATCGTCGCCGGGCTCGTCGCCCAGTTTGTCAGCGCCCAGCAACGGAATCCCGCTGCAGACTGGCCGACCTACAATCGCGACCTCGCCGGAACGCGCTACTCGCCTCTTACACAAATCAACACAAAGAACGTCTCGACACTCAGGCCCGCATGGTCGTACCGACTGCGCCCCGAGCCAGGCAAAGCTGTCCCCGCGATCGACAAGCCGGCAAGCTCCTTCGAGATCTTTCAAGAGGTCACGCCCATCGTCGTGAACGGCGTGATGTATCTGCCGTCCGGCAATCGCGTGGTCGCGCTCGAGCCTGAAACCGGCAAAGAGATTTGGCGCTACGAGCTCTCTGAAGGACTGGCCTCGTTTCGCGGCGTCGCGTACTGGCCTGGCGATGCCAACGTGCGCCCGCGCATCTTCTTCACGAGCCTGAGAAAGCTGATTGCGCTGCGCGCCGACACTGGCGCGCTCGATCCGACATTCGGCGATGGCGGTGAGCTCGAACTCGAGATTCCGTACAGCGGCGTGCCCGTGCTCTACCGGAATGTGATCCTCATGGGATCGAATTTCTTTGGCCCCGGCGAGCGTCACATCGGCCCGCATTTGACAACGAGCAAGGGCGAGAAGGGTGACGTGCACGCGTACGACGCGCGCACGGGCAAGAAAGTGTGGAACTTCCACACCATTCCCCTGCCTGGCGAGGCCGGCAACAACACGTGGCTCAACGACAGCTGGAAGAATCGAACTGGCAACAACGTCTGGTCGTTCACGCTGACCGTTGACGAGCAGCGCGGCCTCGTTTACATGCCGGTCAGCGGTCCGGGCATGAACTACTACGGTGGCGACCGGCCCGGTGACAACTTATTCAGTAACTCGACGATCGCGCTCGACGCGCTGACCGGCAAACTCAAGTGGCACTTCCAGAACATCCGTCACGAGATCTGGGACTACAACCTGCCTCCGGCACCGGGCCTGATCGACATTCGCAAAGACGGCAAGACGATTCCCGCGCTCGCGCAGGTTGGCAAATCCGGCTTCATGTTCATCCTGAACCGCGAGAACGGCGCGCCGGTTCACGGTGTTGATGAACGGCCGCAGGCGAAGGCCGACGTGCCGGGCGAGTGGTATCCGGCGACGCAACCGATCCCGACGAAGCCAGGTCCGCTCGCGAGGGTGAGCATGACGCGGAACGATCTCGTCACCGCTGAAGACACAACGTCAGCACATGCCGACGCGTGTCGCGCGCTGTGGGACAAAACGCAGTTCCGCAACGACGGTCCGTACACGCCGTGGAACTATCGGCCCAACGGCGGTCCGCCCTCGCTCGCCTTTCCCGGCATGACCGGAGGCGTGAACTGGGGCGGCACTGCCACCGACCCTGAGCTCGGATACATCTTCGTGAACTCGAAGGACGAGCCCTCAACCGGGTGGATCGCACCGAATCCGCGCTACAACGACAAGACGAAGGACACAGAGTTTCCCTACATTCACCAGAGCGGTGGAACGCTCAGCGCCGAAGCGCGCGATGCCGAGGGTCAATCACTCGGCACCCTTCCCTGCTTTCGCCCGCCGTGGGCCAGCCTCATGGCGATCAACGCGGCGACCGGCGAGTTCGCGTGGCGCGTGCCGCTCGGCGTGAACGACAGCATGCCCGAAGGGAAGAAGAACGTCGGCTCCCCTGGTTATGGTGGACCGATCGTGACGGCGGGGGGACTCGTGTTCATCGGCGCGACGCGCGATCGACAGTTCCGCGCCTTCGACTCGCGAACCGGCAAGGAACTCTGGTCCACGCGCTTCGACTACAGCGTCACGGCAATCCCGATCACCTACATGGGCAAGAACGGCAAGCAGTACGTCGCCGTGGTCGCTGCGACGAACGGTCAAGGCAACAACGAATCGCTGAGCGTCTTCGCGCTGCCGTAGATCGTGGCGCACCGTTTGCTCCTACCTAAGGAATGCGAACTCGTGCGTGGACCCTCGTGCTCCTCGTTGCACCGTTCCTTCACATCGGATGTGGTAGCGCGGACGACCCTGCCAAGGTAGCAGCTGCCATTCGCCAGCTGCTTTCTCAGAGCGCACCGGCTGAGGTCAGCGCAGCCGCGTGGACCGACACGCAAGAGTTTTATAAACGAGGAGACCACGCTCCAGTCTGGGCGATGGAATCCGACGCGATGCGCGCCGACGCCGCCGTGCAGATCATCGCGAAGGCAAAGCAACACGGGCTCGACCCGAGCAATTACGGCGATCAGGAAATTGTCAGACTGCGCACTCTTCAGTCGAGTGAAGACGCACCAGAGAAGGGGTCGCCCGAGCGTACTCGGGCGCTTGCCGAGCTCGACGTCCGAATCACCTCGGCCCTCCTCACGCTCGGCCGCGACGTCGCACTCGGTCGCACGAAACCCGAACGCATTGACCAACGGTGGAAAGCTCGACGCGAGTCACCCGATTTCGTCGCGACGCTCGTTACTGCCACAACGGGCAACCTCAACGCGTGGCTCGACTCGATCAAACCGCAGCATCCGCAATACGCGGCGCTGCAGAAGGCTCTGCTCGATCCCGCAATGGCGGGACAGGCGGAACAGATCGCGCTCAACCTCGAGCGATGGCGGTGGATGCCGAACGATCTCGGCGCTCGCTACGTGATAGTGAATATCCCGTCGTTCAGCCTCGACGCACGCGAGAGCGGTCGATCAGAACTGGAGATGAAAGTCGTCGTCGGTAAGCCCGAGAACAAAACGCCGATTTTCAGCGATCAGATGACAACGACAGTGTTCAGTCCGTATTGGAACGTCCCGGACAGCATTGTCGAAGGCGAAACCGCGCCGGCGGCCGCGCGCGATTCGAATTTCCTCAAGCGCAACAACATCGAGATTCTGCGTGTCACGAAGTCGGGCGCCACCCCCGTTGACCCGTCTACAGTCGATTGGGACAGTCCGGAGGAGCTCAAAGCCCTGGCATTCAGACAGCAGCCTGGAGACTCGAACGCGCTGGGACATGTGAAGTTTCTGTTTCCGAATCCGTACGATGTCTACCTTCACGACACCCCGGCCCACGCACTCTTCGCGCGGCGTGATCGCGCTTTCAGCCACGGTTGTGTTCGAGTCGAACAGCCAGAGGCGCTCGCGAAATGGGTGCTGAATGGCTCGCCGGAATGGAATGACGAGAAGATCCGCGAGGCGATGCACGCCGGTGAAGAGGAGCACGTCAACCTCAAGCAGGCGATTCCCGTCCACATCGTCTACTTCACCGCGTGGGCCGACGACGCCGGATCAGTTCGCCTGGTTCCCGACGTCTACGGCTACGACGCCATACAATCTGCTCACTGACCGTCGAGCTGTAATCGGCGCACCTTCGCGTAGACTGAAGAAGATCCCTGATCAACTTCAGTGCCTGATTTCAAGAACTCTCTCTCCCGGCGATATCTGCGTGTCTGCCTCGTCGTGCTCGCACTGATCTTTATCGTGAGCGAGGCGAGCCGTGCGCGCGAAGGCGTGCCTGTCGAGAGGCGCGACGCCAGGCCGGCCGAAACGAGCCGGTGGGCAGATACGTCGATTGGGACAATCGATCGGCACGTATTCGATCTCGCGCTTGGCGCTGTCCGGTGCGCCGTGCGCTCGGGGGCGATGCCGGCGCCGTCGACGTTGACCGTCATCGACTACTCGAAGCCTTCAACCGAGAAGCGGCTCTGGGTGTTCGACATGCGGTCGCACGAGCTGCTCTTCGAGGAGCTCGTCGCACACGGCCAGGGGAGCGGTGACAACCTCGCGAACGTCTTTTCGAACGAGCCAGAGACGCACGCCTCGAGCCTCGGTCTGTTCGCCACCGAAGACACCTACGTCGGCAAGAACGGCTACTCGCTTCGGCTCAAGGGACTCGACGAAGGCTTCAATCACCGCGCCCGCGAGCGGGCGATCGTGATGCACGGCGCGCCGTACGTCAGCGACGACTTCGTCAAGGCACACGGCCGCCTCGGTCGCAGCTGGGGGTGCCCCGCGCTGCGCGAAGGTGTGGCGCGCGAGGTGATCGACCGTGTCAGGGGCAACGGGCTGCTCTTCGCTTACTACCCGAACCAGGACTGGCTCCGGTCGTCGCGATACCTCGGGGACTGCGATGCCGCGGACGCCTCATTGGTCCCTGGTTCTTAGGGCTTCGTTCCTGGTCCGTCCTTAGCCGTCCTTTCCTTTCACTCGCCTTCTTGCTTGACGTCACTATGACGTGTGGCGATATAGTATGACGCCACACAGCTCATACGAGCGGTTCACGAGGCATCATGACGTCACGCGCCAGGCTGGAGGCCTTCCTCCCCCTCACACCGCCGATGCTCCACACCCTGGTCGCATTGGCCGACGGCGATAAGCACGGTTACGCCATCATCAAAGAGATCGCGCGGCGGACCGACAACTCGGTGCGGCTCAGCGCCGGGACGCTGTACGCGTTGATCCGGCGCGCCGAAGCCGACGGGCTCATCGTGGAGACCGACGACCGTCCGGACATTGCCCTCGACGATGAGCGCCGCCGGTATTACCGGCTGACGCCACTCGGGCGGAGTGTCGCTGCTGCCGAGATCGAACGGCTCGAATCGATCGTCGAAATGGCGCGCGCCAAGAAGCTCGTCCCGCGGTCGAGGTCGATATGAGCGCAGGGGGCCGCCGTCCTCGATCGCGTGCCGAACGTGTGATCGGCGCGCTCGTCCGCCTCTTCCCTTTCGACTTTCGCGCAGACTACGGGCGCGATCTGGAACAGACGCTTCGTACGCAGCATCGCGACGCGCGACGCGAGAAGAGCGCCGGCGCGTGGCTCACGCTATGCAGCGATGTGCTGCGCGATGTGACCATGACGGCGCCGCGCGAGCACCTCGCGATCCTGCGCCAGGACGCTGGTTACGCGCTGCGCGCCTTGCGGCGCGCGCCCATCTTCACCGTGTCCGCCGTGCTGACGCTCGCGCTTGGCATGAGCGCGATGACGGCAATGATCGCGGTCATGAACGCGGTGATGTTCCGGCCGCTTCCCGTCGAGCGCCCCGAGGAGCTCATCTCGATCAGCAACCAGACAGGCGAACCGTTCGCCCTGTCGTACCCGGACCTTCAGGACTATCGCTCGCGCACGGAGGTGCTCGCCGACGCGCTCGGATACTCGCCCCGTCCCGGCGCCATCAACGTAGACGGCACGACCGACCGCGTCACGATAGAGCTGGTCACCGACAACTACTTTTCGCTACTCGGCGTGACGCCAGCGGCCGGACGGCTGATTCAGCCCAACGAAGGGCGTGCCCGTGGTGATGCGCCGGTACTGGTCCTCGCGCATACCTATTGGGTCTCTCGTTTCGGCCGCGATCCCTCCGTCATCGGCAAGGTCGCTCGCGTCAACGGACGGCCATTCACGATCATCGGCGTGACGTCTCCGTCGTTCCGCAGCACGGAATCGCTGGTTCGCATCTCGGCGTTTGTGCCGGCGTGGATGTACGACGTCTTCAGCGACACGCCCGTGGCGCTCTCGCGATTCGAGGATCGCAGTGCCCGCTGGTTCTCTGTGCTGGCGCGTCTGAATCCAGGTGTATCGCTGGCCGAGGCGCGTGCAGCCCTCGACGTGAGAGCCGCGGCGCTGGCACGCGACTTTCCTGCCACGCACAAAGATGTGGTGCTTCGTGTCGTTCCCGAGACCCACACCCGGCCGACACCGCAGTTAGGAGCGTCGCTGCGTGTCGCATCCACAGTGCTGGCTGGTCTCGCTGCGCTCGTGTTGCTCATCACGAGCGCCAACGTGGCCAACCTGCTGCTGGCGCGCGGGGCCAGTCGCGGCCGCGAGGTAGCGCTCAGGTCGGCGCTTGGCGCTCGCCGCGGGCGCATCATGCGTCAGTTCCTCACCGAAGGCATGATGCTCGCGCTGCTCGGGGCCCTGGTCGCCGTCCCGATCGTGATCGCCGCGATGCGCGCGCTGATGACGTTCATGGCCGGTGTGTCGTCGGTTGCCGCGATCGATCCCGACTTCAGCGTGGACCTGCGCGTGATCGGCGCGGTATTCGTGATGGCGATCGGGTCGGGTGTTGTGGCCGGGCTCGCGCCGGCACTGTGGGCTTGCCGCGCGGATCCGGGTGAGATGGTGAAGAGCGGTGCACGCGGCAACACGGACCAATCGAGCGGCCGGATGCGCGGCGCGCTCGTCGTCGTCCAGGTGGCACTGTCGCTCGCGCTGCTCGTGTGCGGCGGACTGCTCGTTCGCAGCCTGGATCATGCGAGGGACTTGAATCTGGGGTTCGAGCCGGACGGCATGTTCCTCGCCTCGGTGATGCCCGGCCCGCAGTATGGCGCCGCCAATCGGCTGGCGTTCTACGAGAACGTCCGCGCGACAATCGCCTCGTCGCCGGATGTCGAACAGGCTGCGTGGATTTCATTTCCACCGCTCGGCATTGTCGGGGAGATCGCGCAGGTGACGCCTGACGCCAAGCCAACGGATCCCGATTGGCGTCCGCCCATCGCGAACGAAGTCGATGTCAGCCCTGACTACTTCGCGACCGCGCACGTGCGCATCGTGCAGGGTCGCGGATTTGAAAACCGCGACGGCCTCGCCGGCCCACCTGTCGTCGTCATCAACGAGACACTGGCCGCGATGTTCTGGCCGAATCAGAATCCGATCGGACACTCGCTCACCGCAGATGGACGGACGCTCGAGGTCATCGGCGTGGCCCAGAACGGCAAGTACCGCAGTATCAGCGAGACACCCCAACCAGCGATCTTCAACGCACTGCACCAGACAACACCCTCGATCGCAACGCTCGCAGTCCGCACCACACGTCCCTCGCCCGCACTGGCCGCGACCATCCGGCAGGTCATCAGGCAGGTCGATCCGGATGTATCGGTGTTCGACGTGCGCTCGATGACGACGCACCTCGACAACGGCATGGCGTTCTTCGTCTATCGTGTGGGGGCGCTCATGACCAGCCTGTTCGGTGCGATGGGCATGCTGCTCGCGTCGGTCGGGCTCTACGGGATGATTTCGTATCACGTCAGCCAGCGCACCCAGGAAATCGGACTGCGCATGGCGCTCGGTGCGCGTGCGGCCGACATCATCCGCGACGTGCTGTCGCACAGCGGTCGGTTCGCCTTGATGGGAATCGCTGCAGGCGCGGTCCTGTCCGCTGCCCTCGCGCAGTTGCTCCAGGGCGTGCTCGTCGGCGTCAGCTCGCTCGATCCGCTGACCTATCTCGCAGTCGCAGGAATGCTCGTCGCGATCTGCCTGATCGCGTCCTTTATCCCTGCCCGTCGGGCAACCGTGGTCGATCCCCTGACCGCGCTACGTGCTGAGTGACCTCGCAGGAACGTATACTTCGACCGCGAGGTTTGATTCATGACAACCGCTTTCCGTCTCGTGGGTGGCACCGTCTGCGTGATCCTGGTTGGTGTGACGGCGAGTTCGCTCGTCTCGGGGCAGAACGCGCGGCCCACGATCGCGACACAAGACGATTTCAATCGAGCAATGAAGGAGCTCTCGAACTGGGGCCGCTGGGGAGAGATGGATGAACTTGGCGCCGCCAATCTGATCACCCCCGCGAAACGGAAGCAGGCGATCGCGCTCGCTCGAGAAGGACGGTCGGTCTCGCTCTCGCACGACGTTCCGCAAGAGAAGGCGGCGGACACTCCCACGTTCCTGGATCGTGCGCTCGTCACCGTTCAGCCGAACGTCTCGCTCGACCGGTACCAATACACCGGCACCTACCACGGCGTCGTTCACAGCCACCTCGACGCGGTGGACTGCCACATCATGGTGGACGGCAAGGGCTATAACGGCGTGTCAGTGGAAGAAATCAAGACGGCCGGCGGGTGCCCTCGCGGCAGCATCAACGCCTTGAAGGACGGCGTCGTGACACGCGCCATCCTGTTCGACGCGACGCGATTGCCCGGCAAAGCGACGCCGCAAGGGTGGCTCGAACCAGGAACGGCAATTCACCGCGAGGACCTCGAGGCGCTTGAGAAGCTTCAACGCGTGAAGGTCTCGCCCGGCGACGTGATCCTGCTCTACACGGGTCGATGGAAGCGTCGCGCGGCGCTGGGTCCCTGGCCCAATGCCACCGGCTACGCCGGCTGGCACATCGACGTCGCGTATTTCCTCAAGGAGCGCGGCGTCTCCTTCATCGGCGCAGATGGGCCAAACGATGTCTCCCCTTCCGGCCTGCCGCAAGGTGTGGGACTTCACCAGCTCGCGCTCGTAGCGATGGGCGTCAGCATCTTCGACAACCTGGACTTCGAACGAGCCGTCGAGGAGGCGAGACGATTGAATCGCTACGAGTTCCTGTTCATGGCGGCGCCGCTTCGCGTCGAGAAAGGCACGGGATCGCCACTCAACCCGTTGGCGATTTTCTAGACGCGAGCAGGCCTGATACCTGGCAGCGTGCCCTAGAGGCTGACGACAACCGGTCCGGGAACATCACCGCCCTGCCGATCAAACAGTGCCAAGGGCGCACCGCCGGCAGTGATGGGCTCGATGGTCATCGACGAGCCGACGATGGAGACGATGAGGAAGTGCGTCCCCTCGTTGCCGCCCCATGAGTGCACGAAGCCATTCGTCGACTTTTCAGGCTTGCCGGTCCGCCACTGCCCTCCACCCCCGGTGACGATGGTGCGAACCCGTCGCGAGGCGTCTGCGCCTTCGCTGTCGATGCACTGGAAGTTGTGCTCGTGACCGGAAATGAACGCGCGCACACCATGCTCCACGCAGCGTGGAATGATCTCGTCGCGCATGCTATTCGTGTCGCCGTGCTCGGGACCAGCACAGTAGGGCGGATGGTGTGAAAAAGGGATGCGCCACGCCGGCGAACCGAGCGGTGACGCCAGCGCGTTGCGCATCCACTCCTTCCCGGGATCCCGCTGAAACATCCGCCGGCCAAAGAGCAGCCTGTCCTTCGACGTGTCGAGGCAGATGAACTCGACGTCGCTGCCGAATCGAAACCGATAGAACAGCCCTTTGGTGACGGACGCGTCCCTGCCCGGAAGAGCGGCCTGGAACCGCGGCGTGACCAGCAGGTTGTCGTAGAGGGTCAGGGTGTCGCCCTGTCCCCCCTCGAGAAGCGTCTCGCCCGTATCGTGGTTGCCCACGCAGGGAAAAACCGGGATGCGATCGATCAGCGAGCGATACGGCTGAAAGTA
>Ga0315910_10005681_pt1 | contig 10197 bp, 8 predicted proteins | sample EdamamesoilMG_FD_204470 | JGI IMG/M metagenome (GOLD analysis project Ga0315910, IMG submission 204470) | Garden soil microbial communities collected in Santa Monica, California, United States - Edamame soil | ecosystem: Environmental > Terrestrial > Soil > Garden | place: USA: California... | reverse complement strand
CTATCTGATGGGTGGCATCGCCCTCTTTGGTATGTCTGGAGACGTGCAAAAGAATGCCGAGTATAGTAATGTACAGGCCTCTGTACCGTTTGGCGGAGGGTTGAAATACGTATACAATCCTAAATGGTATTTTGCCCTGGAATTTGGCGTGCGAAATACCTTTTTTGACTATCTGGATAATATTTCGGCCGGCGATTCCCGGAATAAGAACTATCAATACGGCAATCCCAATGATAATGACAACTACTATTTCATTGGCCTGAGCATTACCCGCACTTTTTATACCATTCCCTGCCCAACTAACCCTTATAAGTAATTCACCGGGTTTAGTTTGAGACTCCACAAACAGAATAACCAATATCTTTTACTAATTTTGCGACCTTGTGGCTTCTTATAAAGAAAATATTGACTTTAACAATCTGCCTAAGCACATAGCGGTCATAATGGACGGCAATGGACGGTGGGCCAAAAGAAAGGGAGCAATGCGCATTTTTGGGCACCGCAACGCAGTTGAAGCGGTTCGGGACATTACAGAAGGCTGTGGTGAGTTGGGGATTAAGTATTTGACACTTTATGCCTTTTCCACAGAAAACTGGGGCCGGCCCAAAGCTGAGATTGACGGGTTGATGGAGTTGCTGGTAAATACCCTCAAACAGGAGATAAAAAGACTTACCGAGAATCAGGTCCGGTTGATCACCATTGGTGATACTTCACACCTTCCCGGTGATTGTCAAAAGAATCTGGAGTGGGCAATTGATCAGACAAAAAATAATACGGGCTTAACCCTGGTCCTTGCCCTTAGCTACAGCGGAAGATGGGAGATTGTCAAGGCGGTAAAGACCCTTGCTAAAGAGGTGTTGGAAGGCAAAGTCAAACTCGACGAAATAAATGAGAATGTGTTTACAAACTATTTGCAGACTTCCGGCATCCCAGATCCGGAGCTTCTGATCCGCACCAGTGGGGAAATGCGGCTTAGCAACTTTTTGCTATGGCAAATAGCCTACACAGAACTATTTATCACACCCACACTCTGGCCAGACTTTCGTAAAGACCATTTGTACGAAGCCATTTGGTCCTATCAGCAACGTGAGCGCAGATTTGGAAAAACAAGTGAACAATTGAACCCGGTAAGTTGATGAAGCGTCTTTTATTCTTAATTGTCCTTTTAAGTGTGACTGCTGATTCCTGGGCTCAGTTTCGTCGAAACCGTAGCGACCGCTCGACAGGCATCTCCGAAAACAATTTGAATTATACAAACCCTGCAGAATATACGATTGCCGGAATTGAGGTAACGGGGCTGAATATCCTCGATAAGAGTGCCATGGTTTCCCTCACCGGATTAAAAGTTGGAGACAAGATTAAAATCCCCGGAGACGCAATTTCTAACGCCATTAGGAGTTTATGGAAACATGGACTGGTTGGGGATGTTACCATTCTGGTCGATCGAATTGAAGGGCAAAATGTCTATCTCAGCCTGGCTCTTTCAGAAAGACCGAGATTAACGGGATTTTATTTCGCGGGGATTTCAAAATCGCAGGAAAGCGGCTTAAAGGATGAATTAAAGCTGATTCGGGGAAAAATTGTCAATGACGCGATGGTTCGCAATACCGAGCTTGCTGTAAAAAAATATTTCGTAAAAAAGGGTTTTCTGAATACGGAGGTAAAAATTCTCCAGCAAAAGGATACGCTTAACGGCGAAGGAATAAGACTTAGAATTACGGTTAACCCAAAATCAAAGGTTAAGATTAACAGAATTTCTTTCGAGGGAAATACGAGCGTATCCGATGCACAGCTCAAGACGAAAATGAAAAAAACGCATGAACGTCCCCGGTTTATCCTTCACCGAACACTGCTCACCGAAATCATGAACATAAATCCAAGAGAATTTCTTGACTCCAGTTATGTTGTCGGCACCAAAGATCTAGTTGAATTTATCCAGAACAACGCCAAGGTTAATGTCTTCCAGGGTTCGAAGTTTATTAAAACGGACTATGATGATGACAAAAAGAAAATAGTCGACTTCTACAACACCCAGGGCTACCGTGACGCAGAAATTCTCTCAGACACGATATATAGTTACAGTGACAATTCCATCAACGTTGATTTTGTAGTATCTGAAGGTTCAAAGTATTATTTCAGAAACATTATCTGGAAGGGAAATTACATTTATACCGATAAGCAGTTAAGTGCAGTGCTCGCCATCAACAAAGGCGACGTATACAATAAAGCAGAGTACGAAAAGAAACTTCAATTCAATCCAAAGGGACTTGATATAAATGGGCTCTATATGGACGACGGCTATTTGTGGTTCCAAATCGATCCGGTTGAGGTCGCAGTGTCCGGTGATTCAATTGATGTTGAGATGCGAATTAGGGAAGGCGAGCAGGCAACTATCAGTGAAGTCACCATTTCAGGAAATGATCGCACCAGCGATCACGTTATCCGGCGTGAATTAAGTACCTTACCCGGTCAGAAGTTCCGTCGTTCGGATATTATCAGAACCCAGCAACGACTTGGACAGCTGGGCTATTTTGCGCCGGATAAAATCGGGCAACAGCTGTCTCCTAATCCTGCAAATGGAACTGTTGATATAGAATGGCAAGTTGAGGAACAGTCCAATGATCAGGTTGAACTATCCGGAGGATGGGGAGGCTACTATGGCTTTGTTGGAACGCTTGGGCTGACCTTTAATAATTTCTCACTGAGAAATATACCAAACCTAAAGAGCTGGAAACCGCTACCTGTCGGCGATGGTCAAAAATTATCACTGCGTATGCAGGCAAATGGCCGGTCGTTTCAGAGCTACAGTTTTTCATTTACAGAACCATGGATGGGTGGACGCAAGCCTCATAGCTTTAGCGTCAGCTATGTAAGATCGCTGTCCCGTTACCCAGGCGTCGGAGCCACCAGCTACAATGACCTCAATTCTGAGCTTTCTGCAGATAATTTCTCAATTGGATTAGGAAGGATGCTGGAATGGCCAGACAATTATTTTTCTTTAACCAATTCACTTGGTTATGCTATTTACACCCTGAAGAATATCGACTATCAGATCGGATGTACAAATTGTACGTCCAATGCGCTCACGTTTAACACTACGCTGTCCAGAAACAGTGTCGACAATCAGATGTATCCGGCGCAAGGTTCACAGGTTTCGTTAAGCCTGACTCTTACTCCTCCATATTCATCTTTCAATGATCTTGACTACGCCACGGCTACTGCTGAAGAAAGAAATAAGTGGCAGGAATACCACAAGTGGATGTTCGATGCAAAATATTATATACCATTAGATAATAAAAAGAAGCTTGTATTAGAGGCTAAGGTACATTTTGGATTTATCGGTGCCTACAATAAAGAAAAGACAGGGATCGGTCCGTTTGAGCGCTTCGTTTTGGGTGGTAGTGGTTTGGCCGGCGGTTTTAATTCTTTTGTCCTCGGCAAGGAGATTATTGGACTCCGTGGTTATGAGGACAATCAAATTACACCGCCTACTTATCAAGCTGGAAATAGCCAATCGCAAATTGGTGGCGTAGTCTATGAAAAGCTCGGACTTGAGTTAAGGTATCCAGTGACCACAGGAAATGCAGCAACCATCTATGGATTGATCTTTACGGAAGCCGGTAACAACTGGGGACAATACGAAGACTTTAATCCGTTTAAGTTGTATAAAGCTGCTGGCGTCGGTGCAAGGATCTTCATGCCTGCGTTTGGTCTAATTGGGCTAAACTGGGCCTATGGATTTGATCCTGTCCCATTCAATAGCAACAGAGCTGTCAGTGGTTCTCAGTTCCACTTCACAATAGGTCAGCAAATCAGATAATATGCGTGCTTATATTATTACGATATTTTTTCTCATTTTCGGCCTGAATTTTGTCTACGCTCAGAGGTTCGGGTACATTGACACGGATTTTATCCTGAACAAGATGCCTGATTATAAGAAGGCTCAGGATGAGATAAACCAGCTTTCCGAGGCGTGGGAGAAGGAAATACAGGAAAATAAGAAGAAAATTGATGGTTTGTATAGTTCGTTACAGGCAGAGCAGGTACTCCTGACGGAGGAAATGAAGAAAGAACGAATTGAAGCGATTCAGAAAAAGGAAACTGAATTGAAGGAGTATCAAAAGAAAATTTTTGGGTTTGGTGGGCTGTTTTTCCTAAAGAAACAAGAACTGATTAAACCTATTCAGGACAAAGTGTGGGATGCAGTTGATAAAGTATGCAAAGAAAATAACCTGGCTATAATGTTTGACAAGGCAGGTGAACTGGTAATGATTTATACGGACCCAAGGCACGATTACACTGATTTTGTATTGGACCAACTGGGTTTCGGCGACCCTAATGATAAGATAAAAAACTAAATTGAATTATTGTGATGAGAAAACTCGTTTTATTAACTGTGTTTGGATTAGGAACTCTATTGTCCCAGGCACAAACGGCTCCAACAAAAATTGGCTATGCCGATGTTATGTACATTATTACTCAGTTACCTGAAGCAAAACAAATTGATACTGAACTGAAGTCTACACAAACACAATTGAAGAATCAGATTGATTCCAAATATCAGGAATATCAAAAGAAACTTGCTGACTATCAGGCGAACATTAATACCATGCTGGAAGCAGTTCGCGCCAATACCGAACGCGAGTTGATACAAATGCAGCAAAACATTGAAAAGCTTCAGGCTGATGCGCAGACAACCATATCGGCGAAGGAAAACCAGTTGATGGAGCCCGTATATAAGAAGGTCGGAAAGGGAATTGAAGATGTCGCAAAAGAGAATGGCTTCACCTTTATACTTAGCCAGCAAATCGGAGGTCTCGACGTGATCCTCTATGGCGATGACAAGATGGACATTTCTGATCTTGTACTGAAGAAATTAGGAGTGACTCCAAAACCGCCCACAACAACACCTCCTGCTACACAGCCGAAGTAGTCACGGTTAGTAACATTATTTCCACCCTTCTGATTAGCGTTCAGAAGGGTTTTTTTTTGAACTTTATTTGTTAGTATTTCTATTTTTGACCATGCGTACACCCACATCAATAAAGTCAGGAGATTGGATTGGAATTGTCGCGCCTGGAAGAAAAGTGCGCTATCAGAATGTTGAAGCTGCTGCAAATACTTTTGTTGACTGGGGTCTAAAGGTTGTTTATGCGCCTAACCTGTTTAGTGATGAGCACCCCTATCTCGCTTCGACAGATGCAAAGAGATCCGTTGACCTTCAGATGATGTTGGACGATGAAAAGATTCGTGCAATTGTTTGCGCACGCGGCGGGTATGGAACTACAAGAATTATGGATCAATTGGATTTTTCAACGTTCCTTAAAGACCCAAAATGGGTTGTGGGCTTCAGCGACGTCACCGCTTTACACCTAAAGATCTTTTCACTTGGTATTGAAAGTATTCATGGGATTATGCCCGTTCTTTTCGATAAGCCCGAAAATGACAGCTCGATTACCAGTCTGCGGAATGCCCTGTTTGGTACAAAGAGCACGCTAGCATCTGGTTCCATTAAATCTAACAGGGCCGGAATCGCGACGGGTCATGTGCTCGGTGGGAATCTTTCTTTATTGGTTGATTCATTAGGTACTTCAAGTGAGCCAATTCTGGATGCCCGGATACTGGTTATAGAAGAAATAGATGAATCACTTTACAAGGTCGACCGTATGCTGACGCAGCTTAAACGAGCGGGCAAGTTAGATAAGCTTGCCGGATTGGTAGTCGGGCATATGACGGCACTAAAAGAAGGTGAACTCCCGTTTGGAGAGACGCTTGAAGAAATTGTGCTTGACAAGGTAGGCAGGTTTGATTATCCCATTGCTTTCGGCTTTCCCATAGGACATGATCGTCCAAATCTTGCCTGGATCCATGGTTCTGTAATGACCCTAAAAGTCGATATGAGTGGCAGTTTGTTAAGCCCTACTACCCTGGCGTGATCGACCGGGCAGCGAGGTAAGCCGTAGTCCAAGCCGCCTGGAAATTGTATCCGCCGGTTTCCCCGTCAATGTTTAACACTTCACCGGCAAAGAACACGTTGTTTACTTTGCGGCTCTCCATAGTTTCCGGATTTATCTCCCTGAGATCAACCCCACCACAGGTAACAAACTCCTCCTTAAAAGTCGTCTTCCCCCTGATTTTGAATGGGCAGCGTATTAGGTTTTCATTCAGTTTGTTGAGCTGCTTCTGCCCAAGTTCGCCCCACAATCTTGACTCTGCTATATCTGAACGCTCGCACAACCGTTGCCATAGGCGGTGGGGAATTGAAAACATTCCATTCGTGTAGACCTTTTGTTTACCCCCGGTGATTTTGTGTTGCTGTAGCCGGACTCTCAGTTCCTCCTCCTTCACCGAGCCGATCCAATTGACGTGCACATCAAATTTATAATCGGCCTTGTTTAAATAGTCGGCCGCCCACGCGGAAAGCTTTATCACCGCTGGCCCGCTCAATCCCCAATGAGTGATTAGCACCGGGCCTTCTTGAGAAAATTTTGTTCCAACAATTCTCACGGTCGCTGCCGGAACGGAGATACCCATCAAATCGTTAAAATTCTTCTCCTCATCGTTAAATGTAAATAATGACGGAATAGGATTTATGATCGTGTGTCCAAGGTCGCTGATCCACTTGTAAGCGTCTGGGTTCAAGCTGCCACCTATAGTGACTAGAATATTTTTTGCTGCAAGTTTCTCCCCTGCGGTTGTTCGTACATAAAAGACATCGTTTTCCTTCTCAACTGCATTTACCCCGTGACTGATTTCGATTCGAATTCTCAGTCGACTAGCCTCTCGCATGAAACAATCGACAATTGTCTTAGAGTTGTCCGTAACCGGAAACATTCGCCCATCCGCCTCAGTTTTCAACTGTACTCCCTTGCTCGTAAACCAGTCAACTACATGTTTTGCATGATACTCTTTAAAAAGGGTTTTCAGAGGTTTTTCCCCTCGTGGATAATGACGGGATAGCTCAAAAGGGTTGAAGCAGTTTTGTGTGACATTACATCGTCCTCCTCCGGAAACTCTCACTTTCGTAAGAAGTTTGGAGGATTTCTCCAGAATCAGAACACGTAGTCCGGCACTTAACTCCGCCGCCTGTATAGCTCCAAAAAACCCGGCTGCCCCACCACCTATAACTATTAAGTCATATTTTATCGCCGCCAGGTTTTCCATCCCCTAATTAAGTTTGTTTTTCCGGGATACACTTTATCTAATTGGCAATTACTGATCATCTTTACGCCGGATGGAATTTAATGACCAGTACTGGATCTATGGGCTTGGCTTTTTGGCGCAATCGCTTTTTGGCATCCGGCTGATCGTCCAGCTGTTCCATTCTGAAAAGAAAGGAAAAGTCGTCTCTCCTACCGTTTTCTGGCAGATTAGTTTGGTTGCCTCCTTTATGTTCCTGGTATATGGCGTTCTGCGTGACGACATCATCATCATATTCGGGCAGACTCTTTCCTATTTTATATATATCCGGAATCTTCAACTCAAAAATGAGTGGAATAAAATCAGCATTTCCATACGCCTTTTTTTGTTTTCACTCCCGGGGTTAACCTTTGGTTGGATTCTTCTCGGATCAAAACACAATATCACTGAAATATTCTCACGAAACGATTTCTCTCATCCGGTTCTGTTCTTGGGTGCTATTGGCCAGTTGTTGCTGAACTTCAGGTTCGTATATCAATGGTATTATTCCGAAAAACATCAAACTTCTATTCTTCCCCTTGGATTTTGGATTATCAGCTTCATGGCATCCATACTAATTTTGATCTATGCGTCCTACAGGATAGACCCTGTTCTCCTTGTTGCACAAGGGATGGGTATCTTTGTTTATGTTAGAAATATCTTTATTCATACAAAGTCTCGCGAGCCAGTATAGCTATCTTTGAAAAAAATTCTTTTTGATCCAAGATTTATCTTCACTGGATGTCCAGTCATTCATACGGCGCAATGAATTTGCCGATATAAGCGAGCTTCTATTGAAGCATTCGCATGTCCAAAATGTGCCAATGGCCCTTATCGCCGAACAAATTGTTGGCAGAAAGAAGGCCAAGGAAAAGCTTCCAACCTACTACCAAACGGATTCCATCATTTACCCTCATACGCTGAGTGTTGAACAATGTTCGTCGGAGCAAACGGCGCACGTCAAAAGCACCCTTGCGGAAACCCTTGCGGAACAAAAGGAATTCTGTTTGGACGTTACCGGGGGTTTTGGAGTTGATTCATTTTTTCTTAGTAAGATATTCCGTCAGGTGCACTATGTGGAGCCAAATGAGAGACTACTTATAATTGCTCGCCACAATCACCGGCTCTTGAACGCTGACGGGATTGTTCACCACAATCTTAATGCGGAAGAATTTTTAAGGTCAAACAACCAGCACTTTGATTTCATTTATATTGATCCTTCCAGAAGAGATTCCGGAAATAGAAAGGTTTTTTCTTTCGCCGATTGCGCGCCCGATATCACTGTCCTCCTTCCGAATATTTTTAAAAAAACCAGCCATGTACTGATTAAAGCCTCTCCGCTTCTTGACCTCCAGCGCGGCTGGAAAAGCCTGTTTTCAGTAAAGAGTATTTTTGTCATTGCCGTAGAAAATGAGTGCAAGGAAGTGCTGTTTTATTGTAAGAAGGATTTTGTTGGAGAACCGGTCATTGAAGCAATTCATCTTTTGAGGGGAGCCATTAGTAATAAACTCAATTTTACAACCTCTTCAGAAAGGTCTGCCACACCGGTGTATTCTCAACCACTCTTGTATCTATATGAACCGAACGTTGCCATTTTGAAAGCCGGAGCTTTTAAAACAGTAGCCACCAGATATAATGTGTCTAAACTTCACCCTCACACCCATCTATACACATCTGAGACGCTGGACAGCAATTTCCCTGGAAGAATATTCAGAATTATCGCGCAGGTAAAACCAGATTCAAAATCGGTTGGTAGTTATTTTCCGCAGGGCAAGGCAAACATCATTACACGCAACTATCCCTTGACTGTGGATCAGCTGAGAAACAAAACGCGATTAAAAGAAGGTGGCGACTCATTCTTGATCGGCTTTTCGGGAACAGAAAAAAAATTTCTGGTCTTTGCTGAGCGGATCTTCTAGATTTTCGAGTGCCTGTGAAACTGGCGCGAATCCCGGTCGGTCTTCTTATTTGCCTGTAACATTTAAAAAAGCCACAGATGGAAATAAACCGAATGAATCGGTCAGTACAAGTGCGTTAAAATCTTAAATGTCAAATAGCTAAGCAGAGAAATACCACCATAGAGTTTGATTACCTTTCTCCTGTTCTGAACGTCCTTCCACCAAAGCATCACCCATGGCTTATACAATCCAACGACAAGGCATATAATCGTTGCTATGCTGATAGCCAGAAACAATTGACTCACTAAATTCACATCTAAAACTAAGACAATTTCGGTTCCTTCGTTGGTTTAGGAATACCCCTAAGACTATCTTTGCACCGCTGATAGCTTCCTTCGGGTAGCAGGTAACGAACAACGATATTGAGGGCGAATGATTTGCTAAGCGTTTACTGCGCAGATAGTCTTGTAAAGACTGTAGCTGCAGGGGTAAATGCGTCTGATGAAAAAAATGTCTGTATTAAAGGTCTGGTTGGAAGCCAGGATGCTATTCTGCTTTCATCCGTATTCAAGATCCATCCACAGGACTTTGTAGTGATCCTTCACGACCGGGAAGAAGCGGGCTATTTTCAGAATGACCTCCAGAATCTTTTGAATCGTGAGATTCTGTTATTTCCAATGTCCTACAAACGTCCATATGAATTTGAGGAAACGGAAAACGCAAATATTCTCATGCGTGCTGAGGTCCTGAACCGACTGGCAAACAAGACAACACCAGAAATAATCATTACCTATCCTGAGGCTTTAAGCGAAAAGGTCATAAATCAAAGATCACTGGCTTCCAATACATTTACGGTTACGTTAAATGAAAAGCTTGATGTTTCATTCCTGGAAGAGTTTCTTCATAATTATGACTTTGAGAAGACCGATTTTGTGTACGAAGCTGGCCAATTTGCCGTACGGGGTGGCATTATCGACATTTTTTCATTTGCCAATGAATTTCCCTGTCGCATAGAACTTTTTGGTAATGAAGTCGACAGCATAAGGACATTTGATCCCGGTTCGCAGCTTTCCGTTGAAACCCTCGACAAGGCGTACATCATACCAAACGTACAATCTAA
>Ga0315910_10005680_pt1 | contig 10197 bp, 4 predicted proteins | sample EdamamesoilMG_FD_204470 | JGI IMG/M metagenome (GOLD analysis project Ga0315910, IMG submission 204470) | Garden soil microbial communities collected in Santa Monica, California, United States - Edamame soil | ecosystem: Environmental > Terrestrial > Soil > Garden | place: USA: California... | reverse complement strand
TGGCGCGCGTGCCGGGGGCGGTCCGTTGGTGGCGGTCGCAGTGCTGGGGGTGGGGGCTGCGCTTCCCGCGGGGGCTGCGCTTCCCGCGGGGGCTGCGCTTCCCGCGGGGGCTGCGCTTCCCGCGGGGGCTGCGCTTCCCGCGGGACCTTCTGCCACACCCTTGCCGGCAGCGTTGAGCAAGCGGACGAGTTTGACCAGGCCGTCGACGGTGGAGTCCGGCAAGTCGTGGGCGGGCATGAGGCCGCGGCCCTGTCGGATCACGGTCTTGATGTCGGCATCGCTGAGCTGAGCTTGGCGCTCGGGGTTCGTGAGATCGGGCGGACGTGTGGTCGCCGCCTGCGAGCCGTCGCCGCGACCGATCACGCCGTGGCAGCGCACGCAGTTCTGGCGCCAGCCGAGCAGCACGACCTCGCTGATGCCGTGCGCACTCAGCGGATTCGTTTCAGGGTCGGAGACATCGACCTGGCCCTTGCCGGGCTCGGAGGTGTGGTCGTGGTCGCTGGGCTTCCACTCTCGGAGGTCGTGCGCCTCGGACTTGCAGGCGACCGTAAAGAGACAGGCGACGGAGAAGAGGCAGGCGACCGTGAAGGGGCGCAGCCCGATGATGGCCGCACGCGAGAGTGTCCAGCACGAAAGCATGCCGACCCCCATAGCACGAGCGCCGGTGCGCCGACGCAAATCGGCGGACCGGCGCTCATGGGTCCTTGCTGGCGGGTGTTGGCTTACAGGTCGAAGACCTTGGCCCCGCCGTCGACGGGACGCCCGAGGTACGGCTTGCCGCGGATCTCGGCGATGCGGAACTCGGTGCGGCGATTCTGGGCCTTGCCGGCGTCGGTCTTGTTGTCGGCGATGGGCTTCTTCTCGCCGAACCCGACCGCGATCACGCGATCTTTGGCGATCTCGCGATCGACCAGCCACTTCTTGATGGCGAGGGCGCGTTCGCCCGAGAGCTTCTCGTTGTCTGCGTCGTTGCCGACGTCGTCCGTGTGCCCTTCGACGCGCAGTTTGCTCACCTGCGGGTTCTCGTCGAGGAAGAGCTTGAGCTGGCGCAGCACCTCGAGGGTTTCTTTCTCATCCTCTTTCCTGAAGGTGGCGAGGCCGCTGTCGAACACGATGTTGCCGGGGATGCTCACGGCGTTGCCCTTGACCGTGGCCTTGCTCTTCTCTTTCTCGTCCTTCTTCGGCTCGGGCTTGGGCTCTTCAGCTTTCGGCGGCTCGGGCTTCGGGGGCTCGGGGGGTGGCGGAGGAGGTGGGGGTGGCGGAGGAGGCGGGGGTGGCGGAGCGCTCTGCGCGTCGCCGCTGCCGCCAACTTTGACGGAGCACCCCGAGAGAGTGGGGACGACCATCGTGGCGCACAGGAACGTGATGACTACCGGTGCTTTCTTCAAGAACATCTGCCCGTATCCTCCTGGAGGTTGCCGTGGGTCGAGAATCCCGACTCGAAACGTGCACCCTCGCTTGAACAGCGGTAGTCCAACTGCCGCTGCTGACGCAAGGTCTACACGCGCTCCTCCGCTTTGAAGCTCAGGGCTATAGACGGGGGCGGTCGCAGGGCGCTTCAAAGGAAAATGCGTGTGCGACATCGACCTCGCCCGGGTCACATCCGGCCGCGCCCCCTCAGTTTCTCGGCGGGACACCGCATCCATCGCGCTTCTGGATGCGAAAGGGTGACTGGCCGGCCTGGGCGTGGGAGCGCCTGCCAGCACGCTGAGTGCTGTTCGCGCCGACCATCCGCGGCGGGCGTGCTAGTTCGGGCCGGTGGCAGTCGAGTTCGTTCACCTCCACGTCCACACGCAGTTCTCCTTCCTGATCGGCACGATCCAGATCAAGGAGCTCGCCGGGCGCGCGCGTAAGTTGAACATGGGGGCGGTCGGGATCACCGACCACCACAATATGTTCGGTGCCATCCGGCACTACAACTACTGCAAGAAGGCGGGGGTGCGCCCGATCCTCGGCTCCGAAGTCAACATCGCGATGCCTTCGGGCGGTCTCGCGCATCTGGTGCTGCTCGCAGCGACCAACGAGGGCTATCAAAATCTGATTCGCATCGTGTCGCGCGGCTACACCAACAGCGCGTCCGACGCGGGCCCCTGTGTCTCGTTCCAAGAGATCGCCGACCGCCCCAAGGGGCTCGTGGCGTTGACGGGCTGCATGGGCGGCAGCGTGCCCCAGCAGGTGCTCGAACAAGGCGAAGGGCAGGCGCGGCCAGCGCTCGCCGAACTGCGAGATACCTTCGAGCCCGGTCATTTGTTCGTGGAGCTGCAAGATCACGGGCTCCCAGAACAAGCGGTGTTGAACGGGATCCTAGAGTCAGCGGCGCGCGATCTCGAGTTGCCGCTGGTGGCGACGAACGATGTGCACTTCATGTCGAAGGACGACGGCCAAGCGCAGCTGTACCTCGACTGCGTGCGGCTCGGGCGCACCTACGCCGAAGCTCTCCCCGGTCATCACGGCTCGTTCGAGATGTACATGAAGAGCCCCGCGGAGATGGCCGCGGTGTTTCCCAACCATCCCGAGGCGCTGAAGAACACGCTCCGAGTGGCGGAGATGTGTTCCGGGCTCGAGCTCAAGCTCGGTGTCCCGATGCTGCCGCAGTTTCCGGTGCCGGCGGGCCACGACGTGAACAGCTACTTTCGCCACGTTGCGGAGGCGGGCCTCGACGCGCGCTTCGCGGAGTTTCGCCAGGCGAACAAGAACGTGAACGAGGGGGAGTACCGCCAGCGCTTGCACCTGGAGCTCGACGTCATCGTCGGCATGCAGTACCCGGGCTACTTCCTGATCGTCTGGGACTTCATCCGCGAGGCGAAGGCGCGAGGCATTCCGGTGGGGCCGGGTCGTGGTTCCGGCGCCGGCTCGTTGGTGGCCTACTCCATGGGCATCACCGAAATCGATCCGCTGCCCTACAACCTGCTGTTCGAGCGCTTCTTGAATCCCGAACGCGTCAGCATGCCCGACTTCGACGTCGACTTCTGCATGTCGCGTCGGGACGAGGTCATCGCTTACGTGGCCTCGAAGTACGGGGCAGAGAGCGTGGGCCAGATCGCCACGTTCCAGAACTTGAAGGCCCGCAGCGTCATCAAAGACGTCGCGCGCGCCATGGGCATCGCCGCGCCCGAAGCGCAGCGCATAGCCAGCCTCGTGCCCGAAAAGGGTCAGGGCAAGATGTGCACCATCGACGAGGCGCTCGGCATCGAGCCCAAGCTCAAGAGTCAGTACGACTCTGACGAGCGCGTGAAAGAGCTCATCGATCAGAGCAAGAAGCTCGAGGAGCTGACGCGGCACGCGGGTATGCACGCTGCAGGTGTCGTGATCAGCGATGGTCCCCTTGACGGGCACGTGCCCTGCTTCGTCAGCGAAAAGACCATCGTCACGCAGTACGACAAGGACGACGTCGAGCTCGCGGGGCTGGTGAAGTTCGACTTCTTGGGGCTGAAGACGCTCACGGTGATCGACATCGCCCAGCGCCTGGTGAACGCGCGCCCCGACCGCCGCCAGCGTCCACTCGACGTCACCAAGATCCCGCTGGACGACACCGGGACCTACCAGCTGATCTCGTCGGGCGACACCACCGGCGTGTTTCAGCTGGAATCGTCCGGGATGCAGCAGCTCTTGCGCGGGCTCAAGCCCGATCGTTTCGAAGACATCGTGGCGGCCGTGGCGCTGTACCGGCCGGGCCCGCTCGGGACCGGCATGATCGATGATTTCATCGGCGGCAAGCACGGTCGCAAGCCGATCCGCAAGCTGCACGATCTCGTCGACGACGTGCTGAAGCCGACCTACGGCGTGCCCGTCTATCAAGAGCAGGTGATGCAGATCGCGCAACGACTCGCGGGCTACTCGCTCGGCGGCGCCGACCTCTTGCGCCGCGCCATGGGCAAAAAGAAGGCCGAAGAGATGGCGAAGCAAAAGCAAGCCTTCATCGAAGGCGCGCGGCAGAAAGGCGTCGATCCGGCGCAAGCCGAGGCCATCTTTCAAGAGGTCGAGGGTTTCGCTTCGTACGGCTTCAACAAGAGCCACTCCGCGGCTTACGCGCTGATCACGTATCAGACGGCATTTCTGAAGCGGCACTATCCGACCGAGTTTTTCGCGGCCACGCTCACCGCGGACAAGGACAAGATCGACAAGGTCGTGCGCACCATCGCCGAGGCGCGCGCGTGGGGGGTCAGCGTGCTGCCGCCCGACATCAACATGAGCGAGACGGACTTCACCGTCGTGTACGCAAGCCCTGCTGGAGATGGTTCCGCGCGGGGCCCCGGCAAGCTCAGAGATCGCTTCGGCCCTCAGATTCGGTTCGGGCTCGGCGCGGTGCGCGGCGTCGGCAGTGCGGCGCTCGAGAGCATGTTCGAAGTGCGTCGCGAGGGTGGCCCGTTCTCCGATCTGTTCGACTTCGCCTCGCGCGTCGACGCCAAGCGCCTGAACAAAGGCGTGCTCGAATCGCTGGTGCAGTGCGGTGCCTTCGACACGGGGCTCAGCGAGGTCGGCATCAGTCGCGCGCGCGCCTTCGCCGCGCTCGACCGCGCCCTCGAACGATCGCGCTCGGCCAGTCGCGACCGCGCTCGCGGGCAGACCACCCTGTTCGGCATGTTCGAGCAGGCCGCGCAGCAGGCAGGTGCTCCCATGAGCACCAGCGGCGACGAATACCCGCCCGCTGAAGAATGGGATCGCCTCGAGCTCTTGCGTCGCGAAAAGGCCGCGCTCGGTTGCTACGTCTCCGGGCACCCGCTGTTTCGCTACGGCGACAAGCTGGCGCGCCTCGGAGCCCTCGCCACCGACAAGGTGCACGGCGAGCAGCCCTGGAGCATGGTCAGCGTGACGGGCATGGTCGAGAACTACCAAGAGCGCTTGTTCAAGGGCGGCAGCGGCGGCAAAGCTGCTTTCTTCGAGATAGAAGACGTCTCCGGTCGCATCAGCGCCAAGCTCCGGGGCGATCGTATCGAGACCTACGCTCACTTGTTGAAGAGCGGCGAACCCGTGCTGGTGTCGGGAAAAGTGAGCTTTCCAATGACGGACGAGCCCGACGAGGAGCGCCAGGCGACGCTGCTCGTCGACAGCGTGCAGCCGCTGGCGGATGCCGTGCTGCGCGCGACGCGCTCCGTTTCGATCCGTCTCAGGGCCGAACGTACGCAGAAGTCGGACCTGCGCCGCCTCAAAGACTTGTTGGTAGAGTCGCCGGGCCCTTGCCCGGTCGAGCTCGTGCTCGAGCTGCCCGGCGGCGCCGAAGCCATCCTCGACTTGGTGGGTACCCGCGTGACGCCGAGCGATAGCGTGCTCGGCGGACTAGAGCGTCTGTTCGGGGATACGGTCGCAGAGCTCCGCTAGGACGCTTCGCTAAGCTCGGCGGGGAACGCCCACCAACGCGGGACCGAAGGTGTTTCCGGACGCCTTTTGGGTTACGTTTGTAGGAGCTGGATGCAGAACCCGCGCGACGAGCTGATCCGAATCGACAAGAGTGGTCAGGCGCACCCGATAGGGGTGGTCGCCAGCCAGCGTATGCGCGCGCGCGAAGGCACCTACCGCCTGTTGCCCGGGCCCACGCACGTGGTGTTCATGCGCTACACCGGCGAGGACGGCCAGCGCGACGTCGCCGACGGCGAAGTGGTGCGGCTCGCGGGTGAGATCACCGCCGCCGGCATGATGTGCGACGTGCTCGCGCTCGTCGCGCAAGCCTCCTGGCGAGGCGAGCTGTGCGTGATGGACCGCAGCTCGCGCCGTTCCATCTTTTTCGACCAGGGCAACATCGTCGGCGTCCAGACCTCGATCGATTCGGAGCGGCTCGGGGCCGTGCTGTATCGCTACGGTGCCTTGACCGAAGAGCAACACGCTCGAGTGGTCGAGCAGGTGTCGAGCGGCAAACGTGTGGGGGAAGCGGCGATCGAGCTGGGCTTTCTCACCCAGAATGCGGTGTTCAATTACATTCGCCGGCAAGCCGAAGAGGTGGTCTTCGCGACGCTGACCGTTGGTGATGGGACCTTCTACTTCTTGGAGGGGTTCGACGAGACGAAGCTGGTGTCGCAACAGGTCATCAGCGCCAATGCTCTGCTCATGGACGGTGTGACGCGGATGGACGAGATGCGCTACTTCCGCCAGCGTATCCCGAGCGCCGCCTACGTGCCGTATCGCCTGGAAGAGCAGCGCGCGGTAGCGAGCGAGTTCGACAAGGTCTACAGCGCCGTCGATGGCCGCGCGTCGATCGAAGACATCGGGCGCTTTTCCGGCCTCGGCGAGTTCGAGACCACCAAGCAACTCTACGCGTTGATCCAGTCCAAGCACGTGGCGCTGCGCCCCCCGCGCACCGAAGGCGGGCCCGCCGCGCTCGTCGCCACCGCGAACGACGTGCTCGCGGCGCTCTTTGCTCACATGAGCCAGGCCGGCAAACAGGGCGAGTTCGTGCAGAGCATGAGTTCGTTCGCCGTCGGCGCGGGCGTCTACGACATCCTGTTTCGCAACGCCGGGCCCGACGAACACGGCCGCCTCCAGCCCCAAGTCGTCGCCGATAACGCCGTCAACGTCGCCGCCGGCGCCGACCCCGAGACCATCCTGAAGCAGATGCTCCACGACTACGTGAGCTTCGCGCTCTTCAGCGCCGGAGCCACCCTTGGCCGAGCCGCCGAAGCCAGCCTTGGCCGCGAACTCGCCGAAGCCGTAGCGAGCCTCCGGCCCCACCGCTGAGGCTCCCGGGCCCAAATTTGCCCAGCGAGCCAAGCGGCTCGAATTCATCGACAACGGGCTGGAACAGCTCGCGGTTTCGCGCTAGACAGCGCCTTCCAATTTTCTGGGTCGATAGCTCAGTCGGTTAGAGCAGTGGATTTTTAATCCATTGGTCCAGGGTTCGAGTCCCTGTCGACCCACCACCTGGAGGGGGTGGCGCCCCGAAAGGGTGCACAAGCCGCGCGTCACCCGTCAGAAGTCGTTGGTCAGCGCCCCCGCTTGCTTCGTGAAAACGTTCGAGTAATTGTTCACTGGTGGGTAAGTTTCGTGGGCGTGACTCGAGGGCACTGGTGCGCGGTCTACTCTGGCTGATGTTCGTTGGCGTCCCCGCCGCGAGCTTCGCAGGGGCCTGCGGCGGTTCGACCACCAGCGATCAGACAGGGTGGACCGAGTTCGCCGAAGGGTGCGTGCTCGACTCGGATTGCAGAGCGCCGTACGCATGCACGTTTCAGCGCTGCCACGAGCGGTGCGCGACGACCCGCGACTGCCCCGACGGTCAGCGCTGCGTGCTGACCGATGCAGACTTCCATGTCTGTCAGCTGGAGGCAGAAACCTCGTGTGCCGAGAATAGCGACTGCCTGGGAGAGCAGCAGTGCGGTTCCGATGCGGAATGCCGCGACGCCTGCGATGCGGCGAAGGACTGTGTCGACGACCAGGTGTGTGCCAGCGATGGATCGTGCGCCGAGCCGGACGAGGTGGACGAAGGCGGGAACTTGCCCGCGGTGCTAGGCAGCGGCGGCAGCGGCGGCAGCGGTAGCGGCGGTGTCGGCGGTAGCGCCGGTGAGGGCAGCGACGGCAACGCCGGTGCGATCAGCACCACTGGGGGCACCGGTGGCAGTACCGGTGGGACCAGTACGATGGGCACTACGGAGCCCGTATGCGGGAACGGCCTGCTGGAAGGTGCTGAGGAGTGCGATGATGGCGGCACCGAATCGAGCGACGGCTGCAGCGCGGACTGCGAAATAGAAGCAGGCTGGTCGTGCGACGGCGAGTCGACGACCTGCGAAGACATCAACGAGTGCTCCAACGGCAGCGCGGAATGTCACCTGAACGCGCGCTGCCACAACGAAGACGGCGGCTTCCAGTGCGAGTGTCGGGGAGGCTTCGTTGGTGATGGCTTCGACTGCGAAGACCCCTGCATGGATGATCCCGCGAGCTGCAGTTTGCCGGTCGTGCAAGTCGTCACCGGCTTCGACCACGCTTGTGCGCTGTTCGAATCCGGCAAGGTGCGCTGCTGGGGCTACCCGCAGCACGGCGCTCTCGGCTACGGCAACACGACCGTGATCGGTGACAGCGAACTGCCGACCGAAGACGTGCCTGTCGGTGGCACGGTGGTTCAGCTTGCCGCAGGCAGCTACCACACCTGTGCGCTCTTGGACAACGGCAAGGTCCGCTGCTGGGGTGAGGGCGATGAGGGGCGGCTCGGCTACGGTAACATCGAGGACATTGGCGACGACGAACTCCCAGCCGCGGCTGGCGATGTAGATGTCGGCGGCACCGTGCGGCAGATCGTTGCCGGCGGCGCCCACACCTGCGCCCTGTTGGACAGCGGTGCCGTCCGTTGCTGGGGCTACGGGCTCAGGGGCTCGCTGGGCTACGGCGACATCGCCGACATTGGCGACGACGAGGCACCCTCTCAGGCTGGTGACGTCGAACTAGGTGGCACAGCAACTCAAATTGCCGCCGGCGAACGCCACACCTGCGCCATCATGACGAGCGGCGGGCTCAAGTGCTGGGGCTTCGGATCGGACGGTCAGCTTGGTTACGCCAACACCGACGACATTGGCACTGCCGGGACACCCGCCGAGGTGGACGAGGTCGACGTGGGCGGCGAGGTGGCTCAGGTGGCACTCGGCAGCAGTCAGACCTGCGCGCTGCTCACCACCGGAACGGTTCGCTGCTGGGGCGAGGGCGCCTACGGGGTGCTCGGCTACGGGAACGAGGACGACATCGGGGACGACGAGACGCCGGCGTCCGCAGGGGATGTACCGATCGGAGCTACGGTATCGGCGATCTCGTGCGGGGGGGGCGTGACTTGCGCTGTGCTCGAAGATGGCGGCGTTGTGTGCTGGGGCAAGGACATTTACGGTGTGCTTGGTACGGGCAACGCCGATGCCTATGCTCATGAGGGCCAAGTGTGGATCGGAGACGACGAGACACCCGACTCGCTCGATCCGATAGTGTTGGGGGACACGGCCGAAGCCGTCGACATCGGCAGCGTGCACGTCTGCGCTCTCACGACGTCCGCCAATGTCCGCTGCTGGGGCCGCAGCGACGCCGGTCGCCTCGGCGTCGGCCATGCCTCGAACGACATCGGCGACGACGAGGACCCGTCGTACTGGGGTCCGGTGAGGCTCCTCTGAGCAGTGCTGACAGTGCGCTTGCTTCGTGAAAACGTTCGAGTAATCCTTGGCCGGTGGGAATTCAGTGGGCACGACTCGAGGGCACCGCCTCGTGGGAGGTGTTGCGATGAAAGCATGCAAGCGGCGGGGTGAATTCGGGGCTGCCAGAGCTCGTAAGCTCCGCCGGCTACTGTGGCTGGTGTTGGGTGGCGTCGCTGCCGCGAGTTTCGCAGGGGCCTGTGCCGACGCGACCACCAGCGAGAAGAGGGGGCAGGCCGAACTCGCCGAAGGCTGCGTGCTCGACTCGGAGTGTAGAGCCCCGTACACATGCACGTTCGAGCGCTGCCACGAGCGCTGCGCCACGACGCGCGACTGCCCTGACGGTCAGCGCTGCGTGCTGATCGCTGACGACTTCCACGTCTGTCAATTGGAAGCAGAAACGTCGTGTACCGAGAACAGCGACTGCCAGGGAGAGCAGCGGTGCGGTTCCGATGCCGAATGCCGCGACGCCTGCGATGTGGCCATCGACTGCGTCGATGACCAGGTGTGTGCCAGCGACGGATCGTGCGCCGAGCAAGACGAGGTGGACGGCGACGGGAACTTGCCCGACGTGCTCGGCAGCGGCGGCAGCGGCGGTAGCGGCAACACTGGTGAGAGCAGCGCTGGCAGCGCCGGTGAGGGCGGTGACAGCAGCAGCACTGGGGGCACGGGCGGCACTGATGCCGGCGGGACCAGTACGATGGGCACTACGGAGCCCGTGTGCGGGAACGAAGTCCTCGAAGGCGGTGAGGAATGCGATGACGGCGGCACCGAAGCGGGCGACGGCTGCCATGCGGACTGCGAAATAGAAGCAGGCTGGTCGTGCGACGGCGACGAGCCGACGTCCTGCAAAGACGTCAACGAGTGCTCCAACGGCAGCGCGGAATGCCATGTCCAGTCGACCTGCACCGACGAAGACGGCGGCTACGATTGCACCTGCTACCCAGGCTTCGTCGGTGATGGCTTCACCTGCGACGACCCCTGCAAGGCTGATCCCGCGAGCTGCAGTTTGCGGGTCGTGCAGGTGGTGACGGGCATCTACCACGCCTGCGCGCTGTTCGAATCCGGCAAAGTGCGCTGCTGGGGCGACGGAGACTACGGACAAACC
>Ga0315910_10005679_pt1 | contig 10197 bp, 8 predicted proteins | sample EdamamesoilMG_FD_204470 | JGI IMG/M metagenome (GOLD analysis project Ga0315910, IMG submission 204470) | Garden soil microbial communities collected in Santa Monica, California, United States - Edamame soil | ecosystem: Environmental > Terrestrial > Soil > Garden | place: USA: California... | reverse complement strand
CCCGGTGCGCGCTTCGCTCGATCCCGCGTTCGAACGCTGGCTGCTGGAGAAGCTGGGTGGATCCAAAGCTGCTTGAAATCCTCGTGTGTCCGCTGTGCAAGGGGCCGCTCGTGCACCGGCCGGCGGCGGGCGAACTGATCTGCAAGGCGGACCGCCTGGGCTTCCCGATCAAGGACGGCATCCCGGTGATGCTCGAGGAAGACGCGCGCAAGTTGCCGCCTGAAGAGGAAGTGGCCTGATTTTTCACGCGATCATCCCGGCGCGATTCGCTTCGACGCGATTTCCCGGCAAGCCGCTCGCGGACCTCGACGGCAGGCCGATGGTGGTGCGGGTCTGCGAACGCGCGGCACAGAGCGGGGCGTCGACCGTGGTGGTGGCGACGGACGACCCCCGCATCCTCGAGGCGGTGCAGGCGCACGGCCACCGCGCGCTCATGACGCGCGCCGACCACCCTTCCGGGACCGACCGTATCGCCGAAGCCGCGGCGGCGCTCGGCTTGGGCGATGCCGACATCGTCGTCAACGTGCAGGGCGACGAACCGCTGATCGCGCCGGACCTGATCGCCAGCGTCGCCGCCGCGCTGGAACGCGACTCGGTCGCGAGCATGTCGACCGCCTGCCACCCGATCCATGACGAGGCGGCCATCGCCAATCCGAACGTGGTGAAGGTCGTTCTCGATGCCGCGGGCCATGCGCTGTATTTTTCCCGCTCGCGCATTCCCCATCCGCGCGCGCCCGGCGGCGTCTGGTATCGCCATGCCGGCATCTATGCCTACCGGGCCGGGTTCCTGCGGAAATTCGCGCGGCTCGAACCCGCTCCTCTGGAGCGCGCCGAGTCGCTGGAGCAGTTGCGCGCGCTATGGCACGGCTACCGCATCGCGGTCGCCGTGCATGCCGGGGAAATTCCGCCGGGCGTGGACACGCCGCAGGACCTTGAAGCCGTGCGTAGAATGCTGCGTAAAGGGACCTAGGGGGAGAACAACAACATGCGGTTGATACTTCTCGGACCGCCTGGCAGCGGCAAGGGAACACAGGCCGGATTCATCACCAGGAAATTCGGCATCCCGCAGATCTCCACGGGAGACATGCTGCGCGCCGCGGCGAACGGCGGCAGCCCGGCGGCGCTGGAGGCCAAGCGCGTGATGGATTCCGGCAAGCTCGTGTCGGACGCCATCATCATCGCGCTGGTCATGGAGCGGCTCAAACAGGCCGATTGCGCCGCCGGTTATTTGTTCGATGGGGTGCCGCGCACCATCCCGCAGGCCGAGGCGCTGCGCGATGCGAAGGTGGCGATCGACTGCGTGCTGGAGATCGACGTGCCGGCGGAGGAAATCGTCCTTCGCATGAGCGGGCGCCGGGTGCACCCGGCCTCGGGACGCAGCTATCACGTCGAATTCAATCCGCCCAAGGCGGCGGGCAAGGACGACCTCACCGGCGAGCCGCTGGTGCAACGCGACGACGACCGGGAAGAGACCGTCAAGAAACGGCTCGAGGTCTACCACGCGCAGACGCGCCCCCTGGTGGATTTCTACAGCCGCTGGGCTGCTGCGGGCGGTGCCGGCGCTCCCAGGTACCGGAAGATCTCGGGCCTGGGCAGCGTGAAGGACATCTGTGATCGGGCAATCGGCGCGGTAGCCGCATAGCGCGCGGCCTGCCCGCGCGTTCCTGTTAAAATTCGCCCTCTTTTCAGGGGGAATTCAGCATGTCTGGTGGCATCATCTTCGCGCTTTCCTGCGCCGCAATCGCAATCCTGTACGGCGTGGTTTCGATCAAGTGGATCCTCGCGCAGCCCGAAGGCAACCCGCGCATGCGCGAGATCGCGGCCGCGATCGCCGAGGGCGCGAGCGCCTACCTCAACCGCCAGTACATCACCATCGGCATGGTCGGCCTGGTCCTGACGGTCCTGATCGGCTTCTTCCTGGACGGCTATACCGCGGCCGGCTTCGTGATCGGCGCGGTACTGTCGGGCGCTACCGGCTACATCGGCATGAACGTTTCGGTGCGCGCCAACGTACGCACCGCGGAAGCCGCGCGCACCGGCCTGAATGAAGCGCTCAATGTCGCGTTCCGCGGCGGCGCCATCACCGGCATGCTGGTCGTCGGACTGGCGCTGCTCGGGGTCGCCGGCTATTTCGCCATCCTTTACGCAAACGCGCACGACAAGAACAACCTTGCGCTGATCATCCACCCCCTGATTGGCCTGGGCTTCGGCGGCTCGCTGATCTCGATATTCGCGCGGCTGGGCGGCGGCATCTTCACCAAGGGCGCCGACGTCGGCGCCGACCTGGTCGGCAAGGTCGAGGCCGGCATTCCCGAGGACGACCCGCGCAACCCGGCGGTGATCGCCGACAACGTGGGCGACAACGTCGGCGACTGCGCCGGCATGGCTGCCGACCTGTTCGAGACCTACGCGGTAACCATCATCGCCACCATGCTGCTGGCCGCGCTGATGGTGAAGACCACCAGCGTGAACGCGGTGGTCTACCCGCTGGTGATCGGCGGCTTCGCGATCATCGCCTCCATCGTCGGCACCTGGTTCGTGAAGGCCAAGCCGGGCGAGAAAAACGTCATGCCGGCGCTCTACAAGGGCCTGATCGTGGCCGGCGCGCTCGCGCTGGTCGCGTTCTGGCCGATCACCGAATGGATGATGGGCGACATCGTGAAGAACGTGCCGTTCGACATCGGCGGCAAGAAGGCCATGATCACCGTCTGGCACCTGTGGGGCACGGCCGCGGTCGGCATGGTGCTGACCGGCTTCCTGGTCTGGATCACCGAGTACTACACCGGCACGGACTACAAGCCGGTGCAGCATGTCGCTGCCGCCAGCGTCACCGGCCACGCCACCAACATGATCGCGGGCCTGGGCGTGTCGATGAAATCCACGGCCTGGCCGGTGCTTGCGGTGTGTCTGGCGATTTATGCGTCGTTCTCCCTCGCGGGCCTGTACGGCATCGCGATTGCGGCAACTTCGATGCTCTCGATGGCGGGTATCGTCGTCGCGCTGGACGCCTATGGGCCGATCACCGACAACGCGGGCGGCATCGCCGAGATGGCCGACCTGCCGGACTCGGTGCGCGACATCACCGATCCGCTGGACGCGGTCGGCAACACCACCAAAGCGGTCACCAAGGGCTACGCCATCGGCTCGGCGGGCCTGGCGGCCCTCGTGCTGTTTGCCGACTACACGCACGCGCTGGAAGCGGCGGGCAAGCTGGTGTCCTTCGACCTGTCGAACCACATGGTGGTGATCGGCCTGCTGATTGGCGGCATGGTGCCGTTCCTGTTCGCCGCGATGGCGATGGAAGCGGTCGGCCGCGCCGCGGGCGCCGTAGTGGTCGAAGTGCGCCGCCAGTTCAAGGAGATCCCCGGCATCATGGAAGGCACCACCAAGCCCGAGTACGGCACCGCGGTGGACATGCTGACCAAGGCGGCGATCCGGGAAATGATGATCCCGTCGCTGCTACCGGTGCTGGTACCGGTGGTGGTGGGCGTGGTGCTCGGCCCGCAGGCGCTGGGCGGCGTGCTGATGGGCACCATCGTCACGGGCCTGTTCGTCGCCATCTCGATGTGTACCGGCGGCGGCGCCTGGGACAACGCCAAGAAGTACATCGAGGACGGCCACCATGGCGGCAAGGGTTCCGATGCGCACAAGGCGGCGGTGACCGGCGACACGGTGGGCGATCCCTACAAGGATACGGCCGGTCCCGCGGTGAATCCGCTTATCAAGATCATCAACATCGTCGCCCTCCTGGTCGTGCCGCTGATGTGAGGCTTGCGCCCCGGTGAAGCAGGATCCGCTCGCCCTGGCCCTTTTCGGGACCGCGCTTGCGCTGCTCGCGGGCTTGCTGGTTTACGTGATTTTCCTGAAGGCGCCGGAGCCGGCGCCTTCGGCCGGGACGGCGAAATTTCTGGAGCAGGCGCGCCGCCAGGCGGCAGCCGTGGCGGAAAAGTTCCAGGCCAGGCCGGAGGCAATAGCACCGCCTGCGCCGGCCGCCAGGACCGCGCCTTCGGCGCGACCCGCGGCGGCGTCCAGCATCGAGGCAGGGCGTACCTGGCGCTATGCGGTGGTCGTGGAGCCGCCGACCTGGCGCGACATCACGCTCACCTACCGCACGCAACGCGAAAGCGCCGGCATCGGCGTGCTGACCGATTTCGTCTATGCCGGCGGCAAGTCGAACTTTCACCTTGGCACCTTCGCGCCGGGGCATTGGTCGCACGCCAATACGCGCTTCCCGGGATTTTTCATGCATCCGAGCTACTTCAGCCTGCCGCTGCAGCCGGGACAGAAAGTCGCCTGGGGTTGGGCCTGGCAGCCGCAGCGTGAAGGCCGCATCAAGCGCTACGAGGGCACCGTGGTGCGCGTGGAAGACGTGACGGTGCCCGCCGGAACCTACCGCGCGGCGGTGATCGTGGCGGAGCTTTCCTACATCGAAGAGGGCCAAGTGCGCGCGCGCGCCCGGGAAACGCTCTGGTACGCGCCCGCCGTCGCGCAGATCGTCAAGGTCGTGCGCGAAGGACGCACCCCGGACGAGGGCTCCAGCCGCATCATTGCCGAACTGGCGGAGTACCGCTAGCGGCCAGATTTAAGCCATCCGTAAGCCGGCTGGCTTCCGGCGTATGCAAAGATCGTGTGTCAGCGGAGGTTGCCGAATGGCAAAACCGCAAGCCCGCAGCATTGCTTTCGCCAAGACCACGCGCCCTGCGGTCGGGCAGACCGTTCCGCGCGAGCGGCTGTTCGTGCTGCTCGATCGCGCACGCGAGCGGCCGGTCGTCTGGGTGAGCGGTCCTCCGGGCTGCGGCAAGACCACCGCCGTGGCGAGCTACCTGGAGCACGAGAAGGCCGACTGCCTCTGGTACCAGCTCGACGAAGGCGACGCTGATGTCGCGACGTTTTTCTACTATCTCGGCCTCGCCGCCGAGGAACACGGCGTCGGCGGCTTGCCGCTGCTCATGCCGGAGTACCACGCGGCGATGCCGGTATTCACGCGCCGCTACTTCGAGGCGCTCTATGCGCGCCTGAAGCCGCCCTTCGTCGTGGTCTTCGACGGCTATCATGAGGTCGCCGCCTTCTCTGCCTTCCACCAGGTGATGCGCGATGCGCTCGCAGTGCTGCCCCAGGGGGGCTGCGCGGTGCTCGTAAGCCGGGGTGACCCGCCGGCCGAGATGGCGCGGTTGCGCGCGAGCAGCGCGGTTTCCCAGTTGGGCTGGGAGGACCTGCGGCTCACCCGCGACGAAACCGCTTCCATCGCACGGCAGCGGCTGCCTTTGCCGGACGGAGAGCTGGACCAGATCTACACGCGGACCCAGGGCTGGGCCGCAGGGCTGGTGCTGCTGCTTGAGCAGGCGAAGGTGACCGGGTCGGTCGCCGAGGCGCCGGAGCTCGCGACCGGCCAGCCGGTTTTTGACTATCTCGCGGGCGAGATCTTCGAGAAGACCGACGCCGGCACGCAGGATCTCCTGCTGAAGACGGCCTACCTGTCACACATGACCGCGGCGATGGCGCAGTCGCTCACCGGCAATGAGCACGCTGGACGCATCCTTGCCGAACTGCACCGAAACCAGTATTTCGTGGCGCTGCGCCAGGCGCGGCCCGAGCCCGTCTACCAGTACCACCCGATGTTCCGCGAATTTCTGGTCGCGCGCATCGAGGAGGTTTGCACGAGGGATGCGCGCCGCGCATCGCAGAAGACGGCAGCCGCAGCCATGGAAAGCGCGGGCCAAATCGAGGATGCGATCGGCCTGTACCGCGACAGCTACGACTGGGACGCGATGGCGCGGCTCATCGGAGCGCACGCGGAAGCCATGCTCGCACAGGGGCGCGGTGAGACGCTCATGCGCTGGGCCGAAGAACTGCCCCCGGATGCGCGCGACAGGCATCCATGGCTCGTGTACTGGTCGGCGGCGAGCCGGGCCCAGCTCGCGCCGCGCGAGGCGCGCGTGCGCTACGAAAAGGCATTCGAACTGTTTCGCGCGCAATCGCCGGCAGAGCTTACCGGCATGGCGCTGTCGGCCTCCGGTGCGATGGACGCGATTCTTTACGAGCTGGACGATTTTTCCCTGCTCGACCGCTGGATCGCGGTGGTCGACGCGGCCGAGCGCGACGGCGTGCGCTATCCCTCCGCGGCCGTGCAATCTCGCGTGGCATGCAGCATGGTTTTCTCGCTTACGCTGCGCCAGCCGCAGCGGCGCGACCTGGAGCAATGGATCGAGCGCGCGCTCGGGTGCGCGCGCGAAGTCGCCGATCCAAACCTGAAGATCTTCGTCGGACTACTGTGCTCGCTCACGCTCATGTGGACCGGGTTGTACGCCAAGGCGCAGGCGCTCATCGAGGCCATGCGGAGATTTGCGGCGGCGCCCGGCGTCTCTCCCTTCTCACAGCTCACCTTGAAGAACGTGGAGGCGATGTATTTCATGCTCACCGCGCAGCGCGAGCCTTGCCTGCGCGCCTCCGACGAGGGTCTGGAGATCGCGCAATCCACGGGTGTCCACACCTGGAGCTTCCAGCTGCTGGTCTACGCCTACGGCGGAGCGCTCGCGGGACAGGATCTGGACGCGGCGGCCGCGCTCGCGCGCAAGCTCGAGCCGCACGCGCCGACGGCAGGCAGGTTCAACCTGTGCCTGTACCACCACTTCCAGGCCTGGGAGGCGATGCTGCGCAAGGATCTCATGCGCGCGCTGCAGCAGGAGCGCGTCGCGCTCAGGATGGCGATGGAGGTCGGCTGCCCTTATTTCGAGGTGCTGTGCCGGCTCGCGCTCGCCGAGATTCTCGCCGAGTGCGGCGACGAGCGCAGATCCATCGCGCATTTGCAGGAACTGCGTCCGCAGGTCGAGGCGGTCAACAATCGTCACCTGGAGTTCACCTGCCTGGTCGGCTTCGGCCGCCTGGCGCTCGATCACAGCCGGCAGCGCGCCAGCCGGCAGCACGCCGGGCACAGCGCGCTGCGCCGCGGGCTGGCGCTCGGGCGCGAGTACGGCTATGCGCATTTTCTCTGGTGGCGGCCGGCGGCGATGGCGCGCACCTGCGCACACGCGCTCGAGGCGGGCATCGAGACCGACTACGTGAAGAGCCTCATACGGCAGCGCGGCCTGAAGCTCGAGGCGCCTTCGCCTTCAGCGGGGACGTGGCCATGGGCCTTCCGCGTGCGCACGCTGGGCGCCTTCAGCCTGCTGCGGCACGACGAACCGATGCCGGCGGTCGGCAAAGCGCAGCGCCGGCCGCTCGAATTGTTGCAGGCGCTCATCGCCCATGGCGGCGAACGCGTACCCGTCGAACGGCTTGCAGAGTCGCTGTGGCCGCGCATTGACGGTGATTCGGCGCACCGCTCGTTCACGACCACGCTGCACCGGCTGCGCAAGCTGCTGGGCGAGGACCGTGCCCTGGTCCTGCACGAGAGCAAGCTCACGCTGGACCGGCGCTACTTCTGGGTGGATATCTGGGCCTTCGAGGAGCTGATCGCCGAGATCGATGGCGCGCAGCGCGCGCCCCGCGCAGCCGCAGGCCACGCCGGACTCGACGGCCTCGCGCAGCGCCTGCTCGACCTCTATCGCGGACCGTTCCTCGCCGCCGAACCCGAAGCGCCCTGGCAACTGCAAAGGCGCGAACGCCTGCGCGGACGCTTCGCACGCGCGGTGGCGGCACTGGAACGGGCGTGGCGGGAGGCAGGCGAAGCACCTCGCGCCGCCGAGTTTCTCGACCAATGTGCCGAGATCGACCCGCAAATGCGCCCGATAGAAGAAATAATCCATAAGTAAGCGGCCCGTAAGGGCGCCGTGTGGCCCCTGGTGCGAAGTTGCCCCTGTCGTACCAACTCATAGGGGGTCACATGAAACGGTTCAAGAAAGCGTCCCTGGCGGGTCTGACGGCACCGGCGCTCTTGCTCACGGGCTGCTACGTCGCACCGGTGGTCGATCCGCAGGGCAATGTGCAGTACTACCACCATCCGTTGCCGCCCGCCGGCACGCCGGTCGTCGTAAACCAGGCTGGCTATCCGGTGGTCGCCTCCGCAGGTTCTCTTCCCACGGTGCTGAACGCCCGGCTTTACCCGGACAACGACCTCGCCACCCAGACGGGCATGGTCACCGGAACGGTGACCAACATGATGACGGGCAAGGGGCGCTTCCAGCTCCAGTACGGCGCCGAGGTCCTGACCGGCGAGGCGACCCGTGTTTCGAACGACCAGCGCAAGGGGATCGCCAGCGCCTATGGTTCCTCGGGTTCGTTCATGAGCTGCGAGTACCAGATGAGCAGCCCGCGCCAGGGCGCCGGAACCTGCACCTTCTCGAACGGTGCCCGGTACAAGCTGCACGTGGGCAGCTAACCGGCCCGAGCACGCCGAAATTGCGCGATCCGGGGCCTCTCTGCGAAAGAGGGTTCAGGCGCGCTAAAAACCCTTACCGCGAAGCCGGCTTGCGACTGGCCGCGGTGGGGGATGAACTTGCGACGACTGTAAGGGGGAAAACATGTTCGACTTTTCAAGATGTGCAGCCAGGCTGCTTGGGATAGCGTTCGCCGTTTCTGCTGTCGGCTTGCTTGGGGGATGCGCGAGTGGAGTGACGCGCCCGGAAGGTGCAGCGGCCTCGCATCGCCTCGCCGCCGATCAAAGGGTGAAGGCGGCCACCCTGAAGGTGACGCCGGAAGTCAAGGCCAGCCTCGACGACAACATCAAATTCAATCCCGACATGCTGGCGGACATGATCAACCGGCGGCTCGAACTGAACGGCATAAAAGCGGACAAGGCGACGCTTTCGATCGAAATCGTGATCAAGGACGTGCGCGTGCGCTCGACGGCCGCGGCGGTACTGTTCGGTTTCATGGCCGGCGACGATCGCATTGTGGGTGATGTCTATCTGATGGATGGGCCGCGCAAGATACTGGACAGGTTCGAGGTCTCGGCGTCGTACGCCCTTGGCGGCTGGGCTGGGGGCCAAGACGGCATGCGCATGAACTGGCTGTATGAGGAGTTTTCGAAGGTCCTGGTCGGCGAACTCAAGGGTGGGCCGGTTGCGACGGGAAACCAGGCGCCGCCACCGCAACCGCCCACGGCCCGTCCGTAATCGCGAGTTTGGAGGGTCAGCTATCGAGTCGAGCTTCGATCGCGCGGAGGCAGGCTTCCGGCGTCTGGCCGATATCGATCTCGATTGCGTCAGCCGGCGGTTCGAGGGTCGCGAACTGGCTCTCCAGCAACGACGCGGGCATGTAGCGGTGCTGGCGTTCGGCGAGGCGGGAGCGGATCAGCTCGATGCTGCCGCGCAAGTGCACGAAGCGGCAATCGGCGAGGCCCCGCGACAAGGCCTGCCGGTACGATTCCTTCAATGCCGAACAGGCGAGCACCGCGTTTTTCTGTTCCTTCAGCTTCTCGTTCAGCAGAGCAAGCCACGGCCAGCGATCCGCATCGGTGAGTGCCGTGCCGGCAGCCATCTTCGCCACGTTTTCGGGCGGATGGAATTCGTCGGCGTCGAGAAACGGGTAGCCGAGGCGTTCGGCGAGCGGTTGTCCGAGGGTGCTTTTGCCGCAGCCCGAGACGCCCATGACAATGATCACGCTCACGTGATGGCAACGACGATCATGCTTTCGTGGTGGTATGCCCGCCGAACTTGGCGCGCATCATGGCGAGCAGTTTCCTCGCGTAGTCGGACTTGCCCTGGCTGGAGAAGCGCGCCATCAGCGCCATGGTGATGACCGGCGCGGGCACGCCGAGTTCCACCGACTCCAGCGCGGTCCAGCGGCCTTCGCCCGAGTCGGGCACCACCGGCGCGATGCGCTGCAGGTCTTCGTCTTCCCTGAGGATTTCCGCCGACAGATCGAGCAGCCAGGAACGCACCACGCTGCCGTGGCGCCAGGTTTCGGCCAGGCGCCCGAGGTCGAACTCCAGGTCCTTGCGCGCCGCGAGCAGCGCGAAGCCCTCGGCGAAGGCCTGCATCATCCCGTACTCGATGCCGTTGTGGATCATCTTTGCGAAATGCCCGGCGCCGCTCGGGCCGCAGTGCAACCAGCCGCGGTCCGGCGCGGGCGCAAGAATGCGCGCGAAGGGCTCGAAACGCTCGACCGATTTGGGCGTGCCGCCGAGCATCAGGCAGTAGCCATTGGCCAGGCCGTGGATGCCGCCCGAGACGCCGGCGTCGACATAGCGCAACCCGCGCTGCGACAGTTCCAGCGAGCGCGCCATCGAATCCCTGTAGAAGGCGTTGCCGCCGTCGA
>Ga0315910_10005678_pt1 | contig 10200 bp, 7 predicted proteins | sample EdamamesoilMG_FD_204470 | JGI IMG/M metagenome (GOLD analysis project Ga0315910, IMG submission 204470) | Garden soil microbial communities collected in Santa Monica, California, United States - Edamame soil | ecosystem: Environmental > Terrestrial > Soil > Garden | place: USA: California... | reverse complement strand
CGGCGCGCGAGGCGGGCGCCGAGATTCGCACGGGCGTTAAGGTGGAGCGAGTCCTTGTTGCCGATGACCGCGTGACGGGAGTTGTGGCCGACGGGCAGGAGATTGCCTGCGCGACGGTGTTGTCCGGTTTGGATCCCAGGAGCACACTCCTCAATCTCGTGGACCCGGCGGTGCTGGCTCCTGAGTTCGCCACGAAGACGCGGAACTACCGGGCGTCGGGAACTGTCGCGAAGATCAACCTCGCGCTTGGATCGCTGCCGACGTTTCGTGGCGTGTCTGAGCCGAATGCGCTCGCCGGCCGGATTCATATCGGGCCCGAACTCGACTATCTCGAGCGCGCCTTCGACTGCATCAAGTACGGCGAGGTCTCGACGATTCCGTGGCTCGACATCACGATTCCGTCGATCGCTGAAGCGGGACTGGCACCGCAGGGTGCTCACGTTGCATCGATCTACACGCATTACGCGCCATTCGCTCCGCGAGGCGTCTCTCAGGACGTGGCAAAGGACATGCTCCTGGCCAACACCCTGGGAACGCTCGACATGTATGCGCCGGGCATTCGATCACTGGTCGTCGCTGCCGAAGTTTTCACGCCGGCCGAACTTCAGACGGAGCTTGGGCTGAGCGGCGGGCACATGTTTCACGGCGAGCTCGCGCTCGATCAGCTGTTCACGATGCGGCCGCTCCTGGGTCATGCGGGGTATGCGACACCCGTCCGAGGGCTTTTCTTGTGCGGCGCCGGTACCCATCCTGGGGGGTTCATGACCGGCACGAGCGGGCGACTTGCGGCAGGCGCGTTGATGAGGCGCGGTTCTGCCTATACTCTGTAGTCCAATCGACCGACTGGATCAGTAGGTAGGAACATGATGCGAGACACAGCCATCGCCGCGGTGTTACTCGCGTTCCTTGCTGGCCTCCCCACGACCGCCCATGCGCAGGTACGGCGCGGCGGCGCGCTCGAGGCGACCGGGGCCGGCGCCGCCCCTCGCGGCAACGCGTCCATCCTCGGTCACATCCTGACGCCTGATTCCAACAGCCCCGTGCGCGGTGCGGACGTCCTGGCGCTGAACGCGACCGGCCGGCGCGTCTCGGTGAAAACGGACGAGAACGGCGCCTACCAGCTCGAACGGCTGGACGAAGGTGAATGGCAGGTCATTGCGTCCAAGGGCGGATACGTTAGCTGGCAGTTCGGACAGCGAAGACCCTATCAGACACCTCCGCCGATTCTCTTGAAGAGGGGTGAGCGCTTCACCGCTGATATTCCCCTCACTCGCGGCGGCGCGATCTCGGGGCGCGTCTACGACGCATCGGGTGATTCTCTCGCTGGCCTGCAAGTGAGGGCATATCGCGCGACGATGGAGCAGGGAGTGCGCCGGCTGAAGGCCGTGGGCGTTCCCGACACCACCGACGACACCGGCGCGTATCGCGTCTACGGACTACCACCGGGCGACTACTACGTGGCGGCGAGTCTTCGCGTGGCGCCGACTAATTCGGTCGTCCAGACCACCTACTCGCCAACGTACTTCCCCGGCACGGGCACTCTGTCGGAAGCGCAGCGCATCAAGCTTGGACTCGGCGCCGAAGCAACGGCGACGTTCCCGCTTCTGCCGATTCGCGCCACTCGAGTATCGGGAGTCGTGTTGAGCGGTGCCGGATCGCCTGGCGACGCGTTCCTCAATCTCGTCTCTGAGGCCTCAGAACTCGGCGTGCCTATCGGCGTCGGTGGCGTCACGCGCTCAGACGGGACGTTCACGCTCGCGGATGTCGCACCTGGCAGATACATGTTGAAAGCGACGCTGCGCGGCGATGGTCCGGACGAGGCTGCGGCGCAGCCACTTGTGGTTGATGGCGACGAACTGACCGGAGTCACGCTCGTGACAGGGCGTCCGGCGACGGTGCGTGGAACGATCGTTGCCGATGCGGGCGTATCACGGGCAGTGCCCGCCGGCCTGAGAGTCGTCGCCTTCTCCGAGCGCGAGAGCAACACCGTTCTCGACAGTGGTGACGGTGTGAAGTTCGAGATCGGCATGCTGAACGAGCCGTTCCGTCTCATGGTCGACGAACTGCCCGAGGGCTGGGCTGTGAAGGCCCTCACGGTCCACGACATGGACGCACTCGACAGGGCAGTCGAACTCGCACCCGGTCAGCAGGCAACAGCACGAGTCGTGCTCACCACCCGAGTCACCGAAGTCAGCGGCGTGGTGAGGGCGGCGGATTCGTTCAGCAGTCCATCCGTCATCGTCTTCCCGCAGAACGCTGAGAAGTGGGGCCATCGCTCTCGATACATTCGTCGCGTTGACGCCGATGCCGACGGCAACTTCGCGATCCTCGGACTGCCGGCGGGAGAGCAGTACCTCGCGTTTGCGACGGACTATCTCGATGACGGCGAGCATCTCGATCCCGAGTTCCTCAATGGAATCCTGAACGTCGCGACGCCGTTTACGCTCGACGACGGCGAGAAGCGCTCGCTCGAACTGAAAGTGGTGGAGCGATGAAGACGTTCCGTCGTCTTCTCGTGTGCGCGGCTTTCGTCGTGTTGTCCATCCCGTCCACAGACCTCGCGGCGCAGCAGCGGCCCAGGCAGAGTGCGCCTCGCGTAGACCCAAAGACTGCAACCATCAAGGGACTCGTGACGACCGCAGATACAGGCGCGCCTGTTCGCGGCGCCGAGGTCCGGCTGTCTAATCGCGGGGGCTACCAGCGCCTGGTGGCAACTGATGGAGATGGCACTTTCCGCCTGAGCGATCTCGCCGCCGGCGAATACAGCCTGACGGTGTCACGCACCGGATTCACGTCGCTCGTGTTCGGCCAGCGTCGCCCGCTCGAAGCACCGACGACGATCAACCTCTCAGAAGGCGAGACGTTCACCGCTAACCTGGCGCTCACGCGCGGGGGTGCGATCCATGGCCGCGTGATCGACCAGTTCGGGGATCCAGTCGCAGGCACACAGGTGCAGGTGCTGCGGTCGCGCATGATTCTCGGGCAGCGACGCTTGCAAGCGATGGGGCCTGGAGATCTGACGGACGACACCGGCGCATTTCGTGTGTACGGTTTGCCGCCCGGCGACTATTACGTGACGGCCAGTACCGGGTCTGCCGACACCATCAGAAGACCTCCGCCCCTCTTCTTTCCCGGCACATCAAGCTTCTCCGACGCGCAGAGCATCACGCTCGCAATTGGAACCGAGGCCTCCGCTGACTTTCAGATCCTGCCGATGCGCAGCGCGAGGATCTCCGGCATCGTGTTCAACGCATCGGGCGCGCCCGTACAGGCGATGGTGCAGCTCATGTCGGAGGTCGTCGGCATGGGACCCAACATGGAGAGTGGGGGCGGGCCGCCACCTTTGATGATCAACGCCGACAGCGACGCGAACGGCAGGTTCACGATCGACAACGTTCCGCCGGGCCCGTACGTCCTCTCGGCGAACAGCTCGTTCGTTGCGGGCATGATTGCCGGGAATCAGGCGGGGAATCCGAACGCTGGCCCGTCGCCGGCGATGCGGGAGATCATGGAGCAAGGCCCCGAGACAGCGACGATGTCGATCGTCGTCGCTGGAGACAACGTCTCCGATCTCGCGTTGACGACGAGACGGGGCGGCGTGCTCACGGGCTCGTTCGTGGCCGATTCGGGAGTCGTGCGCACACTCCCCACCGGCATGTCGGCCGACGTGCGACCCGCCAGGGGCGGCACTGGTGCATCGATGATGCGAGGCAGCGGCGGGCGGGCTTTTCGAGTGACCGGGATGTCCGGGCCCTTCTACCTGGGCATCAAGGGCCTTCCTGATGACTGGGCGGTGAGTCAGATCACGGTCGATGGCGTGGACGTCACCGACGAGCCGATCGATCTGAAGGGCCAGACCAGCAGTGCGCGGGTCGTACTCACCGATCGCCTCACGACGATCAGCGGTGTCGTGCAGCCCCGCCGCCAGGCGGCGGACTTCAGCGTGGTGGTCTTCCCCGACGATGTCACGCGATGGAACTACCCGAGTCGATACGTGCGAGTAGCACGAGCGAACGAGCACGGGCAATTCAGGATCAGCGGCTTACCGCCAAATGAACGCTACTTCGCCGTCGCAGTTGATTTCCTCGAGGAGGGCGAAGAGCAGGATCCGCAGTTCCTCGAACGGTTGCGCTCGCGGGCGATGACGTTCTCGCTGCGTGAAGGTGAGCAGCGATCGATCTATCTCGATCCAATCGCTCCGTAATCCGGCGGGCCTGAAGGCCCGCCGCTACAGTAGAGGCGGGTCTTCAGACCCGCCTAGAAATAGTCGCTGTGCCAGTAGAAGACGTCCTCAGCCGTCGCCGGCATCGGCACGTCGGCGAGCGATTTCACCATGAACAGATCGTGCGCGGGCGCTCTGTCGGTCAGTGAGATCTGAGGCGGCACAGGAAACGCCGACGGCCACCACGCGCGTATCAATGGTGCCGGCGCGGACGGCTCGCGAGCGACGAGCACCTGCAGCATCGCGCCCAGACGCGCGCCGGCGGGATCGCGATCGCCGGCTTCTTCGAGCGTCCATCCATTCGCATTCTCATGCAGAAGCGCATAGGCGACAGCAGATGCGCCCTCTTCGGCAACGACGAACTCCACCTGACGCAGACCATGCGGGCCGAGGCCGGCCAGCAGTCGCTTCTTGGACAACGCGTAGTAGATCAATGACCGATCGCGGTTGAGCGTGAACCTCACGCTCGACGATCGGACCTGATGCATCGCTGCAACGGCGGCCAGATCCCGGTCGTCGCCAGCGCGCACGAGCATCGCCGGTGCACCGCCGCGGCGTGTGACGTTGACCGTGACCTCGTCGATCGGAATCGTCGTGAACCCGAAGCGCTCGTAATAGCTGGCGCCGATCTCGGAAAACAACCCAGCGAGAATTGCGCCCTCTTTCCGCGCCATCTCCAGCAACTGCTCGATGAGTTGCGACGCGTAGCCCTTGCTTCGCTGCGCCGGCGGCGTAAAGACGGCGCCAATGCCGATCATCCATCCGTCGCGACCGTCGAGACGAACGGGAAGCCGGTATCGCTTCGCCGTCGCCAGCAATTGGCCTGCATCATCAACGAGCGCCACACGATGAAGATGCTCACGGCCCCACGGCGTGCGCAACTGCGCGGCGTTCCATTGCGAGTAGCCACGTTCGCTCAGCCCTTCGTTCCAGATGTCGAATGTCAGGCTGACGATGTGATCGAGCAGCGGTCCCTCAGCGACGACGAGTTTCATGCGGATTCAGGATGGATTGTACTGTCCGGTCAAATGTGAGCAGCTTTGTTGTACAAGATCGGCATGACGAAGACCGCCGAAGACCTGCGTTATCCCATCGGTCGCTTCCGCGCGGTGATGCCCGTCACCAGCGAGTTGCGCGCCGCAGCCATCGATGCGATCGCCGGGTTGCCCGATCGCATGCGCGCGGCCGTTGCCGACCTTGCCGACACCCAGCTCGACACACCGTATCGCCCGGAAGGCTGGACGGTTCGCCAGGTTGTTCATCACGTCGCCGACAGCCACATGAACGGGTTCATTCGCGTCAAGCTCGCGCTCACCGAGGAGACGCCGACAATCAAGCCGTACGACGAGAACGCCTGGGCACTGCTCGCCGACATGAAGCTGCCGATCGAGGTCTCGCTCGGCCTGATCGATGGCATTCATGCGCGTTGGGCAACCGTCTATCACGCGATGACCGTCGAGGAATTCGAGCGTGCCTTCGTCCACCCTGAGATCGGCGGGCAGCTCACGCTCGACTGGCACCTGCAGCAATACGCCTGGCACTCACACCACCATCTGGCGCACATAACCGAGTTGCGCCGCGCGAAGGGGTGGTAAGATCGCGACCGTGGCGCAGGACAAAGCAGAAATCGGTGACGCGCTAGGCATGATCGAGACGCGCGGGCTGGTCGGCATGATCGAAGCGGCCGACGCGATGCTCAAGACCGCGAACGTCGTGCTCGTGAGCTGGCAGAAGGTTGATGCCGGCCTGGTCACCGCTCTCATTCGCGGTGATGTGGGTTCAGTCAAGGCGGCGACCGATGCCGGTGCCGCTGCCGCTCGCCGTGTTGGCGAGCTCGTTGGCGTCCACGTGATCGCCCGTCCCGCCGACGACCTCGAAAAAGTCTTTCCGATCCGGTAAATGGGGTCGGGACCCCATTACAGTTTTTGCGGCGCACCCGCGCGGCGGCGCTTGCGCTCGCGCGCCGCGAGCGGACGCAGTGACAGCTCTTCTCCAACCATCAACATCGGCTCTGTCGGGCGGTCCATGTTGAACATCTGCCCGCCCTCTGTGCGCGCGTAAAGCTGATCGCCTCCGACGAACAGCGACATCGGGCCGCCTTCGCCGATCGCTTCATAAAGACGAACGCCGAACGCATCGCGAAGCGTGGAGAGCAGACGTCGCAGCTGCGGAATCGAGAACCCGCGTCGACGAAGATCGGCGAGGACCTGGAGCTCGAGGACATCCATCGGCGTGTACCGTCGTTCAGTGAAGCCGCCAGCTTCGGTACGATGTGAACGGATAGCGGGCACGAACAATCGTCGTGAATCCCACCACTGAAGCTGACGGGCACTGAGCCCTGTGAGAACGGCGACCTCGCGTGAGCTGTAATGCTTCTTGAGGCGCATCGGACTGTCAGGCGTTGGCGAGCCGTCCGGGTCTGACCAGCGCGAGCTCCGCGCGTTCCTTGTCTTCGAGTATCAGGTCGGCCATCAGTTGTGCCGTCAACGGTGCCAGCAGCACTCCGTTGCGATAGTGCCCGATCGCATAGAACACGTGCGGCATTGTGTCGGAGCGCCCGATGATCGGCAGCTCGTCGCTCGCCTTCGGGCGGAAGCCGACGCGGACCTCTTCGAACTGCGCGCTCACGAGCGACGGCACGAGGCCGATCGCGGCGTCGAGCATTCGCCTGACACCTTCAGCCGTTGGGCGCTCGTCGTATCCGACATCCTCGACGGTCGCGCCCACCAGCACCGTGCCATCGCTCCACGGCACCACGTAGCAGGCCTGGCCCCAGAGCACGTGCGACGCGAGAACGGCATCACAACGCAACTGCACGAGCTGACCGCGAATGGGTTTCACCGACGGCCCCGCCGCCGGCCTCGACGGCACAGGCCAACTCCCGGACGCGACAACGACGATGTCGCTCTCGATGAGCCCGTCATCGGTCGTGATGCGCGCTTTCGTCGTTCCACCATCGATGCTGAGAACGGCGGCCGTGATCAGTCGAACACCGTGCGCGCGCGCCGCTCCCACGACAGCCTCGGTCAGCGCACTCGCCGCGACGTAACCATGCGACGGCACGAGCAGCGCAGAGATAACCCGCTCGGAAAGCCCAGGTACCGCTCGCCTCGCCGATTCACGATCGAGCAGCGCGTGCTCGACACCGTTGCGCGCCAGCGTCTGCGCATCCGCGGTGAGCGCGGCCGCCTCCTGTTGGCTCAGTGCAACCTGCAGCGTTCCGTTTCGGTTGTATTCGATCGATCGTCCCGAGTCGCGCTCGACGCGGCGGATGAAGTCGTCGTACATCGCCAGGCTGCGCGTGGCCAGGTCGCGAAGCTCGGGAATGTGACCTTCGATCTGTGGAGCGAGAATGCCGGCCGAGGCGCGGGTGGCACCACGCGCGACGCCGCGGGAATCGATCAACTGCACGCGCGCGCCGCGAGACGCAAGCTCGTGGGCGATCGCGCTCCCCACGATGCCGGCACCGACGACGGTGATGGTCACAGGGAGAATTCTATCGTCTCTGGGCTTTGGGCTCTGGGCTCCAGGCTCTCGGCTCTGGGCTGTCGGTCGTCAGGCGGGCCTGAAGGCCCGCCTCTACGCACACGGGCCGCATCAGTAGCGGCGGTCTGAAGGCCCGCTTCTACGCGCGCGGGCGGCATCAGTAGCGGCGGGTCTTTAGACCCGCCGTCAGACCAGAGACCTGCCTAGAACCGAAACTGCATCCCCACCTGCACCTGGCGCGGGCGCTGGGCCATCGTCGGCTGACCGAAGTAATCCGACAGAAGGTTGCCGCTGTATCCGCCGTAGTTCACGCGGTTGAAGACGTTGTCGGCGGTGACGAAGAGCTCCATCATGTAGCGGGCGTTGAACGCCGCGTCGCCCTGATTGCCTCCGCGTGCGCCAGCGCCACGCGGGCCGCCACCCTGCCCCTGCGCGTTCGACGTCTGACCGACTGATGCCCCACCGGCCGGACCACCGGGACCGAATCCACCAGGACCGCCAGGTCGGCCGCCACCACCGGGGAACCCGCCGCCCGTACGCTGACCGCCAAGCGGGAACGCGCGACTCACTCGCAGATTGGTCACGAACGTCGCCGTACCGCGCGCCGTATTGCGACCGACTCCGGCCGGACGATCGTTGCTGGTGCCGTCGCCGTTGTCATCCTTTCCGGTCGTGATCGTGTATGGCGTCGCCGACTGCGCATTGACGTTCACGTTGGCGCGCAGGCCAAGCATCAAAGGCACGTTGACCGTCCCCTGCAGACGATGGCGTACGTCCTGGCGGGAGTAGGCCCACTCGCCATCCGGATCGAGGTTGTTGGCCGGCAATGACGTCTCGCTGTCGGCGTGGTTCTTGATCCGCCCAAGCGTGTAGTTCATGTTCACGAAGATCCGGCGCTGCGGGAATCGGTAGTTGCCGCCAAAGGTGACGCGATCGGTGTCTGCGCGCCCCGTGGACTCGAACTGCGTCACGGTGCCGACAGTGGGATCTGGCCTGTTGCCGAACTCGTCGGGGGCGTTGATGTTGATCGAACGAATCTGGTGACGTCCGCGCAGCATCTGGTACGTCGTCTGGACGCTCAGGTTCTGAGTGAGCTGTCGCTCCACGCCAAGCGATGCCTGGTGCACCTGCGGCATGCTCAGATCCGACGAAGCCTGGATGCGACCGCGTGGCAGGACCTGCGCTTCGGTGCCGTTGAGCGGGTCAGGATATCCAGGGTTGAGAATCAGCAGATCGCGCACGGACACGCCGTCCACACGCAGCGTCTGATCGTAGAGGTTTGACGAATACCAGTCGTAGAAGAGCCCGTAGCCACCGCGGATCGAGGTACGCGGGCCCCAGGGCGTCGCGGTGAATCCGAGCCGCGGCATCAGATTCAGTTTGTCGTCGATGTGCGATTGCATTTCATTGCGCACGCCGATGCTTACTGACAGCTTGCTGCTCAGTCGAATGTCGTCCTGCCAGTACGCGCCGAACTGATACTGATTGAACTTCGTGTCCACCTGCCCGTTGCGTTGGGTAAACGACGTGGGCAGCCCGGCTTCGAAGGCATCGATGCCGCTGAAGGTGAAGGTCCCGGCGTTGTTCTGGGCGTCGAAGTTACTGAACTCGTCGCCCTCGACCAGAATGCCCACTCGCATCTGATGCTTGCGTCCGACGTTGAAGTCGAGATTGTCCGCCAGCTCGAACCCGCGCGAGAACGAGTTGTTCCAGACGCCGGCGCCGCCGTCGCTGAAGGTATCGAGCACGATCACGGCGCGATCGTTCGACAGCGATGCCGACTCGCTGCGCTGCTGCGTGAACTGCAGCCGCAGCTCGTTGAGCGTCGTCTTGCCGAGCAGCCCCTGCACCTGCGCACGGACCTGGTGATTCGATCCGTTGCGGTCGTAGCCGCGCGACTGGAGATTGAAGCCACCGACACCAAGGTTGTCGGTGGAGTTGTCGCCGCGACGATATTCAACCCGCAGCGTCTGGTCCTTGGTCAACGCGTGCTCGATGCCGACGGTGACGTTGGTTTGCTCCGACGGACGAAACACCACGTCGCCCATCCGATTTCCGTTTTCGTCGAGCGCGGTAATCGTGTCTGACTGCTGATCGCGGCGTCCGTCGACATTCAGCCGGAGGGACGTCTTGCCTTTCACGAGCGGACCGCGAAGGCCCATGTTGAACTGTCGGTTCTGCTCCGGTGTCTCGGACGTGGCGAACGCGTTGCGCGCGTTCATCTCGTCGCCGCGATAGTTCAGGCTGGCATTGCCGTTCCACTGGATGACGTTGGGCCTGGTGATGATCTCGATCTGCGTGCGCCCGGCGTCGTGGTTGTCGGCCGAGAGCGAGTTGGTGCGGAAACGAATCTGCCGGATCTCGTCGCGCGACGGTAATCGCCCGCCGCGAAATCCGTTGACCTGAAACGTGGCGCCCGCCGCACCGGCCATCTGCGTCAGGACGTCGGCGAGCTCCTCAGGATCGTCAGGGAGCTCGTCGATCTCGGCCTG
>Ga0315910_10005677_pt1 | contig 10201 bp, 11 predicted proteins | sample EdamamesoilMG_FD_204470 | JGI IMG/M metagenome (GOLD analysis project Ga0315910, IMG submission 204470) | Garden soil microbial communities collected in Santa Monica, California, United States - Edamame soil | ecosystem: Environmental > Terrestrial > Soil > Garden | place: USA: California... | reverse complement strand
GCGACATCGGCAGAACGGCGGTTGATCGACGACGAGTCCTGCCAGGCGCCGACGCGGGTGAAGATGTGCGAAGGCATGTGCAGCGCATGGGGCGCGTCGGGGGCGATGCCCGAGTACTTGCGCGCCGCCGGCAGGCCCTGCTTGGCGATCGGTGGCGCGTCGTAACTGTGGATCAGGTAATGCGCGACGCCCGGATGGTCCGGGTACTTGACGAACTGCTTTTCCAACACGCCGGCGGCCTTGAGGTAGGCGGCATAGGTCTGGTCGGCCTGCGACTGGGTGCCCGCGGTGTAGAGCGCTGCGAAAATCTGCGCCTCGTCGTCGTCCGGGTACTTGGCCGCGAGCGCGTCGAAGGCCTGCGCCCGGGCCGTTTGGCGGGCGCGCTCGGGCTTGGTCGCAAAGTCGACGTAGTAGCTCGCGACAGCGTCGATGTAGTCGCGCTCGCGCTGCGTCTTCGCGCCGACGCGCCGGCCCTGCTCGATCACCGCCGCGGCGGTCTCGGCGGCCTTCGGGGACGCGCCCTGTCCCGCCAGCGGGTTGTTCATCAGCAGCGCGGCGATGCCGAACGTGGCGATGCCGCACGACGGGTCGTCGTCGAGCACATGGCGGAAGGCCTTCTCGCCGGCGGTGAACCAGAACGAGTGCAGCATCGCCACCGCGCGCTGCAACTCTTTCTGCACCTTCGCGTCGCAGCTGTTGGCGAATGTCACCTTGCCGAGCTGGCCCTTGCCTTCCTCCACCTCATGCCCGAGCGATGGGCCGATGAGAACGAGGTTCAGGGCGGCCGCGGCCGCGATCGGCGTGATGCGCATGGAGGCTCCTGCTTGTCGCCTGGTCCGCCGCGCACCATCGCGCTGCGGGGGCCGGACGATTCTCTGCCTCGCCTCGGCCGCCCGCAAGGAGACGAACTAGGGAGCCTTGGGCTCAGTGCAGCGCCACGCCGGTCTTGCTCTGCAGCTCGTCGCGCGTCACGCCCGGCGCCATTTCGACCAGCTTCAGGCCCTGCGGCGTCACGTCCATCACCGCGAGGTCGGTGATGATGCGGTTGATCACGCCGACGCCGGTCAGCGGCAGCGTGCACTTCGGCAGGATCTTCAGGTCGGTCGTGCCGTCCTTCTTCTTCGCGACGTGCTCCATCAGCACGATGCAGCGCGGCACGCCGGCGACCAGGTCCATCGCGCCGCCCATGCCCTTGACCATCTTGCCGGGGATCATCCAGTTCGCGAGGTCGCCCTTCTCGCTGACCTGCATCGCGCCGAGGATGCTCAGGTTGATCTTGCCGCCGCGGATCATCGCGAAGCTGTCGTGGCTGCCGAAGATGCTCGTGCCCGGCAGCGTCGTCACCGTCTGCTTGCCGGCGTTGATGAGGTCGGCGTCGACCTCGTCGTCGGTCGGGAACGGCCCGATCCCGAGCATGCCGTTTTCGCTCTGCAGCCAGACCTCGATGTCGGTGGGCACGAAGTTCGCCACCAGCGTCGGGATGCCGATGCCGAGGTTGACGTAGTAGCCGTCCTTGAGTTCCTCGGCCGCCTTCGCGGCCATCTGATCTTGGGTCCAGGGCATGTCTTTCTCCTCAGGCGGCGGTCCGGATGGTGCGCTTCTCGATGCGCTTCTCGGGCGTGGCGTTGAGCACCAGGCGGTGCACGTAGATGCCGGGCAGGTGGACCGCGTCCGGATCGATCTCGCCGGTCTCGACGATCTGCTCGACCTCGGCGACGGTGACCTTGCCAGCCATCGCACACGCCGGATTGAAGTTGCGCGCCGTGCGGCGGAACACCAGGTTGCCGCTCTTGTCGGCCTTCCAGGCCTTGACGAGCGCGACGTCCGGTTTCAGCGACCGCTCCATCACGTAGACGTGGCCGTCGAACTCGCGTGTCTCCTTGCCTTCGGCGACCATCGTGCCGACGCCGGTGCGAGTGTAGAACGCCGGGATGCCGGCGCCGCCGGCGCGCAGCTTCTCGGCGAGCGTGCCCTGCGGCGTGAACTCGAGCTCGAGCTCGCCGGCGAGGTACTGGCGCTCGAACTCCTTGTTCTCGCCGACGTAGCTCGAGATCATCTTCTTGATCTGGCGCGTCTCGAGCAGCAGGCCGAGGCCGAAGCCGTCGACGCCGGCGTTGTTCGAGATCGCGGTCAGGTTCTTCTTGCCCGAGTCGCGCAGTGCCGCGATCAGGGCTTCGGGGATGCCGCACAGGCCGAAGCCGCCGACGGCGAGCAACTGGCCGTCGGCCACGATGCCTTCGAGCGCCTTCGCGGCACTCGGATAGATCTTGTTCATGACGCTTGTCTCCTGCTGGATCGCCAGCCGCGCAGCGTACTACGTATGGCATTACGTAGTCGTTACGTAGAATCGCCTAAAGGGGAGCAGAACCGATGGAACACACCGCCTCGCTGGCCGACCGCGCCCAGCTCGAACACGCGCTGCAGACCGTCTTCGCCGACTGGGTCAGGGAACTCGACCTGCGCGTCGTCGCCGCGAACGCCGGCGAGGTCGAACTCGCGTTGCCGGTCGCGCCGCGCCATGTGCACGCCGGCAACGTGATGTGCGGGCAGACGATGATGGCGGCGGCGGACACCGCGATGGTGCTGGCGATCATGACGCGCGTCGGCGGCTTCAAGCCGATGACGACGGTGCAGCTGCAGACCAGCTTCCTGCGCCCGGTGCCGGGCGATTCGGGCGTGGTCAAGGTGATCGCCCGGGTGCTGCGCATGGGCCGCACGCTCGTCTTCGGCGAGATCGCGATCACCACCGCCGACGACCAGCTCGCAGCCCACGCCACCACGACCTACACGCTGCTCGGGTCGTGAGCGCGGGCCGAGCGCCGGGCCGCTCCCAAGCCGGCCCGCATCCCCTCGGGGGATCGGTCGATGTACCCATCGACCGAGGGGCAAGCATGAACCTGGACTACCGCACCGCCTTCGACCTCGCGCCGATCGGCCTGGTGCTGTCACGCCACCGGCTGATGGTCGACTGCAACCGGCAGGTCCTGGCGATGTTCGGCGCCGACCGGGAGCAGCTCGTCGGGCGCAGCTTCGAGGTGCTCTATCCGACCCACGACGAGTTCGAACGCACCGGCGAGCGCATCGTCGCGAGCCTCGACGCGAGCGGCTGGTACGCCGACGAACGCGTGATGAAGCGCATCGCCGGCCCGCAGGCCGGCGAACTGTTCTGGTGCCACGTCTCGGGCCGCGCGCTCGACCCGGCCGAGCCGCACGCGGCCGGGATCTGGAGCTTCGAGGACCTGTCGTCGCGGCGCCAGCTCGCCGTCGACCTGACCGCGCGCGAGCGCGAGATCGCCGCGCTGCTGATCGAGGGCCTGACGAGCAAGCTGATCGGCAGGCGCCTCGCCATCAGCCCGCGCACCGTCGACGTCTACCGCGCGCGGCTGATGAAGAAGCACAAGGCCGCGACGACGCCCGAGCTGGTGCAGAAGCTGCTGCGCGCCTGACCGCCGGTCGGCGCGCGCCTTGAATCCCGACTCGGGCGGCCTACGCTTGGTCCGTGCCCTTCCTGGCACGCACCCGAGGAGACACTGATGGCCACCTACACCGTGCTCGCGAACTTCACCGACCAGGGCATCCGCAGTGTCAAGGAGACCACCCATCGCGCCGAAGCCGTCGAGGCGGCGGCACGCAAGATGGGGGTGACCGTCAAGAGCATCCAGTGGACCCTCGGCAGCTACGACCTGGTCTGCCAGTTCGAGGCGCCCGACGACCAGACGATCACCGCCTTCGGCCTGGCGATCGGCGTGCAGGGCAACGTGCGCACGCAGACGCTGCGCACCTTCTCGCGCGACGAGATGAACGCGATCCTGGCGCGCCTGCCGCAGTAGCGAGCGTCCGGCTCACTTGATCAGCGCGCGCAGCCAGTCGGGCAACGGCATCGACTTCTGCTTCGGGAAGTCGACCCAGACGGCGCGCGCGCCGCCTTCCGCGCAGACCACTCCCGGCGCGTCGCCGCGCTCGAGCGTCATGTAGGTCTCGAAGCTCGTCCGGCCGGGGTTGGCGACGTAGTGCCGCGCCACCACGTCGCCCGGGAACTCGAGCTGGCGGATGAAGTTGCAGAACGCGTTGACGATCACCGGCCCCTCGCCGGTCGGGTCGGGCGTGCAGCCGATGCGCTCGAACCAGTCGATCCGCAGGATCTCGAAGTAGCGGAAGTAGACCGTGTTGTTGACATGGCCCATCGCGTCCATGTCGCCCCAGCGGATCGGGATGACCAGTTCGTTCGTCAGCGTCTTCGCCGTGGGCAGCTCGAAGCGCATCGCCGCTCAGCCCTTGGCGACGCCGAGTTCGGCGTAGAGGCGTTCGACGAGCGCGCGCAGTTCGTCGACCTCGCCACGCAGCGCCGCCTGCTGCGCCTTCAGCGCGGCGAGTTCGCTGGTCGCGACGAAGTCCTCGGCCGCCGGCGCGGCCGGCAGCGCGCTCAGGTCGACCGGCCCGCCGAGCAGCTGCGCCCAGCGTGCCTCGCGTGCGCCGGGGGCACGCGGCAGCTTCACGACCAGCGCCCCGCCCTTCTCGGCCGCACGCGTGGCGAGCTCCTCGAGGAAGGCCTCGACCGACGAGACGTCGGCGAAGCGGTGCAGCCGGTCGCAGTTGGCGCGCAGCTCGGCGCTCGTCTGCGGGCCGCGCAGCGCGAGCACGGCGAGCAGCGCGACCGACTGCGACGGCAGGGCGAGCGCGCGGCCGGTGTTGTGCTCCCAGCGCGTCACGCGCGAGCCACTCGCCTCGAACACGAGGCTGAACGCCTTCAGCGCATCGAGCGCGGCCTGCACCTCCGACTCGGTCGCGTTCAGCACCGGGTCGCGCGCGGTCTTCTGGTTGCAGCCGAGCGTCAGCGAGTTCAACGACAGCGGATAGCTGTCGGGCACGGTGTGCGCCTTCTCGACCAGCACGCCGAGCACGCGCGTCTCGAGCAGCGACAGCGGCCGCAGCGACATGTGCGTCACACGGCGAAGCCGTCGTCGGCCTGGATCACCGCGCCGTTGATGAAGTGGCTCTCGTTGGCGACCAGCATCATCAGCGTCGTGTCCAGGTCCTGCGGCTGGCCGACACGCTTGCGCGGCAGCATGTCGACGAGCCGCTTGCCCTGCTCGGTCTTCCAGTGGTGGTGGTTGATCTCGGTGTTGATGTAGCCGGGGCAGATCGCGTTGACGTTGATGCCGTAGCGTCCCCACTCGAGCGCCATCGCGCGTGTCATGTGGATCACCGCGGCCTTGCTCATGCAGTAGATGCCGATCTGGCCGAGCGCACGCAGGCCGGCCATCGACGCGATGTTGACGATGCGCCCGCCGGTGTAGGTGCCCGGCGCCGCACCCTTGGCACGCGCCAGCATGCGCTTGCCGACCTCCTGTGCGACGAAGAAGGCGCCGCGCGTGTTGGTGTCGAAGACGTAGTCGTAGTCCTCCTCGGTGACGTCGACCAGCTTCTGGGTGGTGCTGACGCCCGAGTTGTTGATCAGGATGTCGAGCGTGCCGGCCTCGGTCTCGGCGTGCGCGATGCCGGCCTTGATGCTGACGACGTCGGTCACGTCCATCGTGACGACGTGGGCGTCGCCGCCGCTGGCCTGGATCTCGGCGCGCAAGGTCTTCAGCCGCTCGATGCGGCGTCCGGCGAGCACGACACCGCAACCCGCAGCCGCGAGCGTCTTCGCGAACTGGGTGCCCAGGCCGCTGGACGCGCCGGTCACCAGGGCGACACGCCCGGACAGGTCGATGCTGTAGCTCATTGCGTCCTCCTCGGTGCAGCTTCTTGCGCGGTCACGATAGCACGCTGAACGTGTCGGGACGCGGCGGCGGCGCTCGTAGAATCGCCGCGACCCGATGCCGCCAGGAAGCACCATGACGCCACCCGCCATCCTCGAGAAATACGGCCCGCGCGAAGCGATGGAGTACGACGTGGTCGTGGTCGGCGGCGGGCCGGGCGGGCTCGCCACCGCGATCCGGCTCAAGCAGCTCGCCGCGCTCGAGAACCGCGAGGTCTCGGTGGTCGTGCTCGAGAAGGGTTCGGAGCCGGGTGCGCACATCCTCTCGGGCGCGATCATGGATCCGCGTGCGATCACCGAGCTGTTCCCGACGTGGAACGAGATGGGCGCGCCGCTGACGCAGGAGGTCACCGAGGACCGCTTCCTCTTCCTCGGCGAAACGAGCGAGGTCGCGACCCCCGGCTTCCTGCTCCCCGAGTGCTTCAAGAACCACGGCAACTACATCGTCAGCCTCGGCAACGTGGTGCGCTGGCTCGCGCAGCAGGCCGAGGCGCTCGGCGTCGAGATCTTCCCCGGCTTCGCGGCCGCCGAGGTGCTCTACAACGACGACGGCTCGGTCAAGGGCGTGGCCACCGGCAACGTCGGCATCGGCAAGGACGGCGAGCCGGGCGACAACTTCCAGCTCGGCATGGAACTGCACGGCAAGTACACGGTCTTCGCCGAGGGCTCGCGCGGCCACCTCGGCAAGCAGCTGATCGCACGCTACAAGCTCGACGCCGGTCGCGACCCGCAGAGCTACGGCATCGGCCTGAAGGAACTCTGGGAGGTCGACCCGGCGAAGCACCAACCGGGTCTCGTGATCCACACCGCCGGCTGGCCGCTCGACGGCGACACCTACGGCGGCTCGTTCCTCTATCACGCCGAGAACAACCAGGTCGCGCTCGGCTTCGTCGTCGGGCTGGATTACCGCAACCCCTACCTGAGCCCGTTCGAGGAGTTCCAGCGCTGGAAGACGCACCCGGCGATCCGCGCGACGCTCGAGGGCGGCAAGCGCCTCGGCTACGGCGCGCGCGCCATCACCGCGGGCGGCATCCTCTCGCTGCCCAAGCTGGTGTTCCCGGGCGGTGCGCTGGTCGGCTGCGAGGCCGGCACGCTGAACGCGAGCCGCATCAAGGGCAGCCACGCGGCGATCAAGACCGGCATGCTCGCCGCCGAGGCCGCCGATGCGGCGCTCAAGGCGGGTCGCCGGCACGACGAGCTCGTCGACTATCCGCAGGCCTTCGGGCAGAGCTGGCTGCACGAGGAACTCGACCGCGCGCGCAACTTCAAGCAGTGGTTCAAGAAGGGCCGCACAGTCGCGACGCTGATGACCGGCATCGAGCAGTGGCTGCTGCCGAACATGGGCATCAAGGCGCCGCCGTGGACGATCCACCGCACCGCCGCCGACCACACCTATCTGCAGCCGGCGGCCGAATGCACGCCGATCGCCTACCCGAAGCCCGACGGCAAGCTGACCTTCGACCGCCTCAGCTCGGTGTTCATCAGCAACACCAACCACGAGGAGAACCAGCCGGCGCACCTGACGCTGAAGGATGCGGGCGTGCCGGTGGCGATCAACCTCGCGAAGTACGCCGGCCCCGAGAGCCGCTACTGCCCGGCGGGCGTCTACGAGTTCGTCGCGAACCCGGAGGGTGGCGAGCGGCTGCAGATCAACGCGCAGAACTGCGTGCACTGCAAGACCTGCGACATCAAGGATCCGACGCAGAACATCGTCTGGGTCACGCCCGAAGGCGGCGGCGGGCCGAACTATGCGGGCATGTAGCCCCGGCGCCGCTCACTCGAACTTCATCGCGATCCCGGTCGTCAGCAGCGTGTCGAGGTTCTCCAGGCCCGGCGCCGGCGCGCTGTCGTAGCGCAGGTTGGCGCCGACGGTCAGGCTGATCGACTGGGTCATCGCGACCGACAGCACCGCGTCCCACTGGGCCCGCCAGGCACCTTGCCGGTCGAGGTCGGCGTTGACGACCAGGCGCTGGTTCGCCGAGGTGTTCTCGGTGAACTTGTGGCTCGACTCCTCGCCGAGCAGCGCCGCGGGGCGGTCGAAACGCGTCCGCACCTCGCCGTCGACGAGGCGCGGCACGGTGTAGCGATCGGTCGTGAAGCTCATGCCGCCGAAGGTGCTGAAGCGCAGTTCGTCGCGGTCGATCAGCTTGTAGCCCAGGCCGGCGCCGACGCCGGCGCGCCCGGCCAGTTCGGCCAGCGTGTCGCGCTCGGCGTCCACGCTGCCGAAGGAGAACAGGCGCGGCGACAGATTCCAGTCGTAGCGCCCGCCCAGGCGCGTGCGGTCACCCGAGGTGGCGCCATCGGTGCGCGCCCGCAGGGCCTCGCCGTAGAGCGTCCACCTGTCGTCGGGCGTGGCGCGCACGGCGTCGGCCTTGAGCGTCAACGTGGCTGCCTCGGTGTTGCCGGATGCATTGGTGAGGCCGACGTTGATCCAGGTGCGCCACAGCCCATCGGGCTGCGCCACCGGCTGGGCCATGACGCCGGCTGCAGCGCCGGCGCCGACGACGAGCAGGATCGCGTGTGCAAGAGGGCGTGGATCGGTCACCCCGCCGAGGGGCAAGTTCAGTGCCCGGGCTTGCGCTTGTCGATGAACGCCTGCACGCCGTCGAGGGCGCTCGGGTCCATCATGTTGCACGCCATGGTGCGGCCGGCGTCGTCGTACGCGGCGCCGATGCCGGCCTCGATCTGCCGGTAGAAGAGCGCCTTGCCGAGCGCGAGCGCCGTACGCGGCTTCGCGACGATCGCGGCGACGAGCCGTTCGACTTCCGCGTCGAGCTCGGCTGGATCGGCGACCCGGTTGACGAGTCCGCGCGCGCGGGCCTCGTCGGCGTCGATGAACTCGCCGGTGACGAGCATCTCGAACGCCGCCTTGCGGCCGAGGTTGCGCGACAGCGCGACGCCCGGCGTCGAGCAGAACAGGCCGACGTTGATGCCGCTGACGGCAAAACGTGCCGCGCGGCTCGCGACCGCGAGGTCGCACATCGCGACGAGCTGGCAGCCGGCTGCGGTCGCGAGGCCCTGCACACGCGCGACCACGGGCACCGGCAGCTTCTGCACCGCGAGCATCACGCGGGTGCAGCGCGCGAAGAGGTCCTCGTAGTAGGCGAGCGACGGCGCGGCGCGCATCTCCTTGAGGTCGTGGCCGGCGCAGAACGCCTTGCCGGCCGCGGCGAGCACGACCGCATGCACACCGGCGTCGACGGCGAGCGCATCGAACTCGGCCTGCAGCGCCGCGAGCATCGCTTCCGAGAGCGCGTTGTACGCCTGCGGACGATTCAGCGTCAGCGTGACGACGCCGCGGGCATCCGTCTCGCGTCGCACCAGGGGTTGGTCGGGTCCGGTCATGCCTGCACCTCACTCGATCGCGCTGGCGCTGCGCGCACGTTCGCGCAGCTGGAACTTCTGGATCTTGCCGGTCGAGGTCTTGGGGATCGCCTCGAAGCGGATTTCGCGCGGCACCTTGTAGCCGGCGAGCAGCCCCTTGCAGTGCGCGACCAGTTCCACGGCCGTCGTGCCCGCACCGGGTTTGAGCTCGACGAACGCGAGCGGCGTCTCGCCCCACTTCGGGTCCGGGCGTGCGACGACCGCACACGCGAGCACCGCCGGATGGCGGTAGAGCGCGTCCTCGACCTCGATCGAGCTGATGTTCTCGCCGCCCGAGATGATGATGTCCTTGCTGCGGTCCTTGATCTTGACGTAGCGGTCGGGCTCCATCACCGCGAGGTCACCCGTGTGGAACCAGCCGCCTTCGAAGGCCTTGGCGGTCGCGTCCGGGTTCTTCAGGTAGCCCTTCATCACGATGTTGCCGCGGAACATGATCTCGCCCATCGTGCTTCCGTCGGCGGGCGTCTCGGCCATCGTCTGCGGGTCGAGCACCGTCATGCCTTCCTGCAGCATGTAGCGCACGCCCTGGCGACCGTTCAGGCGCGTCTGCTCCGAGAGGTCCGCGTCGGCCCAGGCGGCCCGCTTCACAGCGACCGAGGCCGGGCCGTAGACCTCGGTCAGCCCGTAGACGTGGGTGATGTCGAAGCCGAGCCGGGCCATGCCCTCGATCATCGCGGCCGGCGGCGCCGCGCCGGCGACCATGCCGCGCACCTGCTGGCGGATGCCGGCGCGCTGCGCATCGGGCGCGGCGAGGATCAGGTTGTGCACGATCGGCGCGGCGCAGTAGTGGTCGACGCCATGCGCGCGCATCGCCGCGAGGATCGCAGCCGCCTCGACGCGCCGCAGGCAGACGTGTACGCCGCCGAGCATCGCGACCGTCCACGGGAAGCACCAGCCGTTGCAGTGGAACATCGGCAGCGTCCACAGGTAGCGGGGGAAGTGCGGCATGGTCCAGGTCGCCGCGTTGCAGACCGCGTTGAGGTAGGCCCCGCGGTGATGCGTGACGACGCCCTTCGGGTCGCCGGTCGTGCCCGAGGTGTAGCTGACCGCGATCGC
>Ga0315910_10005676_pt1 | contig 10202 bp, 4 predicted proteins | sample EdamamesoilMG_FD_204470 | JGI IMG/M metagenome (GOLD analysis project Ga0315910, IMG submission 204470) | Garden soil microbial communities collected in Santa Monica, California, United States - Edamame soil | ecosystem: Environmental > Terrestrial > Soil > Garden | place: USA: California... | reverse complement strand
AGTAGGAGGGGAAGCAGGTGAGGTCGAAGGCCCGCAGCACCGCCTGGTAGGGCAGGTTCCACAGCCCGTCGCTCTCGTTCAGGTAGATCGGCACGTGGATCACGCGCACGCGCGCCTCGCCGCCGTTCTTCAGGCCCAGGCGCTCGCAGTGCGCGCGCACCGGGTCGCGCTCGGGGTCGAACAGGTTGTGGGTCGAGAGGCCGAGCGCGCCCTCGAGCTCGTCGAGCGGCCGGTCCTTGCGCTCCAGGAACTCGCTGCGCAGGCCCGAGTTGCCGGCCGGGACGAGCACGAACAGGACGATGCGCCGGCCCTTGCGCCGGTCGAGTTTGGCCAGGGCGTCGAGCAGCACGTCGATGCCCTTGTTGTGGAACTCGTAGCGCCCCGAGACCGCCAGCAGGGCCGCGTCGGTCACGTCCTCGCCGAAGAAGCGCGAGGCGGTGTGCAGCAGCGTGCGCCGCGCCTCGTCGCGCGTGGTCGCGCCGGCCAGCTCGTCGATCACGGACACGTCCAGGCCGTTGGTCGTGACCGGCTCGGGCGCCCGCCCCAGGAGGAGCTTGGCCTCCTTGGCCGTGATCTCGCTGACGGTCGTGAACACGTCGGCCTCGCGCGCGGCCACGCTCTCGAGCGAGTGCTTGGCGGCCACGTTGTGCTGCTTGGCCAGGCCCTCGGGCGTCTGGTCGCCCAGGCCGTCGTCGGGCGACTGGTGGTTCGAGGACAGCGTGCGCCCCAGCATCGTGGCGTGCGTCGTGAAGACCGTGCCGATGCTGGGGACCTTCTTCTTCAGGTAGAGCAGCGCGGCCGAGGTCATCCACTCGTGCGCGTTGACCACCGCGCGCTCGTGATCCGGGGCCAGATACTCCTCCCACCAGCGCTCGATCACCATCCCGGCCGCGTGCCCGAACAGCAGCGGCTCGACGTAGTCCCAGCCGCCGTGGATCGAGTCGACCTTGTAGTCCTCCCACAGCTTCGCCAGGACCGCGTCCTTCTTCTCGTACAGCTTCGAGAACTCGATCAGGATCGCGCGCGGCCGCCCCGGGATGCGCCAGCGCCCGACCCGCACCGGCAGGCCCATCGCGCGGCACGACTCGCAGAAGGCCTGGAAGCCGCGCTCCTCCTCGAACTCGTGGTTCCCGTCGGAGGTCGACAGCAACCAGGGTCCGACCGCGACGTAGTCGTCCCCGTGCCGCTCGACCAGGCTCTTGGCCTTGGTCGACAGCACCGTGTGGATGCCGCCGACCTTGTTGCAGACTTCCCAGGAGACCTCGAACAGGGTGTGGGGGCTCGTCACGGAGGGGGGGTCGTCGGGGGTGGGCCGGCCGGACCTGCCTGGATCGGCAGGATCGTCCGGAAGATGATGGAGGAATCGGGGGACGAGTCCAGCACGCTCCTGGGCTCGTGGAGTTCCGGGCCAGGACCGAGGGCCGGGCCGCCTCGCGACGGACGGGACGGTCGCCGCGCCGGGTGCCGCCGGCCCCACGGAGGGCCGCGCGCGGGCGTGGGGGCAATACGCGGAGGGGCGTAGGGAGTCCTTGCGACCAGCGGATGGCCCGAGTGCGCACTGCGTGCCTAGAGTCGGGCCGCACAGGAGTCCCGCGGCTCGGCTGCAAGGAGCAGCGACACGAAGCATGTCCCATCCCATCCGGCGCCTGTTCCTCCCCCTCCTCGTCGCGACGCTCGTCGGCCCAGTGGCCGCGCTCGCCCCCGGCGAGCCGCGCCGGCCGAACATCGTGATGATCGTGGCCGACGACATGGGCTTCTCCGACATGGGCCTGTTCGGAGGGGAGATCCGCACCCCGAACCTCGACGGGCTCGCCCAGCGGGGCGTGCGCTTCACCAACTTCTACTGCGGACCGAGCTGCTCGCCGACGCGCGCGATGCTGTTCTCGGGCGCGGACTCGCACGTCGCGGGCCTCGGGAACATGGACGAGTGGACGGCGCCGAACCAGCGCGGGGTGCCCGGCTACGAGGGGGTGCTCAACGAGCGCATGGTGAGCTTCGTGAACCTGCTGCGCGACGGCGGCTACCACACCTACATGGTGGGCAAGTGGCACCTCGGCAAGCAGCCCGGCCAGATCCCGCGCGCGCGCGGGTTCGAGCGCGACTTCAGCCTGCTGGACGGGGCCGGCAGCTACTTCGACATGACCGGGCTCGCCGCGTCCTCGCCGAAGTCGATCTTCACCGAGGACGGGAAGTACATCGACGAGCTGCCCGACGACTACTACGCCACCAAGACGTACACGGACAAGGTCATCGAGTTCATCGACGCGGGTCGCCAGGACGGGAAGCCGTTCTTCGCCTACGTCTCGCACCAGGCGCCGCACGACCCCTACCACCTGCCCGAGGACTGGCTGCGCCGCTGTGCGGAGCGCTACGACGTCGGCTGGGACGCGCTGCGCGAGCAGCGCCTCGCGCGCATGAAGGAGCTCGGCATCCTCGGGCCCGACGCGAACCTGGCCGAGCGGCTGTGGTACGTCCCGTTCTGGAGCGACCTGGCTCCCGTCGCGCGCGCCTCGATCGCGCGCAAGATGGAGCTGTACGCGGCCCTGGTCGAGAACCTGGACCACCACGTCGGGCGCCTGGTCGACCACCTGAAGAAGATCGGCGAGTACGACAACACGCTGTTCCTGTTCTTCGCCGACAACGGCGCCGAGGGCAACGACCTCGCGCACGCGATCGCGGGGACGCCGGGGACGCGCGACTACCTCTTCTACGTGGTGAACTGGTCGCAGACGCACCCGAACGCGTGGGGCCGTCCGGGCTCGAACGTCGCCTACGGCCCCGGCTGGGCCCAGGTCTCTATGACTCCGTTCCGCCAGCACAAGGGCTGGCTCGCCGAGGGCGGCATCCACTGTCCGCTGGTCGTGGCCGGCGCCGGGGTCGCTCGCCCGCCGGGCAGCATCCACGACGGCTTGCTGCACGTGATGGACATCGCTCCGACCCTGCTCGAGGTCGCCGGCCTCGCGCCGCCGACCGAGCACCAGGGGCGGCCGGTGCAGGCGCTGCAGGGCAAGTCGTGGGTGCCGATGCTCGCGGGCCGGAGCGAGGCCGTGCGCGGCCCGCAGGACTGGCTCGGCTGGGAGCTGTGGGGCAGCCGTGCGATTCGCCAGGAGCACTGGAAGCTCCTGTGGCAGCCGCGGCCGATGGGCGCGGCGAGCTGGGCGCTGTACGACCTCGCGAAGGACCCGGGCGAGCGCCAGGACCTCGCTGCCGAGCAGCCGGAGAAGGTCCAGCAGCTCGCGGCGCTGTGGGACGAGTACGCCCGGATCAACAACGTGATCCTCCCGTCGCGCAGCCCCTTCGAGACGCTGGAGGACCAGCTCCCTCCGCGCGTGCCCGTGGACGAGGGCTTCCCACCGCTCAAGTTCAAGAAGCCGTTCGTGCCGCCGGCGAAGGAGCCGGGTGACGAGAGGAGCGGGCGCTGACCATGCTGCCGATCCACCGGATCCACGCGGGGCGCCTGGGAGCCCTGGCCCTCGTCCTCGGCGCGCTCTCGACGTCCGCTCGAGCCCAGGGCGACGGGCCGCGCGCGTACTGGAAGTCGCTCGCCGGAGGCTCGGCGGTCACCTTCTGGGCCATCGACGCGGGCGGCAACGCGAATCCGTTCGACGAGGCCCACGTCGTGGATCCCGGCGCCGACTTCAGCGCCAACGTGGCGCTGCTCGGGGTCCACCGGACGCTGTCGCTGTTCGGACGCTCGACCAACGCCTCGCTCCTGCTCCCCGTCGGGAACCTCGAGGGCACCCTCACGGGCGTGCCGATCGAGCAAACCGAATCGGCCTCGGGCTACGGGGATCCGATGCTGCAGCTGGTCGTCAACCTCGTCGGTGCTCCGGCGATGACCGACCTCGCCACGCTGATGCGCTACGAGCCGACCTTCACGCTGGACCTGCTGGCCAGCTTCGCGCTCCCGGTGGGGGAGCACGACGAGGACAGCGCGCTCAACCTGGGCCAGAACCGCTGGTACGGCCGGATCGGCGCTCCGCTCTTGTGGACGATCGGTCCGTGGGTTCCGGGACAGCGGACCACGCTGGAGGTCCTGCCCACGCTCTGGTGGTTCGGCGACAACGACGAGTTCCAGGGCGACCAGCGGCTCGAGACGGATCCGATCCTCGGGCTCGAGGGGCACCTCACGCGAGACCTGACCGAGACCCTGTGGGCCTCGCTCGACTCGGCCTGGTTCAGCGGCGGCGAGTCCTCGATCGACGGAGTGGACGGCCAGGAGGTCGACAACGTGGGCGTGGGCCTGACCTTCGGCTTCCAGGTCACCGACAACCTCTCCATCAACACGAGCTACTTCACCACCATCGACGACGGCGACCCCGGGGACCTGCAAGGGGACGAGTTCCGCCTGATGTTCACCTACGGGTGGCACCCGCTCGTCGAGGGGATGAAGCGCCTCTCGCACGAGTGACGATCGGCCCGGCGGTCCGCCGGCGGGCTGGAGCCAGCTCCACGGATTCATCAGGCCTCGCGCGAATCGCCGGACGAGTCCAGCACGTCTCCGTGCCGGGCGGGCCTCGGCCCAGAACGGGTCCCCTTCGCCTGGCGAGCGAGTCTGGCGGGTGCGCTATCGGGTCGGTCAGCGCCCGCCTGGGCCTTGGCTCAGCGCATCCGCCGGATCGATCCGGCCAAGCAGGATCGTGACCCGATCCCAGCCCGTCTCGAAACCGTCGGTTCCGGCGTCGAACTCACGATGCTGGTGGACGTTGTCCGGCTCGGTGGGAGTGCCCACGACCAGGTCGCGGTAGCCGTCGCCATCCACGTCGGCTGCCGTGAGGCTGTAGCCGTAGTAGTCCCAGTCGCTGACCCCTTCGAACTCGCCCGTCCATCCGATCAGCCCTCCGGCTCGGACCCCGATGTCGTTCCGGCGGGCAGGATCGCAGACCACCATGTCCGCGCCGGGCTGGTCATCGATGTCCCCGACCCCTGCGATGGCGTAGCCTTGGCCGGCGAACGCTGGATACGGGTACTCGACCGTGAAGAGGCTCTCGATCTCCGCGAAGTCCTCGCCCGCGAACACCGCGTTGCCACCGAACACCGCGGTGCGGAATCCCTGATCCTCCTCCTCGTGCGCAGCGAGGGCGATGTCGTCCCGTCCGCGGCCGTCCATGTCTCCGATCACCGTTACATTCACGCCAAACTGCCCAGTCGAGTGGGTCGGATCCGCGGCTCCATAGTCGTCGGCACCGCGCAACACCCCCAGCTCCGCACCGTCTGCTCCGGAGAACACGTACACGGCTCCGATGTGGAGCCCGGTGGCATCCGTGACCATCTCGCGCGGCGCCGCCACGACGACATCGGGAACGTCGTCGGGATCGATGCGGCCGTTGGCGTCCAGGTATCGGCCGAACTCGTGGGCTCCGGGGGCGGCTCGGTGAGTGCGTACCTCCTGCGCGGCGATCGCCCCGGCGCCGATCTCGGCGGTTGCGTAGACCCTCACGTATCCACCCTCGCTGTCGCACGTGTCGAGCGGCACGACGTGCAGGCAACCCGGCGCTCCCGCGACGAAGTCCTCACGACCGTCGCCGGTCACGTCACCGGCTGCGGCGACCGAGACCCCCAGGTGGCCATCCTCCACGTCGCCCTCGAGCGTGAGGAGGAGCTCACCGTCGAGACCGGACAGGACCTGTACCGTGCCCGCGTTCGCGAGGAGCCTCGGCTTCGAGCGGGCGCTCTTGCCGTCGCGAAAGGCGACCGTATCCGCGCCTGGAACTCCGACGACCACCTCGGCGATGCCATCCCCGTTCTGATCCCCGATCAATGCCACGGAGAACCCGAAGTAGTCGCCCTCGGCTTGGCCCAGCCAGTCGTGCAGCAGTGCGCCCGTGGCTCCGACGTAGGCGCAGGCGCGCCCGGCATTGGAAGCACTCGTCCCGTCCTGGGGAGCTCCCACCGCCAGGTCGTCCAGGCCATCGCCCGTGAGATCGCGTCCGCTGGCGACGTCGCGACCGAAGCCTGACCCGCGACGCGGAGCCAGGAGAGTGCGCTGCACGAGAGGCGTACGCTTCTCGGTGACGACCTGTACGGCGCCATCGCCTGCTTCGAAGGTCTGCGTGTCGCTGCTCGCGTCCTGGGTGAACATGTAGGGACCGCCGAGGGCGATGTTCGAGAAGCCGTCGTCGTCCTTGGCATCGAGGACGACCCCGAAGGACCATCCCTGCGTGTCCTCGTCTCCGGGAAAGTAGGCCAGGAGAGACGAGTCCACGCCGCTCATGACGTACAGCCCGCCGTCGCAGACCGGCGGGATCAGGTCATGGAAACCCGATGACGGGCCATCGCACCTCTCGAGCCCACCGTTCCGGGTCATGGGCTGTCCGATCGCGACGTCCGGTACCCCGTCGCCGTTCCAGTCGCCCGCCGAGCCCACCACGAGCTCCTGCTCGATGGCCTGCACGCCCGGGAGCTCGAATCCGATCAGCAGCGCCCCCGTGATCGACGAGCGCAGGGCGACCCTCGTGGCCGTCTCCTGGAGCAACACGTCGCGGTGTCCATCGCCGTCGCGATCGGGGACGACCCTCGCGGGGAAGGGGGCGTTGCGGGCGAACGTGGGGATGAGCGGAAACTCACGGATCTCGGTGGTGGTCCCGTCGTCCGCGATCTCGAGCACGACCGCGCGGCCCCGGCCGGGCTCGCTGACCAGGAGGTTGGGCCGCGTGTTGCCATCCTTCGCTCCATCGAGGTCCCCGACGGACTCCACGGAGAAGCCGTACTGACCGTTGCTGAAGCCCCCGAAGGCCGAGACCAGCACGTCTGCGAACGCGTCGTCCGGATCCCCCGAGAACACCCGGATGGCGCCAGCGTCGAACCCGCCGTCGCTCTCGGCCGGAGAGCCCACGGCCACGTCCGGGTGCCCGTCCCCGTCGACGTCCTCGACGAAGGCCACGCTCGCTCCGAAGAACGTCGCGCGTCGGTCGGGGACCTTGCCGTCCACGGCGCCGTGGTCCTCGGCCCGGTAGCGCTGGAGCTCGTCACCCGTGCGGCCCGAGAAGACCAGGACGTGCTCGCTCGATTCGCTGTAGCCGAGGAACGCGAGCGCGGGATCCGGAGCGCCGGCCACGAGGTCGGCGACGCCGTCCTGGTCCACGTCGGCGCCGCCCGCGACGGAAACCCCGAGCCGTGCCGTGCCGTCCCCGAGCGGCAGGCCTGCCTTGCTGAACTGGAGCGCTCCACGCTGGTACACGTGCACGCTGCCGTTCGCCCCGCCGAGGGGCTCGCCGATCACGATTCGTCCGCGCTCGCCCAGGGCGGCCACGGCCGATCCGAACAGCGGCCGGTCGAATCCCTGCGCGGGAATCCAGCCTGCGATCTCCTGAGGTGACGTCGAGACGATGAGAGCGGCGAGCGCGACGAACATCCCTTGTTCCCTTTCCTCCGTTCCCGTGACCCGGGTGAATGAACCACGAGGCTCTTTCTTCCGCAAGGTGGCGCACCCCGTCCGGGGCCCTGCGGCCGGCCGGCGCTCTCGACGGCACACGATCCAGAGTCCGGACGAACACACCCGGATCGAGGGGCGCGATTCGCTCGAGGACCGACCCCGGCCACGACGCCTCACCGACCCTGGCTCCGGGCCCGGGCTTGGGCGGTCCGTGGTCGTGGCGCTACTTGGACTTGCGCGATCAGCGCGTCCTGAAGCCGCTGGGAGCGGCGGCTCGTCGCGTTCTCGCCTCGCCGAACAGGATGGCGACGCGATTCCAGCCCGTGTGGTTGGGCCCTCCGAAGAAGGAGCCCCTGGGCTCGGCCGGGCTGCCGAGGATGTAGTCATCCGATCCGTCGCCGTTCAGGTCCCCACCGAAGGCGATGGAGTACCCGTAGTAGTCCCAGTCCGAGACTCCTCCGGCCAGGGGGTGCTCCAGGCCCGTGCCTGTGGCCAGGAAGCCCACCGCTCCCGGCTGCCGGACAGGTGAGGCCTGGAGTTTCGCATGAGGGCGTGCGACGAGCACGTCACGGCGGCCATCACCATCGAGGTCGGCGGCCGGGCTCAACGCGAGACCGTAGGGGGCCGTAATCGCGTAGTTGTCGATTTCGCGATTCCGCCAGATCGGCGTCCCATCGGCCCCGGATGCGATCGTGACGAACGAGGCCCAGGCTCCGCCGTTGTCCTGTCCCCAGACAGTGGTGCGATACGCGTAGTCCTCGATGCCGTCGCCAGTTGAGTCGCCGACGAATGCCAACGAGGCGCCGAACTCTGTTCTGGAGCAGAATCCACCGAGTTGGGTGCACGAGTTGGGACAGTCGAACCCGGATCCGAAGGAGCCGAAAGGCTCTATTCCGATCTCGGTTCGATACAGCTGCAGTTGTGCACCCGAGTAGAAGTACAGGGCGCCACAGCTCTGTCCGGTGATGTCCGGCGAGCCATCCGCATCGCAGTCGAAGGGCATCGCCGCCGGAGTCGTGCCCTGGTCCTGGAGCGACGAGGCGATGGCCAGGTCACCCACCCCATCGCCATCGAGGTCGGCTCTCGCTGCCAGGTACGAGCCCAAGGCCCTCGTTCCGGGCTCGGCCAACACTTGCGACGGGAACAGGCTTCGGTGGACGAGAACTTGTCCTGCCACAAAGGGCCAGCCCTGGAACCACTCGAGTTCATGTCGGCCGGGAGCGCCGGCGACCCAGTCGTCCAGGCCGTCGGCATCGAGGTCGCCGGCCCAGGCCACGGCGAATCCGAGGCCTCCACTGGCGATCGTCCCATCCACGCGGGTGATCAAGGCGCCGTCGTCACCCGAGAAGTACGTACACGCTTCCACTGTCGGTGCCGCCGAGGTCCGCATTCGGGGCTCCGACGAGGACGTCAGCATGCCCGTCCCCGTCCGCGTCGCCGTCGATCGCGATCGAGAAACCGAACCGATCGTCCATCGCCCCGCTCCTCAGCTCTCGGATCAGGGCCCCGGATCGCCCCTGGTACAGGTAGACCGCCCCCTCGAGCCCGGGAGAGTTCGCGTCCTTGGGAGCCGCGATCGCGTAGTCGGGCAGGCCATCCCCATTCAGGTCACCGCCACCGGCGACGTCGTAGCCGAAGTGCGTGTCGTTCTTCGGTCCGTGGACGGTGCGCAGCTCATGTGCCGGCCGCAGTCGAAGGATCTCCACAGTCCCTCGCCCATTGGGAGCGATGCAGTCTCTGCTGGTTCCGTCGAACGGACTGGAGACTGCCAGGCGCGGGGACTTGCTCCCGTGGCGGAGAGCTGTCATCGCCCAGCCATGCGTTGCTGTCCAGCATCCGCTGCCAACCGTGTAGGACAGCATCCGCTCCATCTCGATATCGATGACTGCAGCAGCCCCAAACTGCAAAGGCAGCTGCTGGAAATATCTGCCTGGAAACGACACCGCAAGGTCCTCGGTTCCGCTGCGGTCCAGGTCTCCGACTCGGCAGAGGACGGGAGCCCGGTACGGGCTGGCAGGTATGGATCCCAGGAAGGGCTCCAGCAGGATGTCCTTGACGTGCTGACCCGTACCCCCCGCATGAATCGAGACGCGGGTCAACGCCTGGATCACAACATCGTCGATTCCATCTCCCGTGACATCTCCGATGCCGATGGCGTAGGTGTCGTCCAGCGCGTTCGACACAGGACCTGGGAGGTTCATGAGCACGCTACCGCTCGCTCCGGAAACGACGAGGGCGCCGCCCGCGCCAGGCATTCCGACGAGGAGGTCGTCGATCCCATCCCCGTTCTGATCACCGAGGACGTCCAGCGAGTTGCCGAGCAGCGCACCGGGTGCCGCGGAAGCAACCGAGTACAACTCCGCGCCGGTGAGGCCGGACAGCGCGACCAACCGGCCGCCCGCCGGGTTCGTGGGAGCAGAGATGGCGATGTCACAGTGCCCGTCTCCATTCACGTCCCCGAGCAATCGAGCCGAGCTTCCGAACGAGTCCGCGGTGAGCTGCTCGTGCCGGAAGAGCTCCGTTCCGTTCGCCCCGGAGAAGACCACGACGTACTCCTCGGCCGGCGAATCGGGATCGTAGGGGGCGCCGATCAGGATGTCACAGAGACCGTCTCCGTCGAAGTCGCGCCGGCCGTCGAGCGCGGCTCCGAACAAGGAATCGTTGCTCGGCAGGAAGGTGCGGAGGACCGTGCTCGCCTGACTTCCCGAGCGGACTTCGACTCTTCGGAACAGGAATTGACCAGAGGAAAGGTCGTCGTAGTACGCGACCAGCAGCTCTTCTCTTCCGTCGCCGTCCAGATCGCCCACGGCTCCGAGCTCGTTCGCCA
>Ga0315910_10005674_pt1 | contig 10205 bp, 14 predicted proteins | sample EdamamesoilMG_FD_204470 | JGI IMG/M metagenome (GOLD analysis project Ga0315910, IMG submission 204470) | Garden soil microbial communities collected in Santa Monica, California, United States - Edamame soil | ecosystem: Environmental > Terrestrial > Soil > Garden | place: USA: California... | reverse complement strand
TCGAGGAAGGGTCGTTCGCGACGTCCTGCAACGCGTTCGCGAAGGACTGCATCGTGGCAGTGAGCCCCGTCTCCGTGCCGGCGAGCATGTCGTCGAGCGACTCCGCGAGCGCGACGAACGCGTCGGCGCGGTGAAAGCCGCCGGCGGCGCTGCGCATTTGCTCCGCGAGAATCTCATCCGACATTCGTCTCGTCATCGAGACGTCGACACCGGTTCCCAGTGAATACGGGCCGAAGCGCTCGGTCGGGCGCTCCGTGAGCTCGACGCGTTGCCGGCTGTATCCCGGCGTGCTCGCGTTGCTGATGTTGTTGGCCGTCGTCGTCAACGCGCGCTGCTGCGCGAGCAGCGCCGAAAGACCGATATTCAAGATGTCCGTCATAGGGAGCTCACTACTTCGTCGTTAGAGCACTTGGGCTCGGAAGGTCGACGCCGCGCAACGCGTGATCGAGGCGATCACCGTGATAGATCGCGAGCCATTTCTCGGCGTACGCGGGGTCGGTCGCGTAGCCGGCCTTCGTCACGGCTCGCGCGTACGCCTCGGGGTCATGCGCCGCGCCAAGCGCATCTCCGTACCGACGCGACGTGCCGATCAGGTTCACGTAGTCGGCGAAGCTCTCGTCGGTGCCGCCGTAGGCACGAAACTCGGCGCGCTGCGGCGCCGTCACGCCGTCCGCGTGCTCGAGCGTCCACTGCTCGACCTTGGCGCCCGACCACGACGGGCCGGCCTTGATGCCGAACAGATTGTGAGAAGACTCGTTGCCGTCGCGCGGCAGCGCGCGGCCCCAACCCGTCTCGAGTGCGGCCTGCGCGACCAACAGTCTCGGATCCACGCCGAGCGACGCGGCCGCGGCTTTCGCTTCCGGAAGCAGCGAGGTCACGAACTCGGCCGGCGTCGGCGCGTCGGACCTCTCGGCGACATCGCCGCCGACCGCAGCGAGGCTCGCCGGCAAGCCTGTCGGGAACTCGGCCGCGGTCTCGGCGCTCGGCGTTACAGTCTGCGGCGACGTGCGGTGGCGGACGGCTTCCGTGGCAGGCAACTCGGTCCCGCGCGGCCCGAGCTGCTCGAGCAGAGTCTTGCCGAAACCGAAGCCGCCGTTGCGCGCGAGCTCGAGCGCTACTTGGCGATCCATGAGCTCTAGGTATTGCTGAGTCTGCTGACCGTCGAAAATACCGTTGCCCAAGCTGGCACTACGAGCGCTGTCGAGCATCATGCCGATGAAAAGCGCCTCGAACTGCACTGCGACCTCGGCCAGTGCGGCCGGGTCTTCGCGATGCGCGCGGCGGCGCAGATCTCCGAGTCCCTCGAGATCGACCGCATTCGTCGGTATCGCAACGTTGGCCATGCGAGGTCCGTTTCGTCAGATCACGATGAGTTGGGCGCGCAGCGCGCCGGCTTCGCGCAGCGCCTCGAGTATCGCCACGAGATCGCCCGGCGCCGCGCCGACTTGGTTAACGGCTTCGACGATGTCGTTCAAGCTCGTGCCCGGCTCGAACACGAACATGCGGCCATCGCCCGGATCCACGTCGATATCGGACTGGCCGACCACGACGGTGTCACCGACGCCGAATTGGTTCGGCTGGCTGACCTGCGTGGTCTCCGTGATCCGGACCACGAGCGAGCCGTGCGCCACGGCAGCGGGTGTCACGCGCACGTTCGCGCCGATCACGACCGTGCCCGTCCGCGAGTTCACGATGACTTTCGCCGCAGCCTCGGCGGGCTGCACTTCGAGATTTTCGATGTGAGAGAGATAAGAGACGCGTTCCGAATCCGTCGACGGCGCGCGCACGCGAACCGAGATCGCATCGATGGTCTCGGCCGTGCCACCGCCCAGCGACGCGTTGATCGATTCCATCAGGCGCGCGGCGGTCGTGAAGTCCGGCGAGTTCAGATTCAGGATCAGTGAATCCGCCGTGCCGATCGCGGACGGCACCATGCGTTCCACCGTGGCACCATTCGGCACGCGACCCGTGCTCGGCACGTTCACCGAAACGCGCGAGCCGTCGCCGCCTTCGACACCGAAGCCGCCGACGACGAGGTTGCCCTGCGCCAGCGCGTAGATCTCGTTGTCGGCACCGCGCAGCGGCGTCATCGCGAGCGTGCCGCCGCGCAGGCTCTGCGCGTTACCTATCGACGAGACGGTGATGTCGAGCGTCTGCCCCGGCTTCGCGAACGGCGGCAGCGTCGCCTGGACCGTGACGGCCGCGACGTTCCGCAGCTGCGGATTGACGTTGTCGGGCACGAGCATGCCGAGCCGCGCCAGCATGTTCTTGATCGCTTGGATCGTGAACGGCGTTTGGCTGGTTTGGTCGCCGGTGCCGTCGAGGCCCACCACGAGCCCGAAGCCGATGAGCTGGTTGCCGCGCACGCCGGCCACGGTCGCCAGGTCCTTGATGCGTTCCCCGTGAGCGGCAAGCGGGCTCATCAAGAGCGCGCCGAGCATCACGGCACCGAGCTTTCGAATGTCGAACGACACCATGTCATTTACTCCGGCGATCAGAACGGGAACCAAGGAGAGCTGAAGAATTTCGTGAGCCAACCGGGGCGGTTGGTCGCCGCGAGCGTGCCGCGGCCGCTGTACGTGATCATCGCGTCCGCGACCTTGGTCGAGAGCACGGCGTTCTCGGGGCCGATGTCGACGGGCCGCACGATGCCTTGCAGGCGAATGAACTCCTCGCCCTGGTTGATCGTGATCAGCTTCTCGCCGCGCACGAGCAAGTTGCCGTTCGCAAGCCGCTCGGCGACCGTGACGGTGATGCTGCCGTCGAGCCGGTTGCTCTGACTCGAGTCTGCTTGCCCGTCGAACGTCGTGTCGCTGCTCATCTCGTTGTTCAAGATTTGATCGCCGTTGTGCGTGATGGGCACACCCCCGATGATCGGGAAACCCGTGTCCGTGCTGGCGCCTCGCGACGTCGACGTGCTGGATTCTTTCGACGCGTCCGTGCGCTCGACGAGCAGGATCGTCAGGATGTCGCCGACCGCACGTGCGCGCAGGTCCATGAACAGGTCGTAGTTGCCGGCCGGATTGAAGATCGCTCCGGCTGCCGCCGGCGGCGGCGCATACACGGCCGTCGGCGAGCGGTATGCGGGATCGATCTGGCCCGCGGGCTCGTCCGGCGCGATCGCGCACGCCTGCAAGACGACGGCAGCTGCGACGAGTGCACAACGTTTGAACATCTATTTCTCCGTTACAGGCTGTTGGTCAGATGCTGGAGCATCTGGTCCGCGGTCTCGATCGCGCGGGAGTTCATCTCGTACGCGCGCTGCGTCTCGATCATCGAGACGAGCTCCTCGACCACGTTCACGTTCGACGTCTCGAGCGAACCCTGCACCAACGTGCCGAGGCCATTGAGTCCGGGCGTGCCCGGCTCCGGCGGACCGCTCGAAGTGGTCTCGGCGTACAGGTTCTCGCCCTTCGGCTGCAAGCCGGCCGGATTCACGAAATTGGTGAGCTGCAGCGTGCCGACTTGCACCGCATCCGTTTGGCCGGGCGGGATCGCGGTGACGACGCCGTCGACGCCGATCGTGACCGAGGACGCTCCGTTCGGAATGTTGATCGCGGGCTGCACTTCGTAGCCGCTCGCCGTCACGAGCTGGCCGTCCGCATTGATCTGGAACGTGCCGTCGCGCGTGTAGGCCTGCGAACCGTCCGGCAACAGGATTTCGAAGAAGCCCTGACCGTTGATCGCGACGTCGAACGGATTGCTCGTCGTCACGAGGTTGCCCTGCGAGAACTGCCGGTCTGTCGCCACGACACGCACGCCGGTGCCGATGTTCAATCCGGTCGCCGCTTCGGTCTGCTGCGACGTCAAAGCGCCGGCCTGCACGACGTTCTGATACAGCAGGTCTTCGAACATCGCACGCTGGCGCTTGTAGCCGGTCGTGTTCACGTTCGCCAAGTTCTGCGAAACGATCGTCATGCGCGTCTGCTGCGCCTCGAGACCCGTTTTCGCGACCCAAAGGGATTCCATGTTCAGTTACTCCTAGCTAATGGAGGCGAGGCTCGCGGCGCGCTGGGCGTTTTGATCCGCCGCCTGCATCATGCGAACTGCCACATCGAACTGCCGTTGAAACTCGATCATGTCGACGAGCGTCGCCGCGACGTTCACGTTGCTCGTCTCGATGAAGCCCGACGCGAGCTTGACGTTGGCGTCGGCCTCGACCTCGTTGCCGTCGTTGACCGCGATCAAGCCGTCCGGGCGCTTGGTGAGTCGTGCGAAGTCGGGATTCACCAGCTTCAAGCGCCCGACTTGCGCCAACGTCTCGGGGCCTTGCCCTTGCGGCACGATCGAAAGCGTGCCGTCGGCGGCCATCGCGATCGAGGTATAGGGCGGCACCGCGACCGGCCCGTTATCGCCCAGCACGAGCTCGCCGCGCTCCGTTTCCAGCAACCCGAGCGAGTTCACCTTCAGGCTGCCGCCGCGCGAGAACGCCTCGGTGCCGTCGCGCGCCTGCACCGCGATCCAGCCGTCGCCATCGATCGCGATGTCGAGGACCTCTCCGGTCTGCATCAGCGTGCCTTGCGTGCGGTCGAAGCCCAAGCCCGTCGCAACGGTGTTGACTCGGCTCTGGTAACCGGGGCCTTCGACGGGCCGCGCCTCGAAGCGCGCGAGATCGGCGCGAAAGCCGGTCGTCGCGACGTTCGCGAGGTTGTGCGACACGAGCGCCTGCGCCTGCATCAGCTGCTTGGCGCCCGTCATCGCAACGTACAAGAGTCGGTCCATGCTCGCGCTCCGTCAGCTAGCGTCCGCGTTAGCGGATGTTGATGATCGTTTGCGTGACCTGGTCGGCCGTCGAGATCATCTGCGCGTTCGCTTGGAAGTTGCGCTGCGCGGTGATCATGTTCACGAGCTGCTCCGTGAGGTCGACGTTCGACGACTCGAGCGCGCCCGACTGGATCAGGCCGAGGCTACCGGTGCCCGGCGAGCCGCGCACTGCGTCACCCGACGTGAAGGTTTCGCTCCACGACGTGTCGCCGAGCTGTTTCAGTCCCTGCGGGTTCGCGAAGTTCGACAGCGCGACCTGGCCGAGCGGCTCCGAGCGGCCATTCGTGAAGCGCGCGAAGATCACGCCGTTCGTGTCGACGTCGATGCTCGACAGGCGTCCCGACGCGAAACCGTCTTGGCTCAGTAGGTTCACGCCGAACTGCGAGCCGTACTGCGTCGAAGTCAGCAGGTCTGCCGTCATCGCGATCGGCGCTGCTCCGCTCCCGGGCGTGTAGCCCGGCAACGTGATGCCGCCGCCGACGGGCGAGGTCAGCACGCCCAAGTTCGAGTACGTCAGAGTGTTCGCGCCGCCGACGGCAGTGCCGTCGACGTAGAAACGGGCGTCCCACTGGTTCGGCGTCGCCGTCTTCACGAAGTAGGCCGTCGCCGTATGCGAGGCGCCGAGCGAGTCGTAGATCGTCACGGCCGTCGAGTGGTTGTAGCTCGAGGCGTTCGCGGGATCGAACGTGGGAACGCTCGGCACGGTGGCACTCGCCGGCAAGTTGATGCCGAATTCGATGCGCGACGTGGCCTGCGGCGGCGCGTCGGCCGTGGCAAGCCGAAGATCCGTCAACGTGCCGGTGTTGTAGGTGCCGTTGGTCGCCAGCGGGAAGATCTGCAAGCGCTGCCCCTGCGCGTTGACGACGTAACCGTCGCGATCGACGCCGAAGGAGCCCGCGCGCGAGTACGACACGACGCCGTTGTCGTTCATCGTGAAGAAGCCTTCGCCGCTGATCGCGAGGTCGAGGCCGCGATCGGTGAAGTCGACGCCGCCCTGCGTGAACTCCTGCGTCACCGACGACAGCGCGACACCGTTCCCGATGTTCTGCGCACCGACGGCGAACACGTCCGCGAACTCGGCGCGCGACGCTTTGAAGCCCGTCGTGTTCGCGTTTGCGATGTTGTTGGCGGTCACGGAGAGATCGGACGACGCGGCGTTCAGACCGCTCAGAGCTACTGCAAATGGCATGGTTTGATCCTCTTGCTGGAATGAGTTAGGGAGTATTTCCGGTGGCCGCAGGGCCGCCGGGAGCTAGTTCGTTGCGAATCTCGCGAACCGATGCGAACGGCACTTCGCCGATGCCGCGGAGCTCGACGCTGAAACCATCGGGGTCGAGCAACACGCTGTCGATCGGGGCACTCAGGAACGTGTCGGCCGCGACCATGTCCGCACCGTCGCGATACGCGCCGCGGAACGAGTAACGACCGGCCGGAGCCGGCTCGCCGCTGTCGGATAGGCCGTCCCACGTGAACGACGCCAGGCCCGCCGGTAGCGAGCCGAGGCTCAGAGTGCGAACCGGCTGGCCCGTCGCATCGAGCACGACAACGCTTGCACCACCCGACGCAGCGGGCAGATCGATCGCGCCGCCGACCGGCTGACCCGCGCGGATGCCCATGCTCGACGTGGCCACCAACGCGCTGCGGCCCACGAGCGCCGAAGCCTGCAACGCCTGATTCGACACCAACGAGCCCGCGAGCCCATCGAACGAAGTCTGCAAGCCTGCGAGGCCCTGCACGGTACCGAACTGCGCGAGCTGGCCCAGAAACTCACCGCTCTCGAGCGGCTTGAACGGATCCTGATTCTTGAGCTGCGTGACCATGAGATGGAGGAAGTCCTCCTGGCCCATCTCCTTCTTAGCGTCAGCGCGTGGGACGCTGAGGCCGAGGCCACTCAACGCGGAATTGTCGATCGGTGTCGTCATCGCTGCTCCTAACCCTGACCGAGTGACAGCGTGCGGAGCATCAGGTCCTTCGCGGTGTTGATCACCTCGAGGTTGCTCTGATACGAACGCGACGCCGAGATCATGTTCGCCATCTCTTCCATCGCATTGACGCTCGAGGCGTAGACGATGCCCTGCTCGTTCGCTTGCGGATTGCCGGGGTCGTAACGCTCGATCGGCTCCGCAGTGCTCTCGATGACGCCGAGCACGTCGACGCCGGCGAGCACGCTGCCGAACGGATCTTGCGCGGCCTGAAACACGGCCTGACGGCCCCGGTACACGGCCGCAGGATCCCCCGCGACGTTGTGCATGTTCGCGAGATTGCTGGCCGTGAGATTCAAGCGCAGCGACTGCGCGCTGAGCGCCGAGCCCGCGATATCGAAAGTGCTGAAGGCGCTCATCAGCGGCCTCCCGTGAGCGCGGCGCGAAGCGAGTTGATCTTGCCGGTCGCGAACAACAGGCTCGCTTGGTACGACACTGCGTTCTCGGCGTAGCGAGCGAGCTCGAGGTCGGCTTCGACGGTGTTGCCGTCGAGCGAGGGCTGATGCGGGATCCGATACTTGAGCGAGTCACGGCTCGCGAGCGGATCGATCGCGAGATGTCTCGAGTTCGTCGTCTTCAACGTCGCGGCACCGAGCCGCTCGTCGAGCACGGATTTGAACTCGAGGTCGCGTGCTTGGTAGTGAGGTGTGTCGGCATTGGCGAGGTTCGCCGCCAGCACTTCCATGCGTCTTGCTCGAAACAGCAGCGCCGCTTCGTGCACACCCATGATCGATTCCATCGTCGTTCCCACACACGCGGCGAATGGCCGCAGCCCTCTTGAGCAACAAGCGTGCCAAGCGCCGGAAGCCGCGCGATTGCTCGTGTTGCCGCTCCGAGCGCCCGGCCGGGCGGCAGCGTCTTGCCGGTGAGCGCACGCGTGAGCGGCGAAGGTTTGCCGGTTCGTCCGCTGTGATCGCGACCGATGCGTGCGGAAACCGTGGCATACGTCTTGCACTACTCCCTGCAGCGGAGACGCGATGGCAACGATGACAGCGCAAACACAAGGACTTAGCCGTGCGGCGGCCACCGGGCTCGTCGGCATTTTGACGCTCGCCGTCGGCGCGTTGACGTTCGCGGCGCATGCACAGGCGCCAGCCGCAACTTGGCAACCGCCCGCGACGATCGCGGCGGCGGCGCGCGAAGCGGCCGCAGCGGCCGGCACCGGCGAGGCGGAAGCCGTCGCCATCGACGAACGTCTGAAGCTCAAGCTATGCGGTGCACCTCTCGACGCGCAGATCACGCGCCCGATTCAGCGCGGCCAAGGAACCGCCGCGGTCAGCTGCAGCGGCCCCGAGCCGTGGCGCTTGTTCGTGCCGGTGCGCACGAAGAATGAAGTGCCTGCGCTCGTGCTCACGCGCAGCGTGCAGCCCGGCGAGGTGCTCGCGGCGGAGCACGTCGCGGTCGCACAGCGCTCGGCGGCAACGCTACCGTTCGACTATTTGAGCGACCCGACGCAAGCGGTCGGCTTCGCGGTGCGGCGCCCGCAAGCGGCGGGCGCCGTGCTCGTGCCGGCCGCAATCGAGAACCCGGAGGTCGTGGAACGCGGGGCACTCGTGACACTGATCGCGGGCGATGGACCCATCACGGTCAAATCCGAGGGCATCGCGATCGAATCCGCAAGGCTGAACCAGCGGGTCAAGGTTCGCACCGCCTCGGGGCGTGTGATCGAAGGTACGGCCGAAGGGCCGGGCCAGGTCCGGGTGGGTTCTTAGGTTAATTCGGGGCTAAAGTTCGTAGGCAGGCAGTCGATAAGCGACCAATGGCGCGCTAGCGCCGGAGATGCGTTATGACAGAAAAGATCAACGGCCAAGGGGTTAGGCCCTCGGAAACCGCGAATGCGCGGCGCTCTGAGGTGGCCAAGGCCACACGGGACGCGCGCAGCGAGGCACCGGCGGCAGACAAGTCGGCGACCGCCTCCAGCGACACCGTGAACATCACGCGCTCGGGCCTATTGATGGCCAAGCTCGAGGAAGTCGTGCAACGCACGCCCGTCGTCGACGCCGAGCGCGTCGCGGCGATCAAGGACGCCATCGCGGCCGGCACCTACGAGGTGGACGACCAGCGCGTCGCGGACAAGATCCTGAAATTCGAGCGCGACGTGCTCGGTTGATCGCGATGCAGAACGATCAGCAGTTGCTCGCGATTATCGGTGATCAGATCCGCTGCGCGGAGGACATGCTTGCGACGCTGGGACGCGAGAATCGCGCGCTCGTCGATAGCAATGCCGCCGAGCTCGAGGCCGCGAGCAGCGCCAAAGCAGCGCTCGTGGAAAGGCTCGAGTCGCTCGAATCGCAGCGCACGAAGCTGCGCGAGACGATCTCGGAAAATACGCCGGGCTCCGCGGAATGGGCGCGGCTGCGCGACGTGATCGCGCAGTGCAAGGAACAGAATCAGCGCAATGGCACGCTGCTGAAAGCGCGCGCCGAGAACGTTCGCATCGCGCTGCGCACGCTGCGCGGCACGGAACCCGATCTCTACAGCCCGACCGGGCAGACACGGTCGCGCACCGATGCGCGGCCTTTGGGCAGCGCATAGCCTCGAGGAGTCTCCGATGTTGGTCGTGAGCAGACGCGCAGACGAAGCGATTCAGATCAAGCTGGCTGACGGCGTCGATGGGACGCTCACGCTGAACGACCTGTTCGCCAAGGGCCCGATCGAGATCACGCTGCTCGGGGGCAACGGCCGCCGCGTGAGAATGGGCATCGAGGCGCCTCCCGAGCTCTGCATCCTGCGCGTCGAAAAGCCCGAAGCTGCCTAATATCCAAGGTATTCGGCACGCTCGAGCCGGCGCCGTTCGCGCGACATAATTGCCTGCCCCGAACACGTTGGTTCGACCGGTCGCCCAAGGTCAAATAGGGCTTGATTTCGGGCCCGCTGCGGCAGCATCCTGACGCCGTTCCGGGGTAATAAAAACAAGAAAGGGTTCCGCGGATGGAAAGGCGTCTGCTAGAGAGAAACAAGGTCGCGACCACGGTATACCTCTCGGTCCCGGGCGGTAAGTTCCACCGCTGTCGCGCGAAGAATCTCTCCGCCATGGGCGTGTTCCTCGAGATCAAGTCGCTCGGCCTCCCTGCCGGAACCGTCGTGAACCTCGTGTTCGCAGTGAACTTGGGCGAGACGATCCGCCTGCACCGCCGCAAGGCCGTGCTCGCTCACGTGTCCGAGCGCGGCGCGGGCCTCATGATGCAAGGCCGCGCGCAGCTGCGACCGAGCGCTTAGCACACGAGGTGCCGGTGTTACGGTTTCGGTTCGTGCCGAAAACGCAGAGCTAGCCAGTTACCTCTACCCGAACCGAACCGTAACACCGGCACCTACGCGTCAGAACGCGTCTTTGAGAGCGCGTGTCTTCGCGAACACGTCCACATCCGGAGCCGCCGGTAAGCCGATCGTCGCGCGCAAATCCGTGCTCGCGGCGCGCAAGAACGGATTCGTCGCCTTCTCTTCGCCGAGCGTGGTCGG
>Ga0315910_10005673_pt1 | contig 10206 bp, 3 predicted proteins | sample EdamamesoilMG_FD_204470 | JGI IMG/M metagenome (GOLD analysis project Ga0315910, IMG submission 204470) | Garden soil microbial communities collected in Santa Monica, California, United States - Edamame soil | ecosystem: Environmental > Terrestrial > Soil > Garden | place: USA: California... | reverse complement strand
AAAACGTTTATAAGCCAAATCAAAGCCGGCCCCCATCTTCACAAGTATATTTTCAATTTCCGGAGCCGGAGGCGCCAGCAAATCAATATTCATTACTCCTTTTTCAAGCTTTACTGTTGGAAGCCATGCTTTTTTTATTGCTTTTTCTTTGATGATCTTTTCTGCAATCTTAGCTCCAATAGGATCCACTTTTTTTATCCATTGAATGACCCGAACAAAATCGTCTTCGTCCGCTTCCAGAACAAAATAGTTTTCGTTACAATTCCACATCCTTCTTACCCATAGCTTAGGGTCTGTGTCTTCAAGCCTGAATACTTTATCCAGTTTCAGTTGAGGTTTATCATCATCATCTTTGGCAGTATCTGAAAGATCTAGTATCCTGATTGAATCGTCATCCTGTGAGAGATAAATTGTGGCTGCTGTTATGTCTGGTATCTGCAAACCCGTCAATTCTTTTTTTAATGTTACTACCACAGCATGCAGATCCTCCGATTTATGCATAGCCAGTGCTTTTGCCCTTACTCTTTCAACAGCTACTTCTATCTGTGCTTCTCTTGTCTGTGCTTCAGCTTTTTTTAAATCATTGAAACGGGTATAGCTTGAATCAAACACTTTTCCAAAGCGGTGAAGGATTTCAAATTTTTCTTCTGTTAGCGGTTCAGTTCCCAATATTTCCAAAGCGCCAAAATTGTTGAACGAGGCTGAAAACACAACCTGCTTTGGAACTGATAATGCTTTTTTTAAAGCAACAGGCATATGGGGTTCATTAGCAAAAAAGTTTTTTTCAAAACTTCTTTTTTCTTTACCGGTTAATGTATAAATCCATTTTGGATCTTTTTCTTTCCATGCATGAATAATAGAATGGAAGAAGGAATGATGAAAAGGTTTTAACTGAACAGGTTCGGCGGGTCTATTCATCTCGGCACTGGTTACCCATAAGGTATTGGCCAATGTTTCCTTATCGCTTATCCAGATGATGCAACTTGTTAATGAAAAGCCGAGAAGCGTTAATTCTTTAAATACTACTGAAACTAATTCTGCTAACTCATCAGAATTTTGCATGGCCATTGCTCTTGCCCTAACACGTTCAAGCCCAAGTTCTATCTCTGCTTCCTTTGCTTGTGCTTCTGCTTTTTGTAGATCAAGGAAACGTGTATAAGTGCCATCAAACACATTTGAAAATCTTTCAAGTAATGGTAGCGTTTCTGCTGATACTTGTGTTGATGAAGCAAATGATAAAAGACCACTTTGAAAAAATGAGCAAAGAATAATCCATTTATCAACCGGTTTAATTTTCTCCGGGAAAACCTTGCGGCCGATTACTTTGTTTCGGTAAATATTATATGCTTTTAAATCCTTCCCGGTGATTTCCAACACCAGGTTTTTTTTCTTATTCTTCCAGGCAGTATAAACTTTTTTAAATGCAATGGGTTCGTGTATGCTTATTCTTCTTTTTTGCAATAATTTATCGCCATGAATGGTGGCATACATTTCTCCGACTTCTTCTTTTTCGTTAATGATGCCGATAGAAAATTGATCTGTAATTGCTCCCAGTGCTGCAAACTGCTGAAAGAGCAGGTAAGAAGTATCAGGCAGTTCATCACTTTTCTGCATAGCCATCGTTCTTGCTCTCACTCTTTCAAGTGCCAGTTCTATTTCAGCTTCCCTTGCCTGTTCTTCGGCATTGGCAATATCAATATATCGCTGGTAGGATAATGCAAATACATTCCGGAATCGTTTAAGCAATGTTTTCTTTTCCTCGCTTACCGGGCCAAAAGTAGAAATGCCAATGGAGCCAATACCAGTGGAATAGAAATAATAATATAGTCCCTTATTTTTATCAAGCCTTGGATCATCCTTTTCTCCAATCTTTTTTCTGAACTTTTTCCATGTCATCAAATCTTTTCCGGTAAAATAGGTTTCAGAAAATGCATCCTTTGCACTGCGAATTTTTTTAATCTGTTTTTCAACCAGCGGATGAATATTATAAAAAAGATGATTGGTGCTGCGGCCAATCTCATCGGAATAGTCATAATTGATAAACGATTTGTCTTTATCATTATGGATATTGATCATGGCATTGCGTAAACTGTCAAACCCTAATGCACTCAATTCTTTAAATAATACCTGGCAAACATTCAGCAGATCTTCAGGTTTGTGCATGCTCATTGCCTGTGCCCTTATTTTTTCTAATGAAGCTTCTATCTGTGCTTCCCTGGCTTGGGCTTCTGCTTTCTGAATATCAGTAAACCGCTTATATGCCAACTCAAAAACATTCCTGAATCTTTTGAAAAGAGTTATTTCGTCTTCACTTAATGGAGTAAAAACAGAAATACCTAATGCGCCATTACCGATTGAATAAAAGCAGTACTGGATACAATCTGCTTTATCCTGCCGGGGATCTCTATATTGATTAGTTTTTTTCTGGTACCGGTTCCATTTTTTTACTTCAGCACCTTTGAATGTTTTAGAGAAAAAAGTATCCGGGGCTTTCAACATTCTTTTTGCAAAAGCTTTTACATCGGGTTGTAAAGTGTAGTCTATTTCTGTAATGACAGTCTTGCCTTTTAGTGGAAAGTATTCATAATTCAGGTAGGTGGTACCGGTAGTGCTAAAGATGGCGGTTTGTACATTCCTGATATTTTTTGTGCCAAGCAATTCCAGTTGCTTACTGATAATGCTGCAAACCTTCAGCATATCTTCAGGTTTTTTCATTCCCATTGCAACAGCACGAACTTTTTCCAACGCTGTTTCAATTTCCAGATCACGATTCTTTTCTTCCAATTCTTCAGTACGGCGTCTTACTGCATCACGAAGCTTGATATTTTCCGCTTTTATTTTGTCTGTGTTTATCTGTTCTCCTTCTTCAGTTCTGCTATCCGGGAATGAACCATGCATATGAATTACTTTCCATGCATTTGCTTTTTGTTCAAAAATGCAGGTAAGACGGCCATGTCCATAAAAAATCCATGTAGCATCTGCTAAAACATATAAATCACACAGCTCATTTACAACAACAGTATTTCCAATTCCTTTTATCTTAATTTTTCTTTTTCGGAATTCGGCTTTACCAGTCATCTGATCAGCCGTTTCCGTATAAAATTTTACAGCATCATTTTTTGTTGTAAATATCTCTCCTGCAGCAGTACCGTAAATAGTTACCTTGTTATCCAAAAATGAGGCAAATGTTTTTATGTCACCTTTGAGATTAGCATCCCATAAGGTGTTGTATGCTTTTAAAATTTCTGCTTCCAGTTTTTTGGTCAATTTCATGTTCAGGTATTTGCCGGTATGCTTATTATAAATGTTGTTCCTTCTCCTTCTTTAGTTTCTACTTTTATCCCGATAGCTATCGGGACACCACCATGCTTATACGGGTAGTAAAATTGTAAATTCAGTTCCTTCATTTTCTTTTGTGTTTACTTTTATGTCACCGCCATGTCCTTTAGTTACTATGTCATAAGATAAGCTTAATCCTAATCCCGTTCCCTGCCCGGTAGGTTTGGTAGTAAAAAATGGCTGGAATATTTTATCCAACACCTTTTTGGGAATGCCATTGCCATTGTCCGCCACTTTAATTTCCAATTTACTATTATTTCTTTTTGTGCTTACTGTAACAGTGGGTTCATATTTAACCGTTGCAGGGGCTATAGTCGCCGACAGGGCTTTTTCATTAACGGCATAAAATGCATTGTTGATTAAATTAAGAACAACTCTTCCTATGTCCTGTGAAATAATATTGATAGTTTCTGCATTACTATCAAAATCGATATTCATTGTAGCATTAAATTCTTTGTCTTTTGCACGCAGGCCATGATAAGCCAATCTCAAATACTCATCGCATAATGCATTAATATCAGTTAGTTCTTTTTGACCGCTGCTGCTGCGACTATGTTGTAACATTCCTTTTACAATTGCATCAGCTCTTTTGCCGTGATGATTTATCTTCTCCAAATTCAGTTTTATATCATCTGCGATTTCAGTTGCCAGTTGCTTGTTGCCGGTTACCAGTTCTGATTTCATTTCATCAATCAACTCATTGCTTACTTCAGAAAAGTTGTTTACAAAATTCAACGGGTTTTGAATTTCATGCGCAATGCCGGCAGTGAGTTCACCCAGTGAAGCCATTTTCTCTGCATGAACAAGTTGAGATTGTGTTGTCCTGAGATCGGCAAGGGTTGCTTCCAGAGCTTTATTCGTTTTTTGTTTTTGCTTGTTATTACGATAAAGAATTAATGCGACCACCAGGAATAGAGCAATACCTCCAAGCAGAGCCCATTGTTTTATTTTATTTTGATTGGCTATCCTTGATGCTTCTTCTTCAGCTTTCCTTTCCTGTTCTTTTATAGTTGAAGACTGTAGCTGCAATACTTTTTGTACACCATATAAACTATCCTTTGCTGCAGATGCTATCTTATAATATTTTACAGCTTCTGTTGGATCTGTTTCAGCATAGATATCGCCCAGTAAACTACTTGCTGCCAATATCCGGTTTTTATAATCTAACTGTTGGCCCAATCTCAATCCTTCTTTAGCATACAAAATAGCCGAATCAATTTGTCCCAGTTTTTTGAACACTGAAGCCATTGCATTGCAGGTGGTAGATGTTTCCCGAAGCGATGCTTCTGTCATACCTTGTGCATAGCTTTCCCTGTAATACTTTATAGCAAGCGGTAATTGATTTCTTTTTACAGCAATATTTGCTTTCAACCGGCTGGTGACTAAATGCCAATCGGAAAACTGCTGAAGTTTTACTTCATAAATTTTCATTTGGTTCTCTGCAGCATCCAGTTCATTCAATTGCTCATACGCAATAGCCAAAAAATAATGAACGACCACCCATTGATAAGCATCATAACTGGTTTTTAATAGCTCGTCGGCTTTATTTAAATAACTGATACCTTTTTCAACATCCCTTACAGAGATGTAGATATTAGCAACTCTAATCATCGCATAGATCTGTCCGTAAGGATATTGTTCTTTTTCTGCAATCCTTAAAGCATCTAATCCCAATTCAAGTGCATAGGGGAGATCGCCTTTTTCCCTGTACATTACACATAAAACAATTTTTGAACGAACTTCTCCTTTCCTGAAATTGATCTCTTTCGATTTATCTAATGCTTCTGTTGCCAATATAAAAGAGGTATCAGGATTATTTGAGCGATAGGCTTCGCCTAACCTGCATTTAAGAATTATGCGGGCAGTATCTGTAGTTGCTGAAGCTAGTTCCTTTAACAGACGAGGTGCATCATTTGTTGTTTCCTGCTGTGCGGCAGCAAACAATAACCAGCCTGTCATTGTCAGAGCAGTTAAGATAAATTTCATAGCCTTTAGTTTTAAGATGCAGGTAACTGAATAATAAATTCAGATCCTTCACCTTCTTTTGTTTCAACTTTCAACTCTCCACCATGTGCTTTTACAATATCATAACTCAAACTCAATCCTAAACCAGTTCCTTGTCCTGTTGGTTTGGTGGTAAAGAATGGTTGAAATATTTTTTCTAATACTTTTTGTGGAATGCCGTTGCCATTGTCTTTTACACTTATTTCAATTTTTCCATATATTTTCTTTGTACTTACTGAAACGGTTGGTTCATATCCATTCTGATTCTGTTTCTTTTTTTCATCTACCACATAAAATGCATTGTTGATTAAATTCAGGACAACTCTTCCAATATCCTGCGGAATTATATTGATATCGCCAATACTTTCATCAAAATCAGTTTTCATGGTTGCATTGAATGATTTGTCTTTTGCACGAAGACCATGATAGGAGAGGCGGAGATATTCATCCGTTAATGCATTGATATTCGTTGGTTCTTTTACATTGTTGCTGCTCCGGCTGTGCTGCAACATTCCTTTTACAATCGCATCGGCCCTTTTGCCGTGATGATTTATTTTTTCTTCATTCTCTGTTACATCTTTTGCTATTGCTTTCACTTCATCATAATTTCCTTTTGCAATCTCTTCGTTCATTTCAGCAAGCAACTCTTTATTTACTTCGGAAAAATTATTGACAAAATTCAACGGGTTTTGTATTTCATGAGCAATGCCCGCCGTTAGCTCACCAAGACTTGCCATTTTTTCTGATTGCACAAGCTGTTGCTGTGTTGTTTTTAATTCATTGTATGCTTTTTCAATTTCTTTTGCCTGTGCCAGTTCTTTTTGTTGTGTTCTCTCTCTTTCTTTTTTAAGAATAGTATACTTATAATACCTGAAAATTAAATACCCGCCAATGATTGCCAGCAATACATATACTGCATAGGCCCACCATGTTTTCCACCAGGGCGGAGATATAATTATCGACAGCGTTTTTTCAGTAATGGTTCCTTCGCTGTTGATTGCTCTTACTCGCAGCGTGTAACGACCGGGCGGAACATTAAAAAAACTTGCTTTATGTTCAGTTCCTAAATTATTCCAGCCATTATCGAAATTTTCAAGTTGATAGAGGTATTTGATCGCTTCAGAAGAATTATAATTGACCGCAATGAAATCAACTGAAAATGAATTTTGGTTATAGGAGAGTTTTATTTTTTCTGTATTCCAGATAGGGTTTGTAAGAACACCTCCATCACCAGGAAATATATCTTTACCACCAATAGTAAGTTGCGATAAATTCAGCAATGGCGCCGGGTTACTTACATTTATTTCTTCCGGTTTAAACATATAGTAGCCCTCCTGTCCGCCGATAAACACACGGCCATCGGCAGCCTTGTGGTTATTCAGCCAGTTCCAGTTGGAAGATAAAATACCATAGTCAGCATTAAACTTTTGAATACGTTCCCGGTTGGCGCTTATCTTCAGAATACCATTGGCCGTGGTTACCCAAAGATTTTGCTGATCATCTTCCAGAATATTTAATATCATCTCGATTCCCATCGAAAAAATTGGCGAATTAAATTGAGCAAACTGATCTTTAGCTTCATCATACTGATACAATCCTGCATCAGAGCCTGCCCATAATGTACCTTTTGCATCAACTAATACTGCCCGTACGCCATGTCCTTTCAGGTAGTGCCTGAAAAAATTATTATCGCTGATAAACTTATCCAGTCCACCAACATTGGCAATCCAGATATTGTTCTTTTTATCTTTAGCAATATCAAATGTTGTAGTACCGCTGATTCCTTTCTCATCTTCTTTATTATAACGGTATACATTGAAATTGTTTGTAGTACGATCAACCCTTGCCAAACCTTGTTCACCAGCCAGCCACAGGTAGCGATTATTCTCAATAAAAATTTTATGTATTGAGTCCATCGTTGCTCCCCGCTTTGCATTGGCAGGTTTGATAGGTGTAAATTTTCCTGTAGCTGGATCAAACAAGTCCAATCCTCCAACATGTGCACCAATGTATAGTTTGCCATTTTCGTCGGCCTCAATCGCAACAACAGTATTGTTGTTTAAACTGTTGGGATTTTTAGGATCATGTGTAAAGAATTTCAATGAATTTGTAGAAAGGTCTTTACGTACAAGTCCGGTGTCGGTGCCGAACCAGAGTATATTTCTATTGGGTTCAAGGTAAAATCCATTAACAGCTTTTTTGTTTGGAAAAAAGGGAATCGTTTTTCGGCCGTATGATGCTATGTAAATATTACCGGAGCTGCCGGTGATCCACATTGAACTATCTGCTGCAATAAGTAAACTTATCGCACCCTCATCTTTAAAACCTGTAAGTGTATCTTTTTCAAATGGAGAATTATTTTTTTTAACTTTTGATGATCCGAAATGAAAGGTTTGTTTAGTTACAGGGTCATACCAGTTGAGTCCGTTTTGATACGATCCGATCCATATCTTACCGTCATGGTCTTCTTGTATAGAACTGATGAAATCTATCGTGTCAGTTGTATTGATCGGTGGCCTGCTCAATTTTCCCGGTTGCGAAGGATCATATAAATGCCTTGTAAACTTCCCGGTATTCCGGTCGAGTGTATGTAACCCATTGCCTTTGGTTCCTACCCAAAAATTACCGCGGCTATCTTCAAAAATTGCAGATACCTGGGAATTGATCAGGCTCTCCGGGTTTTGAGGATTTGCTTTGTAAAAAATTTGTTTTCCTGTAGATGGATCAAGCCGGGAAAGACCATCAGAGTTAGTGGTTCTTCCTGAAAAAGGATCGCCGCTAACAAACCAGATACTATTTTTTTTGTCTTCGTAAACCGTAAAAACAACATTGCTGGAATCAGTGGATTTATCATTTATTTTTTTGGGAATATGGGTAAACTTATTGGTCTTATTGTCGAAAGTTTCCAGCCCTTTGTCCGTACCGATCCAGAGTTTGCCGGTATGATCAATCATAACGTTGAAAACTGTATCGGAAATAATACTGTTGGGATCGGCTTTATTCCTAGTGAAGTGAGTAAAAGTATTGGTCACGGGGTCAAACCTGTCAAGGCCTTTACCAAGATGTCCCATCCAGATCTTTCCAGCATGATCCACTGCCATTGAAATGATCAGGTTACTGGCAGGAGAGTTAGAATTTTCCGGATCATGCTTGAAGGTTTTAAATTCTTTGCCATCATATCGTATCAAACCTTTTGTAAAACTGCTAAACCAGGTATAACCCTGCTGATCCTGTATAATTGTATAGGCCGTACCAAAGTGATGTGTTTTTTCATCAATCTGCAAATGGAATTGTGGTTGCTGTGGAAATGCGTACTTACTAAGTCCTGTCATTAATAAAATCAGCAATAAAAATTTTTTCATATTCAGTTTTCTTTTGCGGGAAATTGAATGATAAATTCAGTTCCCTCGTTTTCATTTGTATTTACTTTTATTTCTCCGCCATGTGCTTTTACAATATCATAACTCAATGATAAACCCAGTCCCGTTCCTTGTCCTGTTGGTTTGGTTGTAAAGAATGGTTGAAAAATTTTATCCAATACTTTTTGAGGAATGCCATTGCCATTGTCAGCCACTTTTATTTCAACTTTACCGTTTAGTTTTTTTGTACTTACTGAAACTGTTGGTTCGTATCCGGTTGGTTGTTGTTTCTTTTTTTCATCCACAGCATAAAAAGAATTGTTGATTAAATTCAAAACGACTCTTCCAATATCCTGTGGAACAATATTTATATTACCAATGTTTTCATCAAAATCAGTTTTCATGCTTGCATTAAAACTTTTATCCTTTGCTCTTAATCCATGATAAGACAATCGCAGATATTCTTCACACAAAGCATTAATGTCTGTTGGTTCTTTTACGCCGCTACTGCTTCTTGAATGTTGCAGCATTCCTTTTACAATTGCATCAGCTCTTTTACCATGATGATTTATTTTTTCAAGATTTTGCTTAATGTCATCAGCTATAGCAAAGCCTTCTTCTGTTTCGCCTTTTTTAAACTCAGCTTTCATTTCTTCAATCAACTCATTACTTACTTCACTAAAATTGTTGACGAAGTTCAACGGATTTTGAATTTCATGTGCAATACCTGCAGTGAGTTCACCCAACGAAGCCATTTTTTCTGATTGTATCAATTGGCTTTGAGTTGACTTTAAATGCTCCAATGATTCTTTTAGCTCACTGGTTCTTGTAGTTACTTTTTCTTCGAGTATTGTTTTTTCTTTTTGTAATGCTCTTGTTCTCCAGCGAATGAAAAGAAATATTCCCGATACAAACAGTAAAGCATACAATGCATAAGCCCACCATGTTCTGTACCAGGGCGGCAATACAGTAAACCTGTAAGAAAGTGTGCTGGTGGTTCCAAACGAGGTAACTGCTTCGAGAAGAAAAGTGTAGTTTCCTTCATTCATGTTACCAAAGAAAGCTTCATTCTTTGTGCTATACGGACTCCAGTTTTCTTCATATCCTTTGAGTTTGTAACGGTACCGGGTGTATTTGCCAAACGAAGGGGAAGTAGCTGCAAATTCAAAAGTGATACTATTGTTGGAATAAGGCAGCCTGAGATTTTCTGGAATAAAGCTTTCTTTGGCCAGGCTATCAAATTCTATTTCCCCAAAGGCTTTGGAAAGCTCATTGATCTTTTCGGAGTCAACAACCTTTCCAAACTTCAAAGCAGATTCGTTTATGAATATCAAACTATCTGTCTTGCTATTTCCGGTTTGGGCAAGCTGGCTCCAAAGCATATTGGTATTATTGATCCTGATATTTTTTAATTCCAATGATGGGGGTTCAATGTCAAGTGTATGTTTATAATTGAATCGTACTGGTACAGTGCCCGAGCCTACACCTTCCATCCAGATTCCTG
>Ga0315910_10005672_pt1 | contig 10206 bp, 7 predicted proteins | sample EdamamesoilMG_FD_204470 | JGI IMG/M metagenome (GOLD analysis project Ga0315910, IMG submission 204470) | Garden soil microbial communities collected in Santa Monica, California, United States - Edamame soil | ecosystem: Environmental > Terrestrial > Soil > Garden | place: USA: California... | reverse complement strand
TGCTCGTGACACCCCCCGTGCCACCAGTGCCAGTGGTAGCCGTGGTCGTATCACCAGAGGTGGTGCTCGTTCCGCCGGTGCCGTCGGTCGTGCTCGTGACACCACCCATGCCACCAGAGCCATCGGTGCTCGTGACGCCACCCATACCGCCGTCACCGCCGGTGCTCCCGCCCGACGCAGTACTGCCACCGGCGCCCGCGCTGCCGCCCGAAGCGGTAGTGCTGACGGACGCACCAGCATCACTGCCGCCAGCATCACTGCCGCCAGCATCACTGCCGCCAGCATCACTGCCGCCAGCATCACTGCCGCCGCTGCCGTCGAGACCACCAGAGGCGCCACTGCCACCATCGCCATCGGTGTCGTTGTTGTCGTTTCCTCCCCCCCCGCCTCCACACGATGCAGTGAAGGCAAGAAGTACTAGCGAACAAAGTCGGGCACGGGTCATAGTCGTAGTCACTGCTCCCACGAACGCAGCGCCTTGCTCGAGGCGAAGCAAGATCGAAGACTGATTATAGCGGACCGATCTCGCGGAGCAACTCATCGCACATAGCGTGAATCGTCGCAGAATGCCTCACGCTGGCTACGCCGCAATTGTCAGAGTTCAGCGTCAACTCGACTTGGCACCGACGACCATCTGCTGACGATAGCCACACTCGCCGAGCCACTCCGGGCTCGGGCCTGCCGCGCGTCGGTCGCGCAGCTTGCGCCAAGGTCAGCCTCCTGCTGTTGGTTGCGACCCGGTTAGACCCTTCGGCCGACAGTCACGCTGGAGGCGCGCCGGGGCCGGCGACACACGAAGTTCTGCGAACCTGCGCCTGCTGCTCGCCTAACGTCGCTGGCGTGCCGCTTTCAAGTTGACCGGCAATATCCGTGCAGCCTAAAAAACTGGGCATGCTGGGCAAAATAGTCGGGCACTGCGATCGCGCCTCGCTGCTTGGTTCGTGGAAATCTCGTGTTTCGAACGTCTTGCAGGCGGGCGGGGTGTTGGCAGCGCTCGTTGCTATGCCAATGCTGCTCACGGGGTGCGGCTCCACAGGCCCGTACGTGTGGGCGAGAGATGCTCAGCTGCCAGCCGATCAAGACCCGCGCTTCTTCATTCTCCCTGAAGATACGCTCTCGATCAGCGTCTACAACGATCAGAATGTCTCGGGCACGGTGCGCGTTCGCAGCGACGGTTACATCACTCTGATGCTGGTCGGAGACGTGATGGCGGCGGGGAAGACTCCGATCGCGCTCGCCGACGAGATTCGCAACGCCTTGTCGAAGTTCCTCAACGCTCCGACCGTTGCGGTGCGCATCGAGACGGAAGCGGAAATCAGCGTTGCCTTCGTGGGCGAGGTCGAGGAGGAAGGTGTCCTCAAGCTTCCGCGTGGGACGGGCCTCTTGTGGGCGATAGCGTCCGCTGGTGGACTCTCGGACTACGCCGACTGGGACAGCATCTACGTCATCCGAAGCAACCCGCGCGTGAAGATACGCTTCGATTTCCATGACATGATCGCAAATGACAAGCAGTCAGCCGACTTCCCGTTGCTCAAGGGCGACGTCGTCTACGTCGAATGAGCCGAGGCGGGGGCGCCTCAGCTCGACTCACCCAGTCCGTACGCGTTGATTCGCCTGCGTCGACTGACCGAAGCGCCCCCGTCACGCATCCGCTTGTTGGTTTGGCGGCCGTCGAGCAGCCACGACGGCGTGTTCTGCCTCGAGGCGGGTTTGCTGACGCGCAGGCACCGGTTCGGCGAACGCACCGTTGAGAACCGCGATCTTGGCGGCCACGGCGACGGTGGTCGCGACGATCAGCACCCCGTGCCAAGCGGCGAGCCCTACGTCGCCGTAGGCCTGCAGCATGTAGATCATGACCACGGCCGGAGCCATCAGGGTCATCACTCGTTCGGGCGGGGAGCGACAGACACGATAGCCCCGCAACGAAACGTACACCATCGCCACCAGCACCAACCACCAAGTGGTAAAGCCAATGTAGCCCGTGTAGGCCCAGAGCCCCAACATGCTGTTGTGAGGGATATAAGGCTCGAGCGGGTAAACGGACGTCACATCGGGCAGCGCGACCAATTGAACGAACGGATGCCCGAGCCCGGTGCCCGTCAGCGGGTTCGTGGCGAGCGTGGCGTTGAGGTTGTAGTTCTCGAGATCACGCCAGAGTGAGGAGCCGTCGGACTTCGAGTCCGCCATCGACTTCAGGGTGCCCACGGGCTTGAAGATTCCCGTGCCCGCCGTTTGCCAGCCCACTGCCACATAGGCCAACACAGCAGGAATCGCTGAAATTCCCAGGCGGAGGAGCCGAAACTTGAGCCAACTCCACCTTCCCAGAAGGAAGACCACGGCCAGACCCAGGGCTAGTTCCACCCACACGAGTCGGCGGTCGTTGGCCACCATGCCGAGGAGGATCACCGGTTGAATCAGCACGTTCGCAATCACGAACTTCTTTGACGGTTGCTCGAGCAGGTGTGCGATGAGCCAGGTACTCGCTGCCGCGAACAAGATCGAGTCCTGATGCGACGTCATGAATTCCGTTCCCGGATCCGTTTTCGAGATGCCGTATGCCAAGAGCGCCTTGAAGATCGCCGCCACCACGACGATCTTGAACAGCGTCGGCCCCACTTGCGGACCAGGCAGTAACAGCGCGAAGGCCAGCGCGATCCATGGCATGTGCAACATCTGCGCGAGTTGCCACTGCGCCCACTGCATGTCGCCGCCTCTGACCAGACCCCAGAGCAGTGCGAAAATGACCGCGCTGATACCGAGCAAGTAGGCGCGAATCAACATCGGGGGAACCGGCACATAGGGCACGCTGTCGACCGCCTTGCCCTTGGTTCGCCGGTAGAAGTGAAGCGCCACCAACCCGATCAGTGAGGCGTCCATACCCGTCAGCACCAAGGCCCCGATGGGGATGACCTTCTTCATCTGGAGCAGCATGAACTCCCCCAACGTGAACGTCGGCCCGCGCACGGGGCCGATGTCGCCGGGGTTGTCGATCACGAGCGCCATCGCAAAAAGCGCGAGCGCCGGAATGCGCAGCGGTAACTTCAGCACCACCCAGAAGAAGGCAATCCCGAGAACGGGCGCCACGGTGAGCGCTGGGATGCCCGACAGGATCATCCCTGCAGTCGCCAGTCCGGCAAAGACCGCCAGCGCCCAAAACTTGAGCCCAGGCTTGCTGTCTACCACGCTTCCCGCCCTTTGATCGGCAGAGGGCGTCTGCTGCCGCGTCGGGGACGCGACGTCAGGTTCATTGCTGGAGCCGTGGCTGTTGGGGAAGCGATTCGATGCAGGCGACTACCGGCAAACCAATCGCGCTCTCGACCTGCCAGGCTTCGTGGATTACGCCGCGACGCAGCTCGAGAACGAGCGCGAGGAAGAGACCCAGCAGTAGCCCGCCAAACACCGCCCCCAGCACCACCGCCGCAGGCTTGGGTTTGACTGCCTTGTTGGGTATCTCGGCGGGCGTGACGACGCGATAGCGATATCGAAAAGCTGCCTGAGCGGTTTCCAACTTCAGGCGAGCTCCGTCGATCTGCATCTGCACGCTCTCCCACTTGCGCATCGCGAGACCGATCTTCGAGCGCGCGTGGCCCACCTCGGAGTCTGCGAGATCGTACTGCTCGACTTCCTCGAGCCGACTCATCAGTTGCCCCATGCGCGGGCCGAACGACTGGGCAACGCGCGCCGCCGTAGCGGGGGACGCGATTGGGTCTCCGCCCACCGGGCCAAGCCCATCCCGCTGTGCTTCGAGAGCGGCGATCTCGCTTCTGAGCTGGGTTGCCATGGGCGGCTCCTGCTGCGCCACCATGAGCTGTTGCTTCAGATCGGCAATCACCGGGTGAGCCTCCTTGTAGATGGCTCGTGCCTGGGCGAGCTTGCCCTGAAGGTCAGCCACCGCCGATCGCGAACCGGCAGTGAGCGTGTCGAGCGCAGCATGCTTCTCCGCGATGCTCGTGTTCAACTCGGCAATCGCCGCCCGATTGTCCGCGACGGGAGCGCTGGGCGCTTTGGGAGTCGCGGGCCCTCGGTAAGCGACCCGCGGCGCGCTCCCCCTGAGCTTCTCTTCGGTTTCTTGCGCCTTCTTTTCAGAGGCTTCTTTCAGCTCTTGGTTCTTCTTGTCGATCAGTACCTTGGCATTGTCGGCGTGTTGCGCGATCTCGGTTTCGAGCTCACGCGAATGCTTTTTGAAGATGTCCATCGACTCGGACAACATCGAGATCTCTTGCGTGTACCGCTCTTCCAGAAAGGCTTGTTGCGCGGCCAGCACGAGCCGATACGCCATTTCCGGATCTCGCCAGGAGACCTTGATCGTCAGCGTATCCCCGCTGGTCTCGACGGTGATTGAGTTTTCCAGCGTGGCGCCGAGCACCATCGCCAAATCCTTGTCGCTGGTGGGACCTACCAACGCGCCATAGATGTCGTCCTTCAACTTGAACAGCGGACCACGCCGGGCGCGCCACTCTTGGACGAGGTTGGTGCGCTTCACCATGTCGGCAATCACCTCGCGGCGCTTCAAGACGACGTCCGCGTCCGCGACCAGCCCCCCCGATTGGTCAGGTGAAAGGTATTCGCTCTTTTTGGCTTGAACCCTGATTTCGCACTCGTAAGTTTTTGGCAGCACCTTGAGCGCTGCAATGGCAAGCCCCGTCATCAGCACGACCGTACAGATCGGCAGCCATTTTCGCTTCTTCACGAAGGCAAGAAACAGGGTCAACCAGCTGACGATCAACTTGAGGTCGATGAGGTCCCTGGGGTCCGGCGCAGGAGGCTGATTCCTGTTCTCCACGATTTCCTTGCTCACTCCCTGCCGTGGCGAAATAGGCCATGGCGCAGATACGCTCTAGAAGATGCTCTTGATTCTTGACCGGGCACACGCGCCCTCTCCCTCAGCCACTCCACAGCAGCCGCTGCCACACCGTGAGGTAGAGAATCATGTACACGACATTGAACCCGAGCATGAGCTTGACTGTCTGGCTCCAGCCCCGCTTCGGGCTGGAGTGTCGGTGGGTCCACGCCGGCACGATTACCGTCGCGAAGATTACCGACATCAGCAGTAGCTTCTCCACCCGGCTAGCATGACCCCTTCGCCGTGGCACCTCAAGACGTTAGGCAGCTCAAGACGCTAGGCAGCTCAAGACGTTAGAAGCTCTGAGACCGCTGCAGCCTTACTGTAACCGCGAGGAATTCCGTACGAACTTGGAGACGAGCCGCACGTAGTTGGCTTGGTAGTAAATCGCCGGCTCCGAAAGCTCCCACGTTTTGTCAAAACTGCTTTGCGGTGCCCAACCCTCGTTCGAATCCACATAAGCCTTGGCCGGGGGCTGTGAACGGAGCGGGGACTTCGAGCACGCGTGGTCCGCCGGGGCCCCACCGCAGTACTGCGTGTTGGGCCCGCCGGGAACGTAGCCTGGCGCCGGACCCAAGCGTGAGGTGCGCGCGTTGTCCCAGGTGCGCTCCTGGTCCCGGAACCAGGCGTGAAAGATCTCATCCACGCATTCGTCCCCACCCAGACCGTACATGTTGGTCAAGTAGACGACCTGCATCGGATTCACGCCATGGAACCAATGCAGGATGCCCTCGGCTTGTTCTTGGTAGCTGTGCAGCTCACCCGGCGCGGCCAACTTGTACTGGACGATGTCGAAGTTCGTACTGCCATAGGCGGCACGAATCTGGTTGCTACCCCAGTGGTAGGAGTCTTCGCGGACGTACGCTCGGTACAGGTCGCGAGCTGGCGAGAGTTTGTAGTAGTCGAGCCGTTGAGCTTCCGACCGTTTCCGGTCGATGATTGCCTGCTTGACCCCCGCGTCGGCGTTCGGTGAAGCCGCGTAGGCAAGCAGCGCGTCGCCCTGACTCGGGTAGTACGCTGACCAGCGATCGTCGTGGAAAGGACGAACGCGTGTGTAGTTCTGTTTGACGTAATCCCCGTACTTGCCATCGCCCGTCTGCAGGAACAGATAAATAGCAGCAACCACCGCCGCTTGAGCTTGCACGTCGAGCGGCTGGTCCGCATCACCCGACTTGATGGTTTGGTCGTCACACGCATCCGACTTGTCATGGGCGTTGTAGTAGTCGAACGCTTTTCGAGCTCGCTGCTCGAGCTCGGCCGCGTACTGAGCGAGCGGCTGGAACGCGCCGAACATTCGCGCTGCGTGTGCGAACATACCGGCCGCGGCAATCGTCGATGATGAGCACGGCTTCGGGTAGTAGAAGCGAGGCACTTTGCTGACGTCTGGTACGGTCGTTTCAGCGTCGACCGCACCGACCTTGATCAACACGCCGCCGTCGAGGTCGTCCGGCTGCATGCGCTTCAACCAGTCGAACTCGATCTTGAGCTCGTCGATGAGGTCGGGGATGCCGTTGCCCGATTCGGGGATCCCGAAGTCGTCCGTGAAGGCCGCCGGGTTCTCGCCATAGGCCGTCAAGAGTACCTGAACCGCCTCGTGTGCGAAGGTAACGTACTTGTTGGTATCCCCGGCGTCCCACCAGCCACCACGCAGGTCGCGCGCGGTCTTGGGATTGTTGCGTTCGGTGACGCTGCGCGCCTCCTTGTCTTGCCCCGGCCCCATGTAGTCGACACCCAGCGACCAGCAGCGCTCCTTCACACACGAGTATGGCGGCTGCTTCGCGGTGTTAGCTCGATTGAAGTAAAACATCTTCGTCGCGGCGACGAGCGGGCTTCGATAAACCTCGGGGCCGATTTCGAAGGGGTGGGAGCGCGTGAAGCCTGCTGGATCGTAGATGTAGTAGAGGCCAGGCGTCTTGACGCTGGTAAAGTCGAACCACCATCCGCGGTCCCCCGAAGCCCGATCGACCTTACCCCCGTTCCACATGGAGATGGGGCCACTGAAGACGAGGCGCTTGTCGGCCCAGGCGCGCAGCTCCAACTGCTCGCTGGGTTGGTATGCCTCGTCGCCGTTCCACCCGTTCACGGGGTCGACGAGGACTGCGACTTTCTTCATGTTGGGCAGGTACCCGAACTGATCGACGACGATGTAGCGCTGCAGCTGCAGGTCCAGCGCCTGCCCCGGAGGTGGCGGTACCGGAGGCGGCGCGGTCGGCTTGGCAGGGTAAGTCGAAGTGCCGGTCCCGCTCGCCTGAGCTCCCGAGTCGGCCCCAGCGGAGACGCCCGTCGGTGGATCGGGTGTAACCTTCACTTTGTGCCCGCCCGTCGACCCAGAGCAGTCGCAAGCCGTAAGCGGGAGAATGCACAGAATCCCGATCGAACGCGTCATCCATCCCGCTCGCACCGCGGAGACTCGCGTGGGCGTTCGACGTGCCAAGCCTATCATCGGGGTAGCTTGAAGGAAGAAGGAGGGGGTGCCAACCGCTTTTGCGCACAGTGCGATGTCCCACACACCAGGCCAGGGGGCCGTGCTGGATGCGAGCTGTTCACTGTTCTCGACAGTACTCTGAGAGGCCGCTCGCTCGCGTTCCGCTTTGCTCGATCGACGCAGCAACGCCCGCGATGGTCCAGTGTCAACTGACGCAGACATTCGCTCCAAGCGCGCCCCGCTTCGAGAGCAAGGCAAACGCGCTTGACCCAGCGAGAAGCCATCTGCGAAGCTTCGGAGCTTCCTGGAGGAAGATACCATGGGTCTCAGCTCACATCGGCGGACGGTCCTCGTTGCAGGAGCAGCGGGCTTTCTGGGTTCACATCTCGTCGACCGCCTGTTGGCGGAAGGGTTCGAAGTCGTCGGCCTCGATAACCTGATGACTGGTGACCTGACGAACTTGGCAAGCGCGATGCGCGATCCTCACTTCCACTTTCAGACAGGCGACGTGCGCGAGCCGATGCACGTATATGCGGAAGTGATCTTCAACATGGCTTGCCCAGCGTCGCCGGTGCACTACCAAAGCGACCCCTATGCCACGTGGAGCTCGAGCGTCCTCGGTGCGCTGCGACTGACAGAAATGGCGCGCGGCCGGGGCTGCACGTTGATCCACAGTTCGACGTCCGAGGTCTACGGCGATCCGGACGTACACCCACAGCCCGAAGGCTATTGGGGCAACGTCAACCCAGTCGGGGAGCGTTCGTGCTACGACGAAGGCAAGCGAGCAGCGGAGACCCTGCTCTACGACGCCAGGCGCTGTTGGGGCGTCGATACTCGGATAGTGCGCATATTCAACACTTACGGTCCACGCATGGCGTTCAACGATGGCCGCGTGGTGTCGAACTTCATTGCTCGAGCGCTGCGAGGGCAGCCTTTGAGCATCTACGGCGGCGGCCAGCAGACACGCTCGTTCTGCTACGTCGACGACCTGGTCGAGGGTTTCATGCGCGTGTCGCGGCTCGAGACGCTCGAGGGCCCCATGAATCTGGGGAACCCTGGCGAGTTTACCATCGCCGAGCTGGCAGGCTTGGTGAAGGACCTAACCAACTCGAGTTCGGAGTTCGAACATCACCCGATGCCCGCGGACGATCCCAAGCAACGCAAGCCCGACATAACGCGAGCCCGCGAGGTGCTGGGTTTCGAACCGCGCTTCGACCTTCGCCATGGTTTGTCCCTCACGATCGAGAACTTCAAAGCACGACTCGCGGGCGAAGATTCGGCATAGCCAGCGCGACACCCCCGGGGAACGAGCCCCGTGGGCCCGCTGACGAGGCTTGGCACTAGACGTCGCTTCCGCTATGGTCGTGGCTGTGCGTGCGTTCAAGTGGCCGTCGAATAGCCAGGCCTCGCTTTGGGATTGGATCTCTTGACCGAGAGACCCGTACACGTCGGATTCGTGCTCGAGCAAGCGCTCGGGCACGTGGCGTTCGGGATGGGTCTTCGGAATTTCCTATCTCGCCGCACGGACATGCGGGCCACCTGGTTGGAGATTCCCTTCGAACCTGGTCCGTTCGGACGCGTCCCGGTCATCGGTAAGAATTGGACAATTCGGGGTAGCGTGCGTGCGCGTAACGCCATCGCACAGGCTCATCGGCGTGATCCTTTCGACGCCCTGTTCATCCACACACAAACCATCGCGGTACTTTCGGGGCATTTGATGACCGAAATCCCGACGCTGCTTTCGCTCGATGCCACCCCGAAGAACTACGACGAACTGGCGAGCGCCTACGAAGCGAGCACCCATCCCCAGTTGATGGAGTGGTTGAAGCTGGCCGTTCACCGACGGGTCATGCGGCGTGCCACACGGTTCGCCGTTTGGTCCGAGTGGGCGAAGTCATCGCTGGTCAAGCACTACGAGGTCCCCGCGTCGCTGGTCGATGTCGTGCACCCTGGAACCGATCTGGCCAGCTTTCCGCCGCCCGAGGCACGTCAGGCCTCGGAGCAGGGTCCGCTGCGGGTACTCTTCGTCGGGGGCGACTTCAAGCGGAAGGGTGGCGACCTGTTGGTCCAGGTTTGCCAGCAGCTTGGTAGCGACAAAGTGGAGCTGAACCTGGTGACTTCGGCGCAGGTGCCCGAGCAGAGTGGCATCCGCGTGCACCACAACGTCAAGCCGCTGTCCAAGGAGCTCTTCGAGCACTACGCGCACGCGGACGTGTTCGTCCTACCCACTCGGGGAGACTGTCTCGCCCTAGTGCTCGGTGAAGCGATGGCCTCGTCGCTCCCCATCATCGCGACACGCGTGGGGGGGCTCGCCGAGGAAATCCTCGAGGGTGAAACCGGGTACTACATGGACGTAGACGACGGCGACACGTTGCGCGCACGGCTCGAACTTCTGCACCAAGATCGGCAGCTGCTGAAGCGCTTGGGCCGCCGCAGCCGCGAGTTCGGCGAGGAGCGCTTCGATGGTGAGAAAAACGCGCACCGCATCGGTGACATCGTCGTCGACCTGGCCCGGCGCAGCCGCCACTAGCCCCAGTAGGCGCAGCGTGGACATGGCCTTTCGGAGCCACCCAGAACAGGGTTGTGATAATATGGCGGGCTCCCATGGCGTTTGATCCCGACCACGCAGGCCAACCACCCGCTGACCGAGTCCAGGTGCTGGGCGTTCAGGTGGACGCGGTGACCCTCGAGCAGGCCGTCGAGCGCGTCAATGAGTGGTTGTACGGCGCCGAGGAGGGCTGCAGGTACGTGGTGACGCCCAACCTCGATCACGCGGTGTTGCTCAAGGAAAGCGCCGAGCTTCGCCAGGCTTATCGCGGCGCGGGCCTGATCATCCCCGATGGTATGCCCATGGTTTGGGGCAGCTGGCTCAGAGGCGGCGCCATCTCGGAACGTGTCGCGGGGAGCGATCTGGTTCCGGCATTGATGTCGCGTGCTC
>Ga0315910_10005671_pt1 | contig 10207 bp, 7 predicted proteins | sample EdamamesoilMG_FD_204470 | JGI IMG/M metagenome (GOLD analysis project Ga0315910, IMG submission 204470) | Garden soil microbial communities collected in Santa Monica, California, United States - Edamame soil | ecosystem: Environmental > Terrestrial > Soil > Garden | place: USA: California... | reverse complement strand
TGCGCCAGGCGATTCGTCCCGACGACATCCTCGCGCGCTGGGGCGGCGACGAGTTCGTGGTGGTGGCGCAGGCCGCGCACGTCGAACACGCCTGCATGCTCGCCGAGCGCGTGCGCGAGCGCATTGCCAAGATGAAGTGCGTGCTGCCCCGGGGCGCCGTGGTGCGCACCAGCTGCTCCATCGGCCTCACCTGCCTGCCCTTTGTTCCGGGAAACCCTGAGGCCGTGAACTGGGAACAGGCCATCAAGATCGCCGACCTCGCGCTATACCGTGCGAAGCGTGGCAGAAACGCGTGGCGCGGCTGGTTTGGCACCGAACATGTTGCGACACTGCAGTCGGTCATCAGCGCGGTCGAAACCAACGTCGACGCCCTGATCGCCAACGGTGTCATCATCGAGCACATGTCGACGCGCGGCAGCGACGACACGGTGAACGCGTTGCGCGTTCTTCGCGAGGCTCGCTGAGACGAAGTTCGGTTTGAACCTGAGATTCCTGCATGGACAGCGATATTCGAGATGCCCTCGCCAGGTCACTGCCCGATCTCGCACTGATCGTGCGACGTGACGGTGTGATCCTCTCCTGCGTCGGCGGAAAGGCGGTGCGTGGCCTCGATACCCAGGAAGAAGCCATCCCCGGCCGCACCGTCGACACGCTCTGGCCCGAATCCATCGCCTCGCACGTCCTTCAGACCGTGCGCAGGATCCTCAAGACCCGCAAGCCCGCGCAGCAGCGCTACCAGGATGGCGATCTCAAGCTCGAGATGCGCTTCCAGGTGCAGGGTTTCGATCGCGTGCTGGTCGTGTGTCGCGACCTCGGCGAAGGCGCCACGGCCAATGACTCCGGGCTCTATCCACAGAACGCCAGCGTCATGCTGCCGCATCGCGACGGCTTCGAAAAATCCCTGCGCATGGCGCTCGACATGGCGGCCCTGCGCGAAGACACCGTCGGTGTGGCGCTCATCCACATCGGCGGCTACGTCACCTATCAACGCGTGTTCGATTCCGGGCTCGCCAATCGCCTGCTCGAATCCGCCGCCAAGGTGATCTCCGAGTCGTTGCCGGAAGGCAGGACCAGCCTTCCGCGCATCGCTCGCGTTTCCGATGACGTCATCGGTGTTCTGCTCACCGACATCCGGTCACGCGCCGATGCCGACTCCGCGGTGGAATCCATCGTGAAAGCCTTGCGGCACCCGGTCGATCTCGATGGCCAGATCTTCCAGCTCGCGCCGCAGGCCGGCGTGACGCTGTCCGGTACCGACGGCGACCGAGCCACCGAACTCATCGAGCGCGCCCTCACGACACTCGATGCGGGCCGACGCCAGGGCGAAGACCGGCTCGTCACCTTCTATTCCGACACGCTGCGTCTCGCGTCGCTCACGCGCCTCGACTGGAGCCAGGAGCTCAACCAGGCCATCCAGAAGAACGAGCTCGAGCTGCACTACCAGCCTCGCCTGCTGCTCGCGACGCGCGAGATCGTCGCCGTGGAAGCCTTCCTGCGCTGGCCGCACAAGATTCGCGGCCTGGTGCCCACCTCCGAATTCCTGCCGATCGCGGAGCTCTCCGGCCTGTCCGTGCAGCTCGGTCGATGGGTGCTTCGCCGTGCGTGCCGCGATCTCGCGACGCTCGCGGAGCGCGGCTATTCCAGCCTGCGTCTCTCGGTGAACGTCGGACGCCAATATCTCTCGGCGGAAAGCCTGGCCGAAGACGTGGCGAATTCCGCGCGCGAAGCCGGCATCGAACCTTCGCAGCTCGATCTCGAGATCACCGAACAGATGCTGTCGACGGGACGTACGGGTCTTGCCGCCCTTCACCAGCTACGCGGCCAGGGTGTTCGCGTACTCGTCGATGACTTCGGCACCGGTTACGTGTCGCTCGGAAAAATGCGCAGCTCACCACTCGACGGAATTCTCATCGATCGCTCGTTCGTCGAAGAAGTCGGCCACGATCACGAAGCGCGCGCGGTATGCCGCGCCGCCATTGCACTCGGTCACGCGTTCGGCCTGCGCATCATTGCCGAAGGTGTGGAAACCGAAGCGCAGGCACAGTTCCTGATCGCCGAACAGTGTCACGAGGCGCAAGGCCACCTGTTCTGCGCGGCCACGCCACTCGCAAACCTGTTGGACAAAATCCTGCCCGCCGGAAAAGCCTCGCCAGCTTCTGTTCAACGCACGGCGTAGGCCCGGGCGTACGTGACATAGCGCACGTATTTAACCGGGCCTTATCAGACGCACCTCACACTTTTCCCGAGATCCGCGTCACACACGCACGCTGAGAAATTGCCGCCTCCCTATTAAATGCCGCTGTCTGCAAAAGCAGACTGGGGCCACTGAAGAGGCGTTGATGTCCGTACGTGTCGTGAAGATTGCAGCTCGAGTCGTGGGTACGGCCGCACTGGCAGGACTGGTTTCCTGTTCTGCCGCGACCTCGGGCGCGCCGCGAAACACCGTCGTTGCAGACGCCGGTCCCGCGGCCAGCTACATCGTCGAAGCCGATAGCACCGACAATGCCGCCCGTGCCGTGAAAGCGGCCGGCGGCCAGGTGGTTTCGCGACTCGGCGTCATCGATGCCGTCGAAGCCACGCTGACGAGCGCCCAGCACGCGAACGTGCTCGCCATCCGGGGCGTCAAGCAGATCACCCCGAACGCTCCGGTGACGACGATGGCTGCGGCCAGCGTCCGCGACAATTTCGAAACCGATTCATTTGCCAACAATGACGGTACGCATCGCTGGTTTGGCGACTGGGTCGAACAGAACGACAACAACTCGCCGTACAACGGCAAGATTTGCCTCGGTTGGCTCGAACGCGGCGGCAAGCGCCTGATCGTGAGCCAGAACGGCGCTATCTACCGCCGTGCCGCCACGCCGTCGAGCTCCGCGACGGTCACGCTCAAGCTCAACTATTCCCGCGCCGGCCTCGAGGCCGGCGAATTCGTGTCGGTGCAGGCCAGCAGCAATGGCGGCGCCAGCTGGACCGAGGTCGGCAAGATCTCGGGCGCCGCGAACGATTCGGGCTTCACCTCGGCGTCGTACAACATCACGGCCTACCGCGGTCGCAACACGGCGATCCGATTCGTCGGCTCGATGAACGAGACCTTCCCGAACGACTACGTCGATCTCGACGACGTCGAGATCAGCTACACCACGAATTACGGCGAAGGCGATCCCACGCCCGTCGACGTCAATACGAAGAGGCTCCATGCCGCCGGCATCAAGGGACGCGACATCGGCGTCGCCGTGATCGACACCGGCTATTGGAAGCTGAACTCGCTCGACTTCGACAGCAATGGCCAGGGCCGCGTCGCCGCGCAATACGACGCCATCAGCAACGTGCTCACCAACGTCTGGTCGACGAGTTCGACCGACACCACGGGCCACGGCACGCACGTGACCAGTCTCATCGCGAGCAGCCGCAGGAATTCGAGCGGCCAGTATTTCGGCGTGGCGCCGGACGCACGCATCATTTCGATCAAGGCGTTCGCCGAAGACGGTTCGAGCAGCTACGCCACGGTGATCCGCGCCATCGACTGGGTGATCACCAACAAGAACTACAACGCAATTCGCGTTCTCAATCTGTCGCTAGGGGCCCAGGCGCGATCGCGCTATTGGGATGATCCGCTCAATAAAGCCGTGATGCGTGCGTGGCAATCCGGCATCGTCGTCGTCGTCTCTGCGGGCAACAGCGGACCGCAGCCGCAGACCGTGGGCGTACCGGGAAATGTCCCGTACGTGATCACGGTAGGCGCGATGACTGACAACTACACGTCTAACAAGAACGACGACCGCCTGGCCTCGTTCTCGTCCACCGGACCGACGTACGAAGGCTTCGTGAAGCCCGATCTCGTGGCACCGGGCGGCCACGCGTGGGGCTTCATGGGCACGTACATGAAGATTGCCGTCGACCATCCCACCTTCATGAACAGCGGTGACTTCTTCACGATGTCCGGCACGTCGCAGGCAGCGGCCGTGGTGTCCGGTGTCGCGGCACTCGTCATCGCCAGCAATCCCGGCCTCACGCCCGACCAGGTGAAGTGCCGGATCATGGCCAGCGGCAAGCCGGCCGTGAACGCGGACGGCAGCCTCGCCTACAGCGTGCTCCAGCAGGGCACCGGCCTCGTCGACGCGGAGCTTGCGGTTTACGGAACCGCGACCAACTGCGCCAACCAGGGACTCAACATCACTGCGGATCTCAATGGCACCGCCCACTACATGGGCCGCGTGACGCAGAAGACGGACGGCACGTTCGCCGTCACCAGCCCGAACGGCCAGCTCTGGGACCAGGGTTACATGTGGAACCAGGGCTACGTCTGGAACCAGGGCTATGTCTGGAACCAGGGCTATGTCTGGCAGCAGGGTTACGTCTGGGGGATGGCGGCTCAGTACACCGGGGACATTCCGTGGGTCGACGGATATCCGTCGGTCATCGGCACGAGTGTGGGCACCGCATCGTCGATGTCCATCAACTCCTGGGTTTCTCAAGAATAAGAAGATGGCGGGTGGTCCCTTCACGGGGACCGCCTAACCACTTGCCGGACAGTGAGAAGAACGGGTAACCGCGTTATCCGGAAGAAATCTTAGTGGAAGTTTACTTCGTAAGTCTATGATTTCCTTACATCCATTCTCGTGACGAATGTCGACAAGAAACTCCTGACCGGGCTCCACTGCGAGTGCGCCCAGCGAAACCACGGAATTCAGGGCAGCAGAAAGACTTCCGGTGTCGGGAAGATGCAGCGACACTCCTGTGACAGCGCCGACCTGCACTCCGCCCGGCACGGGGGCGACGTTTTCGACGAGCGCCGGCCGGGCAAAAGGTAGATAGAACAGCAATGGCTCGTTCGAAGGAATGTCGAGCGCCGCCTCGATGGTGAACCCGGCCGGAAAGTACTTCGGAACGTATGACCAGGAGGAAAACGGAGTCGGCACGCCCGGCGCGGACGGCCGAAAGACGAGGCCGATGGGACAGATGCCATTGTGTCGGTTGATCCACCTGTCCCAGAGTCCGGTGCGTCGCGCCTCCCCGGTCTGGGCTTCCTCGTAACCTTCGACCCAGAGCAGCTCCAGGTAGAGATTCCGGAAGAAGAAGCGCCGGTTGACCGTGCCTTGCCCCGGATGCGAATTGCCGGGCCCCTCGTGCAGACCCCGACCAAGCAGTGAGTCCGCCTCCGGCGCACCGGGTGCGCAGAAGAAGATGATGTGATCGAGCTCGACTCCTGCCACCGGCTGACTCACATCGACGTACGCACTTGCCAGAGCTCGGGGAAGAACTTGAGCTCGAGTGCCTTTGCAAGATAGGAGACACCGCCGGTGCCGCCCGTGCCGGGCTTGTAACCGATGACGCGCTCGACCGTCTTCAGGTGATGAAAACGCCAGAGCTGGAACTTCTGGTCGAGATCGGTGAGCCGCTCGGCCATTTCATACAGGTCCCAGTCCTTCTCGGCATTGTGATACACGCCGAGCCACGCGGCCGTCACTGCTTTCGATGACACGTACGGCTCGGAGAAATCGCGCTCGATGAGTTCCTCGGGAATCCCGTAGCCGCGGCGAGACAACAGGCGAAGCACTTCGTCGTAGATCGACGGAGCGTTGAGCGCACGCTCGAGCTTTTCGTAGCCGGCCGGATCGCGCTTGTGGACGGCGATGACGTCGCGGTTCTTGTTCCCCAGCTTGAATTCGAGCATGCGGTACTGGTGCGACTGGAACCCGGATGAGCGGCCGAGCGTGTTGCGGAACGACGAGTACTCGAACGGCGTCAGCGTCGACAAGACGCTCCAGGCGCCCAGCAACTCTTCCTGCAACCGCGAAATGCGCGCCAGCATCTTGAAGGACGGATCGAGGTTGTCACGCCGCACGCATTCGAACACGTGGTCGAGTTCGTGCAGGAACAGGCGCATCCAGAGCTCGGACACCTGGTGGACGATGATGAACAGCATCTCGTCCTGCTCTATGGAGTTGGGCTGCTGCGCGTTCAGCAGCTTGTCGAGCTGCAGGTATTCGCCATAGGACTGGGAGGTTCCCAGGTCCCAGTGCACGCCTTCGTTCTTCAGATCGACCTTGTTGTCACCCATCGAGCCCTAACTTCCTTCGGAGAAAACCCAGCGCGGCACGTGGCGCCAGCCCTGCACGAGTTCGCGATCGAGCGCACGCCAATCTGCGCAATGCCGTTCCACCGCCTGCCAGAAGCGCGCCGAATGGTTCATGTGCGACCGGTGCATCAGCTCGTGGATGATGAGGTAATCGACGACTTCGGGGCGCTGGAACAGCAGGCAGCAATTGAGGCTGATGGTACCCCGCGCGGAGCAACTCCCCCAGCGCGAACGTTGCCGGCGGATCGAAACCTGCGAAAAAGTGACCCCGGCGCCCGCCGCCAGTGCGGCCACGCGCGGCGCGAACCGTGCTTTTGCGAACCGCACCAGCCAGGTTCGCAACCCGGCGCGTAGTTTGCCGGGCGCCGCCGTGCCCCGGACCTGCAGTACATGCCGGCCATCGGTTCCCCTGATTTCGACGAATCGAAGCCGGCCCTCGCCCCCGGCCATGTGCACGGACCAGCTTTCGGAGGAAGCGCGCAGATCGAGCACGGCCGGTGGAAAGGGCTGCGGCGCCGGGCTGTTGCGCAGGGCCACGGTGCGCTTGCTGTCTATCCACTCGCTATGGGCGGCAATGAACTGCTCGATCTCGCGCGGGCGTGCCCGCGGCGGGACCACGCATTCCACGCGCGCATCCGGATAGACGCGGATCGACATCCGACGGGCCCGAGCGCTGGTGCGAATGCGAAGGGGACTGTTCCCGTCTTCACCACCATCGTCTCTGCCCAGAAGCCCCATCTGAAAATGGGGACTGTCCCCATTTTTGGGCTTGCGCTCTCCGTCGCTCATATCTGCGCTGCCAAAGCGACGCCTTCTCGAATCGCGCGCTCCGCATCGAGCTCAGCCGCCAGCAGCGCGCCACCAATCACGTGCACTGGTTTTCCCGTGGTCGCCAGATCGCCGGCAAGTCCATTGACCGACTCCTGCCCGGCGCAGATGACCACACTTTCGACGGCCAGCAATTCCGCCCCGGCCTCGGTCGAAATGTGCAGCCCGGCATCGTCGATGCGCTGGTACTGCACGCCATTGCGCATGACCACGCCGCGCGTCTTCAGCGCCGTGCGATGGATCCAGCCCGTGGTCTTGCCCAGCGTGGCGCCGAGCCTGCCGGGCTTCCGCTGCAGTAGATAGACGCGGCGTCGCGACGCTACCGGCCGCGGCGGCACCAGCCCGCCGCGATTCGTGAGCGTGCGATCGATGCCCCACTCCTCGAAGTAGTTGCCATCCGCGTCGTGCGTGAGAAAGGTCGCCACGTCGAAACCGATGCCGCCGGCTCCAACAATAGCCACCGATTCGCCGGCCTGCCGGGCTCCCGACAACAGTTCGGGATACGAAATGACTCGCGGATGATCGATGCCGGGAATGTCCGGTACGCGGGCGGACACGCCGCTCGCGATGACGAACGCCTCGAAACCCTCGGCGACCAGCTGTGCGGCATCCGCCATCGTATTGAGGCGCAGGTTCACGCCCGTGAGCTCGATGCGTCGCGAGAAGTAGCGAAGCGTGTCGTGGAAATCTTCCTTGCCGGGCACTTCACGCGCGTAGCGGAACTGTCCACCGATCTCGGGTCCCCGTTCGAACAGCGTGACGCGATGTCCGCGTTCGGCGAGCGTGGTCGCACACGAGAGACCCGCGGGCCCTGCCCCGATGACGGCCACGCGTTTCGGCTGGCGAACCGGCTCGATCAGCAGCTCGGTTTCGTATGCCGCGCGAGGATTCACCAGGCAGGTCGCGCGTTTCCCCTCGAACACCTTGTCGAGGCAGCCCTGGTTGCAGGCGATGCAGGTGTTGATTTCGCTCTCGCGTCCTTCGGCGGACTTGCGCGGCAGGTCCGGGTCCGCGAGCAACGGGCGCGCCATCGACACGAGATCCGCGTCTCCGTTCGCGAGCATCGCTTCGGCGCCGTCGGGCGCGTTGAAGCGATTGGTCGCGATCACGGGCAGCCGCGTCGCCGCCTTGATGCGCGCGGAGACCCAGCCGAACGCGCCACGCGGCACCGCGCCGGCAATCGTGGGAATGCGCGCCTCGTGCCAGCCGATGCCGGTATTGAGCATCGTGGCGCCCGCGCCTTCCATCTGCGAAGCGAGCCACTCCACTTCCGCGCCGGTGCCGCCGCCCTCCACGAGGTCGAGTCCCGAGATGCGGAAAATGATGATGAAATTCCGTCCCACGGCCGCGCGCGTCTGTCGCACGACCTCGAGCGCGAGGCGCGCCCGGTTCTCGAGCGAGCCGCCCCACTCGTCCGTGCGGTTGTTGGTCCGCGGGGCGAGGAACTCGTTGATGAAGTACCCCTCGGAACCCATGATCTCGACGCCGTCGTAGCCGGCATCCTGCGCGAGTTTGGCGCAGTTCACGAAGTCCGCGATCTGGTCACGCACGCCGTCAGAAGACAATGCTCGCGGTTTGTAGCGATTGATGGGCGCACGCAGCGCGCTCGGCGCGACGGGAAACGGGTGGTAGGCGTAGCGACCCGTGTGCAGGATCTGCATGCAGATCTTGCCGCTCTCGGCGTGAACAGCCTCGGTCACGAGCTTATGACGCGCCACCTCGCCCGGGCTCGACAGCTTTCCGGCGAAGGGGAAGCCCCAGCCGGCGCGATTGGGCGCGATGCCGCCGCTGACCAGCAACCCCGCACCGCCACGGGCGCGCGCGGCGAAGTACGCCGCCAGCTTCGGGAAATTGCGCGCGCGATCTTCCAGCCCGGTGTGCATCGAACCCATCACGATGCGGTTCGGCAGGCGCGTGAAACCCAGATCGAGTGGGGCAAACAGACGCCCGTATTTCATGGGCCGTTAGTGTAGCGGCCTTGTGACCGCCGGTAACGCCTAACGCGTGATTTGCGCCATGAGTTTGCGCGCGAAGGCGTAGTCGGGGGCGATGAGGAGTGATCGCTCCAGCGCTTCTCGCGCACCCACCACGTCGTGCAGGTCGAGCAATGCGCGACCCAGGAACGCGTACGCCTCGGCGGCGCCCCATTCCGGCGTTGACGAAGCGCCAGAGCGGGCCTGTTCGAACATCACCGTGACCGCGCGGAGATTCTTCAGCGCAGCGGCCTGCTCGTCGGCGTTCTTGCCCGCGCGGTCGAACATGGCCAGTGATTCCACCAGGCGAACACGCGGGTTTTTCGGCTCGAGCTTCACCGCTTCGTCGATGCGCGAGCCGATGCGCCCGCCGGCGAGCGCGATGGAACTCATCTCGCGGCCGGCCAGTGTGCAGGCCGTGCCCAGCGCATACGCTTCGGCGCGCTTCCTGCGGTTCTCGTCAGTCTCGTCGAGGCCCAGCGGAACCTTCGGCAGCGCATCGACGCCGTCATCGATCTCGTCGCCGCAATCATCGATGGCGTCCTTGGCTTTGCCCTTCTGCGTGGTGATGAGCACCTGCGCAAGCCGGTAGTGCGTGAGTGCGAGGAAGTAATGCCGCGTTATCGCGTCATCGTCCGAACCGGACTCACCCTCCACCGCTTTGGGCTTGAGCGACGTGAGCACGCCGTTCAGCGCGCGCGCGTCGTTGGTGTAGTAGGCGTACTGGATGCGGCCTTCGACATCCGCCCAGTTCGGGGATTGCGCCTGCGCCAAGGGCAACAGGGCGCAGGACAGCAACGCTGCCGCCCCACTTCCGAGAATCCTTGCCCGGCTCTTCTGTTGAATCACAACTCTCGCAGGCCCGACGTGATGGGCAGCCGTGCCGCCCGGATGCCGGGCAGTATGCCAGCGATGAAGGTGAGAATGAGGCCGTAGATGATCCCGGTGATCATCAGCTGCGGCGTTACGGTAAACGCGAAGGTCATCTGGCTGAACGATGCCCAGTTCATCGTCGAGCTGTGCATGCCGTTGAACGTCAGGAACGCCAGCAGGCCGCCGATCAGGCCGCCGACCGCGCCCAGGATCATGGCTTCGACGAGTACGGAGATCATGACGGCCCAGCCGTTGAACCCCATGGCGCGCAGCGTCGCGATCTCGCGCACGCGCGTGGCCACGGCGTTGTAGAGCGTGTTCAGCGCGGCGAACAAGGCGGCGACGCCCATCATGATGGCCAGCGCCCAGCCCACGGTGTTGATGATGGTCGACATCAGCTTCTGCTGGTCGGCGTAGAAACTGCGCTCGGACTGCACGCCGACGCGCACGCGCG
>Ga0315910_10005670_pt1 | contig 10208 bp, 7 predicted proteins | sample EdamamesoilMG_FD_204470 | JGI IMG/M metagenome (GOLD analysis project Ga0315910, IMG submission 204470) | Garden soil microbial communities collected in Santa Monica, California, United States - Edamame soil | ecosystem: Environmental > Terrestrial > Soil > Garden | place: USA: California... | reverse complement strand
GCGCCAGCCGGTGAGGAACAGGTGCCCGGCCACCAGGCACGCGACCAGCGGGTCGAGCCAGGCGAGGCCGGTCACGCGCACGAGGCCGAGGCCCACGACGATGCCGAGGCTCGTCCACCAGTCCGAGAGCACGTGCTTGCCGTCGGCCACGAGCGTGAGCGAGTCGTAGCGGCGCCCGGTGCGCACCAGGTACAGGCCCAGGGCCGCGTTGACGAGCCCGGCCCCGAGCACGATCGCCAGGCCCACGTCGAGGTCGCGCAGCTCGCTCCCGACCACCAGCGCCTGCAGCGCCTCGTACACGATCAGCAGCGCCGCGAAGGCGATCAGCCCGCCCTCGAAGGCGGCCGAGAAGTACTCGATCTTGCCGTGGCCGTAGGGGTGATTGCGGTCCGCCGGCCGGCCGGCGAAGAGGATGCTGCCGATCCCGAAGGCCGCCGCCAGGACGTTGACGATCGTCTCGAGCGCGTCCGAGAGCACCGCGGCCGAGCCGGTGCGCCGGTAGGCCTCGAGCTTGGCCGCCAGGAGCACGAGCGCGAGGCCGAAGGAGAGGAGCCCCGCGCGCAGCCGCGCGCGCGACTCGGGGTCGGACGGGTGCAGCCCGGCGCTCACGCGCGCGCCCCCTGCTCGCCCAGCCACCAGCGCGGCTTGCGCGCGACGCGCCGCACCCCGAAGCGCCGCAGGGCCATGGCGTCGATCACGCCCATGGCCTCGTCGGGCGAGTCCGTGAAGGTCAGGCGCGCGAGGTCGGCGCGGTCGATCGTGCCGCGCTCCACCATCGACCCGAGCAGGGCGCGCAGCGGGGCCCAGTGCTCGGTGCCCATCAGGACCACCGGGAAGTCCTGGATCTTGCCGGTCTGGATCAGGGTCGCGGCCTCGAACAGCTCGTCGAGCGTCCCGAAGCCGCCGGGCAGCACGACGAAGGCGTAGCTGTACTTCACCAGCATCACCTTGCGCACGAAGAAGTAGCGGAAGGTCAGGAAGCGATCGAGGTACGGGTTCGGGGCCTGCTCGCGCGGCAGCACGATGTTGCAGCCGAGCGAGCGCCCGCCGGCCTCCCGCGCGCCGCGGTTGGCGGCCTCCATGATCCCCGGACCGCCGCCGGTCATGACCGTGAAGCCCTCGCGCGCGATGCGCCGGCCCATCTCGCGCGCGAGCGCGCAGGCCGGATGGTCCTCCGCGAAGCGCGCCGAGCCGAAGACCGTCACGCAGGGCCCGACGAAGTGCAGCGCGCGGAAGCCGCGCACCAGCTCGCCGGCGATGCGCAGCACGCGCAGGAGCTCCGAGCCGCGCCCGCCCGGCCCCTCGAGGAAGGGCACGTCCTCGGCCGGCGCGGGACGCTTGCCCCAGGCCTCCGGAAGCGCGTCCGGCCCGACGAGCTCGCTCATGCACGCACCAGCATCGCCCGGCGCGCGCGCGAGGCAAGCGCCGAGCAGCGGACCCACGTCCGGTCCTCCAGGCAGGCTCGTCCGCCGGCAGGGCTGGCGTCGAGCGCCCAGGTCCTTGCCCGGGAGCCAGTTCGGTCGCAACTATCCTTGCCTCCAGGCCAACATTGCCCCGGCCCCCCGCGCCGCCGCCGAGGCCGCGCGGCGACCTCGGTGGGCTCAGGCGAGCGTCGCCACCACCGGCGCGTGGTCGCTGGGCTTCGGGCCGGCGCGCGCGGCCAGGTCGACCTCGACCGCCGTGCAGTCCGTCATGGCGCGCGGCGAGAAGAGCAGGTAATCGATGCGCAGGCCCTTGTTGCCGCGCTCGAAGGCGCGCGTGTAGTAGTCCCACCAGGTGAAGACCTGGCCCTCCGGGTGGAAGCGGCGCAGGGCGTCCTCGTAGCCCAGGGAGAAGAGCCCGCCGAGCGCCTCGCGCTCGCGCGCCGAGCACAGGATGCGCTCGTGCCAGGCGCGCGGGTCGTGCACGTCGAGGTCGTCGCGCGTCACGTTCAGGTCGCCGCCGATCACGACCTTCTCGGCCAGCGGGAAGCGCTCCGCCAGGTGCGCGCGCAGGGCCGCGAACCAGGCCAGCTTGTCGTGGTAGCGCACGTGGCCGACCTCCTGGCCATTGATGGCGTAGACGGAGGCCACCAGCCACTCCCCCACCTGGGCCGTCAGCACGCGCGCCTCGGCGTCGAAGCGCGCGTCGCCCAGGCCCACGCGCACGTCCTCGATCCGCTCCCGCGCCAGGATCGCGACCCCGTTGTAGGTCTTCTGGCCGGCGTGGGCGACCTGGTAGCCGAGCTCCTCGATCGGCTCGCGCGGGAACTGCTCGTCCACGCACTTCGTCTCCTGCAAGAGGACGATCCCGGGCTTCTGCTCGACCAGCCACGGCACGAGGCGCTCGAGGCGCGCGCGGACCGAGTTCACGTTCCAGGTGGCGATGCGCATGACGCGGCGGAGCATAGCGAGGCCGGTGAGCGAGCTCCCGCCTCGCGGCCGGAACCCGGAGGCTCTTCCACCGTCCCCGGCCGCGCCGGAGGCCGCTACGATGCAAGCGTGTGGCTGCCCCTCTTCCTCGCGCTCGCCGGTGACGGCCTCGCGGCCGGGCTGCGGCCGCTGGTCGAGGGGCACTGCGTCGAGTGCCACGCCGGGGCGGAGGCGAAGGGCGAGCTCGACCTGGCCGGGCTCGTGGGCGGAGCGGAGGCGGCGCTGGCGGAGCGGCACGAGGCGCTGGCCGCGATCCGCGCCGTGCTGCGCGCCGACGACATGCCGCCGCCGCGCCGGCCGCGGCCGCCGGTCGCGCTGGTCGAGCAGGCCCTGACGGCGCTCGAGGCCGCGCTCGGGCCGGCCGCGGAGGGGCCGCGCCTGCGGCGCCTGAACCGCGCGCGCTACGAGAACGCGGTGCGCGACCTCCTGGGCGTCAGCTACCCGGCGCGCGCGCTCTTCCCGCCCGACGACGTGGGCGCGCGCTTCGACTGCGAGGCGGCCTCGGGCGGCGCGAGCGCGCTGCACGTCGAGCGCTGGGTCGAGGCGGCCGAGGCGATCGCCGCGCGGGCCCTCCCGGACGAGGCCGGCAGCGAGACGCGCGTCTTCGCGGCCGAGGAGCTGGCCCTGGAGGGTGGCGGCGGCCTGCGCGATGGCCGCGTCGCGCTCTACTCGCGCGGACGCGTCGGCGTGAGCGTCACGCTGCCGCGCCAGAGCCGCTATCGCCTCGAGCTCGTCGGCTGGGGCGACCTGGCCGGCCCGGAGCGCCCGCGCCTGGTCTTCGACCTCGACCGCCAGAAGCTCGGCACGCGCGAGCTCTCGCTGGAGGCCCCGGCCGAGGAGACGCTGGCGCTCGAGTTCGAGGCCGAGGCCGGAGCGCACGAGCTCGGCGCGAGCTTCGTCAACGACTACTTCATGGCCGAGGCCCCGGACCCGGGCGAGCGCGACCGCAACGCGCACGTGAGGGCCCTCGCGCTGGTCGGCCCGCTCGACCCGCCGCCGGAGACGGCCTTCACGCGCGCCCTGGCGGATGAGCTCGGACAGGGCGGGCTCGACGGGGCCCTGGCCTGGCTCGGACGGCGCGTCTGGCGCCGGCCGCTGCGCGCGGAGGAGCACGCGCGGCTCCTCGCGCTCTCCGACCCGACCACGAGCGAGCGCGTGCGCCTGCGCACCGCCCTGGTGGCCCTGCTCGCCTCGCCGCACTTCCTGTACGAGGTCGAGCGCGCCGACGCGCGCGGCGCGGAGCGCGCCTACGCCCTCGCCACACGCCTGGCCGGCTTCCTGTGGGCCAGCGTGCCCGACGAGGAGCTGCTCGACGCCGCCGCGCGCGGCGCGCTGGCGCAGCCCGAGGAGCGCGCGCGCCAGGTGCGGCGCATGCTGCGCGACGCGCGCGCGCGCTCGCTCGTGACCGAGTTCGGCGCCCAGTGGCTCGGCTGGCGGCGCCTGGCGCAGGCCACGCCCGACCGCCAGCGCTTCCCCGCCGCCGACGCGGCCCTGCTCGACTCGATGCGCCAGGAGTGCGAGGCCTTCCTCGAGGCCATGCTGCGCGAGGAGCGCCCGCTGGCCGAGCTGCTCACGGCCGACTACGCCTTCGTCGACGAGCGCCTGGCGCGGCTCTACGGCCTCGCGGGCGTCGAGGGCGAGGGCGTGCGGCGCGTGCCGCTGCCGGAGGGCACGCGCGGCGGCCTGCTGGGCCTGGCGGCGCTCCTGACGGTGACCTCGAACCCGACGCGCACCTCGCCGGTCAAGCGCGGCAAGTGGGTCGCGGAGACGCTGCTCGGCCGACGCGTGCCGCCGCCGCCGCCGGGCGCGGGCGTGCTGGCCGAGGCGGCGGCGGCCACGCCGGCCACGCTGCGCGAGGAGCTCGAGCGCCACCGCGCCGAGCCGGACTGCGCCGTGTGCCATGCCGAGCTCGACCCGCTCGGCTTCGCGCTGGAGGGCTTCGACGCGCTCGGCGCCGCGCGGCGCGAGGAGGTGGACGTGCACGCCGAGCTCCCCGACGGCACGCGCCTCGACGGCGTCGACGGGCTGCGCCGCTACCTGCTGGCGAGCGACGCCCTGGCGCCGGCCCTGGCGGAGGCGCTCTTCGTGTACGCTCTGGGCCGCGAGCCCGAGCCCGCCGAGCGCCGGCGCCTGCAGGCCAAGGTCGCGGCGCTGCCGGACGAGCGCCGCACGTTCGCCGGCCTGGTCGAGCTCGTCGCCCGCCAACCCGCCTTCCTCGCGAGCCCCGTGCGATGAGCCCCCTCACCCGCCGAGACGTGCTGCGCGGGAGCGGCGTCGCCCTGGCGCTGCCCTGGCTCGAGTCGCTGGCTGGAGCGCGCCCCGTGGACGCGCCGCTGCGCTTCCTGTTCGTGATGACGCCCAACGGCGCGCAGATGGACCGCTGGAGGCCGGCGGCCGAGGGTCCGCTGGGCGAGCTGCCGCCGACGCTGGCGCCGCTCGCGCCCTGGCGCGACGCCCTGCTCGTCCTCTCGGGCCTCACGCACGACAAGGCGCGCGCCAACGGCGACGGCCCGGGCGACCACGCGCGCGCCGCGGCGACCTTCTTGACGGCCGCCCAGGCGCGGAAGACCGCCGGAGCGGAGCTCGCGGTCGGAGTGTCGGTCGACCAGGTGCTGGCCCAGGAGCTGGGCGCGGCCACGCGCCTGCGCTCGCTCGAGCTCGGCACCGAATCGGGCCGCGCCGGCGGCGACTGCGACTCGGGCTACGCCTGCGCCTACTCCTCGAACATCTCCTGGTGCCGGCCCGGCACGCCGGCCGCGAAGGAGCTCGATCCGCGGCGCGTGTTCGAGCGCCTGTTCCTGGACGGACCGCGCGGCGAGACGCCGGAGGAGCGCGCCGCGCGCCTGACGCGGCGCCGCAGCGTCCTCGACAGCGTGCGCGCCGATGCGCGCGCGCTCGCGCCGCGCCTGGCGGCCGGCGACCGCGTGCGCCTGGAGGAGTACCTGGGCGGCGTGCGCGAGCTCGAGCGGCGCCTCGAGGCGGCCGAGGCGCGGCGCTCGCTCGCGCCCGAGGGCGTGGCCGAGCCGGCCGGCGTCCCCGGCGCGTTCGAGGAGCACGTGAAGCTGCTGGGCGAGCTCCTGGCGCTGGCCTTCGCGACCGACACGACGCGCGTGGCCACGCTGATGCTCGCCAACGAGGGCTCGAACCGCTCCTACCCGGCCCTGGACGTGCCCGAGGGCCACCACGAGCTCTCGCACCACGGCGGCGACGCGGAGAAGCGCGCCAAGGTGGCCGCCATCGACCACCATCACGTCGAGCTCTTCGCGCACCTCGTCGGCGCCCTGGCGGCGGCCCCGGAGGGTGCGGGCACGCTGCTCGACCACACGCTCGTGCTCTACGGCAGCGGCATCGCCGACGGCAACGCGCACGCGCACCACGACCTGCCGCTCGTCCTGGTCGGGCGCGGCGGCGGGCTCGTCACGGGCCGCCACCTCGTCTGCGCGCCCGAGACGCCGGTCGCGAACCTGTACCTCGCCCTCCTGGAGCGCGCCGGGGTGCCGCGCGCGGCCTTCGGGGACTCGAGCGGGACGCTCGCGGGCCTCTTCGCCTGACGATGGCCCCCGCCCGCGAGATCCGCCTCGACTGCGCGGCCTTCCTCGATTCGCCGCAGGCGCAGGGGCTCCCCTACCGGCGCGAGGACGTGCGCGCCCTGGTCGAGCGCTTCCTCGCATGTGCCTACGACGAGCTCGGCAAGGCCCCGCACGTGCTCGAGGGCGACGACCTCGAGGAGATCCTGGTCGAGCGCCTGCCGGCGCACCTCGGGAAGGGCGATCCGCTGGCGGAGCCGGCCGAGGACGTGCTCGCGGCCTACCTCGCCTTCCTCGGCGAGCAGGCGGTCGTGCTGCACGCCTTCGAGCTCGGGCGCGCGCTCCTGATGCACGCCCCGACCTTCCGCGCGCGCGTCGCGAGCGGTGAGCTGGCCGGGCGCGCGCCCGGCAAGAAGGCCACGCCCTTCGTGCACCGCGCCGACAAGACCGGGCGCAACGACCCGTGCCCCTGCGGCAGCGGCAAGAAGTTCAAGCAGTGCTGCCGCAAGCTGGGCGGCTCCTGACGCGGCCACCCGTGGGGCCGTCCGCGCCCAGAAACGCACTCGCGCGTGCGCCGCGGCGCTCGCTATCCTGCCGCGCTCGTCGCGGCCCGGAAGCCACACGGCCCCTCCCCAGCGCCCATGAAGCTCGTCCGAAACCTGTGGCTCGTCCCCGCCCTTCTCGTCGCGTCGCTCGGCTGCGCGAGCTCGGACAAGGCCCCGAAGAAGGTCCACTGGTCCTACGAGGGCAGCCGAGGCCCCGAGCACTGGGGCGAGCTGAGCCCGGACTACGTCCTGGCCAGCACCGGCCGGCGCCAGTCGCCGGTCGACATCGTGCGCTCGAAGGCGGTGCCCCAGCAGGCCGCCCCGCTCGCGCCGAGCTACCAGCCCACGACGCTCGAGATCCTGAACAACGGCCACACGCTGGAGGACGAGTACCACGGCGGCGGGACGCTGCCCCTCGACGGGCGCCCCTACCACCTGGCCCAGTTCCACTTCCACTCGCCCAGCGAGCACACGCTCGACGGCCAGCACGCGCCCATGGAGGTGCACCTCGTCCACGAGGACGAGGCCGGGAGGCTGGCCGTGATCGGGATCCTGATCCAGGAGGGCCGCGAGCACCCGGAGCTCGCCAAGATGTGGCCGCACCTGCCGGCGACCCCGGGGCGCAGCGAAGCCGTGGAGGGCGTCCTGATCGACGCCACGCGGCTCCTGCCCGCGAGCCTCGCGAGCTACCGCTACTCCGGCTCGCTGACGACGCCGCCCTGCTCCGAGGACGTCTCCTGGTTCGTCCTCGAGCAGCCGATCGAGGCCTCGGCCGGGCAGATCGCCGCCTTCCGCAAGCTCGTCAGCGGCAACAACCGGCCGACGCAGCCGCTGAACGGGCGCCCGATCGCCCTCGTGAAGTAGTGGGTGCTTCGGCGCTGCCCGGGGTCGTCCTCGCCGCGCTCCTGGCCGGCTCGACGACGCGCGCCCAGGGCGACGACCCCGGCTGGAGCTGGCGCGTCGCGCCCTTCCTGTGGACCGCGGGGATCGAAGGCAGCCACGGGATCGGGCCGGCGGAGTTCGATTTCGACGTCGACTTCAGCGACATCTGGGACAACCTCGAGTCGGCCGGACTGGTCTTCGTCGAGGCCCGGCGCGAGGACGTGGCGATCCTGGGCGACGTGGTGTACCTCGGGCTCGATCTCGATGGCGAGACGGCCCTCGGCGGGGACGTCGACGCGGACGTGGACACGACGATCCTCGAGCTGGCGAGCCTCTACCAGCTTCCCGGAGGCCCGTTCGAGCTGGGCGCCGGCCTGCGCTACCTCCAGTTCGAGTCCGACCTCGAGGTCGGCCCCGTCACGACCTCGGGCGAGAGCGACGCCTTCGACGGCTTCGCGGCCGCGCGCGCCTCGTGGGAGCTGGGCGAGCGCTGGAGCCTGCAGGCCTACGGCGACGTCGGCGCGGGCGAGTCGGACCTGACCTGGCAGGCCTGGGCCATGCTCGGCCTGCAGTTCACGCGCTGGGGCCTGGGCCTCGGTTACCGCATCCTCGACTACGACCTCGAGGAGGGGTCGGAGGAGCTCGACCTCTCGTTCGAGGGCTTCGTGTACGGAGTCGAGTTCCGTTTCTGATCCGGCCTTCCAGAATCCGCCCATGCAGCATCCCAATCCTGGCCAGGTCCTCGCGGCCCTGTCGTTCCTCGCCTGCGCCTGCGGCTCGACCGGAGGAGCGCCGACGGCCGCGAGCGCGCCCCAGCACGCTTCCGCCGACGGGCTGGACCGCACGGTCCTGCCGATCGCCCCTCCGGCACAGGCACCGGTGACCGCCGTGAACGTGCGCCAGGCCGAGTTGCCTCCGCACTTCGAGGTCGGGGCGCCGGCCGGCGCCCCCAACGTGCTCCTGATCCTGATCGACGACATCGGCTTCGGCGCGACGAGCGCCTTCGGCGGGCCGATCACGACGCCCACGCTGGACCGGCTGGCCCGGAACGGGCTGCGCTACACGCGTTTCCACACGACCGCGCTGTGCTCGCCGACGCGCGCCGCGCTCAAGTCCGGGCGCAACCACCACACCTGCAACATGGGCTTCATCACCGAGATGGCGACCGGCTTCCCGGGCGCCACGGGCCAGATCCCGGACTCGGTCGCGCCGCTGGCGGAGATGCTGCGGCTCAACGGCTACAGCACGGGCGCCTTCGGCAAGTGGCACGAGACCGCGGCCTGGGAGACGAGCGTCTCCGGCCCCTTCGACCGCTGGCCCACGCACCAGGGCTTCGACAAGTTCTACGGCTTCCTCGGGGGCGAGACGAACCAGTGGGCGCCCTACCTCTACGACGGCGTGACGCAGGTCGAGCTGCCGGAGGATCCCGACTACCACTTCATGTCGGACATGACGGACAGGGCCGCGCACTGGATCCGCCACCAGAAGGCGCTCACGCCGGACAAGCCGTTCTTCACCTACTTCGCTCCCGGCGCCGTGCACGCCCCGCACCACGCGCCGAAGGAATGGATCGAGCGCTGGAAGGGCAAGTTCGAGCGCGGCTGGGATGCGGTCCGCGCCGAGACGCTGGCGAAGCAGATCGAGCTGGGCATCGTCCCGCCCGGGACGCGCCTGGCTGCGAAGCCCGCCGCCATCCCGGACTGGGCCGCGCTCCCGGACGACGAGAAGCGCCTCTTCGCACGCCAGGCCGAGGTCTACGCCGCCTACATGGACTACACCGATCACGAGATCGGGCGTCTCCTGCAGGCGATCGAGGAGACCGGGCAGCTCGACGACACGCTCGTCTTCTACGTCGTGGGCGACAACGGCACGAGCGCCGAGGGCGGTCGGAACGGGATGTTCAACGAGTACACCTACTTCAACGGCGTGCAGGAGGGCGTGCCCGACATGCTCGCGCACCTCGACCAGTGGGGCGGCCCGCAGACCTACCCGCACATGGCCGCCGGCTGGGCCGTGGCCTTCAACGCCCCCTTCATGTGGACGAAGCAGGTCGCCTCGAGCTTCGGCGGCACGCGCAACGGCCTGGTCGTGCACTGGCCGAAGGGCATCCGAGCGAAGAACGAGCTCCGCACCCAGTTCGGGCACGTGATCGACGTCGCGCCGACGATCCTCGAGGCGGCCGGACTGCCGGAGCCGAAGGTCGTCAACGGCACGCCGCAGATCCCGTTCGAGGGCACGAGCCTCGTCTACACCTTCGCGAACCCCGCGGCGCCCGAGCGCCACACGACCCAGTACTTCGAGATCGCCGGCAACCGCGCGATCTACCACGAGGGCTGGCTGGCCGGGACGGTCCACAAGGCTCCCTGGGAGCAGAAGCCCGCCCGGTCCCTGGAGGACGACGTGTGGGAGCTCTACGACACGCGCGCCGACTTCAGCCTGACGCGCGACCTCGCCGCCGAGGACCCGGCGCGCCTGGCGCGGCTGCAGGCGCTGTTCCTGGAGGAAGCCGCGAAGTACAGCGTGCTCCCCCTCGATGACCGCGTCTTCGAGCGCGCCCTGGCCGAGATGGTCGGCCGTCCGGACCTCTTCGCGGGCCGCAGCTCGCTCGAGCTCGGCGAGGGCATGACCGGGATGATGGAGAACGCCTTCCTGAACGTGAAGAACAAGTCGAAGACGATCACGGCACGGCTCGAGCTGCCTGCGGGTGGCGGCAACGGCGCGATCCTCGTCCAGGGCGGCCGCTTCGGCGGCTGGGCGCTGTACGTGAAGGACGGCGTCCCGGCCTACACCTACAACTTCCTCGGCCTGAAGTCGCAGACGATCGCGGCCCAGGAGCCCCTGCC
>Ga0315910_10005669_pt1 | contig 10209 bp, 10 predicted proteins | sample EdamamesoilMG_FD_204470 | JGI IMG/M metagenome (GOLD analysis project Ga0315910, IMG submission 204470) | Garden soil microbial communities collected in Santa Monica, California, United States - Edamame soil | ecosystem: Environmental > Terrestrial > Soil > Garden | place: USA: California... | reverse complement strand
AAGCCGACGACATTGCGCGCAAACTCGATCACGGCGATCTGCAGCCCGAGGCAAAGCCCGTAGTAAGGCACCTTGTTCACGCGTGCGAAACGCGCGGCCTCGACCTTGCCCGGCGTGCCACGGTCGCCGAAGCCACCGGGCACAAGGATGCCGTCGAGTCCGCGCAGAATCTTCCGCCCGCCGCCGGGCTCGAGGTCCTCCGCGTCAATCCGCACCATCTCGACGGCGCAGTTGTTCGCGATGCCCGCGTGCTGGAGCGACTCATAGACGGATTTGTAGGCGTCCTGCAGCTCGATGTATTTCCCGACGATGCCGATCCGCACACGGTGGTGCGGGCTCTTGATCCGGCGGACGACGCGGCTCCACTCCGCGTGGCCGTTGCGTGGCGCTTTGAGCCGGAGCAGATCAACAACTAGATCGTCGACGTGCTCCTTGCGCAGCATGAGCGGCAGCTCGTAGATCGACGACTCGACGTTCTGCTCTTCGATCACGGCCTTCACGGGCACGTTGCAGTAGAGGCTTAGCTTCTCGCGCAGGTCGCGCGACAGCGGATGGTCGCAACGACAAACAAGGATGTGCGGCTGGATGCCAATTTCGCGGAGCTTCGCGACGCTCTGCTGCGTGGGCTTCGTCTTCAGCTCGCCCGCGGCGCTCAGGAACGGCACGAGCGTGACGTGGATGAAGACCACGTTGCCCTCGCCCGCCTCGAGCGCGAACTGCCGCATCGCCTCGAGAAACGGCAGGCCCTCGATGTCGCCCGTGGTGCCGCCGATCTCGGTGATGAGCACGTCCACTCCTTTCGCGCCGTCGTAGATGCGGGACTTGATTTCGTTGGTGACGTGCGGAATCACCTGCACGGTCTTACCGAGATAGTCGCCGCGGCGCTCCTTCGCGATGACGGCCTCGTAGATCTGGCCCGACGAGACGCTGTTGCGCTTGCTGAGCTTGCCGGAGGTGAACCGCTCGTAGTGGCCGAGGTCGAGGTCGGTTTCCGCGCCGTCGTCGAGCACGTAAACCTCGCCGTGCTGGAAAGGGCTCATCGTGCCCGGATCGACGTTCAGGTAGGGGTCGAACTTCTGGATCCTCACGGCCAGCCCCCGCGCCTCCAGCAGGGCCCCGAGTGCCGCGGCCGTGAGGCCCTTGCCCAGGGATGATACCACACCGCCCGTGACGAAAATGTATTTCACGGGCCTTCACGATGACTGCCCACGGGTAAACGCAAAGGAAAAACATTTTTCCGCACGAATAGCGCAAAATCCGCCGCGGGAATGGGGTTGCCGCGCGTTACACGGGCCGAAAGTCTGCCCGCGTGACGTCGAAACCCCAGATCCTCGCGTGGATGACCTGCGACGCGGTGCACATCGATCCGTCATCCGGCAAGCACACGATCCTCGGCGTGTTTTCGAACATCCGCGCGCGGCAGTTTCCCGTCGTGCACCCGATGATGGTGTGGTTCCTCACGCTCACGGATCTCGCGCAGGGCATGCACCGGCTTCGCATCTCGATGGGCACCGGGCCGACGTCGCTCACCAAGGTCATCGACCGCGAGTTCCAGGCCGAGTCGCCGCTCCAGCGGATCAACCTCATCAATGAACTGCGCAACTGCCGCTTCGAGGCCGCAGGCGAATACGAGATCCTCATCGAGGTCGACGACGAGCCGATCCTCGCGACAAGTCTGCACGTGACGGCATGACAGAGGCGACTCACGAACACGAAACTCCGGGTCGGGGGACCCGGCCTACAGCAAGGCAGTTCTGTCCTGTAGGCCGCGTGCCCTCACGCGGCGCCTCTGATCTTCCCTCTCCCAAATGACAGCGCCCACCCCTGACACTCCCCACCACTTCGATTTGATCGGCGTCGGCTCGCCGATCATGGACCTCCTCGCGCGCGTGCCGGAGGAATTCCTAGCGACTGTCGCCGGCGAGAAAGGCGGCATGGTGCTGGTCGACACGCCCGAGATGGAGGCGCTCGTGTCGCGGCTGCCTGAGCCGCCAACCGAGATCCCGGGCGGGAGCGCCGCAAACACCGCGCAGTTCGCCGCGCGGCTCGGCTTGCGCACCACTTTCCTCGGCAAGCTCGGCAATGACGAGATCGCGACCGCCTACCGCGGGCATTTCGCCGAAGCGGGCATCGAGGGCACGCACTTCAAGGCCGGCGACCTCGCCAACGCGCGCTGCCTCTCGCTCATCACACCAGATTCGCAGCGCACGATGCGCACGAATCTCGCCGCGGCGATGACCCTTCGGCCCGACGAGATCAGTTCCGCCGATTTCGCCGGCTGCCGGCACGCGCACATGGAGGGATATTTGTTCTTCAATCCCGCGCTCGCGACCGCCGTGGTCGACTCCGTCCGCGCCGCGGGCACGCGCCTCAGCGTCGATCTCGCTTCATTCGAGGTGGTGCGCGTCGCGCGCGACTGGATCTTCGGGCAGCTGCGCAAGGGGATCGATGTCGTGTTCGCCAACGAGGACGAAGTTCGCGCGCTCTTCGAGACCGAGGAGCCTTACGATGCCCTCGCGCGCCGACTCGCTTCCTTCGGCGGCACCGCCTGTGTGAAACTCGGCAAGGACGGCGCATGGATCGCGCACGGCGAGGAGCTCCACCGGATTCCTCCGATTCTCGTCGAAGACCCCGTCGACACGACCGGCGCGGGCGATGCGTGGGCGGCTGGATTTCTCTACGGCCACCTGCGCGCCTGGCCCGTCGCCAAGGCGGGCGCTCTCGGCTCGGTGCTTGGAGCCGCCACAGTCCGCCACATCGGCCACGCGCTTCCGGCCGCAGAGTGGGAGCGGATCCGCGGGCTGGTGCCTGCACTGGCCGGGGCGTGACTGTCGGAGTCGCGGCGTAGAGTCGCTCCTACACCCAGAACTCCGAAACTGTAGGAGCGGCTTTGCGCCGCGACCGATCGAGCGCCCGTTCGAGGTGACGTGCCGACCACAATCCGAAGCCGTTACACCTTCCCGACGCTTCTACTTGACACTTCACTCTGTGCGGCAGAGTAATCTGCGGAATGACACTTTCACCCGAAGAAGCTCGCGTCGCGCTCGAGCAGATCGAGGCGGGCCGCAAGGCCGCGCGACTCGCGCTGCGCCGCAACTGCGGCCACTACCACCTGTGGATCTGGGGCGCGTTCTGGGTGGTCGTGCCGCTCGTGTTTCACTACGCCCCGGAGGTCGGTGCCCGCTACACATGGGTCTTTGCGCTCGCGGGTGCGCTCGCGTCGACGGTTGTCGGTATGCTGGTCGAAGGTTCGCGCCTGCGGGTGCCGCTGAACACGCGCTTCGCCGCATTGATCGGCTTCCTCGTCGCGTTTGCCGCGATCTGGCTGTTCCTGCTCGGCTCGAACAACTCGAAGAACATCTACGCCTACTTCTGCACGGTCGCGATGTTCGGCTACATCGCCGCGGGACTCTGGTTCGACGCCTACCTTGTCTGGCTCGGGGTTGCGGCAACCGTGCTCACCCTCGTCGGCTTCTACGCACTCGGCCCGTGGTTCTGGATATGGATGTCGGTCGCCGGCGGAGGCACGCTGATCGGCACGGGTTTCTACGTGCGCTATTTCTGGAAGGACTAGCATGCCAGGCTTCGATCCAGTCATCCACCAGCCGGTGCGTCTGCGGATCATGGCGCTGCTCTGCGCGCTCGGCCGCGCCGATGCGATCGACTTCAGCACGCTGAAGGATTCGCTCGAACTCACCGAGGGAAACCTCGGCGCGCACCTCACGACCCTCGAGAACGCCGGCCACGTCTCCATCGAGAAAACCTTCGTCGCACGCCGACCGAAGACATTCGTGCGCCCCACCGCCGACGGCCGCCGCGCGTTCGAGGCCCACGTCGCCGCTCTCGAAGCGATGCTCAAACCCGGCAAGTGAGTCGCACCACTCTCGCACAACATCCCGCACTCTCCCGTCCCGCCCCATGATCCACATCGACTCCGTCACCCAGCGCTACGGCGCGACCGTCGCGCTCGACAACGTCTCGCTCGAGATCCGCGCCGGCGAGTTCTTCGGTCTCCTCGGCCCCAACGGCGCTGGCAAGTCCACGCTCATGAGCCTGCTCAGCGGATTTCGCTCCGCCACGGACGGGACCATCCGGATCGGCGGCGACGCGTTCTCACCCGAAAACTTCGCCGCGCGTCGCCGGATCGGTCTCGTCCCACAGTCGATCGCGCTCTACACGGACATGACGGCCGACGAGAACCTCTCGATCTTCGGCAGCCTCGCCGGTCTGTCGGGCTCTGCGCTCGAGACGCGCACGACCGCAGTGCTCGAAGCAGTGCAACTCGCCGACCGCCGCCGCGACCCCGTGAAGAATTTCTCGGGCGGCATGCAGCGCCGGCTCAACCTCGCAGTCGCGCTCCTCCACGAGCCGGCGATCCTCCTTTGCGACGAGCCCACGGTCGGCATCGACCCGCAGTCGCGCAACGCGATCTTCGACCTGCTCGAGCAGATCAACCGCGCCGGCACAACGATCCTCTATTCGACGCACTACATGGAGGAGGCCGAGCGTCTTTGCTCACGCATCGGTGTGATCGATCACGGCCGAATCCTCGCGCTTGGCACGCTCGAGGAACTCCTGCAGACGCTCCCATTCGAGGAGGAAGTGCAGTTCGCTGCGCACCAGGCGCCTCCAGCGCTCATCGGCACCGCACGTTCGATGGGCGAGGTGGTCGAGACCAACGGACTCTGCCGCATGCGTCCGGGAGCGGGCTCGCGCCTGTCGGACTTTTTCCGCGCGACCGAGGAACTCGGCGTTCCGGCACGGGTGTTCTCCCTCAAGCGCCCCGGGCTCGAGGAAGTCTTTCTGCAACTCACCGGCCGCACGATGCGCGACGAATAAAGGACCACACCATGATTTCCACCATCCTCACTCTCGTCCGCAAAGAGATCACCGGCTTCCGCAAGGATCGCACCGCAGTGATGCTCACCTTCCTGGTCCCGATCGTCCTGATCTACATCTTCGGAAACGTCTTCGGCGTGAACCGCAGCTCCTCGGGGCCTTCGGGCATCCCGCTCGCGATCGTCGCGCCGGAAGGATCGCCGGCGATCAACTCCGTCGTCGCCGCACTCGCCGCTGAGGAAGCGTTCAGCGTGCGCCGCACATGGACCGACGAGGCGGGCGTGCAGCACCCGTTCACCGAGGAGCGCGTGCGGGCCGACATCCACGACAACCGCCTTCGCTTCGCTCTCGTGTTTCCCGACGACGCGCTGAGCGACACGCGCTTCGGTTTGCGCGTGCGGCTGCTCTACAACCCGCGCAACGACATCGAGACGCAGACGGTGATGGGCCTGCTCCAGAAGAACATCTACACCGCCGCGCCCACGTTCCTCTTCGCATCTCTGCGCAAGAGCGCCGAGAACGCCATTGGCGTCGAGGACACGGCCAAGTTCTACGACAACATCGCCGACGCCGTGTCGACAGCGTTCAAGATCGATCGCGAGGAGCTGCGCTCCGCGATGAAAGAGGATGCGAATCCTTTCGCAGGCACAGGCGCGGGTGGCGGCGCGGAGGATTTCATGAAGCGGATCGTCGACATCCAGCAGGAGCAGCTCACGGGCAAGGAAGTGAAGAACGCGGCCGCCACGCGGATGGTGGGCGGCTGGGCAATCATGTTCCTGTTGTTCTCCGTCACGGGCTCGAGCACTTCGCTCTTCGACGAGAAGAAGGCCGGGATCTTCAACCGGCTGCTCTCGATGCCTGTCACGCGAGCGCAGATCCTCTGGAGCAAGTTCACGTTCAACGTGCTCATGGGCCTCGCGCAGCTGCTCTTCCTTTTCATTGCGGGAAAGGTGCTCTTCGGGATCGACGTCACGTCGAATCTGGCCGCGCTGGTGCTCGTGTGCGTTTGCGCTGCGAGCGCGTGCACCGCCTTTGGCATGCTCCTCGCCGCGGTGAGCAAGTCGACGGCCGCCGCGAGCGGGCTCGGCACGTTCCTGATCCTGACGATGAGCGCTGTCGGCGGCGCATGGTTCCCCGTGTCGTTCATGCCTGAGTTCCTGCAAACGGTGAGCAAGCTCACGCTCGTCTACTGGGCGCAGGAGGGATTCATCGCGGCGCTCTGGGCGGGGTCCGGTATCGTCGAGATGCTGCCCATCCTCGGCGTGCTCCTCGGCATGACCGCGGTGTTGAATACAATCTCGCTCGTGCTCTTCCGCCGCGGCTCGATGTTCAGCTGAGGGAGTGAAGTGGATTGGTAGCGGAACGCGTGAGCGTTTCGTCGGAGATTCGTTTCACGGACGTTGTCGTGCGAAAAACTCACGTTTTCCGCTACACTCGGAGCAATCGCGCGCAGGCGCGTTCATTCGGACAAGCCCGCTCCTCCCCCTCCCCTCTTGCCGCCAGCGCGCGATCGCGTAGAAACGGAATCGTGCGCTCGCACTCATCGCCCCAATGACCGACCTGCTACTCTTTCTGAAGGGTGTGTTCATCGGGCTCGCGATTTCCGCGCCGATCGGGCCTGTCGGTGTGCTCGTGCTCAGGCGCGCAATGTTGAACGGCTTTGGCACGGGCGTGATGAGCGGCCTCGGCGCGGCAATCGCCGACGGCCTCCTCTCCGCTGTGCTCGCGCTCGGGCTCGCCGCAGCCTCGGGTTTCTTCGATCGCTGGGCCGGCGGGTTCAAGGCCGTGGGCGGTTTCTTCCTCGTGGTCATTGGCTGGTGGGTCTGGCACACATCGCCCCCACACCAGATGAAACCGCTGCCGCCGCGGCGCGGCACGATCGGCGACCTCGTCTCGATCTTTCTCCTCACGCTCTCGAATCCGATGACGATCCTCGGGATCACCGGAATCTTCGCCGGCCTCGGCGTGCTCGCCGCGATCGACACGCATTTCCACGCGACCGTTCTCATAGCGGGAGTGTTTTCCGGATCGTTGCTGTGGTGGATCATCCTCAGCGGAATCGGCAAGCTCCTTCGCGACCGCGTGAGCGGCACGGTCGTCAGGCGGATCAACCAGGTCTGCGGCATCACGCTCGCGGTCGTCGGCATCATCCAGGTCGCGCTCCTCGCCGTGAAGTTATTCCGCGACTGACACCCGCGCCGACAGCGCCAGAATTTCACCATGCCCTCGATCACGGGAATCAAGGAAACCTGCCTTTACTGTGACGATCTCGCCGCAACGCGCGACTTCTACACGGGCCTCTTCGGGTTCTCCGTGATGGTCGAGGACCTCGAGCGGTTCTGCGCGCTCGACGTCTCGGGAGTCAGCGTGCTTCTGCTCTTCAAGAAAGGTGCCACGCTCGAGCCGATGCCGGTGACCGATGGCGGCGGAATGATTCCGGCACACGACGGCGACGGCGCGCTGCACATCGGGTTCAGCATCCCGGCCGCCGACTACGACGCGTGGAAGGCCGATCTCGAGCGGCGCGCAATCCCGGTCATCAGCGAGACGCGCTGGAAGCGCGGCGGCCGCAGCCTCTACTTCCACGATCCCGACGGGCACGTCGTCGAATTGCTCACGCCCGGTATCTGGCCGACTTTCTGACGATGCGGCGGGTTTGACACCGTGCCGCCGGTCAAGCTTTCTCGCATCGCGCACGGCGACCCGGGATTCCCGGTCTCGCGCGCGATTCCCCTATGAATGCACGCAGACTTTGGATTGCCGCGTTGTGCTCCTGCGCGGCCGCGATTTCCATCGGCGCCACGACCGGAGATCTTCCCGATGGCGCCTACCGTGTGCAGCGCGCGCGGATCGTAGATCCGAACGGCTTCGGCCAGCCGATGACGGCTTACACGATGCTCGTGCCCGCAGGGTGGTCCACTTCCGGAGGAGTCGTGTGGCAGGTGAACCAGCAAGGTTGTGGCAAGGCCGGCACCCACGTTGCGTGGCGAGCTGTCTCGCCCGACGGTGTGAGCGCGATTGAGATAATGCCCGAGGAATCCTGGGGCGGAAACAATCTGGGAATGGGCCAGATCGGCCCCTGCCCGAACGTCACGATCTCTACCGTGCAGGAATACCTCCGCTGGCTCGTCGAGCGCTCGCGCCCCGGTGCGCGGATTCTCGACTACCGCGACCGGTCCGACGCCATCAAACACCTCGCGGCCTACAACAGCGTCTCGCCCAGCGTCGGCGGCGAGATTCGCAACTGGGTGCAGGCGGGAGAAGTGCTGCTTGCTTACAGCTTCAACGGCCGCGATGTGCGCGAGATGATCGGGATCACCGTCCTCTTCAGTCTCTCCCGGATGCAGGGCGTTGTGCCCGGGGAAATCCGCGAGTTTCTCACGATCAGCGCGCAGGCGGCGATTGCCACGCGCGCGCCGCACGGCCAGCTCGATTTCAACCTGGCAGAGGCTCTCCGGCTCTCGATCAAGAGCAATCCCGAGTGGTCTGCATTGATGAACGAGCACAATCGAAAGATGTCCGGCATCTCGGCGAAGGGCGCGACCGACCGCCACAACATCCGGATGGAAACCGCGCGAGAAATCGAGGCGATGCGCAACCAAGGCGTCGCCGACCGGCAGGCATCGCTCGACCGCTCGCACGGGGATTTCGTCAACGTGATCCGCGGCGTGGAAAACTTCATCGACACCACCTCCAACGAGCGGATCGAGCTGCCGAACAACTACCAGCACGCATGGCGCCTGAAGGACGACACCTTCATCCTCACCGACGACCCGAACTTCGACCCGAACCGCGACCTCAAGCTCGAGGCCCACGAACTAAAACCGGAGCGCCGCTGACCATGCACCTTCGCCGCACACTGCCGATCGTCGCGCTCGCCCTCACCGTCCCGACCGCGGGGCTCGCGCAAAACAGTTTCTCCGAGGATGTCCGCAAGCGTCCGCCGCGCGCTCAGGACCCGACCGCTCAACCGCCGCGCGAGCAGGCGCCGGCTCCGCAGCAGGACCGGCCGGCGCCCGCTCCGCGAGCCGACGATTCGTCGCTCCCCGAGGCGAAGGACTTCGGCATCGCGCCGACCGAGCGGCTCCACGAGGGCCCGATGCACGCACCCACGCCGACGCGGATCCCCGGCGGGCTCGTGATCACGACCGGCGCGTTGAAGATGCTCTACGAACGAGAGAGTGCGCTGCTCGTCTTCGACGTGCTCGGCGGACCGCAGATGCTGCCCAACGCCCAGAACGCGCTTCCCGCGGGCCAGGCCGGATCGTTTACCGACCAGACCCAGCGCGAGTTCGGCAACTACCTCCAACAGGTCACCGGCGGCGACAAGGAAAAGCCTCTCGTCTTCTACTGCCAGAGCATCGAGTGCTGGATGTCCTACAACGCCGCACTCCGCGCCGTGAACCTCGGCTACACGCAGGTCTTCTGGTATCGCGGCGGCATCGAGGCCTGGCAGGCCGCCGGCCACCAAGTGCAACAGCGCCAGCGGTTCTGAAGTAGTGCAGGCATCTTGCCTGCATCGTGTGGCTGCGGCTTCCAGCCACAGATGGTTGAAATCTGAGGCAGGATGCCGCGGCCACTTAGGATCGCCCGCATCCGCCGTCGCGCTGTCGCCATGGCGAGGCGACCCACTTTCCTCACCTCAATCCCGCGTCCCGCGGATCGAATCCTCTCGCGACGAGCGCGGCCTTCAGCGCCGCCATGTCGAGCTTCGCGCCTGGCTTCACGCCGTTTGCGCGATACCACCCCTGGTTCATCTCCACGGCGAACTGGATGTCGCTTGAATACGAAGTCACTCGGTTCTCATCGAGCGGGTTCATCGCCTGCACCTCGCGGAGCACTCCCTCTGGACTGAAGAATCCGATGTCGAGCGGGACCAGGGTGTTTCTCATCCAGAAGCCCTGGACGCCCGGCCTGGGATAGACGAAGAGCATGCCTTCGTTCTCGCCGAGCGTCGCCCGGTGCATCAACCCCTGGACCATCTCCATCTGGCGCACCGCGACCTGGAGCTTCACCGTGACACCGCCGATCTTGAAAGGAAACCACGCGTCCACACCAAGCGCTTCCGCAGGCGAAGGCGCGTCCTCCTTGCAGCCACCTGCAAACGCCGCGAGAGCGATGATGACTGTTGCAAGCACTCTTCTTGATTTCGTCATGACCCGGGGGTTGCCGCGGAGCATGCGCCTAGATACGGTCGCGGCAAATCCAGAAATCAAAAGCCCCACCCCACCCCAAGCCCGCTGCTCTACGCCGCTTCCGAAACCTGCGCCGACCAGCTCTACTTCACCGGCTTCCACGCCGGCGATCCGTTCATCGCGTTCGGTGCCGGCCGCTAACGCTGCGGCGTGTTCAGCGCGCTCGAGATATCCC
>Ga0315910_10005668_pt1 | contig 10209 bp, 4 predicted proteins | sample EdamamesoilMG_FD_204470 | JGI IMG/M metagenome (GOLD analysis project Ga0315910, IMG submission 204470) | Garden soil microbial communities collected in Santa Monica, California, United States - Edamame soil | ecosystem: Environmental > Terrestrial > Soil > Garden | place: USA: California... | reverse complement strand
CGCAAAGCTCGCGGCCGCCATCCAGCCAGCGGTGCCGCCACCGACGATCACGAGTTTGCGTATCCGGTTTTCAGGCATCACGACGAACTCTTTGCCCAAGAGAAAACGCCGCGAGAGGATTTCACTCCCTCTCGCGGCGTCGGTGCCCAGTCAGTGCGGAGGACCAGCTAGCGCTTCGCGGCACCAAAGCGTGCTCGGACTCCGAGAACCAAACGTCGCTCGTAGATGTGTTGATAGCCGTACTGGTTCGAGAACTGCAGGTAGTAGTCTTCGTACTCGTCCGTGAGATTCGAACCCTGCAGATATACCGTGAAGTCAGGCGTAATGTCGTAGCTCACCGAAGCATCGATGTAGTTTGTGGGACGCTGGTAGAGCGTGAGTCCCTCCGTGCCCCACACCTGATCGAGCGCCACCGCTCGCTTGCTACGGTAGTTGTGCGCCACGCGCGCCTGGAACTTCTCACCTTGGTACCAGAGAACCAGATTGGTCTGGTGAACCGAATTGTCCTGGAATGGGACGGTGTTCCCGCTCAGGTCGGTTTCCCCGGTCGAGCTCGGCGAGTACGTGTAGTTCGCGTCGACGCCGAAATTCGACCAGATGCCGGACAGGTTGGTGAACGCATGCTTCGCGCCAAACTCAACACCCTTCAATGTGCCGCCTTCACCCTGGACATTGGTCGTGACGTCGACAGCTCGGCGCACTACGCCGTCTTGGTCGGGCAGTTCCATCGAGACGGTTCCGCGAGAAATGAAGCTGTCAATGTTGACGTAGAACCAGGCCAGACTGAGCAGCGTCTGATCGGTCGGGTACCACTCCAGCGACACGTCGTAGTTCTCCGAGCGCCAGGGGTCGAGCTCCGGATTACCGTCGGAGGACGCGCTGACGACTTCGAAACGCGGCGGCGTGATGGACGAATTGATTGCATACGATGGCGACAGCGCGCCGCCCCACTGCTGCAGATCCAGCAGTGTCATCGCTCGCGAATACCCGAGCCGCAGTTTCAAATCCTCATGGATGTCGTACGAAAAGTTGACGGCCGGCAGAACGTCGGTGAAATCGCGACTTGTGACGATATCGCCGTCGTCGGCGTTCGGTGCGCCATAAGGCTGCGGAGCTCCCACGCGATTCTGCGTGACTTCGAGTTCGGTCTTGATGAGGCGCAAGCCTACGTTCAGGTTGTAAGGCGCGTCGTCGCCCTTGATATTGCCCTGCAGGAACGCAGTCTTCTGATCGACGCCCACCTTGTATGAGCGGCCCGGGTCGGCAACTTTCACGTTTCCTGGGAACAACGAGTCATGGAACGCCTTCGGATTGTCCATGGCGGCTGGATCAAGCACGTAGAACGCCGGAACCCCCGAGGCGCCACCGAAATCCCTGACGGTGATGACCTGATCGCCGAACGACGAAAGCGGCATCCGCCCAAGCGCGGTGTACGAACCCGTGGGATTTCCAGCACTGATACCACCCGCATCTCCTGCGGTGCACGCGCCTGCGATGCCACCGCCGTTGAGCGTGACGTCCGTTGCCTTCCACTTCACGAGGCAGCCGCTGTCATAGAAAGGCGCGAGATAGTGATACTCGAAATTGTCCACTTCGCGCGTGCTGAAACGCAGCCCAGCATCGAAGGAGAAGTTCTCTGAGACCTGGTAGCTGCCGTCGAGACGGAAGACCTTGAAATCGGCTTCCTTGTCGAAGTTGTTCTCGGAGCTCAACGCGCCGATCGAGTAAGCATCCAAATCGCCGACTTCGGCCGGGAAACCGGAGAACGCCACATGCTCACCCGTGTAGTCCGCGGTGATTTGCGGGAATCCCGCGTATCCGTTCGGATACGGATTTTGAACGCCGCCCGGGTAGTAGTTGTTCTGGATATTCCACTGCGATCCGTCCGCCAGGTCTATGTCCGCGTAGCTGTTGACGCGATTCTGCTCAGCGTTTGCAACCATTGCGCGGAACGCGCCCTTGAATTTGCCACCGTTGTCGAAAGCCAATTCGAGGTTGTAGTTCTGAGACTGGGAATCGGTGCGATTCAGGTCCGAATAGGCCTTGAGTCGGCGAGTGTCGAGCAGAAACACCTGGGTTGTCTGCAGCTCGTTCGATCCGATCATGGCGCCGGTCGGCGTACTCTCGACCGGTGTCCACCACTCCCAGCGCTGCCACTTGTCTTCCGCGGCGAATCCGGCCGTACGGTCAAACTGCGTCTGGTCCGTGAAGAATGCGTCGGCAGTGAGACGCAGACTATCGGTGAAATTCACCTGGAACGAGGCATTCAGACCCTTGCGCTCGCGTTCGGTGAACTTGTTTAGCGCGACATGCCCCTGGTAGGAGATGAATGCGTCAGTAGCGTCTCCGTCGCCGTTGATGTCTCCTGCGACATCGGTGGGCCACGCAGCGCCTTCGTTGGGCCGGCCGGTCCAGCCCGAATCCTGCTGCAATCCGTTTCGGTAGTTTGCCTGTGTGACGTCGGCGTACGACACCGAGACAAGCGCTCCGAATTTCTCGTTGCGCCACGCCACAAGCGCGTTGCCCTGGGGTTCAACGTCTCCCTTGCCGCTGCCATAGGCCCCTTCGACCGCCGCGGTGGTTGAGAAGCCTTCCCCAAGATCGAACGGCCGGTGAGTCCGCAGGTTGATCGTTCCGGTGATGCCGCCGTTGAGCAGCGACGCCGTCGGAGTCTTCAGCACATCGACACCGCCGAAAAGCTGCGATGGGATGTCGCCGAAGTTCGGCTGGACTCCAGTGATGGAATTCGCGCCCAGGTACTGCTCACCGTTCAGCAACGTCGCCACCTGAGGCAGGCCACGCAGGTTGACCGCGCCGCCTTCACCAGCCTCGCGGCGGATTTGAACGCCGGGTATTCGCTGCAGCGAGTCGGCAATTGTGACGTCCGGGAGCTTGCCGATGTCATCAGCGCTGATCGAATCCACGATCTGCGGCGCTGCGCGCTTGATATCGATGGCGCGCTGCTGCGCGGCGCGAATACCCGTAACGATGACTTCGTCAAGCGTTTCTGCTTCAGATGAAGTCGGTGCCGCCGCAGCGTCCTGCGCGCGTGCCGGCAGGGTAATGGCGAGCAGATCGAGCGAAACAGCTGTGACGAGAGCGGTGCGCGCAACACTGCGCGCGCGTTTTTTCTGACGATGCGACATGAATCCCCCCACTAACAAGTTCGCGCGGTCCTGGTAGCGAACTCCGCCCCAATACGAGACCCGCGCTTATTTCCGAACTGGCCGCGATCTTGCTTCGCGGCATTTCGCGTTGTCAATACATAAATACATTTGGTTTAATTATCGGGACAGCACGGTACCGCTATCAATCGTGTGAGTTGTCGCCCGAAGTTCGCGAGTCGGGCCTAGCAGGCAGCGATGACAACGGCAGACAAGGCCGAGGAACCGGCCGATTGGATGGGAACTGTTAGGGAGAGCTCGAGTTCGGGCTCGAGCAGAGGCTCTTAAAGAGCCGAAACCTTCATGAGCGCCGAACGCGTCGGGAGCAACCGGTCGCTGAACGGCAGAATGGCAGCGCCCACCGCTGGAGCATCGTCGGAGAGCGCAGCCCGCGACACAGGCGCAATCGCAGGAACCTTGGCGGAAAAGGAATGCAGCTTCTGATTCAGCCGTGTCGCCAAATTGTCGACGACGTCCGCTGGAAGTCGGCCTCCGATCAGGATCGCCTGCGGATTGAACAGGCAGTTGATAGAGATCACCGGAGGAAGCAGTGTGTCAACGGCCTCCTCTGTCCAGGCATCAACGATGGCTCGACCACGTTCGTCGAGACGCGTCAGTTCCTGCGGACTCGAGACGACGATTCCTTGGGCCGAGAGACGTCCAAATAGCGCGGAGAGCGAAACGATCTCCTGGATCTGTCGTTCCCGACCTGAGAAGTCTTTTGCTTCGAGGAGCCCGAGTTCGCCGCTGCGGCCAGATGCGCCGCGATAGTGGTGACCGTCAATGACGACACTTCCACCCAACGCGGCGGTAATCAGGATATAGAAGAAGTTCTGGTACTTCTTGCCGAGGCCGAACTGCATTTCCCCGATGGTTGCCGCTGCGGCGTCGTTTTCGACGAACACCGGCACACGCAGGGTCTTTTGAAGCAGTGCCGGAATATCCGTAGTGGCCCAGACGTTGTAGTTGGCCGGCTGATGCGGAAGAGTGGCTGCGTGAGGCATGTCGTCCGGCGAAGCAACGCCAATGCCCGCGAGTTTTTCAAGGCCCACGCCGACCTGGGCGAGTAGCTTGCGGACGCGTTCCTTGAAGAACTTCTCGACATCCGACGGAAGTGCAAATGCAATTTCGCGCGATGCACGCGCGCGGATCTGACCTTCGAAGTCGAGAACCACCATCGTAATGTGGTCTCGGTCGACATTGAGGCCAATTGAGAAAAGGCTGTCCGGATTGATGACGAGCTTCGTTGCGGGTTGGCCACGGCCGCCGCGGCGACGGCCAGCGTCCTGGATCAAACCGTCATTGAGCAGACGCTTGGTAATGTTCGCGATCGAAGGCGGCGTGAGACCCGTAATCTCCGCGAGTTCTACCTTGGTGATCGGGCCATTGACGCGGATCGCATGCAGCGTCACCCGCTGATTGTGATCGCCTGCGCGTTGAAGGTTCGATCCTGAAAGATTCGAATGCCCGAAACGCCGCTGCTTCATTGCGACACGATCAACGCCGGTGTGAATGCGCGACGCGCGTTCCCCAAATCTGCGTCTACCGCCAGGGCCAGGGCACCCAAAGGACCTGACATCGTTCCGAGGCCGGGCGGCACGATGTATTGCGCAATTCCAGTTTCGAGCTCTTCCGCTTCCACGTAGTGATTGAGACTGCGCGTCAACTCCTTCTGAACGCGCTCGAACAAATGCGTCTGGGCGTTCAACACGCCACCACCGAGAAAGATACGCTGAGGCGCGGTCGTCAGCACCATGGTGTGCAGGAGCTGACCGAGGTCGTGGGCAACGCAGCTCCAGACCGGATGCTCCATTGGAAGTTTCGACGCGGGCATGCCCCCTCGCGCTTCGATTGCAGGTCCGGAAGCGAGACCTTCGACACAATCGCCGTGGAACGCGCAGATGCCTGCAAAGCTGTCTCCCGCTCGCCTAGCAACTCGAATGTGTCCTAGCTCCGTGTGGTTCATGCCAAACACGGTCTTTCCGCCCACCACTGTACCAACCCCGATACCGGTGCCCACCGTGACGTAGGCAAAATCGGAAAGGCCAACGGCGGCACCCCAGCGTCCCTCCGCAAGCGCAGCGCCGTTGACATCCGTATCGAAACCTACGGGGATGCCAAACCGCCGTTCGAGCCGTCCGGCAACATCTGAATTGCGCCATCCTGCCTTCGCAGTGCTCGTAACAAACCCGTAGGTTTGAGATTGCGATCTCAAGTCCAGCGGTCCGAACGAGGCGATCCCCAAGGCGCGAATCTTGCCGTATTGGCTTCGCCAGCGCTCGAGAATCCCCTCGATGCCACATAGCGTTTCATCGTAAGCCCGGGTCGGTAATCGCTCGACGGCGCGGACATCATTCGGTCCCGTACCCAGGATGCACACACACTTTGTGCCGCCCATTTCAACGCCGGCGAACAGTTCGTTGGCAAACATTTTGTTTACCGGGAGGGGTGCCGGATCAAGATCCGACGCGATGGTGTTGGCCGCCGGAATTGTTTGGAAGGATCGGACATTTGTTCCTGGCCGCTCTTGCTTACCGTTGTTGTCACGAAGTCGCGTACGACTGTCGTAATTTAATTATGAAAGTTGATTTAGTTATAGTACGGCATCTCCGGGAGGGTGGGAACCATGCCGTACTTGCGTTCATTGGTCGTGTCCGCGCTTTTCTTAATGCTGTTTGCCGTTCCGGCACCTGCCGCGAATCGAGAGGACCATTCAGGTCCATACAACGTCAGAGTGCTGGAAGGTGGTGAGGGCCTGTCGCGAAAACTCTCACCCGAAACTGCTTCCTTGGAGGCAGACGGTTCCTGGTCCATGACTGGTTGGGTAAACCCAACTCGAGCTCAAGCGAAATTCACGCCTCTGTTGGCAGTCGGGGGTGGAAATGCAACGGCTCGCGTTCTCGCGTTAGAGGGCGGGAAACTATCGATCCATGTTGGGGGTGACACCCTTGCAAGCCCCGCAGAAGTCTTACCCGGCGTCTGGACTGCCGTAGCGGCGACTTATGACGGTAGTCGGGCGCGCCTCTATGTGAACGGCAAAGAAGTGAACTCAGGACAACTGCGAATAGTCGCAGCGGAGCCGCAAATCCACGTGGCGCCGGTCATTCCTGACCCCGACACCGTGCACTTCGGCGGATATCTGGCCGAGCTCAAACTACACGAGAAAGCGCTTTCGCCAGATCAAGTGCGCGCGCTTGCGGTTTCCAAACCGGATTTCGATCTGGTGGTCTTTCATGAGATCGGCGGACACTGGCCCTGGCAGGTGCGTCAATGGAGGGGTCTGCAGGAACCGCAGGATCCGTGGACTCTGCCCAAAGCAAAGGCCGCATTCGACAAGCCCATCGCCAAACCTCTCGTCCTCAAGCCCGAACTGATCGCTGCGGGCACGAATGTATGGACGTTAGGTCGCTGGCGGCTCGCAGAGGCGCCAACAGTATCCGCGACACCGGAAGAAGTATCGCGCTCTAACTATTCAGACAGCGACTGGTATCCGGCGACCGTGCCTGGAACGGTTCTGACGACTCTCATCGATCGTGGGGTGTATCCAGACTACGACCATGGCCTCAACAACATGGCCATCCCCGAACGTCTCGCGCGACAGGACTATTGGTATCGGACGCGTTTCGAATTGCCGGCTGCTCACGCCGGAAAGCGGTTGACGCTGACGTTCAAGGGAATCAACTACGCTGCAGAGGTTTGGATCAACGGCGCGCGGGCTGGGAACATTCGCGGAGCCTTCATCCGGGGTGTGTTCGACGTCACCGGGCTGATCACGCCAGGCCAGGTGAACGTGATCGCCGTTCGCGTGTCGCCGCCGCCCCATCCCGGAATTCCGCATGAAGAGTCTATCGCGGCGGGCCCTGGTGAAAATGGCGGCTGGATAGCAATCGACGGGCCCACGTTTGCGGCGGCGGAAGGCTGGGACTGGATCCCAGGCGTTCGGGATCGCAATACCGGGCTGTGGCAGGACGTCGAGCTGCGTGCCAGCGGCGAAGTGCGCCTGCTGGATCCGCAGGTCCTCACACTGTTGCCATTGCCCAAGACGGATCGCGCCGAAGTCACGATCGTTGTGCCCGTCATGAGTACGCACGCACAACCCATGGACGTCACATTGGCCGCGTCTTTCGAAGGGGTCAGCTTGAAAAAGATGGCCCGAGTCGCTCCGGGGCGCAGTGAGATCCGACTGTCACCCACAGAATTCCCGGAGCTCAACCTGCAGAACCCGCGCCTCTGGTGGCCGAATGGGTACGGCGAGCCCGCTCTCTACAACCTCAAGCTCGTGGCAACGGCCGCAGGCGGAGACTCCGACTCGAAGGAACTTCGGTTTGGCATTCGTCACGTCACCTACGAGTTTTCATTGTTCGATTCCAGCGGGCGGCTTCGAAGGGTGGAAGTCGATGTGGCACGCGGGAATGCGTTCGGCGAAAGACTCATCGACAACACGCACGAGAAGATCAAAAGGAGCCCGATGGGCTGGGCAGCTTCGCTCACGCCGGCCGGAGAGAAGTCCGCTGCCGTTCATGAAATCCCGGACCCTCTCGAGTATCCGCACCTCACATTGCGCGTCAACGGCGTGAGAATTCTCGCCCGCGGCGGGAACTGGGGCATGGACGATTCACGCAAGCGAATCCAGCGCGAGCGCCTCGAACCCTATTTCAAACTACAGAAAGCCGCGAATCTGAACGTGATCCGCAACTGGATGGGCACCAACACGCAGGATTCGTTCTACGAGCTCTGCGACGAGTACGGGATGATGGTGCTCAACGATTTCTGGGCATCCACGCAGGACTTCCAGGTCGAGCCGCAGGATCCGCAGCTGTTCCTCGATAACGCGATCGACACGGTACAGCGGTATCGCAATCACCCATCGATCGTGCTGTGGTTCGGCAGGAACGAAGGCGTGCCGCAGCCCATCCTCAACGAAGGCCTCGGCGACGTCGTCGCGAAATACGACGGCACGCGCCACTTCATGGGCAGCTCGAACGTCGTGAACCTCCAGGGCTCAGGTCCGTATAACTACCGGCCGCCCGTGGGCTACTTTACGAATCTGGCGAGCGGCTTTTCCGTGGAGACTGGCACACCATCGCTTGCCACACTCGAAGCGATCGAAGCCATGGTGCCGAGTGAAGACCGATGGCCGCTCTCCGACACCATCGCCTACCACGACTGGCATTTCGGCGGGAATGGCGACATCAAGACCTTCATGGAAACCCTCGCGACGCGCTACGGAGAAGGAACGAGCCTGGAGGATTTCGAACGCAAGGCGCAGATGATGAACTACGAGACGTATCGCGCCATATTTGAAGGACTGCAGGCTCACCTGTGGACCAAGAACTCCGGCCGGCTCTTGTGGATGACACATCCCGCCTGGCCGTCGAACCATTGGCAGATCTACAGCCATGACTACGACACGCACGCGGCGTACTACGGCGTCAAAAAGGCGACGGAGCCGTTGCACGCCCAGATGAATCTGCCCGACTTCACGCTCAGCGTCGTCAACACGACACTGACGGCTCAGCAGGGACTCAAACTCTTTTCGGAGATTCGAGCGCTCGACAATCGGAGCCTGGCGCGTCGCGAAGATTCCATCGACGCGCCGGCCAACTCCGTCACGCACGCTGCTGCGTTGCCATTGGGCGAATTGCTCCAGCAGCACCGGGTCTTGCTCGTAAGGCTGGAGCTGCGCGATGCGGCAGGCAAATCGATCTCGGACAACACATACATACAGAGCAAGGACGACGCGAGCATGCAAGCGCTCAACGAGCTTTCTCAACAGAGTCTAGAGGTCGAGCCGGAGGTGACACTAGCTAGTGGCGAACACCTTGTCAGCGTTCGGATCACCAACCAGGGACGCTCTCCGGCACTATCCGTGAAGCTGACACTGGTGACCGGGAAAGGTACGCGGATCCTCCCTGCTCTCTACAGTGACAATTACATCGATCTGTTGCCAGGCGAAACGCGTAGTGTCGAGATCCGTTATCCAGCGACCGTGAGCGTTCGTCCGTCGCTCAAGATACGCGGATGGAATACCGAATCGCGCACCATTCGCGTTGCGGGTCGATAGCCAAGGGAATCCCAATGCGCATCATGAAACTATCTCTGCTCGTCGCAATGACGGTGTGCTCGCCACTATCGCTCGCACAGAAATTCGACGGCCTGGCAAAGACTCCACAGATGGGGTGGAACAGCTGGAACAAGTTCGGCTGCAATGTCAGCGAGCAGCTGATTCGAGAGACCGCCGACGCGATGGTCGCCAGCGGCATGAAAGCGGCTGGCTATCAGTACATCAACATCGATGATTGCTGGCACGGCGAGCGGGACGCCAGGGGCTTCATACAACCTAACAAGGAACATTTTCCTTCGGGCATGAAGGCACTGGCGGACTATGTCCATGCCAAGGGACTCAAGCTGGGAATCTATTCGGACGCGGGCTGGAAAACCTGCGGCGGGAAGCCCGGCAGCCGCGGCTACGAATACCAGGATGCACTCACCTATGCGGAATGGGGCATCGACTACCTGAAGTACGACTGGTGCAACACCGAGGGATTGAAGGCCGAGGGCGCCTATCTAACCATGCGTGAAGCGCTGCGCAAGGCGGGCCGCCCCGTGCTGTTTTCGATTTGCGAATGGGGCGATAACCAGCCCTGGTTATGGGCGAAAGACGTGGGCCACTCGTGGCGCACGACCGGCGACATCTACAACTGCTTCGATTGCGTTTACGACCACGGCACCTGGAAGTCGTGGGGCGTCCTGCAGATCCTCGACCAGCGGGAGGGCTTGCGACAATACGCCGGTCCCGGTCACTGGAATGACATGGACATGCTCGAAGTCGGGAATGGCATGTCGATCAGCGAAGATCGCGCGCACTTTTCGATCTGGGCGATGCTCTCGTCACCGCTGATCGCCGGGAATGACCTGCGCACCATGTCGAAGGAAACGACAGCGATTTTGACCAACAAACTCGTGATTTCCGTCAATCAGGACCCGCTCGGGATCCAAGCATTCCGGCATTCAACGCGCGAAGGGGTGGAGTATTGGTTCAAGC